>Ga0335070_10000908_pt1 | contig 33918 bp, 30 predicted proteins | sample Lox_Sample_13_FD_206722 | JGI IMG/M metagenome (GOLD analysis project Ga0335070, IMG submission 206722) | Soil microbial communities from Loxahatchee National Wildlife Refuge, Florida, United States - Lox_Sample_1.3 | ecosystem: Environmental > Terrestrial > Soil > Wetlands | place: USA... | reverse complement strand
GCTTCCTCCCGATTCCATCTCGCGATGAACACCGTTGCCGTTCGGCTAACACTTCCCCTTGCCGGGTGTGTAGAGGACTTTCACCTCCAAGTGAGTGCGCCCTGCCGGGCGCACAAACACAAAAAGGCACGGCTCGCGCCGTGCCTTTCGCCTCTGTCACCGCCGTGCTTATGACTTACTGGCCACTTCCAGGTTGTTCTGCACGCTGAACACCCCGAAGATTTGTCCCGCGCGAATCCCTGCAACATTCTTGTCCATGACATTCTCCACCGTGCCGTAGAGGCTGAGCTTACCGTTGTTCACCACGATGCGGATCGGGGCGGCGGGATCGCTGGCGTAGCGGCCCAGCACCGGATCGCGATAGATGGCCCGCATTGCGCGAATGCGGATGTCATCGTCGTAGTTCGACACGGGAGCCACACGGATGTCGTTCACCACTTCCTTCACCCCCGGCATGTTGCTGGCGATCCACAGCGCCGAATCGCGGTCCAGGTCAGTTCGGGTTTCGCCGCTCAGGGTCGCAACACCGTCCTGCACCGAGGCGGTGATGTAATTGAACTGATTGCCGTACCCGATGCGGTCAAAGTACAGCTTGCGGTCCAGTTGCGCGGCCAGGCGCGCGTCGGGCGCGGTGCTGCTGACCTCAATCAGGTTGCGCACGCCCTGCACCTTGTCCATCTTGCGGACCTTCTTGGCCGCATCCAACTTTTGCTGGTAGAGGTTCACGGAGCCGGTCAGGGTCACGATGCCGTCCTCTACGCCGGCTTGCAGATTGCGGAATTCTGCCTTGCTGGCGAACTGCTGCGCGACGCGGGACTGAATGTCCCGGTCATAGCGAGCGGCGCCGCCGGTCTGCGCCACCAGGGTTGCGCTCAGGATCCCCACCAACACCAACCAACCCAGGGTCTTCAAAAAGGCTTTCATGGAAGTCGCTCCTCACGCCCGGCTGATTAACCGGTTAGTTAATTCATTGGATGTAGCCCCCCTACCGAAGGATGTACGAAAAGGAGGTCCGATGGGCATGAGTGCAACACTCGTCGAATCAAGATGTTAAGTGAGGCAGGCGTGCCTTTGACACTAGTCGTTGTAACGACTATATTGCGCTGGTGAGCCGAAACATCCAGTCCGGGATCAAGCAGAGCAGGCCCTTCACCAGCCTGGCGGAAGAAGCCTTCATTGCTCTGCAGCGCACCGCCGACCGCCTGGCCGGACGAGTCGCGGAGATGCTGAAGCAGCATGGGCTCTCGCCGACCCAGTACAATGCCCTGCGGATCCTTCGCGGCGCAGGGCCACAAGGCCTGGCGTGCAGCGAGATCGGAGAGCGCATGATCAACCGCGACCCCGACATCACTCGTTTGGTGAATCGGTTGGAAGGGCGCGGGTTCGTAGAGCGCAGCCGCGAGCAGAAAGACCGGCGGGTCATCACCACCCGCATTACGCCGGCGGGCCTGCAGATCCTTAAAGAGCTGGACCGGCCTATTGAGGAGCATCATCGCCGGTTGCTCGGCCATCTGGGGGAACAGCGTCTGCGTTCCCTGGTCCAATTGCTGGAGGCAGCCCGGGACCGGGCGGTGTAATCTGTCGTCTCCGGGGTCTTCAGAACAGAACCCGGTTCTTCACAAGCCGCAACTTGTGGCAGGGAGGACAGAAGCAATGGGCAACGGCTCAAGCATTCAATCGTGGGGAGTGGCCCTGCTGCGCGTGATGATTGGCCTCGTGTTCCTGATCCACGGCTGGGAGAAGCTGTTTGTATTCGGGATTCATCGGGTCACGGGATACTTTGGCAGCATCGGTGTTCCGTCTCCCGCCCTGTTCGCTCCGCTGGTCACGGCGATTGAGTTGCTGGGAGGAATGGCGCTCATACTGGGAGTGGGGACGCGCTGGGCGGCGGTATTGCTCGTGTTCGATATGATGGGAGCAATTTTCGCCGCCAAGCTCAGCGGCGGCTTCTTCGCGCCTGCGGGATTTGAATACGAGCTGACCTTGCTGGTGGCCAATCTCTCGCTGCTGTTGACGGGGCCCGGTGCTGCCTCGCTGGATAAGCGGATCAGAAGACGGGCCTGAAGCGCGCCCCGGGCGGAGATGCAGCAAGCACCGTCTCTACAGTCAGGTTAGCGCTTGTAGCCGATCTTGCGCAAAAACTCCTTGCGCGCAGTGATGTCGGCCGGACCCTCCACCCCCTTGGGTGGGCTGCCATCGATCACACCCATCACCCCGCGTCCTTGTTCGCTCTTGGCCACAATCACCTCGACCGGGTTAGCGCTGGCGCAGAAAATCGAGCACACCTCGGGGATGTTCTGCACGACGTTCAGCAGGTTGATGGGATAAGCATTGCGCAGGATGAGCACGAAGATGTGCCCTGAGGCGAGGGCTTGCGCGTTGCGGATGGCGGCCTGCCGCAACTGGTCGTCGTTGCCTTCGGAGCGGGTCAAACAGGGGCCGGAGGCCTCATTGAAGGCCAGGCCGAACTTGCCTTGCGGGACGGTGTTCACCACGGCCTCGTACATGTCTTCTACCGTCTTGATGAAGTGGGTCTGGCCGACAATGATGTTGCTGTCAGAGGGAACTTCCAGGCGGACTGACTCGAACTCAAGCATGAGGGCCTCGATTGTGTCGTCCCGGAAGGGACTGTGCCGTCCCTAACGGGACTCATTTGAGGATTTGTCCGCTACCCGGCACTCCCGTGCCGGGCCTATTTTCGCCCCGATGCAGATTTCCTGGGCCTTTGCACCTTGCCCGCATTCTTCTCGAATACCCGGGCGAAAATCTTGTCAATGTTGCGCAACTGCCGCTTCAAATCGAAGGCCCGTTCAATCTGCTGGCGCGGAACTCGGCCGGTGATTTTCTTGTCCTTGAGCACGAGGTCGTGGAAATTCAGGCCTTCTTTCCAGGCGCGCATAGCGTGGGCTTGCACCATGCGGTAAGCGTCTTCGCGCGAGACCCCGTGCTCCACCAGGTCCAGGAGCAGCTGCCCGCTGAACACCAGCCCGCCACTGCTCTCCAGGTTCGCCTTCATGCGTTCTGGGTGGACGAACATGGTGTCCACCAGGTTGGTGGTTTTCTGGAGGAGATAGTCCACCAGAGTGGTGGAGTCGGGGATAATGATGCGTTCCACGGAAGAGTGCGAGATGTCGCGTTCGTGCCAGAGAGCGACGTTTTCAAAGCCTGCTTGGGCATTGGAGCGCACCACGCGAGCCAGGCCGCTGATCTGTTCGCATGTGACCGGGTTGCGCTTGTGCGGCATGGCGGAAGAGCCCTTCTGCTTTTCGCTGAAGTACTCCTCGGCTTCGCGCACCTCGGTACGCTGCAAGTGGCGGATCTCGGTGGCGATCTTGTCGAGGGTGCAGGCGATGACGGCGAGCGTGGCCAGATAGGCGGCGTGCCGGTCGCGCTGGATGACCTGTGAAGACACTGCCGCGGCCTTCAGCCCCAAGCGGGCACAGATCTTCTCTTCCAGTTCCGGGCTGAGGTGTGCAAAGGTGCCGACCGCTCCGGAAAATTTCCCCACCCGCATGTCCTCGGCGGCGCGTTCGAAGCGAGCGATGTCGCGTTGCACCTCGGAATACCAGTTGGCCAGCTTGAATCCGAAGGTGATGGGTTCGGCATGAACGCCGTGGGTGCGGCCGACCATGGGGGTGTCTTTGAACTCCCAGGCGCGGCGCTTGAGCACTTCGGACAGACGTTCCAGGTCATCGGCGATGATTGCGGACGACTGGCCGATGAGCAGGGCCTGGGCGGTGTCCACGATGTCGTTTGAGGTCAGGCCGTAGTGAAACCAGCGGGCCTGCGGGCCGACAATTTCGGCCACTGCAGTGGTGAAGGCGATCACGTCGTGGCGGACTTCGGCCTCGATCTCCTGGATGCGCTCCAGATCGAAGTCGGCACGCTCGCGGATGGCCTTGGCGGCATCTTTGGGAACCAGACCGGCTTCGGCCAGGGTCTCGGTGGCCGCGACTTCGACTGCCAGCCAGGTGCGGAAGCGGTTCTCCTCGCTCCAGATGCGGCCCATGTCGGGGCGGGTATAGCGTGGAATCAAAGCGGCGCCTCTCCGATGCCCCTGAAAATTGTGGGACAAAGGATTTTAAACGGTGAGGTGGCCGGTGGCCAATGGGGAGTGGCCCGGCCAGTCGGGGCGCGCTGGTAGACGATGCGGATCAGGGAATGCCTGGAGGCGCGCCCTTGGAAGGCCCATGATGGCTGGGGGCGATCAGAGATCCAAGAAAAACCGGTTCCTTCCTTGTTTAGTTGACTATATGTCGTTATACGATATGTTAAGATTTATAGTAGCGACACGATATAATCCGCGGCATGACAACACGACTCACTCTGGCTGATTACCAGGCGCTGGCGGACTTGCGCTACCAAATTCGACGCTTTCTACACTTCAGCGAGCAGGCGGCGCGGGCTGCGGACCTGGAGCCGCGCCAACACCAGCTGATGCTGACGATCAAGGGACTGCCCCAGGGCGTTCGACCGCGGATCGGGGAGCTGGCCGAGCGCTTGCAGATCCAGCACCACAGCACGGTGGAGCTGGTGAATCGCCTGGCGCGAGGCGGCTACGTTCGCCGCCGGCGCGGTGGCGAGGACCGCCGCGAGGTGCTGCTCTCGCTGACTCCCAAAGGGGAGAAAGTGCTGCAGGAGCTCTCGCTGCATCACCAGGCGGAGCTAAAGACCCGGGGGCCAGCGCTGGTCGGTGCGCTCACACGTGCAATGCGAGCCAGCAAGCGAACCGCAGGAATGGCAAAACAAGGAGATCGGGATAAGACATGGCAGAAGCGACTGGCCGGGAGCTGTCCGGCACAAACGGAGAGGGCTCAAGCGCGGGCGGAAGCGTCCCGCGGCTTGTAGCCGGAATCAACGGGATGAAGGCCGTGGTTCCCGAGCTGGCGACCTTCCGCATGGTCACAGTGTCGCTTCTGGCGGCTGCGATCGGGCTGTTGGCCGGGATAGTCGCATTCGCCCTGTACAAGCTCATCGGCCTGTTCACCAACCTCGCCTTCTATCATCGTTGGGCCGCTGACTTCATCAGCGCCCGCTTTAACACTCTCGGACCGTGGGTGATTATCGTTCCTGTGATCGGCGGGATCATCGTCGGTTTCATGGCCAAGTATGGCAGCGAGAAGATCAGGGGACACGGCATTCCCGAAGCCATGGAGGCGGTGCTGATCAACCGCAGCCGCATCCAGCCGCGGGTGGCGATCCTGAAGCCCATCTCAGCCGCGATTGCCATCGGCACCGGCGGCCCGTTTGGCGCCGAAGGCCCGATCATTCAGACGGGTGGAGCGGTGGGCTCGCTTATCGGCCAGGTGTTCCACACCACGGCGGCGGAGCGAAAAGTTCTGTTGGCCTGCGGCGCAGCGGCGGGCATGTCCGCCACTTTCAACACCCCGATTGCGGGCGTGATTCTTGCCATCGAGCTGCTGCTGTTTGAATTCAAGTCGCGCTCGTTTATTCCGCTGGTGATCGCGAGCACGCTGGCGACCGCGGTCCATATGCAACTGCTGGGAGCGGGGCCGATGTTCGCGGTTGCCCCGGTGGATTTTGGCGTCCCGCGCGCGGTTCCCTTCTACCTGCTGCTGGGAGTGGTCTGCGGGCTGGCGGCGGTAGCGTTCAGCAAGGCGCTGTACTGGACCGAGGACCAGTTCGAGAAGCTGCCGGTAAACGAGTTGTGGTGGCCGGCGATTGGCGCGCTGGGGCTGGGCATCATTGGCTACTTCGTGCCGCGCGTGTTGGGCGTAGGGTATGACACCATCGGCGACATCCTGAACGCGCACCTGGCGTGGAAGCTGCTTCTTATCGTAATGGTGGCCAAGGCGGTGGCGCTGGTGGTCTCGCTGGGCTCGGGAACCTCGGGCGGATTGCTGGCGCCCATGTTCATGTCGAGCGCGGCCTTGGGCGGTGTGTTCGCGATGGGCATGAATCAACTCTTTCCCGCCGCCAACCTGGCTCCGGGAGCGTTTGCCCTGGTGGCCATGGGCGCGGTGTTCGGCGCGGCCTCCCGGGCGACGTTCTCCTTCATCATCTTCGCCTTCGAAATCACCCGGGACTACAATGCCGTGTTGCCGCTGATGCTGGTCAGCGTGATCGCGGACGGCGTGGCCATGCTGCTGATGCCGCGGGCTTCCATCATGACGGAGAAGCTGGCCCGGCGTGGATTGCGCATTCACCAGGATTACGAAGCCGACGTCCTGCAGCAGGTGATGGTGGCGGAAACCATGGACCGCGATGTCCCCACAGTGTCGGCAGAGATGCGAGTGGGCGAATTGGCGGAGCGCATCGCGCGGCGCGATCCCGAGGTGTGCCGCCACCAGGGACTCGTCATCGTAGACAGCGAGGGACGACTGGCCGGCTTGATCACGCGCGGCGATGTTCTGCGGGCGCTTGACCGGGACCCGGCTGGCACGATGACCGTGCTCGACGCCGGCGCCCGCGACCTGGTCGTCACCTATCCCGACGAGGTGCTCCACGAAGCCAGCACCAAAATGTTGCGCCACAACATCGGCCGCATGCCGGTGGTGGACCGCAATGACCCGCAGCACGTGGTGGGATACCTGGGAAGGCCCGGGGTTATGGCCGCACGCCTGCGCCGTCTGGAAGAGGAGCACGTGCGCGAACCGGGCTGGATCGGGAGGATCGGGTAACGTTCGGTCAGTTTTCCCGCTGCGTCGCCTGCCCGTCCGCAGGACTTCGAGACACGGCGGTCCCCGCACCAGCTGCGGGCCCATGAACTACTTGACGAACTCTCCCTGTCCGCCCTTGGACCAGGGATCGTAAGTCAGGCAGAACTGCACCCGGTCTGGGATGGGTGGGTGGTCGTAGTAGAGAAACACGGCCACCGGATTCGGCTCGGGGTCAGCCAGATTTACGTCGCCCAGAATTTGAAACGATTGCGCGGCCACCTGTCCGGAGTCGGGGGTGAGCCCATGGGTCACCTCCAAGCCGTACTGATCGGCCTGGTGCTCATAGTGGCGACCGACTGCGCTGGTAATAGGATTGCCCAGAAAGACGAAGATCGAGAGCAGCAGCATCAGCACCGGCAGCGACGCCCAGTCGTCGAGGCCGCGAATCTCCCACCGGACTCCCCAGCGTGTCAGCACCCAGCCGACCGTGCGGAAAAGAAGATAGAAAAACAACAGCAGGAGCCCAGCCGTAAACGCGATCAGCTTGGGGATGTGCCAGAGAACGTAGTGCCCCATCTCGTGCCCGGCGACGAAGACGATCTGCGGCGTGTTCAGCTTGTTGATGGTGGTGTCCCATACCACGATGCGTTTGGACGCGCCGAAGCCGGTGACATAGGCGTTGAGCGCCGTAAGCTTTTTGCCGGCGTTCATCCAATACATGCGCTCCGGCGGAATGTTCTCGCCCGCGCGCTGGACTATCCGCTCCAGGCTGGCAGTGAGCGCGGGGTCTTTCTGGGCGAGCGGCTCGAACTTGTAGAACAGCGGGTCAATGATCAGGGGTTGGAGGAAGAACACCAACAGCAGGATAGGGATGGCGGCCAGCCAGAAATAGAACCACCAGCGGCGGGGAGACTTGTGGATAACCGCGTACAGAATCCAGATGAGAATGGTTAAGATGATGATGGAGATGATTTCGGACTTCATCCAGTCCAGGAACCATGAGCCCCATCCCTGAATCGAGATCCCGTACTTGCGCGAAAGCCAGTTCCTGAAGATGTCGGTGGGGAGTCCGAGAATGTCAATGGTGAGGAGCAGCAGGGGCGTGAAGACCAGCGCTTGAAGAAACCGCCGAGCGGACGCCTTTTCGGCCCAGGTACGGTACTTGGGAGCAAGCTTCCAGTACAAGACCAGCCAGAGAACGACCAGGCCATACACGAACCCGATAAGAGTAGCCCACAGACGGATGCGGTTGATGGCCCGCGCTTTGGCATAGCGATCTGGCGGCAGCGTGTACTTGGTGACAATCGGCTGTTCCACGTGGGCTGCCGCCGGCGCGGGATTCACGGCCGCAGAGGGTGCGCTTGTAGCCGGCTGGGTCTGCGAAGCTGCCGACGACGGCGCATGCGAGGCTTCCTGTGCCGCGGCCAGGGGGCCAAGACACAGGACGATCGCCGGGACTGCAAGCAGAAGCGGCAGGCGTTTCATGTGGGTTTCTCGATGAAGCTTCCGGCGGCAGTATGCGCTTCGGGCACAGGTTGACGCAAGGTGATGGCGCCTACTGTAAGGGTTGGTAGCGCTACCGGGAATCGAACCCGGGTTTGAAGATTGAGAATCTTCCGTCCTAACCCCTAGACGATAGCGCCACGCGCGGCTCGGCCTGCCGGAGGTCCGGACGCAGGCCGCACGAGTGAAATTATACGGGTCTTTGTCATTCGGCGTCGAGCCGATGGCTGCCGCGGACAAAGTCGCGCGCTCACGCGCGGCGGAACGCTGCCGCCTCCATCTTGCGCGCTTCCGCTTCTTCGTAGCGCTTGCGCACCATCGGGCGCAAAGAGCCGATCACTACGGTCAGAATTGCCCCGATCAATACCAGCGGATACCAGATTCCGTAAGGCTGTCCCACGGACAGGGCGTAGAGGCCGAGGACGAGGTGGCCTACTCCCACCACCGTCAGCAGCGTGAACGCACCCAGAATGAAGCTCCGGCCTTTCCCCTTTGGAGCCAGCGTCCCTGCCGCGGCGCCCAGAACGCCGCCCAGCGAGCCCAGCAAGCCGCCGCCAATTCCGCCGTACAACGCCCCAAAGCGAATCGGATCAAACCATGGTTCCATCATGTGCTCTCCTTTTCTGCTTGCTGCTGGCGGTAGAGATCGCGCACCGAGCGCGCGGCCGAGACTGTGATCTCGCCGCGCTCCACCAAGTCAGCCAGCAGTTGCATCATCGGATCCGGCGGCGCTCCTCCCACAATCTGCCGCACTCGTTCGATCAGCCGATCCACGCGGATGCGGATCGTGGGATAACTGACCTGGTAAACCTGCGCCAGGTCTTTCAGCGATCCCGAAGCCAGCACCAACTGCAACACCAGATCCAGTTCCTCCTCGGCCAGTGCGAGCAAGGGGTGGGAAGCCGCCGCCTTGCTTTCGCGTGCCGTTTCCGAGGCCATTACAGGCACACCTTACCGCTGGCTTTAATAAATGTAAAGATTACTTTAATAATATTTATTCCCATGTAAGTTGCTGAAAATGAGCATAATTTTCAGTTACCGAGTGCCTTGACAAGCCTCCGAAGGCAGTAGCAGAATTCTTTTAGGCGAATAAAAAGCGAACATAGCCCGATTCGCCGCGAGGTTCCCCCGCCTCGTTTGCTCCCTGATATTCCGAGGTTTCCTATGTCTTCCTTGCTCGTGTGCGCCCAGCCCGCGCCGGGCCATGCCGTGGCTTTTCCTCCGGAAGGGTCCGCATTCCTTCTGAAACGGATTTCTGCCTTGCCGAAGCTGGCGGCAGTCACTCCCGCATCGCGCCTCAAGGTGCCCACGCCGGAGATGGTTTCCAGCGGCATCCGCGAATTGGACGCGCTGACCGGCGGGTTGCCGCGCGGATGCCTGACGGAAATTTGCGGGCCGGCGTCTTCGGGACGCACCAGCGTGCTGGTGGCCACTTTGGCCGCCGCCACCCAGCGCCAGGAAGCTTGTGCCCTGGTGGATGTCAGCGATGCTTTCGATCCTGTGTCTGCGGCGGCCGCGGGTGTGGATTTCGAACGATTGCTGTGGGTACGCTGCGGAGAAAATAAGAATTCATCACAGAGACCCCAGAACACCGAGAAGAAAGAAGATCGTGAACGCAAAAAAATTGAAGGCCCGCTCGAACAAGCGTTGCGCGTCACCGACCTGCTTTTGCAGAGCGGGGGCTTCGGGATGGTGGCCATTGATCTTGGCGGAATCCCGTTCCGCAGCGCGCGCCGCATCCCGCTGACCTCCTGGTTTCGTTTTCAGCGCGCAGTGGAGCACGCGCCCACCGTGCTGTTTGTCATCGCCGAAGCGCCGTGCGCGCCCAGTTGCGCTGCGCTGGTGCTGAAGCTGCAGTCGGTAAAGCCGTCCGCCTCCAGCCCTCAGCTGTCAGCCAGCCGCGGAGCGGCGGCAGAAATTAGCCCCGGGCGTAAGCCCGAGGTTGCCGGCGTAGAGCGGGGTCAGTCCCTTCAGGGACGACAGAGAAGTTGCGCCGCAGACTCTTTCGCCGCGGTAGTTCCGGCCCACACGCAACTTCTGGACCAACTCAAAATCGAAGGCGAGCTGCTGCGTTCCCGCCTGGAACGCAAACCGGCGCGATCCGTGACCGCCGCCTTCACCACCAAAGCGGCAGGGAGTCGATGATTCAATGACTCAATGATTCAACCGCTCAATGTCTTTCGCCTGCATCTTCGTTCCCGATTTTCCCCTGGAGGCACTGCTGCGCGCCGAGCCGGAGTTGCGTTCGCAGGCTGTGGCCGTGCTCGAGGGCAAAGCTCCGCTGCAAAAAGTTTTTGCGGTCAACGAAAAAGCCCGCCGTGCCGGAGTGGAACCAGGCATGAGCAAACTGCAGGTAGAAACTTGCACTGACCTGGCGCTGCGTCCCCGCTCTCCTGTGCAGGAGGCCGCCGCCCACGCCGCGTTGCTGGACTGCGCGCAGTCTTTTTCGCCGCGCGTAGAAGACACTGGCAGTGACACCATCCTGCTCGACCTCGCCGGCCTGGAGACGCTTTTCGGCGCGCCGCCCAAGATTGCCCGCGACCTGGCCCGCCGCGCTTCCGACCTCGGCCTTGAAGTCAACGTGGCTGTGGCCTCCAATCCTGACACGGCGATGCTCGCCGCTCGCGGTTTCTCCGGCGTAACCGTGATTCCTTCCGGCAAAGAAGCCGAGCGCCTGGGCAGCCTTCCTTTGGAAATTCTGTTTGCCGGCCTTAGTGCTCTTGGTGGCGAGCCGGAGCCCGAGCGGTTTCTAGAAACATTGGAGCGATGGGGAGTGCGCAACCTGCGCGCTTTGGCGGCATTGCCCGAGGTGGCCCTCAGCGAGCGCCTGGGACAGGCCGGCGTCCGCCTGCAGCAACTGGCGCGCGGCGCCCCCTCGCGCACCCTGGTCCCGGTGGAGCCGCCGCTGGTGTTCGAAGAAGCCATCGAACTGGAGTATCCGCTGGTGCTGCTGGAACCGCTGGCCTTTGCGCTGAGCCGGCTGCTGGATCAGTTGTGCGCCCGGCTGGCGGCGCGGGCGCTGGCCACGCAGGAGTTGCGCTTGCAGTTGGAGCTGGAGAATGGATGGCAGGAAGAAGAAGCCACATCAAGCCACGTGGGTGAGTTCCGCCATGCGGGCCGCGCAACCCGTCAGATCTTTTGCCGCACGCTCCGTCTTCCGGTTCCCCTCCTGGATGCCAGGACCTTTCTTAAGCTTTTGCAGCTTGATCTGAAGGCGCATCCGCCCGGAGCGCCCATCGTCAAAATTCATCTGGCGGCCGAACCCGTGCGTCCGCGGGCGGCGCAGAGCGGCCTGTTTCTTCCGCCTTCGCCGGAACCGGAGAAGTTGGAGCTTACCCTGGCACGGATTGCCGGCATCGTCGGCGAAAATAAGGTTGGATGTCTGCAATTGCTGGACACGCATCGTCCCGATGCGTTCCGCATGCAGCGCTTTGCCCCCGGCGAGCCCCAGGGGCTAAAGCCCATTTCAAAAAATCTTCCCCATGCAGGACTGAAGCCCTGCGCCATCCAAAAACAGCCGCACAGCCAAAAGCAGCCCGGCGCGCAGGATCATCCCGACGCGCAAACCACTGGCGCCGATGCGGTCACCGCGCTGCGCATCTTTCGTCCGCCGGTGCGGGCCGCGGTGACGCTGCGCGACGGCAAGCCCGCGCGTATCGCCTGCTCCAAACATCCTGAACTGCAGGGCGACATTGTGTGGGTGGCGGGCCCGTGGCGCTCCTCCGGCGATTGGTGGCAGCAGGAGGGTTGGGCGCGCGACGAGTGGGACATCGCCTTGCCGACCGAAGGCGGCCTCGCCCTCTACCGCCTGGTCCGCGACCTGCTCAGCGGGGGATGGTTTGTGGAAGGAAGCTATGACTAAAAATCTTTTTACCACGGAGGCACGGAGGCACGGAGGAAAAGCAAATTCGGAAATTACGGTTTTCGGCATTACCAATGAACCCGGATAGGAGTCGAATCATGGTCCTTTTGTTCCCTCCGTGTCTCCGTGCCTCCGTGGTGAAAACAAAATGTACGTCGAACTTCACGCCCGCTCCGCTTTCAGCTTCCTCGAAGGCGCTTCCCTGCCCGAGGACTTGGTGTCAACCTGCGCCAGCCTGAACCTGCCAGCCATGGCGCTGCTTGACCGCGATGGCGTGTACGGAGCGCCCCGCTTTTACATGGCGGCGAAGAAAGCGGGATTGAAGGCGCACATCGGAGCGGAGGTCACTGCTGAGAAATTTTTCAATTCCCAATTGCCAATCTTCTCCGTGTCTCCGTGTCTCCGTGGTGAATTCCAGCTTTCTCTCCTCGTGGCCTCCCGCCTCGGCTACCAGAACCTCTGCCGCCTGATCACCAAGATGAAGTTGCGCGCCAAAAAAGGCGAGGGCGACGTCTGCGAACCGGAACTTGCAGAGCATGCGGCCGGGCTCATCTGCCTGACCGGCGGCGATGATGGCCCGCTGGCCACGGCACTCACTCAAAGTACGGAAGAAGCGCGGCACACGCTCGAACGCTTGACTGGAATTTTCGGACACGCCAACGTTTACGTCGAACTGCAGCGCCACTTCCATCGCTCGCAGGAAGCCCGCAACCGCGCGGCCATCGAATTGGCGCGCTCACTCCAACTCCCGCTGCTGGCGACCAACGGCGTGTGTTATGCCACTCCCCGTCAGCGCGAATTGTGCGACGTCTTCACCGCCATCCGTCATCACCGCACGCTGGCCACCGCCGGACGCCTGCTGGCGCGCAACTCCGAGCGTCATCTGAAATCGGCGCAAGAGATGGAACAGCTTTTTGCCGATCTCCCCGAGGCCATCGCCAATACCGCCGAGCTTTCCTCCCGTCTGGAATTCACCCTCAGCGACCTGGGATACCAGTTCCCCAAATATCCCGTTCCCGAGGGTGAGACCATGATGTCGTTTCTGCGCGAGCGCACCTGGCAAGGCTTCCAGCAACGCTACGGCCGGGCGGCGAGCGACCTGCGAACCCGCGCCCGCCGCCAGATCGAGCGCGAACTCACCCTCATCGAAAAACTCGACCTCGCCGGCTACTTCCTCATCGTCTGGGACCTGGTGCGCTTCTGCCGCGAGCAGAAGATTCTGGCGCAAGGACGCGGTTCGGCGGCCAACAGCGCCGTCTGCTATTCGCTGGGCATCACCGCGGTAGATCCCGTCGGCATGGACTTGCTCTTCGAGCGTTTTCTTTCCGAGGAGCGCGGCGAGTGGCCCGACATTGATCTCGATCTGCCCAGCGGCGACCAGCGCGAGCGCGTCATTCAGTATGTCTATCAGCGCTACGGCGAGCGCGGCGCCGCCATGACCGCCAACGTAATCACCTACCGCAGCCGCATGGCTGGCCGCGAAATGGGCAAAGCCCTCGGCTTCGATCCCGAAACCCTCGGCAAAGTTTCCGCTGCCGTCTCCACCTGGGAATACCGCGACCAGAACGACACTTTCGATCATCGCTTTCGTGATGCCGGGCTCGACCTGCGCCATCCGCGCCTGCGCAAATACTTTGAACTCTGCGTCGCCGTGCAGGACTTGCCCCGCCACCTCGGCCAGCACTCCGGCGGCATGGTGATTTGCCAGGGGCAACTGGATTCCGTCGTCCCCCTGGAGCCTGCCTCCATGCCCGGCCGCGTAGTAGTGCAGTGGGATAAGGAAGACTGCGCCGACCTCGGCATCATTAAGGTGGACCTGCTCGGCCTGGGCATGATGGCCGTGCTGGAGGATTCCATCCAGCTCATCCGCGAGAGCTATAAAGAAGAAGTAGATCTCGCCCACCTGCCACCTGACGATCCCGCGGTCTATTCCGCGCTGCAGCAGGCCGACACCATCGGCATGTTCCAGATCGAGAGTCGCGCCCAGATGTCGTGCCTGCCGCGCCTGCGCCCGCAGCGCTTTTACGACATCGTGGTGCAGGTGGCCATCATCCGTCCTGGGCCAATCGTCGGGCAGATGGTGAATCCTTATTTACAGCGGCGCCAGGGACGTGAGCCGGTGAAGTACGCGCATCCTTCGCTTGAGCCGGTGCTGGCACGCACTCTGGGGGTGCCGCTTTTTCAGGAGCAATTGCTGCGGATGGCCATGGTAGTGGCCGGATTTACTGGCGGCGAAGCCGAAGAACTGCGCCGCGCCATGGGATTCAAGCGTTCGCAGGCCCGCATGAAAGAGATCGAAGCCAAGTTGCGCGCCGGCATGACCCGCAACGGCATTTCGCGCGAGGCCCAGGAGGAGATCATCCTCGCCATCAGCTCGTTCGCGCTCTACGGATTCCCCGAATCCCACGCTGCCAGCTTCGCCCTGATCGCCTACGCCAGCGCCTACCTGAAATGCCATTACCTCGCCGCCTTCACCGCCGCTTTGCTCAACAATCAGCCCATGGGCTTCTATCGCCCTGCGACAATCGTGCAAGATGCGCAGCGGCACGGACTGAAGATTTTTCCTATTGATGTGATGAAGTCTGATTGGAACTGTACTCTGGAACAAGTTGCAAGTTGCGAGTTGCGGGTTGCGAGCAAGCAAAACTCACAACCCACTCGCAACTCGCAACTCACAACTCGCAACTTTCTTGCCCTCCGCCTGGGATTGCGCTATGCGAAGGGCCTGCGCGAGGAGACCGCGCAAGAGCTCGTTCACCAACGTAAGATCGCTCCGTTTACTTCCATCCGCGATCTGGTCCACCGCGTTCCCGAGCTGCACAAGGACGAATTGAATGCTCTGGCGGAAATCGGCGCGTTGAACTCAATCGGTAGCGCCGGCGTCTCGCCGGCTGTCGTGGATCACTCGGTACTCGGTATTCGCAACTCGCAACTCTTACGCAACTCGCAACTTCATCGCCGCGACGCCCTCTGGCAGGTCGAGCGCGCCGTCCGCCGTTCCGGCCCGTTGCTGGACGAGTTAGCCGAGCCCGATACCAAGTCTCCGCTGCGCCCCATGAATGAAGAAGAGCGCCTGGTGGCCGACTTCCGTGGCACCGGCCTGACCGTAGGCCCGCATCCCATGGCATATCACCGCGCCCAAATGGCATCCCTTGGCATCCGCAAGGCCAGCGAACTGCGCGCCATCCACAATGGCCAACCGGTGCGTATCGGCGGATGCGTGATCGCCCGCCAGCGCCCGGGAACTGCCAAGGGTTTTGTTTTTCTCAGCCTGGAAGACGAAACCGGCGTGGCCAATGCCATCGTCACGCCTGACCTGTTTCAGAAAAACCGCCTGCTGCTGACCTCCGAGCAGTTTCTGATGGTGGAAGGAATCCTGCAGAACCAGGACAACGTAATTTCGGTGAAGGCGCAACGAGTCCGGCCGCTCGACATCACCCGTGCCCCCACCTCTTCGCACGATTTCTACTGACTCTCAGTACCAAGTAGTACCGAGAACCGAGAAAAACCTCCCGCTGAAATGGGCTTGCTCGGTACTCGCAACTCGGTACTCCGTACTCGTACCGAGAACATTACGAAGGTATTAATTTTTCATTCTGCGGTGCAAATCCACAGCCATCCGGGGTATGATGACCACATCATTCGCCAACATTCTACGTCGGGCCCATCAGTCCGAGGTCAACGTGTATGTGGCTAATTCATCAATTCGATTCATTCCTGAATCTTGGTATATGTAAGGAGTATCCGACCATGGCAAGAGCAAGAACGCCCCGCAGCAACGGCCCTTCCCGCAAGCAGATCGCAACCATGCCCGAAGTTCAGCTTGGGGCTGAGGGTAAGAAGAATTCGTCACCCATTCCCTTTGACCTGGAAGGCGAGATCCGCCGCCGCGCCTACGAATTGTACGAGCTGCGCGGCTGCGCGCCTGGCCGCGACCACGAAGATTGGTTGGTGGCTGAGCGCGAAGTCATGGCTCGGTACAACCGGCAGCAGACCGCCTAAGTCGAGGATTCTGGGACGCTGGCGAGCGGGCAGAGGGTTGACCGCCCCTGGCCCGCCCTTGAGTTGTGCCCGCCTGAACGCCTGCCCTGCAGCTCGATCCCACTCAGGTGCCGGAGAAACCGGCTCGCCAGACTTCCATCTGCTCTCGCCGCTGAAAGGGCGCGCCTTGTCGCCGGCTCCTGCGGCGGGCGGAGCCTCCGGGTAATCGGTTACGTGGAAATCCTGTGAGAAAATTTGGACGTCAGTTTCTTGAACCAGGCCGCCGCGTTCGAGGGTGTTTCCCGCAAAAGCAGGTTCTTCGATCGCAGAAAATGGCTACTTTTCCGTCCTATCCCTGTCCCTTTCTGGGCTATCAACGTGCACCTTCGAGAGTCTGTGCGCTCCGCGATTCCATAAGATACACTAGTACACAACTGGATCAGCAGCCACAGACCAGGCGTTCCTTCGTCCGACTGGGAAGCAATTCGGAGCAACCTCCGAACCGGGATAAAGCTCCAACCCACAATAGCTTCGCTGGCCCTGATGGTTGCCCGAGCGGGTTGTTTCTGAAAAAATACTGAGCTTGTCATGTCACAAATTGGCAGTTTCGCCCTCTTGCTCGCGCTTGCCCTGAGTGCATATTCCTTCCTGGCCGGATGGCTGGCGCTCGCTCGCGCGGGTCCCGGCTCGGAAAGGCTGGGAGAAACCGCGCGCCGCGCCGGAATCGCCGTCTTTGGCATCGTCTTCCTCGCCGCCGTGGTGCTGGTCGTCGCCGCCTTCCAGGACGATTTCTCGATCGCCTACATCTTTCACCACAGCAACCGCGATCTTCCCATAGCTTACAAATTTGCGGTTTTGTGGTCCGGACAGGAAGGCTCGCTGCTGTTCTGGTCGCTGCTGCTGGCGACCTACGGAGTCGTTTTGCGGCTGCGTCACAAGACTGATGCCCGCCTGTTCGCCTATGCCTCGGTCATCATTGCCGCGGTTCAGGTCTTCTTCTTGCTGCTGTTGAATTTCGCTGCCCACCCCTTCGCGGTCATGACGGGTGAGCTTCCGCCGGACGGCAACGGCCTCAACCCGCTGCTGCAATATCCCGAGATGGTGATTCATCCGCCCATGCTGTACCTGGGCTACGTGGGTTTCACAATCCCGTTTGCCTTTGCCTTGGGCGCGCTGATCATGCGCTATCCCGGCGAAAAGTGGATCCACATCACCCGCCGCTGGACCATGGTGACCTGGGGATTTCTCACTTGCGGCATCTTCCTGGGGATGCACTGGGCGTACTCGGTCCTGGGCTGGGGCGGCTACTGGGGATGGGACCCGGTCGAAAGCGCCTCGTTCATGCCCTGGCTGACGGGCACCGCCTTCCTGCACTCGGTGATGATGCAGGAGAAGCGCGGCATGCTGAAGGTCTGGAACATGTGGCTGATCTTCATCACCTTCGGCCTGTGTATCTTTGGAACCTTCCTGACGCGCAGCGGGGTAGTCAGTTCGGTGCACGCCTTCGCGCAGTCCTCGATCGGCACATGGTTCATGGTTTTCCTGGCCCTGATTGCTGCGACCTGCATCTTGTTTTACGTGTTGAACCACTCGCACCTGCGCAGCGAGCACCGGCTTGAGTCCATCGTCTCCCGCGAGTCCAGCTTCCTGTTCAACAACCTGCTGTTTGTAATGTTCTGCTTCACGGTGCTGTGGGGAACGCTGTTTCCCATCCTGTCGGAATGGGTCCAGGGGACCAAGGTCACGGTCGGCCCGCCCTTCTTCAACAAGGTCGCTATCCCGGTGGCACTGCTCCTCCTGTTGCTCACCGCGGTTGGCCCGCTGCTAGCGTGGCGCAAGACTTCTACCGAGAGCATCAAGCGTAACTTCATGTGGCCGGCCATCGGCGCACTCGCTGTCGGCGTCCTGATGATGATCTTCGGGGTGCGTCCCTGGGTGGACGTCTCCTACTTCTATGCGCTGATGTCGGCCATGCTGGCTGTGCTCGTGGCGCTGACCGTGGTTATGGAATTTGTCCGCGGCGCCCGTGTCATCTCCGGCCACACCCGGCAAAACCTGCTGGCTTCGATGGTGCACCTGTGGCACCGTAACACCCGCCGCTATGGCGGCTACATCGTGCATTTTGGCGTCGCCGTCGTGATCATCGGCTTCCTCGGTTCTGCGTTCAATCGCGACCAGGAAAAGGAAATGGGCTTCGGCGACAAGATGCAGATCGGCCGCTACACCCTCGTTTGTCAGTCATACACCCAGGACGACAATCCGAACTACCAGAGCGAGTGGGCCGTCATCAACGTTTTCAACGGCGACCGCAAGGTGACGACGCTCTATCCCGAGCGGCGCTTCTACCATGCCAGCCAGCAAACCCAGACCATGCCGCAGATTTACCCCACCGTGAAAGACGACCTTTTCCTGGTGAAAGACCTGTACCTGGTCTATGAGGGCATCAATCAGGACACCGGTCGTCCCATCATTAAGGCACACCTGAATCCGATGGTGCCCTGGATCTGGTTCGGCTGGCTGCTCATGGTGTTTGGGACAATCACCGCCCTGGTGCCAAATGCCGTGCCGGTGCGCATGGCGGTCCCCGCCCGAGTCCACGTGGAACCGGTAGGAGCTGACTGATGAGACTTCGCCATCGCACTCTCCGGCGCGCGGCTCAATTGTTATTGCTTTGCTGTGCGCTCTTCATTTTCCTGGGCGCCGGCGATGAAAATGCGCGCTTCAATGATCTTGGCCACCGCATGATGTGCGTCTGCGGCTGTAACCAGATCCTGCTGGAGTGCAACCACGTCGGTTGCCAATACTCCGACCACATGCGCGGCGAGCTGATGGCTGCGCTCGATCGCGGGGACAATGACGATCTGATCTTGCAAAACTTCGTGCAGAAGTACGGAACCGTTGTGATCGCCGCGCCCACGACCACCGGCTTCAATCGCGTGGCTTGGATCATGCCTTACCTGGCGCTGGCGCTGGGGTTGACCACGGTTGTGCTGGTCGTGCGCACCTGGAGAAACCGCCCACTGGTGCCACCCGCCGACGCCGTTGCGCCGGTCAGTGGCGCCGAACTGGAGCGCTTCCGCGAGGAAGCCAGGAAGGACACCGAAACATGAGCGTCGCCACCCTGGCCTGCATCCTCATTACGCTGGGTTCGCTGGTGTATGTCTTCTACCTTCCCGGCAGACTGTACCTCGGTCCGGAGAAAACTCGCCTCTCCTACCTGCGGGAGCGCAAAGAAGTGGTATACGAGAACCTGCGCGACCTGAACTTCGAGTACAAAGCGGGCAAGTTGCCCGACGCCGACTACCTGTCGCTGAAAGCTTCGCTGGAGGAGGAGGCGGCGGCAGTCCTGGCCGAAATTGCCCGTCTGGAAGAAGCCGCCTTGTCGGGCGCTTCCGCAATCCGTAGTAGTAAAGGAGCCAAAGTTTGAGACCTGCAATTCCCCCATGCGGACGAGCCGCCATCCTGGCCGTGCCGTTATTATTCGCTGCCCTTGCCTCCGCTCAAACCCTGACTGGCACCGTCAAGAACGGCACCACCGGAAAGCCTGCAGCCGGCGACGATGTCGTCCTGCTGAGTCTGGACCAAGGCATGGAAGAGTCCGGCCGCACTAAGACCGACTCCAGCGGCAGGTTCAGCCTGAAGCTCGACGACACCAGTTCTCCGCACTTGGTGCGCGTCATCCATCAAGGCGTCACCTACCATCGCATGGCCCCTCCGGGAACCACGTCGGTCGAGGCCGAAGTCTACGATGTCGCGAAGAGGGTGTCCCCCCTGAGCGTCACCGCCGACGTGATGCGCTTCCAGGCTCAAGACAACGAACTGCAGGGCATCCGCCTGTTCGCCGTTAACAACAGTTCCGATCCCCCGCGCACCCAGATGAACGACCAGAACTTTGAGTTCTACTTGCCCGAGGGCGCGCAGATTGACACCTCGCTCGCCAAAACGGCCGGTGGACAGCCTGTAAACTCTGCCCCCGTGCCGCAGAAAGAGAAGAACCGCTACGCCTTTATCTTCCCGCTGCGCCCCGGCGAAACCCAGTTCCAGGTGGCCTTTCACCTTCCTTACACCGGAGAGGCAAGCATCGACCCCAAGCCTCTTTACGCCGCTCAGCACTTCGTCGTGATGTTGCCCAAGAGCATGCACTTCAGCGCGGGCTCCGCAGCCGGCTTTCAGTCCATGCAGGACCCTCAGCAGTCAGACTCCGTGGTTGAGGTAGCTTCCAACACCGAAGTCGGGCAACCCCTGGCCTTCAAGATCTCCGGCACCGGCTTGCTGCAAACCGAAAGCGGCGGCACGACCGCCAGCGCAGAGAGTGGCGGGGCGGCCGCCGGGCGCGATAGCCGTCCCGGAGGAGGCCTCGGCCCGCCCAGTGACGCCCCCGACCCGCTGGAAAAATATCGCTGGTATCTGCTCGGCGGATTTGCTGTCATCCTGGCCGCCGGCGCCCTCTATATAGCAGGCCGCTCCAAAACCGCCGCGGTGCCTGATTTCGCCCCGACGGACGTGGAAGTGCCTAAGCCTCCATCATCCGCGGCCAAGCCTGCGCCGGCCGCCCGCCCCGGCTTGCTGCTTGAAGCCCTCAAGGAAGAACTGTTTCAGCTCGAGGTCGAACACAAACAAGGCCGCATCTCCCAGCAGGAATACGAAAAAGCCAAGGCCGCTCTCGATCAGACCTTGTCCCGGGCCATCATGCGGGAGTCTGCCAAAGCCTGAACCTTCATGATTCTTCGTGTCCTTTGGTGGTGGACAGAGGGTCCGGGGCGGCCTGCATCCCCCGCCCCTGGCGTATCATCTAATGTTGTGAGATCCGTATGGGAAACACTTTCAAGACCGCGTTTCTGTTGACTGCCCTGACCTTGTTGCTTATGGTCATCGGCCGCGCCTTCGGCGGCCAGAACGGCATGCTGCTGGCCCTGGCCTTCGCTGCAGTCACCAATTTCATCGCGTACTTCTACTCCGACAAGATTGCGCTCGCGACTTACCGAGCCCAGCCGGTTACGCGCGAACAATTGCCCCAGGTTTACGAGGTTGTCGAGCGGATAACCCAGCGAATTGGGTTACCCATGCCGAAGATTTACGTCATTCCCACTGACTCGCCCAACGCCTTCGCCACCGGACGCAATCCGAAGCACGCTTCCGTCGCGGTCACCCACGGCATCCTCAACCTTCTCAACAACGAGGAACTGGAAGGCGTGCTGGCCCACGAACTGGGACACGTCAACAACCGCGACATTCTCATCAGTTCGATTGCCGCCACCATCGCCGGTGCCGTCACTTTTCTCGCGCGTTTTGGCTTCTTTTTCGGAGACCGCGACAGCCGCCGTGGTGGCCTGCTGATGCTGATCCTGGCCCCGTTTGCGGCCATGCTGATCCAGCTTGCGGTGTCACGTTCGCGCGAGTATCAGGCCGACGCTACCGGCGCCCACTTCACCGGCAATCCGTATGCGCTCGCCAGCGCACTGGCCAAACTGGACGCGTACTCGCGCCGCCGGCCCATGGTGGCCACGCCCTCGACCGCGCACCTGTTCATCATTCAGCCGTTGCTGGGAATGAACTTCGGCAACCTGTTCTCGACCCATCCGCCAATCGCCAAGCGCATCGAGCGTCTGACCGGCCGGCCGGCGGAGTTCACGCAGTAGCAGCGAACAGCATTCAGCCACAGAAGAATTTCACTTCTTTTTGACAGCAAGTTGATCGCTGCCTTACGTTCTTGACCTTGATCCTATTGTCGAAGACTGACTGCTGAGTGCTGAATGCTGAGTCCTTGCTATGACCACGGTAACGGCTCCCAGCCCAACCCAGCATAGTAGAATCAACTGAATGCCCCCTGAAACCGCCACCGCTGTCTCGCATCGCGCGGCTCAACTGGAGAAAGCGCTCCGCAAGGTCATCCGCGGCAAAGACGACGTCATCCGCCTCGCCCTGGTTTCCATGCTGGCGCGCGGGCACCTGCTGATTGAAGGTGTCCCCGGCGTGGGCAAGACCACGCTCGGTCAAGCCCTGGCGCGTGCCCTCGACTGCAGCTTTCAGCGGGTACAGTTCACCAGCGACATGCTGCCCTCCGATGTGATCGGCATCTCGATTTATTCCGCCATCGAGCAGCAATTCGAATTCAAGCGCGGCCCGGTATTCTGCAACGTCCTGCTGGCCGACGAAATCAACCGCACCACCCCCAAGACACAATCCGCCCTGCTCGAAGCCATGAACGAAGGCCAGGTCACGGTGGACGCACACTCCTACGCTCTGCCGCAACCCTTTCTGGTTATCGCGACCCAGAATCCGGTAGAGCATCACGGGACTTACCCTTTGCCCGAGTCGCAACTCGACCGCTTTCTGATGCGCGTCCGCATGGGCTACCCCGACGGCAATGCCGAGCGCGAAATCCTCCGCTCCGAGGCGGGCGCCGCTCAACTGGAAATGCTGCAGCCGGTGCTCACGAGCGCGGAAGTCCTGGAGATGCAGCAGGCGGTTACCCGCGTGCGCGTGGACGACTCGCTGGTCAACTACACCCTTGCCATCGTGCGCAAGACCCGCGAGTCAGAGCATTTCTTGCTGGGTGTCTCCCCCCGCGGTTCGCAGATGCTCTATCGCGCCGCTCAGGCCATGGCCTTCCTCGACGGCCGCAACTTCTGCGTCCCGGAGGATTTCAAGCCGCTGGTGGTTCCGGTCTTCGCCCACCGTGTAGTGACCAATGCACCCGCATCTTCCACCCTGAAAAGATCCGAGCAGGCCGAGCAAGTCATTCAGGAAATCGTGGACAGCGTGCCCGTGCCGGTGTAAAGACCATCATCTAAGCCAATCCGAGTGCGGCTTCCTGATTCCCATTCTGGGACACCATACGGGTTCTATGTGCTCTTTGACACCGCACTCTGTGAATCGGCGGCGTAGGCTGAATGCAAGGATCCCATAGGCCTGGAAGGAGTCAATCACATGAAAAGAACATTGGCCACGTTTACCGCGCTCGTGTTCGCTAGCGTGCTGAGCTTCGGACAGAAGCCAGCCGAAGTGCCAAAGGTAGACACGCATAGGTTCGATAAGGCCGAATACTTGCAGGCCAGTTCAACTGGACAGAGGAAGGCGGGGACGCCCATAAAAGGGACCCTAGCTTTTGATTCGGAGAAGAAAAACGTTAATTTCTTGCAGGACTCTGGTTCCTCCGCTTTGACCATCAAGTACGATGCCATCAAGAACATTACCTATGAAAAAGCATCGAAGCCCCGCTATGCGGAGGCAGTCCTCATCTCGCCCTTGTTCCTGCTGTCTCATGGGAAGAAGCACTATCTCACTTTCCAGTACACAGATGACACAGGGGAGGGAAAGTACGCGATCATCCATCTGGACAAGAAGAATGCTCGCGAGGCTGTTGCCTGTGCTGAAGCACAGACCGGCAAGAAAGTGGAGCAGCTAGAAGAGAAGTGATCTGCTCGGCAGCGAGCACCCTTGTAGAGACGGCGTTCTCGACTTCAAAGTCGGTAATCGGTGGGCGAGCCCCTTCGACTGCGGGGTATTAATGTGCCTTCCTTCGGGAGGTTCTCGCTCTGACGCGAAGGACTATAATCGTGTTGTTCTGAATACTGGCACGCTCCAACTCATCACGATGGCACCGGACCTACGACATGTTTCCAGGGTCGGAGCCTGAAACCGCTATGTCCTTCCTGCGCTATCTCATGCTGCTGTCCCTGGTGGTCTGGCTGGGTGGGCTGATCTTCTTTTCGTTTGTGCTCGCACCCACCGTGTTTGCCGTGCTGCCCACGCGTCACCTGGCGGGCAATGTGGTCAGCCGCTCACTCACCGCGCTGCACTGGATGGGGATTGTCTCCGGCCTCATCTTTCTGGTTTGCTCGATGATCTACGCCCGCCTCACCGCGGGTTCCCTGCATCCCTTCGCCGGCCGGCACGTTCTGCTCTACCTCATGCTGGCGCTCACCCTCATCTCGCAGTTCGGCATTTCGCCGAAGATGGCAGCCCTCCGCGCCTCCATGGGTGAGATCGACAGTGTGGCCCTGACCGATCCCGCCCGCGTGCAGTTCGACGCACTTCACGTCTGGTCTACCCGGCTGGAGGGCAGCGTCTTTTTCCTGGGATTGGCTTTGGTATACGTGACCGCTCAGGCGCTCAAGACCTAGCGCTGATGGAAAAAGCCTGCTACTGACCCGGTTTCTCCTGCCGTGTAGCTGTCCTCCCCAGATCGGTGTCCAGAAACGCCAGATAACCCGCCAGCAGACGATAGCTCGCGTAGTAGTCGTCCATCTTGATCTCGTTCAACTTGTCCTGGCTGGAGTGCAGGATGGGCCAGGTTTCCGATGTGACGGAATGAAGGGTGATCCGCGGGATCCTGTATTTGGCGAAGGATTCGGAGTCGCTGGAGCCCACTTGATCCACGTTCATCGCAGAAACCGGCAATTTCATTGCGGTGGCGATCTGGGACAAGGCACTCCGCAGGATGGTGTCGGCATGGGTTGCCCAGACCTCGGTCGGTCCCAGCCCCAGCGTGTCCATGTTGATCATGGCCTGGACCTTGGCGCGTTGCTCCGGGCTCAGCCTGCCAGCGTAAAAATTCGACCCCACCATGCCCTTCTCTTCCGCAGTGAAGCCCACAAACACAAACGTGTGCCGCCGCGGAATCGCACTCAAGCTGTAGTACAAGCTGGGCAGCAGGGAGGCCCCACTCCAGTTGTCCACCACCCCGTCCCCGGCCTCGACATGGTCGGAGTGCGCGCCCACCAGGATGATTTCGTCCGTCTCTCCCGGCAAAACGCAAATCAGGTTTGGTGGCAGCTGTTTTTTTACGGTTTGCTCCAACAGCTTGTCGTCTTTGCAGCCGGACTGTGCGAACATCCGCTTGAGGATCGCTTCCCGTTCGCCGTTATTTCTGGAGAAGCTCTGCAGGCGGGCTTCAATCACGTCGCGGTCAAGTGCCCGGAATTGAACCTGTCCGGCGGCACATACCGCCAATAGACCAAGCAGGAGAACTGTGTGGAGCGCTCGAGATTTGAAGACACCAGCCAACACCGTGAGGCTGAGAATATCACGCCCCGCCGTCCTTCACACCGCCTGTTATCATTTTGAATTGTCCTCATATTGCCAGGAGGCAACAGCTAGCAGCTACCTATGAAAACCGGCATCATCGGCCTGCCCCAGGTCGGCAAAACATCGCTTTTCCGCATCCTCACCAAGGCGCATCTCCCCGAGCACGCTTACGCCAGCCCGCGCGAAGCCCATATCGGCGTGGCCAAGGTCCCCGACGACCGCCTCGACCGCCTGGCCGCCCTCTACAACCCCAAGAAACTCACGCACGCTTCGGTGGAGTACGTGGACGTCGGTGCCATCGGCCAGGAAGCACTTAAGGAGACCGCCTATATCGGCCACCTCCGCAATGTGGATGCTCTTGCTCACGTGGTGCGTGCCTTCGACGATCCTTCCATTCCTCACGTCGGTCCCATCGATCCCCTGCGCGACATCAAGAACGTTGAGTTCGACCTGATGGTCAGCGACCTCGGCCAGATCGAGAAACGTCTGGAGCGCGTCGAAAAAGATTTGAAAAAGATGAAGACGGCGGATCTCGAGAAGGAATTCGAACTGCTCAAGCGCGCCAACACGCATCTGGGAGCGGAGCGCCCGCTGCGCGAAATGGAAATGACGCCCGAGGACAAGAAGCGTCTGCGCGGATTCATGTTTCTCAGCGAAAAACCGATTCTTTACGTGTTGAACGTTAGCGAGAGCGCGGAACTCGGCAAAGAACTGGAGGGGGCGGTCGGCAAGTACAACCTGACCGACGTGGCTACCCGCGCCAACGCCGCGGCCGCCGCCATCTGCGGCAAAGTGGAAGCCGAGCTCGCCGAGATGAGCGACGCGGATGCCGCTGAATTTCTCGCCAGCTACGGCTTAAAGGAAAGTGGCCTGGTCCGCCTGATTCGTACCACCTACCACCTTATGGGCCTGATCTCCTTTTTCACCGCCGGCGAAGACGAATGCCGCGCGTGGACCATCCCCATCCACACCCGCGCCGTGGAAGCCGCCGGCACCATCCATTCTGACTTGGAGAAACACTTCATCCGCGCCGAAACCATTCGCTGGGACCAGTTGCTAGAGGCCGGTTCGGAAGCCAACGCCCGGGCTCGTGGAACTCTTCGCTTGGAGGGAAAAGACTACATTGTCCAGGACGGCGACGTGATGCACATCCGCCATTCGGGTTAGTATCCAGTACCGAGTTGCGAGTATCGAGCACATTCATTCGCCCTCCCGATCTTTCTCGGTACTCGGTACACGGTACTCGCTACTATTTCAGTGAATGTGGAAGAAATGGTCCAGCACAAATAGAAACGCCACGCCCACGAACACCAGCAAAGCCATCCTCACCCCGGGTTCTTTATTGACCTCTGGCATCAGGTCTGAAGCGGCGACGTAGATCGTTACCCCGGCTGACAAAGGAAGGCCAAAAGCTACCTCGTGGCGCAGGGCAGCCATTACCAGCACGCCCGCCAGTGTGGCCGTTCCCAGAATCGCGGAGGCCCCCCACGCAGCCCCGCGACTGCGACCGCTGGCCAGCATCACCGAGGCCACCGTGAATCCCTCCGGAATCTTGTGCAGGAACACCGCGGTGAAGATGATCCATCCCAGCCAATTGGAGACGATGAAACCAGAAGCAATGGCGATGCCGTCAAAAAATGTGTGGATCACCAACCCCAGGAGTACCGAGTAGCCGGTGTGGGCCTGCACGAACTCGTCCTCGTGGGTTTCCTCTCCAAAATGAAAGTGCGGGGTGACGGTGTGCTCGAAGAAGTGAATGATCAGGTATCCCAGCAGTACCAGGAATCCCGCTTCACGGCCGCGCAGAGTCAAGCTTTCCGGCACCATCTCCACCAACGCGGTGGCCAGCATGAAGCCCGCGCCTAACGCCACGAAGTATTTCAGGTAGGCGCGTTCCCAGCGCTTTTGGACGATAATGGCCCCGCCAAAGACATTGGCCGCGGCCGCGGTCAACCCCAGCAGAACGCTAAGCAGGATCGGGTGCATGGGCGGGAGCAGAATACCAGCACTCAGTACCGAGTACCTAGTACCGAGCAGCTAGTACCGAGCAGGTTGCGAATAGCAGGCTGTGGGGAACCCATGCGCCCTTCAGGCTCTGCCGCAGGGAATTGAGATGGGTGATGGCGTGGCTCGGTACTCAGTGCCAGGTACTCGGTACTATTCAACGGTATGCTTCGCGGTATACCCTTCGCGCGCGATGATCTGGTATTTCACGTCCTTGCCGTGCTGGTCCCGAACTTTCAGCGGCCCTCCGTCGGGCGCCACCACTTCCACTTTCAGCTTGCGATAAGTGCCATCCAGTTTCGGGTTCGTAGGATGGTACGCCAGGTTGTATTGGTTGCGGATGTCTCCCCCAATCTGGTCGAAAATACCGTGGAACTCCCCCTGAAACCGCGGGAAATACGCGCGCCCCCCGGTCATGCGGGCAAAGGTGTTCATCTCATTGTCACCTTGCAGGTAATCCATGTTGCCCACAGGAATACCGACTCCGTGGGTCCATCCACAATTATTCACTTCGCAGTAGGTCCGCACGGCAAAACCGACGCTCACCGGGAAGATGGTCACATCCTTGGTGATCTTGATCTTCTTCATCATCTGATCAAGGTTGATCTTGCTGAAAGTGTCGATTCCCGTCGTCACCAGAATGACGTACTTGCGCCCCGGGATACGGTCCAGCCGGTCGAGCGTGTCGTAGAGGGCGTCGAACAGGTTGCTCTCGGAGAATCCGGGAACGCGCAACTGTCCCAGCGCGGCCTGCACCTCGCGCTTGTCCTGCGTGAAATCGGTCAGGATGTGCGGCTTGATGTCGTAGTACGTCACCGCCACCCAGTCATCTTTCTTCAGACTGTAAGTGAACGCATAGGCGGCATTGAGGAGATCATCGAAGAAGAAGTAGTCACCTGCCGTGAACTCGACCAGCAGCACCGCCGTAATCGGCGCTTGCGACACGTCAAAGTTGGTGATGGTCTGAGGCACGCCATCTTCCATCACGCGGAAGTTGTCTTTCTTCAAATTGGGGATGAATTGCCCATCCTTGGTTGTCACCAGCACGGGCACGTTCACCAGCGGTACGTCCACCCGGATGGAATAGTCCGGCATGCCTTCGATCTTCCTGGGCCTTTCCGGTGGCGCTGGGGGCGGTTCTTCAGTCTTCTTGGGAATCGCCATCGGCCCGACATCGTTTTGCGGACCTCCGGCCTCCGGGGGTACCTCCTGCTTCGGCGGACTGGTGGGCCCGGGCTGGTCTTGCGCTCTCAATGGAACCGCCTGCCAGACAAGCACTTCCAGGGTTAGTGCCAACAAAGCAATCGCGCCGGCATGTTTACGCAGCCCTGCGCAAAGTCGCGAAAAATGATGGGAAAACATGGAACCTCTTCTGAGCACCCTATGCTAGTATAGACGCACGGCTTCGCGATTGGGATGTTTTGCTTGACCCTCCTCCTGCCCGGCAAAGCGCAACGCGAAGCAGAGCAAATTTAAGCGGACCCTTTGGCGGTCTCCCGGGGCAATGTTCATGAAACCTGCGGTCCTCGCGTTTGTGGCAGTCTGTGCCATCGTCTTCTCCCCAGCAACCTACGCCGACACTCCCCATCCGGTCGAAACCATTCCCCTTAGCCAGATCCACGCTGGCATGCGTGGCGTCGCCTACACCGTGTTCCAGGGAACCCAACCCGAGCCCATGGAGGTCGAGGTGCTCGGCATCCTGAACAACGTCAATGGCCCTAAAGGGGACATCATTCTGGTTCGCCTGCATGGCTCCAAGGCGGAGTACACCGGCGTTGTCGCCGGCATGAGCGGCAGCCCGGTTTATCTCGATGGCAAGTTGGCGGGGGCCCTGGCCTTTCGCATTGGAGAATTTTCCAAGGAGCCCATCGCCGGCGTGACCCCGATCGCGGAGATGCTCGAGATCAACGCCATGGATCGCAGCCCTGCCCCTGCCCCCGTGCAAGCGAAGGCTGCGGTCACCACGCCGAGTAAGACGTCGGGGCCGGACGCTAGCGGCCTGGCTTTGCAGGACTTCGCCAACTATCTGCAGCCTATCGAAGCCCCGCTGGTGTTTAGCGGCTTCTCGGAAGAGGCCGTTCGGCGCTTTGCTCCCCAGTTTGCGGCTGCCGGAATCGTGCCTGTGATGGGCGTCGGCTCGGTCAGCGACGCCAGACAACCCGAGCCGCTCGAGCCCGGTTCCGCGGTCAGCGCCGTGTTGGTGCGCGGCGACATGGATATTGCCGCTACCTGCACGGTCACGTACATGGACGCCCAGCATCTGCTGGCCTGCGGCCACCCGCTGCTGCAGTTTGGCGCGGTGGACATCCCCATGACCAAGGCCGACGTGGTCGCGACTCTGGCTTCCCCTCTGAACGCATTCAAGATTGTGAATTCCACCGAGCCTGTCGGCGCCTTTGTGCAGGACCGCCACACCGGTATTTTGGGGGAGTTCGGCAAGCAGCCGGATATGATTCCCGTCACTCTGAACCTCCACAGTGGAGCCACTACCAAGCAGTTCCACTATGAGGTGCTCAACAATGCCCGGCTCAGCCCGGTGGCCATGATGGCCACTGTGTTCAACGCGCTGCACGGCATCAACGAGTATGGCGAAGAAACTACTTACCGCATGAACGGGCGCATCCGCGTGGCGGGCTACCCCGACCTTGCCCTGGACAACATGTTCGCCCCGGCCGACGGCGGCCAGCCGGCAGCGGTTTTGGCCGCGCTTTCGATCGGCGACCGTTTCGGACGCATCTACGACAATCCTTACAACATCCCCGACGTTCGGGGAGTGCAGCTTGATTTCGACATCGTCCACGATCGCCGCTGGGCCCGCCTGGAAACCGCCCGCACCGATGTGACTGAGGCCCGCCCCGGAGACGAAATCACCATTGAAACAGTGCTTCGTCCCTACCGCGGTGAGGGCATGGTGAAGCAAATCCCCATCCACATTCCAACGTCCACTTCCAAGGGACCTTTGCGCATCCTGGTCAGCGATGGGGACACGCTCGATCGCTTGCGCCACAGCGCTCCCTTATTTGGCCGCAAGCTCGATCTGGCTTCCACCATCGCCCTGCTCAACAAGCAGCATGTCAACAACCGGGTTTACGTCTCGCTGCTCGAAGCCGATCCCGAAGCCATGGTGGCCGACAAGGTCATGCCCACCCTGCCGCTCTCCATCATGAACGTCATGGACGGCATGCGCGGCACGCAGGAAATGGTCGTGGTTGGAGAATCCTCAGTCAACGAAGCGGCCACCGCGCCCTTGGATTACGTGGTGTCGGGTGCGCAAGTACTGACCATTACGATCAAGTAGTTGGTGTCTGGTCGCTGCGGGCTCGTGGATCCCCGCCAAAAGCCGCCAGCCCAGCGCTCCGTGTTAACCTGATTCTTCCGCTCAACAAACCAGATGAGGTATGACCTTGCCAATCCGTCCGCGTAAGCCGTCCGTCATCATCTTCAGTCTGCTCCTGATTGCACAGGCCGCCCTTGCCGAAGGCACGCGCACCTGGGAGCAATCGAAATTCGACGACCTCATCCGCGGCACACCCCAGGGCGTGGCCGTCCGCAGCATGGGTGGTCTGGAACTCGCGCCTGCTTTCAAGGCCCTCACCACCACTCCTTCGACGTACATTTGGTCGATCGCCTCGGACGCCGCTGGCAATCTCTATGCCGCCGCCGGCGCGCCCGCGCGCGTCTACCGCATCACCCCCGAAGGCCAGTCCACGGTGATCTTCGAACCCCAGGAACTGCAGGTGCAAACTCTGGTCGTCGAATCCAGCGACTTGATCTTCGCGGCGACCAATCCCGACGGCAAGGTCTATCGCATCGAGCGTCGCGCCGCCCCCGCGGGCACACCCAAGAGCGCTGACGCAAAAGCCTCCCCCGCCGCCGATTCCTGGAGCGCTTCGGTCTATTTCGACCCCAGCACCAAGTACATCTGGGACATCGAACTCGACAGCGCGGGCGACTTGTACGTCGCCACCGGGGACCATGGCGAGATTTACAAGGTCACTCCCAAGGGAGAGCACTCGGTTTTTTTCAAGAGTGACGAAGCCCACATTCGCGTGCTTGCCTTCGACCCCAAGGGCAACCTGATCGCCGGCTCCGACGGCAGCGGCCTCGTATACAGGATTTCACCCGCCGGGGAGGCCTTCGTGCTCTACAGCGCGCCCAAGAAGGAAATCACCGCGCTCGCCATTGACAAAGCGGGCAACATCTACGCCGCGGGGGTGGGAGAGAAGCGCCCCAGCACGCCTCCCGTGACCTTTCCCACCCCGCCTTTGCCGACCCCGGTGCCGACGCCTTCAGCGGGGCAGCAGGGCAATATCGTGATCACCAACGTAGCCCCGAGCACGCAGCCGGTCGTAGGCCCGTTCCCGGCCCCAGGAGCAGGCGCCACCGGGGGCTCCGAGATTTACCGCATTGCCCCCGACGGCTCACCTTCCAGCATCTGGAGCTCCCGCGAAGATCTGGTGTACGCGCTGGCCTTCGACCCCCATGGACGCCTGCTCGCCGGCACCGGCAACCGCGGTCACATTTTTGCCGTCAGCGGCGAAGATGAGTTCACCGATCTGCTTAAGGCCAGCGCCACTCAGGTCACCGCCTTCGCTAAAGCTCCCGGCGGCGGGCTTTACGCCTCCACCAGCAACCTGGGGAAGGTCTTTCTCCTGAGCGCCAGTCCTCAGCTCGAAGGCACCTACGAGAGCGACGTCTTTGATGCCAAAATCTTCTCCCGCTGGGGACGCGCCGAATATCGTGGCACCGGCAACGTGGAACTCTTCGCCCGTAGCGGCAACGTGGACAATCCTGATCGCAACTGGAGCCCGTGGAAGCCAATCGATTTGCTCAAAGGCGCCGAGGTCACCGTGCCTCCCGCCCGCTTCATCCAGTGGAAAGCCGTGCTGCGCGCGGGTGATCCGCCGCCGCGCGTGGACAGCGTTCTGCTTAACTATCTGCCCAAGAACGTGGCTCCTGATTTCGACGATGTCACGGTCCAGGTCGGCATTCGCTACCAGGCGCTTCCCAGGCCCGTAGGCGGCGACACTTCCACCATGGCTAGTGTTCCTCCGCCGCAGATTCGCGACAGTGACTCCATTGGCGTGAAATGGAGTGTGCACGACGACAATGACGACCAGATGACCTACTCAGTCTTTTACCGGGGCGACGGTGAGACGCGCTGGCTGCTGCTCAAAGACGACCTCACCGACAAGTTCTATTCCTTCGACGCTTCGCTTCTGCCCGATGGCGGTTACACCGTCAAAGTAATGGCCTCCGATGCTCCTTCCCATTCGCCCGACCAGGCCTTGACCGCGGAAAAAGAAAGCCTGCGCTTCGAGGTGGACACTACGCCTCCGCAGATTGGAGGACTCACCGCCGCGGTGGAAGGCGCCACCATCCACGTCAACTTCCGCGCGGTGGATAGCTTCTCGTCTATCCAGCGGGCCGAGTATTCCATCGACGCCAGTGACTGGCAGTTCGTCGAACCAGTGGGCCAGATCGCGGACTCAAAATCCGAGACTTACGATTTCCGCGCCCTCATTCCCACCGAGTCCCTCTATCGCGGCGGAGCGAATAGCACGGCCGGGCAACTCGAACACGTGGTCGTGGTCCGGGCCTATGACCGCTTCGCCAACATGAGCTCAGCGAAAACCGTGATCCGCGGCAAGTAGCCTGCAGCCGACGAAGTAAGGGCATCTTCAGCCCGTTCACACAGCTAAGCGAGCCGTAGCCTGCCGCCCTGCCGGCTACCCTGGGACAGAGATGCCGGCGTGAAGCCGGCGGTACGGCTGAAGCGTTTAGAATCGTCGGGTGTTGCGATTGATTCAGACGGTAGCCTGGCTGGCCTGCGTGGTCTATTCCACCATCCCGTCGTTCTGGCTCATCATCCATCCCCGCGTGGACTACTGGCGCTCCCGCCCGCGCTCGCCTTACCGCATCCTGGTGCCACTCTGGATCGCGATGTGGATTGCGGTCGCCTTGATCACCGCACCCTGGCGCCACGTCGCGCTTTATCACTCGCCGTGGTCCTGGATTCCCGCCGTCGTGCTGTTTGCCCTGGGGTTCTATCTGTACCTGCAATCTGGCAAGCATTTCAGCCATGCCCAACTCGGCGGCATGCCGGAGGTCTTGCCCGGACACCGCGAACAACGCCTGGTCACCACCGGCATCCGCGCCCGCGTCCGCCATCCCGTGTACCTCGCCCACTTGTGTGAAATGTTGGGGTGGAGCATCGGAACGGGCTTGGCAGTTTGCTATGGGCTGACGGCGTTCGCCATTGCAACAGGTGCGATCATGATCGCGCTCGAAGACGCTGAGTTGGAGCAGCGCTTCGGCGGGGATTATGTCGCCTACCGCGAGCGAGTTCCAGCCGTTTTGCCGAGGATACGCGCATGACGAAAGCGCGTGATATTTCCGATAAGAATGGGAGGCGACTAGTCCAGCTGTTTGAGGACATCCTGGCTACGCTACCCACAGGAGTTGCCGCGTTGGAGGCGAGGAGAACGCGTGACGACCGTGGGACAATCGTCCGGCTCAGGCCTGCGAACGCAGAATCCGCCGAGTTCAGTGCGCACGTCGAAGACGGGTATGCCCTAGTTGACGTGAGCTTTGGTCGCGGAGCCACCTTCGAACTTCCCTGGGATGCGGACCTGCCCAACAACGCTACCTTCGATACGACGTTGGAAACGGTACTAGCGATGTGCCGAGCTGTGATTGCCGGCAGATGTGAGGATCGGCTGGGTTTCCTCGGCATACGATCGACAATTTGCGTCGACGAGAAACGAGTGTTCCGAATGACAGACTTCTTCCATCCGAACCTGCACCCCCGAGTCGTTCGCTACGGACCTTATTACCCTATCATTGAAGTGTAATTCCACATTTCTGCACCGGATGATCGCTATAATCCCACTTGGCTGAATGCTGACTGCTGAGTGC
>Ga0335070_10000907_pt1 | contig 33947 bp, 22 predicted proteins | sample Lox_Sample_13_FD_206722 | JGI IMG/M metagenome (GOLD analysis project Ga0335070, IMG submission 206722) | Soil microbial communities from Loxahatchee National Wildlife Refuge, Florida, United States - Lox_Sample_1.3 | ecosystem: Environmental > Terrestrial > Soil > Wetlands | place: USA... | reverse complement strand
GCGGTCCGAGCCACGCTGCCGATGCTCGCGGCCCTGTCGTGCCTGCCCGCGAGCGGCGCGCTGGCGCAAGCCCGCACGGCCTCGATCACCGGGATGGTCGTGAACCGGGAGACGCGCGAGCCCGTCTCGGGGGCCCTCGTCCGCCTCGCGTGGACCGGCAGGTCGGCCGTGGTCGACTCTGCGGGTCGGTTCGACCTGAAGGGACTCGCGCCGGGGGCCGGTCTCCTTCAGATCCGCGCGATCGGGTACTTGGTCGGTTCCTGGGCGGTGAGGCTGGCCGAGGGTGACGTCGTGTCCAAGACGTTCGAGATGGACGCCTCCCCCGTCGTGCTTCCCGAGATGCTGGTGCCGACGACCCGGGCGGACAACTGGCGGTCGCCGCAGGGCTTCGAGCAGCGGCGCCGCAAGGGCGACGGCTACTTCGTCACCGAGGAGCAGCTCAAGGCGCAGCATCCGATCACGCTGGTGGAGGTGCTGCGCACCGTACCGGGGATCCTGACGAACTGCACGTACAACCAGTGCACGGTCGCGATGGTGCGCTCGACGCCCCCCTGCACGCCGGAGTACTACCTCGACGGGTTCCCCGCCTCACTTGCCATGGGCCCGGACTTCCCCATCCAGTCCATTCGGGGGATTGAGATCTACGGGGACCAGTTCAGCACGCCCATCGAGTTCCAGAAGAACGGTCTCCAATGCGGGATCATCGCGGTCTGGACGAAGATGGAGCGCTGACGGCGCCGGGGCCCGTGGGCGTTGGCCCGGGACCGTCGATGGATTAAGCTTCCCTCCAACATTCTGACCGCAGCACAAGCCGCCATCCAGGAGGCTCCCCTGTCCCGTTCACATCTGTTCGTCGCATCCTTCGCGGCAGCGGTCGCCGCGCTCACGACAGCGGGTTGCCTCGAGACTACGGTCTCCGGCTGCCAGTCCACCGTGGGCCCCCACTCCTACAACTTCGGGGATACGGCCAACGACTCCCTGACGTCGCAGACCTGCGTGCAGCTCTACACGGTCTCCGTGAACGCCCAGCAGAACGTGCGGCTCACGCTGACCTCGCCGGGGGTCCAGACGTTCGTGCAACTGGTGGACCCGGAAGGGAAGGTCCGGGTCAACTCCGCGCTGACCGCGCCCGTGGATACCGCGACGACCGTGCGGATGATGCTCGGCATCGGCAACTACACGATTCTCGTCCTGCCGCTTAACACGGGGCAGAAGGCCGCGTACCGCCTCACGTCGGTGACGGATACCGCGGCAGTCGCGGGCTGCACCGGAGTCTGGGTGACGCCCGGCATCACGACCACCCAGACGATCACGCGCTCAGCCTGCACGCAGGGCCCCGGCGGAGGCAACTACCTCTACCACATGTACATGGTGTTCCTGCAGCAGGGGGAAGGGATCAACTTCACGGAGTACTCCACGAACATGGCGCCGCAGCTGTTGGTGGTCGGTCCCGACGGCCAGCTGCCGTCGAGCCCCGACAGCCTGGGCACCACGGCGGTGCTCAGCACGTCCATCACCAACCAGGGTGCCTACCACTTGTGGGTCGGGAGCTCCACCGCGGCGCAAACAGGGTTGTATACGCTGAATTTGCAGTGAGATAGGGTTTGACTTGTCGGCAGGCGGACGCCCGGAGTTGGGAGCAGGCCGAGCTTGCCGGTCCGGCGGTTCGCTCCCCCCGCCATTGAGCCCAACTCGCCTCGCTGAACCCGGCGGCGCGGCCGCCCCAGCGGGCGGATGTCCCGAACGGCCCTTCCAGCCCCGATTTGCCCCCCTCCCCAGAGGGGTATTGCGCGATTGTGATACGAGCTACAATATGCCTGTGGTGCCCCGGCCTGCGACCGGGTGCACATGCCGTACGACCAGGTCGTCCTTGAGGTGTCTGCTCATCTGAGGTTTCGGAGAGGCGCGAGGTAGGCGAGGGAGACTGGCCCGAGCCTTCGTTTGCGTTTCGGGCGGGCTGAGGATGTAGTCGCTGCCGGGTCGGACGTGCGAACGGGTTGTCGTGGTAACTCCTCATATGCAGGGGGTCAGCTGATGAACCGTACAACGTTCTACACACTGCGCGTGTTCGGCGTAGTTGCGGCCCTTCTGGCCGCGACCGCCGGCGCGGCGCGGGCGCAGCGCGCGGTCATCCGAGGTACTGTGACGTCCGAGGATGGCCAACCGATCGAGGGAGGGAGCGTGTTCATCTCGGAACTCGCGCTCCAGGTCTCGACGGACAACACGGGGAAGTACGTCATCACGGTTCCCGCAGCGCGGGTGCACGGGCAGGTGGTCAACCTGCGCGCCCGCATGATCGGGTACCGGCCGGGCAACCAGTCGTTGACGCTCACGGCGGGCGAGCAGGTGTTCGACTTCAAGCTCACGGCGGACGTCAACAAGCTGGAGGAGATCGTCGTCACGGGCACTCTGGTGGGGCAGGACAAGAGCCAGACGCCCTTCGACATCACGCACGTGGACGTGAGTGACCTTCCGGTGCCGGCGGTGAGCGCCCTGGACATGCTCGAGGGCAAGGTGCCGGGGGCCAACATCGTCAGCTACAGCGGACGGCCCGGGGAGGCCCCGGCGATCCTGCTGCGCGGCGTGACGTCGATCAACGCCCAGGACCGCTCGCAGGAGCCGCTGTACATCGTTGACGGCGTGATCCTGACGGGTGGCCTGCAGACCCTGAACCCCGAAGACATCGAGAGCGTCGAGGTGGTGAAGGGTGCGGCGGCGTCGTCCCTGTACGGGGCGCGCGCCGGTGCAGGCGCGATCCAGATCACGACCAAGAGTGGCCGGATGGCCCACCAGGGCGTGACGTTCAACTTCCGCACCGAGTGGGGGCGGAGCGACATCGAGAAGAGCTGGGTGCTGGCGCAGCACACGGCCATGTTCATGACGCCGTCGGGCGACCGGTACTGCATCAAGGTGACGGCTCAGCCCCTGTGCGCGCAGTCGATCAACTACCCGGCCGAGCAGGCGCGCATCAACAACGATCCAGGCCTGTATGCAATCTCGCCGGTGCAGTTCCCGCTGGACCCGAGCCTCACGCTGACGGGCCAGCCGCTGCGCAACGTGTACCAGTCGAACCTCTATCCCGGCTACACGTACAACGCGGTCAACCAGGTCGTGCAGCCCAAGACGTACACGACCAACAACATGGACGTGACGGGTCGCGTTGGTGACACGCAGTTCTACGGCAGCGGTTCCTGGACGCAGCAGATGGGCTCGCTGCGGTTCCTCCAGGGCTACGACCGGTGGACGGCGCGGCTCAACGTCGACCAGCGCATCGGCTCCATGTGGTCGGTCGGTATCCGGACGTTCTACAGCCAGGGCCGCTCGGACGGCGCCGACCAGCAGGACGGCAACGCGTTCTTCCGCATCACCCGCGTTCCGGCGAACGTGAACATCCTGCAGACCGACACGCTCGGCCGGCTCTACGTCCGGTCGAACCTCCAGAACTCCGGCGAGCAGAACGAGAACCCGCTGACGGACTTCCAGCAGTTCAAGCAGTGGGACTACACGGACCGGTTCGTGGGCGGGATGAACGTCCGGTTCACGCCGGTGAGCTGGGCCGACATCGAGGGCAACCTCAGCTACGACTGGCTCGGCACCCGGACGACGTACTACTACGACAAGAACTTCCGGGCGACCAGCCAGGCGTTCTGGTTCGGCAACTTCTACCCCGGCTACATCTACGACGGGCGGGCCTCGACGGCGTCGTTCAACGGGGACCTGAGCGCGACCGTGCGGCACGACTTCGGCCGCGACCTCCAGTCCCGGTTGAACCTGCGCTACCAGTACGCGCAGCAGGACGCGAATAACAGCGCCGGCTCAGGCACTGACCTGGCCGCGCTGGGCGTCCCCGTCCTCAGTAACGCGACCAACAACTACAGCATCGGGTCCGGCACCTCGTCCATCCGCGAGACGGGTTATTCGGTGGGCGTGGGCCTCACCTACAAGGAGCGGTACGTGGCCGAGGGCTTGCTGCGCAGGGACGGCAGCTCGCTGTTCGGCGCGGACCGGCGGTGGAAGACGTTCGGCCGCGGCTCCCTGGCCTGGCGTGTCGCGCAGGAGCCGTTCTGGCCCTTCAAGAGCGTCGTGAACGAGTTGAAGCTCCGCGCCTCGCGCGGTAGCGCCGGTGGCCGCCCGAACTTCTACGCCCAGTACGAGACGTTCGGCGTCAGCTCCGGCGGCATCACGCTGCAGCAGTCGGGCAACGCGCTCCTGCAGCCCGAAGTCACGACCGAGACTGAAATCGGCGCCGACATCGAGCTGTTCCACCGGATCGGCATCACGATCACGAACGCGCAGTCCGAGACTCAGAACCAGATCCTGCCCGTCCCAGTCTCGGCGTGGAGCGGGTTCCAGACGGTGTGGAAGAACGCCGGCACGCTGTCGAACAAGACGTGGGAGCTGTCGCTGAACCTGCCGGTCATCCGGCAGCGGGACCTGTCCTGGTCGTGGCAGTTCAGCTATGACGCCACCCGGACGAAGATCACCAAGCTCGACGTCCCGCCGTTCAACTACGGCTACGAGCCGTCCAGCGGCGACTACCTGTACCTGGCGCACGTGAACGAGCCCTACGCGACGTTCTACGGGAACTACTTCCTGCGGACGTGCAGCGAGCTGCCGACCGCCTTCCAGTCGCAGTGCGGCGGCAAGGGCATGCAGTGGCAGCGCAACGACCAGGGCTTCCTGGTCTGGACGGGCGGGCTGGATCCCAGCCAGGGCATCACCTCCAACGCCTACCAGGCGAGGCTGCCTGGGAGCCAGGCGCCGTGGGGCGTCGCCGAGAACTGGGGCATGCTGATCTCCATGAAGGACACGACCTGCCTGCCGGTGGACGCGGCGCACCCCTCGTACAAGGGGCCGAGCGCCTCGTGCCCGGCGATGAACCTCCCGCTCGGCAGCGGCTTGCCGAAGTGGAACGGGTCGGTGGGGCAGAACTTCCAGTGGAAGCGGCTGCAGCTGTATGCGCTGCTCCAGGGCTCGTATGGCCGCAAGATCTGGAACGAGGGACGGCAGTGGTCCTACTACGACTTCCTCGTGAACGAAATCGACCAGGCCGGCCAGACGGTCGAGCACGCGAAGCCGCTCGGCTACTTCGGCCGGGGCGCGCCGCCGACCAACCCGAACGGGATCGGCGGGTTCTACAACAAGCTCGCGCCGAACAGCCACTTCATCGAGGACGGCAGCTACGCGAAGCTGCGCGAGCTGTCGCTTGCCTACAACATCGGGCCGATCGCGGGGTGGGGTAACTGGACGGCGAGCCTTATCGGCCGCAACCTGTTCACCATCACGGGCTACCACGGGTTCGATCCCGAAACCGGTCTGTCGGGTACGTCGACCGGGTCGGGCGCGATCAACGCGGTTGACGCGTATACGTTCCCGAACACGCGCGTGTTCACCTTCGCGCTGGCTACGAGCTTCTAGCTTGGGCCGTCAGCCGCCGTGGAGCCGGAGTCTCGGCTCCCCGGCGGCCGACGCTGGCCCCTTGGGAGGAATACGATGAGCAAATTCACAGGTGCGGTGCTGGGGGCGCTGGCTCTCGTCGCGCTGACCGCATGCGAGAAGAACATGGTCGTGCAGGACCTCAACCAGCCCGACCGGAAGCGCGCGCTTGCGTCGCCGACCGACGTCGAGAACCTGATCGTCAGCCAGTTCCGCAACATCCACAACACGACCGATGGCACGAGCGTCGGCCTGGAGTTCCAGCTCGAGTGCAACGGGATGGAGAACGCCTCGAGCCTCGGCAACGCGGAGTCCGGCAAGTACTGCGGGCTCCCCCGCGTGCCGGTGGACAACACGCGGGCCAACCCGTCGGACGGGACGAAGCTCGGTCCGTACGACAATCTCTACAGCGCCGCGCGCGCCGTGGCGCTGGGCCTGAACGCCATGTACGACGAGACGTTCTCGTTCGTCCCGCCGGACCCGACGGAAGTGAGCCGGGACCGGGCGTTTGGGTACTTCGAGCTGGCCGTGGCGCTGGGCGACGTCGCCCTGGTCTACGACTCGGGCGCCATCGTGACGCCTGGCGACAATCTGCAGGGTGCGTATGCGCCGCTGGTGGGCGCCGATTCCCTGATGACGTTCGCTCTCGGGTACCTGGATTCGGCCGTGGCCTACTCCGCACAGAGTTGGGGTGGCAACGCCGTTAGCGCGAGCTGGGTCTCGGGGAACGGCGGGAGCGATCTGGACGGCGCAGGCCTCACGCGGCTTGCCCACTCCTACAAGGCTCGGTTCGAGGCGAACGTGGCCCGCGATCCAACTGAGCGGGCGGCGGTGAACTGGGCGCAGGTCATCACTGATGCGCAGGCCGGCGTCACGTCGGATTTCGTGATGTACATGACGCAGGGCTCGCCGAACTGGTCGTACCGCCCGGCCCAGATGGACCTGTACAGCGCATGGCACCAGATGTGGCAGTTCATGCTCGGGATGGCGGACACGTCGGGCACATACGCGCAGTTCCTGGCGAACCCGAGCCTGTTCTCGCCGTTCTTGATCGTCACGCCGGACCGGCGGTTCCCGGCGGGGACGACGCGCGCGGCGCAGAACACGGCGTCCGGGTGCCTCAGCGGCGTCCACTGCATCCAGCCGGGGGCCACGGCCCCGTATCCGTACTTCAGGAACAGGCTGGTCGCGCTGGATACGCCGCTCGATCCGAACATGTTCTCGATGTACGACTTCTACCGCTTCCAGTCGTTTTTCGACGCGGTCCGCGAGGGTCCGATCCCGATGCTCACCGTGGCCGAGCTGAACATGCTGCGGGCCGAGGGCTACATCCGGACCGGCAACTTTGCGGCCGCGGTGGCGTTGGTGAACCTCACCCGTACGGCCGCCGGCCTGCCGGCGATCGTCGCGGCAGACAATACGACGCCGGTGCCGGGCGGCAACGCCTGTGTGCCGAGGGTGCCGAATGCGACGCGTACCGCGGCCGCGTGCGGCAACCTGATGGAAGCGATGAAGTGGGAAAAGCGCATGGAGATCGCCTACACGAGCTGGGGCGGTTGGTGGTATGACGGTCGCGGTTGGGGTGATCTGCCGAACGGCACGATCGAAGAGTATCCCGTGCCGTACGAAGAGCTGGATACGCGGGTGCTGCCGCTGTACAACTCGTCGCGGCAGTCTGGCGCATCCAACTACGGCATTCACTAGGATGCCGGAGGAAGCTTGTGACTGCCGGCGCGATTCGCCGCGGAAGCGGCTTCCGGATGGTGCTGCGCCGCTTGGCGCGAGGGTGTCTTGCCCTCGCGCCGGCGGTGCTGCCGGCCTGCTTTCACTACGTACCGCTGCAATCGGACCCGGCGCCCGGGATCGGAGTTGAAGTCGAGCTGAACGATCTCGGACGGGTCGAGATGCAGAGCGCGGTCGGGCCGGAAGTCGGCAGCATCCAGGGTGTGATAGAGAGCAGCTCGGATTCGGGGTTCGTCGTGAGTGTTTCGCAGGTGACCGGGGAGTACGGGGGCATCACGAAGTGGGGAGGGGAACGAGTGGCGATCAGGCCCGACTATGTGCGGACGATGCGCGAGCGGCAGTTCAGCACGACCCGCACGGTGATCGCGTCGGTCGCCGCTGGTGGAGCGGTTGTGGCTTTCGCCCTGACCCGCAGCCTGATCGGTATTGGCGGGAAGCCCTCGTCGTCCGGTGGCGGTAACGGCAACAAGCAGTAGGTGAAGGAACAAGAAGAAGAAGGACACCCTTTGACAGAGAGCCTGCAATGACCGTCAAGCGTGTGTGGATGGCACTGGTGCTGGGAGCGGCGGTGGCGGCCTGCCAGAAGGATACCGGCGGCGTGAAGGTGAATCTGCCTCCGCTGGCCGGCCTGCGCTACTTCGACGCCGTCCTCGACACCACCTACATGGATTTCCGAGTAGTCGATATCGTTTCGTACGCGCCCAACGCGATCCGGGCCCGCTTCCGCACTGGCGGCGATCCGGGTGGCGTGTCCAACACGACCTTCTCTCCGCCGTTCCTGCCCGTGCAGACCGGCGCGCACGACATTCGCGTTTTCCTGGACAGTTCATGCACGGCGCCATGCGCCGCAGACCTGGCGACGAACACCACGGTGATGTTCGACACGACCATCACCTTCTCTCCAGGCTGGAACTACACCTTCGTCCTGTACGGGAGCGCCCGGGCCAAGACCTTGCATGCCATGGTCCTGGCCGACACCACGATCGCCCCGCCTGACGCCAACAGCAGCATCTGGGTCCGCGCGCTGAACCTCGCGTCGGACGCAACCGGCGCGCAGGGGGACACGACGGGGATCGGGACCTCCGGGGATGTGTTCGTGATTCCTCAGGCCAACACGCAGGCCGGGGCGCCGACCATCGGCGGATCGCTGTACAAGGCCAAGAGCGCCTACGTCCGCGTAGCGACGGGCTCGCTCAAGGCCGTGGTCACCCGCACGGGTGACGCGACGCTGACGACGGTCGCGACGCTCAACTTCCTGGACGGCGTCGTGGGAACGGCCGCCGTCAACCCCGTCCCCGGGGCGCTGGTGAAGAACACGGCGTTCACCGTGGTGATCCTGCCGCGGTCGAAGCCTGGTGCCGGGGTGCCGTTCAGCTACGCGACTCCGGGCGTCTTCATCCTGACCGACCAGAATCCGCCGCTGACAGCTCCATAAGGGCGGGCTGGAACTAAGCAGGCCTTGAAGGCCGCCGTCGGCGCAGCGACGGCGGCCTTCGATTTTGCAGGAGCCGGGCGCCGGCCGGGCTGGAGCCTATGCGGCGGCGCGGACGCGCAGCGAGTTCGCCAGGACGCTCACGGAGGAGAGGGCCATCGCGCCCGCCGCGACGACCGGATGCAGCAGGCCCGCGGCGGCCAGAGGAACTGCCACGAGGTTGTAGGCGGTCGCCCAGACCAGGTTCTGGCGGACGATCCGCAGCGTGCGCCGTGCCGCACCAAGGGCCTGCGGCACCAGCGTGAGGTCGGGGGCCAGGATGGCGACGTCGGCGATCTCGAGCGCGGCGTCCGTCCCCGTGCCGAGCGCGACGCCGAGGTCGGCGGCGGCGAGCGCCGGCGCGTCGTTGACACCGTCGCCCACCATCGCGACGGGGCCCGCCGTGTCGCGCAGCCGGGAAACGGCGGTGCACTTGGCCTCCGGCGTCAGCGCAGCCTCCACGCGAGCGGCGTCGATCCCGGCCTCCAGCGCCACCCGGCGCACGGCGGCTGGCTGGTCTCCCGACAGCAGGGACGCGCCGATGCCGTCGGCCAGCAACATCCGCACGGCCTGAGCCGCTCCCGCGCGCACGGTGTCGCGCGCCTCGATCCAGCCTGCGTGACGGCCATCCACCGCCACATCTACGCGCGTCGAGCCGTCCGTGGGCTCTGCGGGAGTCGTGACGACGATCCCCCTCGAAGCCAGCCACCCAGCCGAGCCCACGAGCAGGCCGCGGCCGCCGACCGTGGCCTCGACCCCTGCGCCGGCGTGGGAGTGAAAGGCAGTTTGCTCGGGGGCCGGCGCGCGCGGCGCAGCGGACCGAATGGCACGGCCGAGGGCGTGCTCGGACCCGGCTTCCGCGGCGGCAGCCAGCGCCAGCAGCGCGACGTCGGAGCCTGACGGCGCAGAGTGAACGGCGCTCACGGTCATCCGGCCGTCGGTGAGCGTGCCGGTCTTGTCGAACGCGACGTGGCGCACGCCGCCGGCCCGCTCCAGCGCCTCGCCGCTCCGAAAGAAGATGCCGAGGGCTGCCGCCTCCCCCATCGCCATGATGAGCGCGACGGGCGTCGCCAGGCCGACGGCGCACGGGCATGCGATGACGACGACCGCGATCCCGATCATCAGCGCCCTGGGCCCCCCCGCCCCGGCCAACGCCCAGGCCGCTCCTGCGGTCACCGCCAGCGCGAGCACCGCCGGTACGAACCATCCCATGACCCGGTCGGCCACCTGCTCGAGCGGAGCCTTCCGCTCCATCGCGCGCTGGACCGCGCGGATGATCCCCGCGACCGCGGTGTCGGCCCCGACCCTCGTCGCACGGACCTTCAGCGCTCCCCAGCCGTTCAGGGCCCCGCCGATCACCTCGCTCCCGGGGCGTACCTCCCGCGGCTCGACCTCTCCAGTCAGGATCGCCGCGTCCACGCTCGAGGTCCCTTCGACCACCACGGCATCGGCCGGGATCCGCTCGCCCGGGCGCACTTCGACCAACTGGTCCACGGCCAGGTCCTCGGCAGCAATGGTGGCGTGTCCGTCCGGTGTAATCAGGCGCGCGACTTCGGGCTCGAGGGCCAGAAGGCTGCGGATCGTCCGCAAGCCCCGGCGCCGCGCGGCGTGCTCGACCATCCGGCCGGCGAGGAGCAGCGCGACGATCATCGCCGCGGTGTCGAAGTAGACCGGGCCGCCGGTCGCCAGGCCGTAGAGGCTGACGCCGAGGGCCGTCGTGGCCCCGAGTGCGACGAGCGTGTCCATCGTGGCACGGTGAGCCCGCAGGGCCGCGATCGCGCCCGCGATGAACGGCCACCCTCCGTAGAGCACCACCGGCACGGCGAGCCCGGCCGCGAGCAGCCGCAGCGCGCTCCTCACGCCGGCACCGATGCCCTGGAATTCGCCGGCGTACAGCGCGATCGAGGCGACCATGACGTTCATGGCGAGGAAAGCCGAGACGCCCGTGCGCACCAGCAGCCGTCTGCCGTCGCGGTCCGACTGCAGCGCCGCGAGGCGTGGATTGGCGGGCCGGGCCCGGTACCCGATGCGCTCCAACTCACCGAGCAGGCGGCCCAGGGATGTACGATCGCGGTCCCAGCGCAGGTGGCACGTGGAGGTCGCGTACGAGACGCGGGCTTCCAGGACGCCGGTCCGCCGGCCGAGGTACTGCTCGATGAGCCAGGCGCAGGAGGCGCACCGCATGCCCGCCAGGTCCAGGCGGCATTCTCCGGCCGCCTCGAGTTCGTCCAGGACCGGATAGGAGGGATGACGGCGCGCATCAGCCGTGCGTGACGCAAGGCTCCCGACGCCGCCGGCCTCATAGAAGCGGCCGAGCCCCTCTTCGTGCAGGACGCCCCACACCGCCTCGCAGCCGGCGCAGCAGAAGATCCTGCCCGCAGAGCTGCGCGGTGCGGGGCCGGCGTCGAGACCACAGTGGGCGCAGCGGGAAGCGGTGGAGGAGCGGGCCTCAGCTCTCGTCACCGGGCCGGTTCCTGGCATTATGTCGCTGGCGTAGCACGACCCATAGCACGATGAGCCCAATCGCGACGGGCATCAGGGCGATCAGCGCTCCCGTCCAGAACATCGTGCGCTCGAGCGCGCCGTTCACCGGATGCGGCCCCGCTCCGGCGTCACCACGAGAGTCGGTAGAGGAGGACGTAGACGACGACGCCGGTCAGCGACACGTACAGCCATAGTGGCAAGGTCCACCGCGCGACGCGTCGGTGTCGGGGGAAGCGGGACGACAAGCCGAATCCCAGCGTCGTGACGGCCAGCGGCACGGTCGCGGCCGCCAGGACGGTGTGGGAGATCAGGATAGCGAAGTACACGGAGCGGATCCAGCCCGATCCGGTGAAGTGCCGCACTCCGGCGTGTGCGTGATAGTAGAGGTACGAGGCGAGGAAGAGCGTCGACACGGCGAACGCGGACAGCATGCAGGTCCGGTGCGCCCGGATGTGCCTCCCGCGGATCATCACGTAGCCGAGCGACAGCAGCAGGGCCGTCGTCCCGTTGAGCGCGGCGTTGACGCCGGGGAGATCCGCGAGATGGATCACCGTGCCGGACGCCCGCCGAAGGCCAAACGACACCTCCGATGCGCCGCCCGCCGGATATCCGCGACCTTGCTGGGAGTCACCGTGCCGGGGGCCGCGACGCGATCCACACCGCGGCGCCGAAGGCGAGGACGGCGCAGCCGGCCGTGACGGCTACCGAAGCGCCCACGCCCGGGAGGTCCGGCAGCGGTCCGTCGGCGAGCGCGCGCCGCAGGGCGGCGACGCCGTACGTCAGGGGGTCGATCCGCATCAGGATCGCCAGCCATCGCGTGCCGGCCGCCGGGAACAGGGTCCCGGCGAGCAGCCACATCGGGATGAGGAAGAGGTTCATGATGGCGTGGAAGCCCTGGCTCGAATCGAGCCGCCACGCGATGGCCGCGGCGAGGGCCGCGAGCGCGAAGGCCAGCAGGAGGAGCACGGCGGCGAGCAGCGCCAGCGCATCCAGCGACGGCACGCCGAGTCCGGCCAGGGGAGCCAGTGCCAGGAACGGGAGGCACTGGAGCAGGGCGAGCGTGGTGCCGCCGAGCACCTTGCCGAGCACGACGGATGCGCGCGGCACCGGTGCCACGAGGACCCCCTGGAGGAAGCCCTCGCGCCGGTCCTCGATGATCGAGATCTCGGAGAAGATCGCCGTGAAGAGCAGGATGAGGATCACCACGCCCGGGAAGAAGTAGGCGAGGTATCCGCCGGCTGCAGAGGCGCCGGCACCGGCCGGCCGGAACGACGGCGCCATCCCGGAGCCGATCAGGAGCCAGAAGAGCACCGGGGGCGCGAGCGCCCCGGCGACGCGGCTGGGCTGGCGGTAGAATCGCACGATCTCCCGCTGCCACAGCGTCAGGACGGCCAGCAGCGCTCCGCTCATCCGGCGTTCTCGCCGGCGTCCCGTTCGAACCGATGCCCGGTCCGGCGCACGAACACGTCGTCGAGGGTGGGCCGGCCGAGCGTCAGGCGGTGGATCTGCTCGGGGAAGGCTTCGATGAGCCGGGGCACGAGATCGTGCGCGCGCGGGTGCTCGATGCGCACCGTGCGGTCCACGACGGCGGCCTGGCAAGCGAACCGCGCGGCGATGCGGACGGCGAGGGTCTCGGCCGAGTCCGACGTCACGGTGATGATCTCGCCGCCGATCTCCGCGGTGAGCGCCGACGGCGAGCCGAGAGCGACCAGTCGGCCGGCATCGAGGATCGCCACGCGGTCGCTCCGCTCCGCCTCGTCCATCAGGTGGGTGGTGAGCACGACGGTCGCCTGTGTGTCCCGGCGCACGCGCTCCAGGAAGGTCCAGAATTCGCGCCTGGCCGTCGGGTCCAGGCCGGTGGTCGGCTCGTCGAGCAGGAGGACCGCGGGGCGGTGCAGCATGCCCTTGGCCAGCTCGACCCGGCGGGCGAGCCCGCCGGACAGCCGTTCGACCCGATCGGCGGCGCGGTCCCCCGTTCCCACACCCGAGAGCGCCTCCGCGATGCGCGCCTCGAGCGTGCTGCCGCGGAGGCCGTACAGCCGGCCTTGGTGTCTGAGGTTCTCGGAGGCCGTGAGCTTCCGATCGAGACTCGGCGTCTGGAACACGACTCCGATCGCCCGGCGTGCGAGCTGGGGTTGACCGACCACGTCGGCGCCGAGCAGTGATACGCTGCCGCCCGTCGGGATCAGGGCGGTCGAGAGGATGCGGAACAGGGTGGTCTTGCCGCTGCCGTTCGGGCCGAGGAGGGCGAGCAGCTCGCCGCGGCGCACGTCGAACGAGACGCCGGCCAGCGCGATGCGCTCGCCGAAGTGGTGGTGCAGCTCTCGGATCTGGACTGCGGAGTCGGTCAGCCCAGCGCCATCAGTGCGCACAGGGCAGGAAGATACAGCAGGGACGCCCGGAACAGGCGCGAGGCATGCGCGTGGCTCTGCGGCGCGAGGGCCAGCCGGACACCGGCGGCGACCAGGGCGAGGCCCAGCGCCAGCGCGCCGAAGAAGTAGAACCGTCCCGCCATCCCGAGGAAGGGCGGCATCAGGCTCACGAGGAGCAGCGCCAGCGTGTAGAGCACGGACTGCCGCGCGGTGCTCGCGCCGTCGGGGTCCACCACCGGGAGGACCTGGAAGCCGGCGCGCGCGTAGTCGCGCCGGTACAGCGCGGCCAGCGCGAGGAAGTGCGGCATCTGCCAGAAGAAGAGGATCAGGAAGAGGACCCACGCCCCGGCGTCCAGCCGCCCGCGGGCGGCGGCCCATCCGATCATCGGCGGGATGGCGCCGGGCACGGCACCGACCACCGTCGAGAGCGACGTCACGCGCTTCAGCGGCGTGTAGACCAGGAGGTAGCTCAAGGCCGTCGCGACGGCGAGTGCGCTCGCCAGCGGACCCGCGGTCAGGAGGAGGTAGGCCGCGCCCGCGCCGCCAAGCCCGACCGCGAAGCGCAGCGATTCCCCCGGCGTCAGGAGGCGGGCCGGGAGCGGCCGCCGCAGCGTCCGCCGCATGACGGCGTCCAGATCCCGTTCGACCCACTGGTTCAGTGCGCTGGCGGCGCCAGCCACCAGGGCCGTACCGAGCAGCGTGTCGACGAGCAGGCGCGCGTCGACCGAGCCGCGGGCCCCGACGAGGAACCCCACCAGCGCCGTCATCACCACGTTGAAGGTGATCTCCGGCTTGGTGAGCGTGAGGAAAGCCGCCAAGCGCCGGGTCCTCGATTCGAGCGTGGCGCCGGCCGTCGTCGCGCTCATGCGGACACCGGCGATGGCTCGACCCGGGCGGTCCGGGGCGCCTCGACGGCCAGAAGGCGCCGCGCCCGCAGCGCAATGACCAGGGACGTCGCCAGGATGAGGGCACCGGAGACGAGGTGCGTGGTGGTCGGCACGACGGCCTTGCGCGACCAGATGATCGCCGCGCCGAGGAAGATCTGCCACGCGAGGAGCACCACGAGGATCAGGGCCGGGCCGCGGAGGCCCGGCACGCCGGCGTGCCGGCGAAGGATGCGCGCCGCGGTCCAGACAGCGCACGCGGTCACCGCCAGCGCCCCGACCCGGTGCGCGTAAGCGTAGAGCACCAGCGATGACGTCAGCGGGGGCACCAGGCGGCCGAACGAGAGCGGGAAGTCGGGGATCGCCAGCCCGGCGCCGCTGTGCCGCATCAACGCCCCGATGAGAATCTGGACGTACGTCACGCCGACGGTGACTGCGCCAAGCGTCGCGAGCGAGGGCGAGCCGGTGTCCGGGGCCGACGCCCCCGCCTCGACCCACCCGCGTGAGGTCGCCAGCGCGATGGTCACGGTCAGGCAGAAGAAGATCTCCGCGACCCCCGCGTGCGCGACCGACACGGCGACCGGCAGCTTCAGCAGGACCGTGAGCCCGCCGAGCGCCCCCTGCGCGACGACGGCGAGCAGCGCCGCAATGCCGAGCCCGCGGACCGAGCGGCGCGGCTCCGCGCGCACCAGCCAGACCGCGAGGATGACGGTGAGCACTCCTACCGTGGACGCCGCCAGCCGGTGGCCGTGCTCGAACAGGACGCCGCCGGTCATCCGCGGGAACACCTGTCCGAAGGAGAGCGGCCAGTCGGGCACCGCCAGTCCGGAGCCGGTGCTGGTCACCAGCCCGCCGATGAACAGCAGGCAGCCGGTGGCCGCCGCGACCGTCAAGGCGTAGACGTGGAGCCCTTTGTGGTACGTCGGATCGGTGGCCCCACGTCCGGGCGAGCGCAGTGCGAGCGGCGCGAAGACCGCCTCGTTTGCCGCCGTGGACGCCTCCGGCGCGCTCACTTGCCCAGGAACTGGCGCAGGAATCTCAGGTAGACCGCGAAGCCGACGGCGAAGGCCGCGAACGCGATGGCGGATGCCAGACTCCAGGTCGTGCCCGTGTGCTGGTGCTCGCGGAATCCCCATACGGCGAAGAAGACGCAGAAGGCAATCGCCGTGACGATCAGGACCTTGTGGAACGCGATCATGGGCCGCGGAACCCGTGGATCACGGCGAAGACCAGGATCACGGCGAGGGGGAGCGGCGCGAGAACGATGTACAGCAGCCGCCGCGGCTCGAACTTGAGGTGCATGAAGTACAGCGCCACGAGCAGCGCCTTCCAGAGCGCCAGGAACACCAGCGATAGGACCATCAGCCGGCGGGGCAGGCGGAAGTACACGATGGCGACCTCGACGACGGTCAGGATCGCCAACATCCCCCAGATCGCGACGTAGTTGGGTGCGCGGTGCTCCGTGGCTTCCATTCGCGGCCCTAGATCAGGTAGACGATGGTGAACAGGATGATCCACACGAGATCCACGAAGTGCCAGTACAGCCCGATCGTCTCCACGCCGCGGTAGTTCCCCCCCGCGTACTTCCCGCGGAAGGCCCGGATGGTCACCCAGATCATGCTGATGACGCCGCAGGTGACGTGGAAGCCGTGGAAGCCGGTCATCGTGTAGAAGGCGGACCCGAACAGCCCGGAACTGGGCAGGAAGCCCTTCTCGATCAGGTGGTGGTACTCGTACGCCTGCACGGAGACGAAGGTCGCGCCGCCCAGGACGGTCAGCAGCAGCCACTTCTTGAGGCCCGCCTGATCATCCTTCGTCGCGGCGGCGTAGGCCTTCACCATCGAGACCGAGGAGCAGATCAGGATGAAGGTGTTGAGCGCGGTGATCGGGATGGCCAGGACGGTGCGGGGCTCCGGCCACGGCGCGCCGGTGCCCCAGCGGAGGATGATGTAGGACCCGATCAGCGCGGTGAAGAACATCACCTCGGAGACCAGGAACACCCACATCCCGACCTTCTGGGTGTAGACGCCGACGCCGCCTTGCGGGGGCGCGTCGTGCCCGACGGCGGGGGCGTGCGCGGTCATCCGTGCCTCCCGCCCGCCGCCCCCGCCGCCCCCGCCCCCCCCGCCGCCGGGGGCGTATTCACCGGCACGAAGTCCTCGGCCATCCCCGGGACGCTGAATTCGTAGGGTCCGTGGTAGACGGTCGGGGTCTCCGGGAAGTTGCCGTGCGGCGGCGGCGACGGCGCGGTCCACTCGAGCCCGGTGTCGTGCCACGGGTTCCGCTCTGCCTTCTCGCCCTTGAACAGGCTCCCGATGAAGTTCACGGCGAACACCAGCTGCGAGAGCCCCAGCAGGAATGCGTTGACCGTGATGAACACGTTGATCGGCTGCAGCGGGCGCAGGAAGTCGTAGACGGTCGGGTCGTAGATCCGGCGCATCTCGCCGCCGACCCCGAGGATGTGCATCGGGAAGAAGGTGAGGTTGTAGAAGACGAAGGTCAGCACGAAATGGACCTTCCCCCACCGCTCGCTCATCTGCCGGCCGAACATCTTGGGATACCAGAAGTAGATGCCGGCGAACACGGCGAACAGGCTCCCGCCGAACAGCACGTAGTGGATGTGCGCGACGATGAAGTAGGTGCCGTGGATGTACATGTCCACCGGCGTCGAGGCCATGAAGATCCCCGACAGCCCGCCGATGATGAACATCGAGACGAACGCCAGCGCGTTGAGCATCGGCGTGGTGAAGTGGATGCTGCCGCGCCACAGCGTGCCGAGCCAGTTGAACACCTTGATCGCCGACGGCACCGCGATCACGATCGTCGAGACCATGAAGCTGCTGGCCAGGGTCGGGTTCATCCCGCTCTGGAACATGTGGTGGCCCCACACGATGAACCCGAGGAACGCGATGCCGATCATCGCGTAGACCATCGAGTGGTAGCCGAAGATCGGCTTGCGCGCCCCGTTCGCGATGATGTCGGAGGCGATCCCCATCGCCGGCAGGATCAGGATGTAGACCTCGGGGTGGCCGAAGAACCAGAACAGGTGCTGCCACATCAGCGGCTGGCCGCCCGCGTCGGGCGCGAAGAAGTGCGTCCCGATGGTCTGGTCGAACAGCAGCATGATGACGGCGCCCGCTAGGATCGGCACGGCGAGGATGGCGAGCACGGCGGTGATGAACAGCGCCCACACCGACAGCGGGAGGCGGAACCAGGTCATCCCCGGCGCGCGCAGGTTCACCACCGTCGTGATGTAGTTCACCGAGCCGAGCAGCGAGGAGAGGCCGAAGATGACGATGCTGACGCACCACAGCTGCTGGCCGAGGTGGACGCCGCTGTAGTCGGGCATGGCGGACAGCGGCGCGTAGACCGTCCACCCCGCCGCCGAGGAGCCGCCCAGCACGAGCAGGCTGGCCAGCATCAGGCCGCCCGAGGGGATCATCAGCCAGAACGACCACATGTTCAGCCGCGGGAACGCCATGTCCGGGGCGCCGATCTTGAGCGGGATCAGGTAGTTCGCGAACACCCCGACCAGCAGCGGCATCACGGCGAAGAAGATCATGAAGGTGCCGTGCATCGTGACGAGGCTGTTGTACGTCTTCGGCGCCACCACCCCGCCGGGCGCCACCGACGACGGCAGCCACCCGCCCAGCGGCATCGGCTGCCCGGGGAAGCCCAGCTGCCAGCGGATGCCCATCGCCAGCAGGCCGCCGACCAGCAGGAAGAAGAGGCTGAGGAAGAGGAACTGGATCCCGATGACCTTGTGATCGGTCGAGAAGACGTACTTGCGGATGAACGGCCGGTCGTCGTGCGCGGCGTGGGCGACGGCTCCAGCGTGCGCGGTCATGGAGCGCCCTTTCCCGCGGTCGCGGAAGTGTCAGTCGTGCCCGTCACGGCTACGCCCTGGCTCTGCAGCCACGCGGCGAACTCCGCCGCCGACTGCACCACCACCAGCGCGCGCATCCGGTAGTGCCCGAGGCCGCACAGCTCGGCGCACGCCAGCTCATAGGTGCCGGCCACCGTGGGCCGCACCCACACCAGGATGTGCATCCCGGGCACCGCGTCCTGCTTGATGCGGAACGCCGGGATGAAGAAGTTGTGGACCACGTCGCGGCTCGTCAGCTCGATGACGTAGTCGTGGTTCACCACGAGGTGCAGCTCGTCCTTCTTGGTGAAGTCGTCGTCCGTCCCCAGCTTCCCGTCGGGGCCCGGATAGGTGACGTGCCACTCGAACTGCTTCGCCTCGACCGCCAGCCGGTCCGCGTTCTTCGGATAGGTGTCGGAATTCTTGATCTTGGACCACAGCGGCTGGCTGAACAGGGCGAGCGAGACGAGGATCACGGCGGGAATGGCCGTCCAGATGATCTCCGCCTTCGTGCTGCCCTCCACGTAGGTGGCGCGCCGGCCTTCCCGCCGGCGGTACTTCACCACGAAGATGAGGAGCGCGGCCTCCACCAGCACGAACACCGCGCCGGTGACGTACAGGATCACGTAGAAGAGGGAATCGACCTGGCCGCCGACGCTGGACGCGTTGCCCGGAAACCACCAATGCATCGAAGGATGTCTCCGCCGCGACCCGGCCTTCCGGCGCCGGGGGGATTCGGTCCCGGGGACGAAGGGAGGGCCGCCGATGGTGTGAAATCAGGGGGGAAAAGTAATTGCGACAATGGCACCTGTCATTGGGCCCGGAACCCAAGGCCGGAAGCGGACTTCCGGCCCCGTCTCTTCCCTAGCGGTCGGTGCGGGGCGTAGACTTCCCGCGTGAACGCCCCTGCCACCCCCGGCCCCGCCCCCGTCCCCGCGTCGTCGCCGGTCGCGGCGCGCGACGAGTGGGGTGAGCGCCTTCCGCGCAGCCTGGGTCTGTTCTCCGCCGTGGCGGTGCTCATCGGTTCCACGATCGGGAGCGGCATCTTCCGCACGCCCGCGCTGATCGCGCGGCGGGTGCCGGCCCCTGTGCCGATGCTGGCCGTGTGGGTCCTGGGCGGCGCCCTGGCGCTGTGCGGCGCACTGACCTACGCGGAGCTGGCGGCAATGCACCCGCGCTCCGGCGGCATCTACGTGTACGTGCGGGAGGGATTCGGCCGGCTGCCGGCCTTCCTCATGGGCTGGACGGAGATACTGGTGATCCGGGCCTCGGCCCTGGGAGCCATCGCGACGGTCTTCGCGGAGTACCTGCTCCGCTCCACCGGGATCGACCCCACCCTGCCGGGGAACGCGCGGGTCGTGCACGACCTGGCGGCCGTCGCCATCGCGACGACGGCGGTCTTCAACGTCGTCGGAGTCCGCTGGAGCGCGCTGGTGCTGAACCTCACGACGACGGCGAAGTACGGCGCGCTGGCCCTCCTCGTGGTGGCGGCGTTCGCGATCGGGCACGGGGACTTCAGCCACTTCGCCGGCGTGGCGCCGGCGGCGGGAGGCACGCTCGACGCCGGGCTGTTCGGTCTCGCCCTGGTCTCGGTCCTCTGGGCGTACGACGGCTTCGCGGACGTGTCGTTCGTGAGCGGCGAGGTGCGGGATCCGCGGAAGAATGTGCCCCGCGCCCTGGTGCTCGGCACGGCGGCGGTCGTCGTCATCTACCTTTCCGCCAACGCGGCCTATCTCTACCTGATGCCCCTGGCGGAGGTGGCGCGGTCGCCCCTGGTGGCGGCCGACGCCGCCCTGCTTGTGGTCGGCCGCGTGGGCGTCGGTCTGGTGGCGGTCGTGGTGATGATCTCGACCTTCGGGACGCTCGCGGGCTCGATGATGACGGGGCCGCGCCTCTTCTTCGCGATGGCGGACGACGGGCTCTTCTTCCGCGTGGTCGCCCGCGTCCACCCGCGATTCAAGACGCCGTGGGTCGCCATCCTGCTCTCGGCGGGGATCGGCATCGCGTACGTGCTCGCCCGTACCTTCGAGCAGCTCGCGGACACCTTCGTGCTGGCGCTGTGGCCGTTCTACGCGCTCGGGGCGGCCGCCATCTTCGTGCTGCGCCGGCGGCGGCCCGACGCCGACCGCCCGGTCCGCGTGTGGGCGTATCCGCTCCCGCCCATCCTCTTCCTGCTCGCCGCGGTCCTGATCCTCGGCAACGCCCTGCTCACGGACCTCGGGGGGACGGCGCTGGCCTTTGGCGTCATCCTCACGGGCCTCCCCGCCTACTGGGTGTGGCTGCGCTTCGGCGCCGCGAGGTCCGGCACCTCGGCGACCGGCTCGTAGCGCCGCCGCGCGCCCGGCATCCCCGAAATGAAGCCGCCCCCCTTGCGGAGGGCGGCTTCGTGCATCGGACTCAACTGCGGACTGCTAGAAGCTCCAGCGGATGCTGAGGTTGACGCGCCAGACGTCACTGACGCCCGCCGTCTTGGTGAACGACGACGAGATCAGCTTCGCATTGGCGCCGCTACCAACCGTCTGCAGCGTGTAGACCGGCGCATTGGTCGCGGCATCCACGCGCTTGTAGGCCAGCAGCTGGGTGTTGGTGAAGGTAAGGCCGGTGCCCCAGTTGCTGTTGAGGAGGTTGGTCAGGTTCAGGACGTCCACCCGCAGCTGGAGCGAATTCGCCCTGCCCCGGATCAGTCGCCCGATGTCCTGCGTGAGGCTGCCGTCCAGCCGCCAGACGATCGGGAGGAAGACCGCGTTGCGCTTCATGTACTCGCCGCGGTGCTTGCTCAGGTAGCGGTCCTGGTTGATGAACGCATTGAGGGCCGAGTCCTGCTGCGCCGGCGTGAAGGTCGGGCCCCCTGTCACCTTCAGCGTGTCGAACTCCAGCACGCCCAGACCCCTGGGGATGTAGATCAGGTCGTTCCCGCTCACGCCGTCGCCGTCCATGTCACCCGAGTACACGTAGTCGCCGTTGCCCAGGTTGTGGCCGTCGAGGTACAGCCCGAAGGAGGTCGGGCCTGGCAGGACCAGGTTGCCCGTGTAGGTGAGGGCGGCGAAGAACCGGTTGCCCGGCGAGAACGCGGAGAAGCCCACGCCGGGGATGTTCGGGTTGCCGGCGCTGTGGATGCCGGTCCAGTTGCCGAAGGCGATGGAGCCCGGGTCACCCGTGTTCTTGCTCTCCCCGTACGTGTACCCGACCTTGCCGTAGAAGCCCTTGATGAGCGGCCGCTCCAGCGAGAACGAGATGTTGAACGCGTGACCGATGCCCTCGTTCGTGAGCACGGGCGCGTCGCTCACCTGCTGGTAGATCCGGTAGCCCTGGCAGCTCGCGACTCCCGGCGGGGCGACGCAGCCCGGCCGCTGGTACCAGCGCGGACGGTTATCGGCGCCTGTGAAGGTGGATTCCGCCGCCGGCAGGTTGACGTTCGCGTAGCCGATGCCGTTCATGTCCTTGGTGTACACGAACTCGGCGGTGCCCGTCAGGCCCAGCGGCAGGCGCTGGTCAACGGCGAGGTTGGTGCGCCACACCTGCGGGAACTTGAACTTGTGGTCGGTGAAGTTCAGCTCGAACGTCTGCGCGGGACCGCCCGTGACCTGGGCGGGGGCGTAGGCGTTGGGGTTCGGGTTGAACGGGTACGCGGTCGTGTTGGACTGCGAGATGAAGCCGGTCAGCACTCCCGTGTTGCCCACCTGGTTCGAGATCCAGACGTAGGCGGGCCGGCCGGAGAAGACGCCGGTGCCGCCGCGGATCTGGGTCTGGTGCTTCCCCTGCACGTCGTAGTTGAAGCCGAGGCGCGGCGAGAGCAGCGGATTCACCCCCGGCAGCGCGCCGCTGTTGTACTGGGCGATGTTCCCGTTGGCGTCGCGGAAGTGCATCGTGTCCGCGATCGCGTTGTCATACGCGGTGTTCTGGAAGCTCGGCCAGTCCACCCGCAGGCCACCGGTCAGCGTCACGTTCTGGATGGGGCGCCACTCGTCCTGCAAGTAGACGCCGGAGTAATTCACCGTCAGCGGCTGGACCGGCTCCGCCTGCGCTTGGCTCTGCGGGCAGGGTGACGCGCCCGCGCAGATGTTCGAATACCGGTACTGGAACAGGCGCAGCGTGACCGGCGCCGGCCCGGTCCGGTTGGGGTTCGCGAGATACGCGTTGGCGTCCGTGTAGAAGTCCGCCAGCGAGTTGTAGACGTAGACGCTCTGCGCGCCCGGGAAGAACACGTTCTTGGAGTGGTACTGCTCGTAGCTGAAGCCGAGCGTCAGCGTGTGCTTCGGCAGGTAGACGTTGAAGTTGTCCTGCACCTGGAAGCTGTGGTACGTCAGCTGGTTGTCCGGCGTGAACGGCTCGAAGCCGAACGTGGTGTAGTTGGTGCCGCCCGTGCCGAGGATCTCCACCTCCGGGAACCACGGCGGCGCGATGCTGCGCCGGTTCTCGTTGTTCGACGTGTACCCCACGATCAGGTTGTTGGACATCTTGGCGCCGATCGTCGAGTTCCACTCGGCGACGGTCGACCGGATGTTCTCCAGGATCGCGTAGTTCGAATTCGCGAAGTTCAGCGAGTTCAGGCTGCTGCGCCGGCTCCCGAGGCCGAGCGACGCCGAGTTCGAGATCAGGATGTCGGAGCTCGAGTTCAGCACGTTGTACCGCAGCGACACCTTGTTGCGGTCGTTGATGTTGTAGTCGAGGCGCACCAGGAACCGGTTCGACGGGACGTTGAAGTTGTAGCCCTGGAACGGGCCCGTGTTGTAGTTGAAGCTGTTCTTGAGATACGTGCTCAGCGCCGTCAGATCCGATGCCAGGACGCGCGTGACGTTGCCGGCGACCGTCTCACCGCCGTTGTTCGCGCGGTACGTGGTCCCGGGCGTCGTCTGCAGGTCCTGCTCCCAGCTGGTGAAGAAGAACAGCTTGTTCTTCAGGATCGGCCCGCCGACGTTCAGCCCGACGTTGTGGTAGTCGAACGTGCCCGACGTGAAGGTGTTCGGGCCGGCCTGCGTGCCGACGTACCGGCTGCTGCGGAAGCCGTAATAGGCGGAGCCGGTGAACTCGTTGGTGCCGCTCTTGGTCACCATGTTCACGCCGGCGCCCACGAAGTTGCCTTGGCGCACGTCGTACGGCGCCACGTTCACCTCGATCTGCTCGAGGGCGTCGAGGGACACGGCCGCGACCGACGTTCGGCCGCCGGGCTCCCCTGCGAGGCCGAACGAATTGTTGAAGTAGGAGCCGTCGATCGTCATGTTGTTGAAGTAGTTCTGCTGGCCCGCGAACGAATAGCCGAAGCTGTTCGAGCTGTACTCCGGGGTCAGGCGAAGGATGTCGTCCACGAAGCGGCTGACGGTCGGCAGCGACCCGATCGTCTGGGTCGACACGGCCGTCGCGGCGCCGGTCCGCTCGGAGCTGAAGACGGGATCGGCCCGCCCCGCGACGGTGATGGGCTCCAGCTCCACGCTCACCGCACCCAACTCGAACTGCAGGTCGGCGGCCACGCCCAGCTGCAGGTTGATGTCGTCCTGCACCTGGCGCCGATAGCCGACCATGCTGACGGTGACCCGATACGGGCCGCCGACGCGCATGCCGGGGATCGTGAAGCGCCCGTTGGCCAGCGTCGTCGCCGAGTACGACGTGCCCGACGGCACGTGCACGGCGGACACGTGGGCCCCCGCCAGCGGCGCCATCGCGGAGTCGGTCACCATGCCCGTCATGGCGGAGGTCGTCACCCCCTGCGCACGAACGGCCGTCGTGCCGGCGAACGCGAACAGAACCACAAGCACACACATCTTCCAGGTTAGCTTCATGCGAAATTCCTCCATCACTGGATTTACTGAGGGACGCGGTAGGCGCATGCGAAATCCGGCGTGCCGAAGCGGCTGTAATAGGTGTGACAGGGCACAGAGAACATTCCGTCCGGCACGGTGGCCGTCAAGTCACGTTTCTGTCTCAGGTCCTGGCTTTGGCGAAGAGCACGGCGCCGGCGGTTCCGAACAAACCATTAGGTATCCAGGCCGCCAAGAGTGGCGGCACGACTCCGCCGGCCCCGACAGCCCGCATGATCTGTACCATGGTGAGGAAGATGATGGTCGTGGCCAGGCTCACCGCGACGCCGTAGGCGGGGCCGCCGCGCGTTCCCGCGATCCCCAGGGGCGCCCCAAAGAGGGCTATGATCAAGCAGGTACAGGGGATGGCGATCTTGAGCGCCCGCTCGACCTTGAGCTTGTTCGCGTCTCCGCCCGCCCGGTCCACGGTCTCGACGTAGTGTCCCAGCTCGGCATAGCGCATCTGGTCGGGGGCCTTCGGCTCCACGGTGAGGTCGAGGGGGCGCTCGCTCATGGCCCGTTGGCGCAGCGAGTCGAAGTCGAACGCCACCTCCTGGTCGCGACCCAGGAAGTACCGCAGCGCCCCGTCGCGGAGGGTCCACCCCGTCCGGGCCAGGTAGGTGGCGCTCACCGCGGTGAGGAAATAACTCGGGAACGTCGGCCCCGTGCCGCGCCGCTCGATCTGCACCCCCTGCATCACGCGGTCGGGCACCGACAGCGTGCGGATCGAGTACATGCGGCCGCCGTCGGCGCGGTAGACGAAGTTGTAGCGCGCCACCTGCGAGCGAGCCGTCACCTCGTCGAGCAGGATCGCGCGGCGCTCCTGGCCGAGCGGCGCGAACTCCCCGAGAAAGAAGGCGAAGACGCTGGCGGCCGCGGCGAGCGCGAAGATCGGGCGGACCAGCCGGTGGAACGAGATGCCGGAGGCCTTCGCGGCGGTTATCTCCGAATGGCGGGCCAGCGAGCCGACCGAGAAGACCGCCGCGAAGAGCACCGCCGCGGGAATGATGAAGAAGACCTGTTCCGGCGTGCCGGCCAGATAGGCCAGGGCGACACGCCAGGCTGGCAGCCCCTTGTTCAGGTACCGGTCCACGTGGTCGGTCAGGTCGATCAGGATCGTGAGGACCGGGAAGCCGAGCGTGGTGATGCCGAAGATCTTGAGGAATTCCGTGGTGACGTAGCGGTCCAGGACGCTCATCCCGCGGATCATGGGTGCGTCCCGGCCCGCGCGGCGCTCCACCGTTCCCGCAGCGCGGCCAGTCGCTCGCGCCATCCGCCGCGCGCCGCCACCCGCTGCCGGTTGAGCCGCATGAACAGCGCCAGCCCGACGGCGGCCATCGCCAGGTTCGCCGTCCACATGGCCCAGAACGGCGTGACGATCAACTCGTCCGCCAGCGTCTCGCCGCCGATGAGCCCGACGTAGTAGAAGCCGAAGATCAGCACGCTCGCCCCGATCACGAGGCCGACCCCCCCGCGGGGGAACCGCAGCGCGATCGGGGCCCCCACCAGCACAAAGACCAGGCAGGAGGCCGCGATCGCGAACTTCTTGTGCATCTCGATCTGGAAGCGGGCCGCCTGCTGGAGCAGGCTGCGGCGCCGCATCTCGATCTGGCTGAGCGCGGCGCGGAGCTGGAGACCGGAGGTGTCGATCACGAACCGGCGGGGCGGTGGCGCGACGACCGGCGGCCCGGGGATCGCCTGCACGTCGCCGGCGCGCCTGACCGTGCCGGGCGCACCGGTGCGGACAGCGGGGACGCGGGCGAGCGGCACCGGATGGCGGGGCGCCGGCTGCTGGGCGGCGAGCGCGTGGGGACGGAACAGCCGGAGCAGGCCGCGCAGAGCGACGCAGTAGAGGTGCGCCGCCGCCAGGCGCTCCGGCGGCCGCACCGTCGCGTACTGGGCGATGTTCGGCTCCGGGACGCCGAGGAGGCGGCGGACGTCGTTGACGAGCGCGACCTCGCGGTCGCGGCCGGCCGTGCCGATGGAGGACATCTGCCCCCGCAGCGCCGAGTCCATCTCGCAGGTGGACATCTCCCGGTCGCCCTTGTAGCTGTCGTCGCCGGTCCGCTCGAAAGTGTTCGTGACGCCGTGCACCTTCACGAGGTCGGTGTGGAAGTCCACGCGTCGGAACACCGCCGGCTGCGCGCGGTCGTAGTCGTACACGTAGCCGTCGAACAGGGTGAGCAGGAGCACGGTTTGGTCGCCGCTGAGGGCCATGTATCCGCTGTCGGCGTAGATGGTGCGGCGCCGCGTGTCGCCCGTCAGGTCGTAGATCACCACGTCCTTCAGCCGGTCGGTCGCCTGGTCGATCCGGTTGGCCTTCAGGTAGTACTGGGCCTGGATCACCTCGTTGACCATCTGCTCCTTGAGCTGGAAGGTCGGCCGCTTGCGCGCGATGTCCACCATCAACGCCGCGAGCTTGTGGTTGGTGCGGGGCAGGACGTGGTCGATGAACAGGAACGAGATCACGGCGAGGCCGAGCGAGGCCAGCAGCACCGGCCGGACCAACGCCACCAGGTTGACGCCGCTCGCGCGGAGCGCCGTGACCTCGTTGTCCGCGCCGAGGCGGACGAACGCGTAGAGCACCGCCACGAGCACGGCCATCGGGAGCGTCATCGCGACGATGAACGGGAGCGAGAGGCCGAAGAACTCGAAGATGACCCCCCACGTCAGTCCCTTGCCGACGAGCTGTCCGAACTTCTGCGCGACCTGGTTGAGGAGCATCAACCCCGTCAGCGCCGCCAGGGCGAAAACGAACGGCGAACTGTGCTCGCGGAGGAGATAGCGGGATAACAGCTTCACGGCGCGGATAGAGGCCTTGTCGGGGTTGAGAGGCCCTGATGGCTCTCATATAATACCCCGAAGCAGCCGGCCCGAATACTACCCCAAGTGCGGACGCACGTGACGCGCACGCTCGTCGCGATCACCTCCCTCGCCGTCCTCGCCGCCCCCAGAGTCATCGCGCAACAGCCCGAGTCGTTGCGGGGCGTGCCCCCACTGCGATTCGCCGCCGACACCCTGGTGCTCGCGCTGCCCGCCCCGCTCGTCGGGGCGGGCCGCCTGGTGTTCCCGCGGCCGGACCCCGTCCGCCTGGCGCGCGCCTGGGCCGATTCGCTGCGCGGCGTTCTCGCGGTGCGACGGGCGGAGCGGTGGCGCGCGGCGCTGCTGGGGCGAGACAGCTCGCTGTTCGCGAGCGCCCGGGCGGCCGCCGCGCCGCCGGCCCGCGCCCCGTCGGTGCTGCCGCCGGCCGAGGCGCCCTCGCTGGCGGCGGCGCTGACGCGTTACGCGGACATGGGCATCCTTCTCAACGCGCGCTTCGAGCTCCGCTACGACCATCTCACCAACCTGCGGTGCCAGCCGTCGGAAACGAACCAGCTGTCGTCCGGCTGCGGGTCGGGCTTCACGCCGCCGACGCTCAATCCGCAGTTCAACGTCCGCACCGGGGGCGTCATCGGGCAGCGGATCCACATGAACGTGGATTACAACTCGGAGCGCGAGTTCGAAGCGTCGAACAACATCCAGGTCTACTACCAGGGACTCGAGGACGAGGTCATCCAGCGGGTCGAGGTCGGCAACGTGGCCTTCAAGGCGCCCCCGTCGCGCTTCATCACCGGGGGCATCCCGGCGAACAACTTCGGCTTCCAGGTCGCCGGCGCCGTCGGCCCGATGGATTGGAGTGCGATCTACGCGCAACAGAAGGGGAACGTCGTCCGCGACCGCGTCTTCACCATCGGCCAGCAGACACTGCAGCCGCTGGACCGGTCGGTCGCAGACCGCGACTTCGAGCCCCACCGCTTCTTTTTCGTCGCCGACCCCGCGACGCTCCCCGGCTACCCCGACGTCGACATCCTCAACCTCAACCCGGCGGCGCTCCCGGCCCGTGCCCAGATCGTCGCGGTGCGGGTGTACCGGCGCCACGGCACGGTGGGTCAGACGACGGCGCAGCAGAGCGTCGGGGGGATCCCCGCGGTGGCCGTGCGTCCCGACAGTCCGCAGCGCGCCGGACCGTTCACCTGGGAGCTGCTGATCCAGGGGCGCGATTACTACCTCGATCCGTCGGGGCAGTGGTTCGCGCTCACCAACCGCCTCGATCTCGACGACTTCCTCGCGGTGTCCTACGTGACCGCCGCGCGCGACACCGTCGGCACGTTCCCCGCCGCGGCGGCCCCGGGCCGCGTGGACACCCTGCGGCTGATCCACGAGCCGCGGCGCGGGGCCGAGGTGCCCACGTTCCGCTACGAGATGCGCAACGTCTACCGGGTGGGTGGGATCGGCGACGTGGTGCGCGACGGCGTTCGGCTGCGGATCCTGGTGAACGAATCGGAGCGCCCCGCGTCGGGCGCGGCGACCTTCCTCGCGCTGCTCGGCGTGGCGCAGGCGAGCGATCAGACCACCTTCGACCAGTTCAACCGGCTGTTCCCGCGCCAGCGCGATCCGCTGGGCGGCGCCCCGCTGCGCGACCTGTTCGTCGTGTTCCCGACGCTGCGGCCGTTCGCCGACAGCGCGAAACTCGCACCGCAGTTCCGCAACGACTCGCTCTACCGCACCCCGACGTACCTGCTGCTCTCGGAGGGACCGACGCCGCTCTACCAGCTCCTGTTCCACTACGACGCCAGGGGCGGCGGCGACCGGAGCCAGCTGTCGCTCGGCGCGGTGCAGATCCGGCCGGGAAGCGAGCACCTCACCGCGAACGGCGTGGCGCTGCAGCCCAACGTGGACTACACCATCGCGTACGACATCGGGCAGGTCACCTTCCTGCATCCGGACTCGCTCTTCCCGGGCCCGACGAACGTGACGGTGCAGTACGAGGAGCAGCCGGCCTTCGCCATCGCGCCGACCTCGATCTACGGGCTGCAGACCCGGTACGACCTCGGCGAGCACGGCTCGCTCACCGCCCTCGGCCTGCTGCAGCAGCAGAAGACCACGTTCACCCGCCCGACCCTGGGCTTCGAGCCGCAGTCCAACTTCATCGGCGGGATCTCGGGGAACTTCCGCTTCGAGCCCATGGGCCTGACCCGGCTGCTCAACCACCTGCCGCTGGTCCACACCGAGGCCCCGTCGCTCGTCACGCTCGACGCGGAGCTCGCCACGTCCCGCCCGTCGCCGAATCAGGTCGGTATGGCCTGGGTGGAGACGTTCGAGGAGGAAGGCGGCACGTTCCTGCCGCTCACGGAGAACTCGTGGCAGCTCGGCAGCCGGCCGGCGTCGGGACGCGGGCTGAGCGGGACCGGCATCGATCCGGTCGGCGGTTTCCAGGACGCGGACGCCGCAGCGCTGGTCTGGCAGAACCTCGTCGAGACGCCGGCAGGCATCCAACGTTTCACGGCCACCGACATCGATCCGTCCATCGTGCTGCAGGGCACCGGCCAGACGGCCGAGACGGTCCTGTGGCTGACGCTGCATCCGGACACGGTCGGGGGGGCGCCGGATCCGAAGACCGGGCAGCCGCGCTGGCTCGTGCCGCACGCGGCGGGCCCGCGCTGGCGCTCGCTGACGACCCCGCTCTCGGCCACCGGCGTCGATCTCTCCCGCGTCGAGTTCCTGGAGTTCTGGGTCTATGAGGACGCGCAGCGCAGTGCACGCGATCAGGGCGCCTCGATCGTCTTCGATTTCGGGCGCGTGTACGAGGACGCGGTGGACTTCGTCCCCCTGAGCTTCAGCGTGGACGCGCGGGGCGACACGACGTACTCCGGCCGCCGGCGCGTGGGTGAGGGCCGCCTCGACACCGAGCGGGACACCCTGACCAACACCTGGAACGCTGCCACCAACGACAACGGCATCCTCGGCGCCGTGGCGGACAACATCCTCGACGCCACCACCGGCCAGGTGGTGCGCGGCCTGCCGCTGTGCCGCTCCGCCCTCGCCGGAGGGCTCGTGGTGTACCCGTGGGGGGACCAGCGGGCGCAGTGCAGTCGCCACAACGGCATCCCCGACGGTGAAGACCTCGACGGCGACGGCCACCTCGATACGCTGGTCTCGGCCGTCACCGAGAGCTATTTCCGGTACGTCTTCCGGGTCGGCGATCCCCGCTACTACGTCCGCGACGGCGGCCCGCAGACGTCGTCGGGCGCGCGGTGGCGCCTGTACCGCATCCCGTTCCGGGCCGACACGCTGCAGATCGGCACTCCCGACCTCCGCCAAGTCCGCGCGCTCCGCGTGACGATCACGGCGGCGGACGAACCGGGTGGCGAGCAGCGGGTCCAGGTCGCGCTCGCGCGGCTCGAGCTGGTCGGGGCGCCGTGGGTCAAGCGCGCCGAGACCCCGATCGCGGGCCTCTCCGGCTCGCAGGGGGCCACGCACGGCGAGGTCATCGCGAGCAGCGTCAGCACGGAGAACCGCAACGACCTCGGCTACGAGCCCCCGCCGGGCGTGGTGGACCAGGGCGCCACCACGACCGGGGCCCTGCAGATCGGCACGGTGCAGATCAACGAGCGCTCGCTGCGGGTGATCGGGCGCGACGTGCGGCCGGGAGAGCGGGCCGAAGCGTTCTTCCGGTTCCCGGAGGGCCAGCGGAACTTCCTCGGGTACCGGCAGCTGCGGGTGTGGGCGCGCGGGCGCGGCACGGGGTGGGACAACAACCAGCTGTCCTTCTACATCAAGGTCGCCCAGGACGAGAACAATTTCTACCTGTTCCGCGCCCACGTGCACAGCGCCACCTGGCTCCCGGAGCTGGTGGTGGACTTCACGCGCTGGCTGGCGCTCCGCGCGGACGTCGAGCGGCGGTTCCTGAGCGGGCAGCCGCCGTCGGGGGCGGCCGCGTGCGGCGGCGACACGCTGGCCTACGTGGCGTGCGACAGCAGCCGCTCCTACATCGTGCACGTGCGCAATCCCGGTGTGGCGCCGCCCAACCTGGCCGCCGTCGCGGAGCTGGCGGTCGGCTTCGTCCGCGACAGCGGGGCGCCGGCCGACAGCGCGGAGCTGTGGGTGGACGACATCCGGCTGGCCCAGGTCGTGAACGACGCCGGATACGCGGGCGCGCTGAACCTGCGCGTCGTGGCGGCCGACATCGGGGACCTGACGCTCGCGATGTCGCGGCGGGACCCCCAGTTCCGCCAGCTCGGCGACAATCCCTCCTACACGACCAGCTCGCAGTTCAGCCTCGGCACGACCGTGCGGCTGGAGCGCCTGGGACTGGAGCGTCTCGGCCTGACGGCGCCGTTCACCCTGCGGCTCGACCGCTCCTCCGACGACCCCTACTACCTGCAGGGCACGGACGTGCTGGCCGGCCCGCTGGCGGGGCTGCGCCGGCCCCAGACCTCGACGGCCACGTACAACCTGATGCTGCGCCGCTCGCGGCGCGGCACCACATGGTGGCAGCGGTGGATCGTGGACAACCTCGGGCTGTCGGCCTCGTACTCGACCGGGACCACCACGACCCAGCTCGCGCAGAGCTCGTCGGCCCTCTGGAACCTGAACGCCGAATTCGCGGCACTGCCGCCCAACCGGAGCTTCCGCTACATGCCGCACCTCCTGGTGCGCCTGCTCCGCGCGATCCCGCTGCTGGGGCGCTCCGATCTGGTGCGCGGGCTGGACGACGCGCGGCTGCGGTGGAGCCCGGTGTCCCTGCGGTTTTCGTCGGGGTTCACGTCCTCGCGCGCCGACCTGGAGACGTTCCGTGTCCCCATCGCGACCGTGAGCGACACGCTCGCGACGTCGGTGCGCACGCTCGCGGCGGCGTTCCGGAACCAGGCCAGCATCGACTTCCAGCCGCTCCGCTCCACGTCGTTCGGGGTCGACTACGTGTCGACCCGCGATCTCAAGGACTACGGGGACACCTCGACGCTCGGCATCCTGACGCACCAGGCGGGGCGTCGCCTCGGAGGGATCAACCTGGGCTTCGAGCGCGACCGGTCGGTGGGGACCCGCTTCACCTGGACGCCGGTCCTCTTTTCCTGGCTGCGGCCCCGCTTCACCACCACGTCCACGTTCCTGCTGACGCGCGACCCCAACGCGACCACGCCGGAGCGCGCGGTCGGCGACACCGCGGGAGCGTTCCGGCTGCCGACCGCGTACACGAACGCCCGATCGACGGATCTGGGTGCGTCGCTGGACTTCTCGCGGCTGCTGCGGGTGCTGTTCGGCGACACCGCGCGCCTCGTCGCCGTCCTCGACCGGCTCAGCCCGCTCGACGTCTCCACCCGCACCGACCGGCGCTCGCAGTTCGATCGCGCGGGCGTCGATCCCGGCCTGGGCTATCAGCTCGGCTTCGGCGGCGTGGACGCGTTTCGGACCTTCGACGGCCGCCTGGCGACGTACGCGGCCGATTCCCGCCAGACCCGTGTGGCGTCGGGGCTGCGCCTGCCGCTCGGCTTCTCGATGGTCGCGGCCTATTCGGTCGGCCGCCAGCAGGGATGGCTGCGGTTGGGGGACGGTCAGACGGAGAGCCGCGAGGACGACACCCAGTGGCCCGATCTCACCGGCCGCTGGACCTGGTCGCCGGCCGGCGGGTTCTTCAAACAACTGCTCTCGAGCGTGAGCGCGTCCGCCGCGGTGCAGGTGCGCCAGGCGGCGACGGTGCAGCCGCCGCTGGAGCTGGCGCTCGGCGCGGCGCCGGACGCGACGAACGAGATCCGCGGGCTGCAGGAGTCGCGCTCGTACCCGGTGTCCGTGACCGTCACGTGGGTGCAGCGCGTGACGACCAGCTTCAACTACAACAGCAGCACCATCCTGGACCAGAGCGCCGGCAACGTCACGCGCACCGACCGGCAGGACGCGTCCGCCGCGCTGCTGTTCTCCTTCCGCCCGCCGAAGGAGCTGCTGCCGCTCCCGTCGGACATCCGGACGGCCGTGCGATACGCGCTCAGCACGGACGACGGGTGTCTCACGCTGGCCGCCGGTGAAGCGTGCGTGCCGATCTCGAGCGCCTCGCGCCACCAGGTCAACTTCTCGATGGACACCGACATGCCTCCCAACATCTCCGCCGGCATCTCCGTCGGTTACATTCTGACCGAAGATGCGCACATCAACCGCAAGTTCGCGCAGCTGGTGGTCACCGCGGCCGTGACCGTCAACTTCCAATCGGGGACGCCGCGATGAGGGCATCCTGGCTCCTGGTGTTCGCCGCGGTCGGCGTTTCGTGCCACAGCCGCTCGTCGGAAGCGCTGCAGCGGTTCGACGCGTCCCAGGCGATGCGCTGGACCCAGTACCAGGTCGCGGCCGGCCCCCGCGTGCCGGGGATGCCGGGGCATCGCACCGTCGCGGAGTGGCTCGAGCGCGAGCTCAAGGCGAGGGCGGACAGCGTCGAGGTCCAGGCGTTCACGCACGTCACGGCGGCGGGGAAGCGGCTGGAGCTGCGCAACTTCATCGCCCGCTTCCGCCCGTCGGATCCCAGCCGGATCCTCTACGTGACCCACTGGGACACCCGCCCCGTCGCGGATTCGGACCCGGATTCCTCGAAGCGGGAGTTGCCGATCCCCGGCGCCAACGACGGCGCGGCCGGCACCGCGATGCTGCTCGAGGTCGCCGACGCCCTGAAGCAGACCCCGCCCACGGTCGGCGTGGACCTGCTGTTCGTGGACGGCGAGGACTACGGCTCCTTCGAGCCCGACGACAGCCTGAAGGACGTGCTCATCGGGTCGCGGTACTTCGCGGACCACCTGCCGGCCGGGTATCGCCCGCTCTTCGCGGTGCTGTGGGACATGATCGGCGGCCGGAACCAGCGGATCTACCAGGAGGGCAACTCGCTCGACGGCGCTCCGGAAGTGGTCGAGCGCGTCTGGCGCACCGCCGGTGACCTCGGTCTCGAGCGCATGTTCAGCCCGCTCAACGGCGGGTACATCACGGATGACCACGTGCCGCTGTTGCAGAAGGGCATCCGCGCGATCGACGTGATCGGGTTCGAGAACTACCGCGAGTGGCACCACACGATGCAGGACACGATGGACAAGGTGTCGGAAG
>Ga0335070_10000906_pt1 | contig 33954 bp, 33 predicted proteins | sample Lox_Sample_13_FD_206722 | JGI IMG/M metagenome (GOLD analysis project Ga0335070, IMG submission 206722) | Soil microbial communities from Loxahatchee National Wildlife Refuge, Florida, United States - Lox_Sample_1.3 | ecosystem: Environmental > Terrestrial > Soil > Wetlands | place: USA... | reverse complement strand
ACCACCCTCAACTCGGTTGTCTTCCGGTAGTTCGGCAGGCTTTCGACAAACACGCGCCCGTACTGCTTCTTGAGGATGCGGTTATCGAGCAGCGCCAAGAGGCCCCGGTCGTGAAGCGAGCGAATCAGCCGTCCGAAGCCCTGCTTCAGGGTGATTACGGCGGCGGGTACTTGGTATTGAAAGAAAGCATTGCCGCCCTCGGCATCGATCGACTTCACCCGCGCCGCGACTACCGGATCACTGGGTACGGCAAATGGCAGGCGGTCGATAATTACGCAGCTGAGCCGTTCGCCCTGCACATCCACACCCTGCCAGAACGATGAAGTGGCAAACAGAACCGCGTGCGGTGTGATTCGGAATTCCTCGAGCAACGCGGTTTTGGGCGCATCTCCCTGCAGCAGCATAGGGAACTCCAGTTCGCCCAGCAACCGCTGATAAACTTCGTGCATTTGCGCGTAGCTGGTGAAGAGCACGAACGCGCGGCCGCGGGTGATTTCGAGCAAACGGCGAACGCGGTCCGCAGCTTTCGCGGCAAACTGCGGAGTGCGCGGATCCGGCAGATCGGGCGGCACGTAGAACAGCGCCTGGTTCTCGTAGTCGAAGTGCGAAGGCAGGACCGACTCGCGCACATGGTCAAGTCCCAATCTTCGCCGCATGTATTCGAAGCCGCCCCCGACAGCCAGCGTCGCCGAAGTCAGCACGGCACACTCCAGCTTGTCGAACAGGCAGGTTTTCAGGATCGGCGCCACATCGATGGGCGTCGCCTGCAGAAAGACGTTGGACTTCTCCCGTCCGCCGCGCCGCCGCTCAATCCAGAAAACTGTGTTGCGGTCTTCGGATTCCATCAGGAAGCCAAAATGCACTTGCAGCTCTTCCGCCCGACGCGCGAAGTTGAAGACTTCTTCGGGTTTCGACGGTAGGTTCTCGAGTTCCGAGTGTAAGCGGCGCAGGGACTGCTGCAGGCTCAGAAACTCGTCTCCGTTTTCTTCCAGAAACTCGCGTCGGTTCTCAAAGGCAAAGCGGCCTTCGCTGGGAGGCAGCAGAGCAAAGAAGAACGCCGACTGCTCGCGCAGGCTCTTGATGGCTCCGGACAAAGCCGGCGTGTACATCCGGTTCCGCTGCAGCGACGCCTCCACATCGCGGCATAGCTCCTCCACACGCGCATTGCTCACGGAAACACCGAAGTAGCTGCCCGCAACATCCTCCAGTTCATGGGCCTCGTCGAAAATGACCGTACCCACTTCTGGGAGAACTCCGGCGTCCGGTGCGTATTCCGCCTGCTGCTTGATGGAAAGGTCAGCAAAGAAGAGGTGGTGGTTCACAATGATAATGTCGCTCTCCATCGCCCGCCGGTGCATTTCGGTAATGAAGCACTTCTCCCAGGCACTGCACTTCTGGCCGAGGCAGGTGTCAGCACGCGCGTCCAGCTTGGGCCAAAGAGCCGCTGCCTCGGGCAAAGACGAAAGCTCAGCGCGATCGCCGGTATTGGTTGTCTTTTCCCACGCCGCAATGGCGCGATAATGCTCAATCTCCTCCAGGCCGCTGAGCACGGGCTGGTCGGTCAGGTCATAGAGCTTCTTGCGGCAAAGGTAGTTGTTCCGTCCTTTCATGTAGCAGACGTTCAGCTTGCCTTCTCCACCGGGAAACAGCGCCTGCTCCAGGAACGGGACGTCTTTGTAGAACAGCTGCTCCTGAAGATTCTTGGTGCCGGTGGAAATAATGACCCGCTTGCCCGAACGAATAACCGGCACTAGATAGGCCAGCGTCTTTCCCGTGCCCGTGCCCGCTTCCACAATCAGGTGACGTCTTTCTTCGAGCGCCTGCGCGACAGCCTGGGCCATCTGCAACTGGCCACGGCGAAATTCGTAGGCCGGATGGGTGCGGGAAAGAACGCCACCGGGAGAAAAGAAGCTGGGGAGAGTGAAGGGAAGTTGAGCCACGCTTTGTGACGGAGGGGACATCTGAACCCTGATATTTCTAATTATCCCATTGGCACGAAATCAATTGGTTTCGTTGGTCATGTGATCTCCTTAATTTCTGCATGCTCGGTTTTGTCCAGGTCGGAACCCAGAACGAAAGATGCCATCGCCGCGGTCATCTACCTTGCATGCGGCATGAGACTCACACAAGCTCAACTTCCAAACCCTCAATCTCTCGAAAATGGGCGTCGCGCGTAAGTAATGTGAGGTTATGCTGTCGGGCGATAGAAGCGATCCAAACGTCATTCTCTGGGATCGGGCGCCCTTTCTTTCTCAAGTCAAACTTCACAGCCGCATACGATGCAGCCGTTTCGGTATCACAAGGCAACACAATAACGGCGTTTGCGAAATCATCGAGCCGGGCGAGATTGCTCTCCGTGCGGGCTGAGGCCAGCGCACCGTAGCGAAGTTCTCCAAGAACTGGCACGCACAGGAAGACCGCCGCTTCGCGCCGCAGGCTCTCGACAATCGCCGGGTCACCAGCAAATAGCGCGATGACGACGTTCGTATCCACCAACGCTCTACCATTCACTGGAATCAACTCGTTCGCAGGCTGACGCAATGGCTTCGGACATTTTCTGCAAGTCGTAGGCCGGGATTAATCCCACAAAGCGCAGCAGAGCCTCAGGATTGCTCGATCCCTTCGGAGATTCCTCCTGCCAGTTGTACTCGGTGAGATACCAATCCACCAACGGACGGTACCGCTCCGGAAGGTCCTTCTTTTTCGGGTACATTTTTCCTTTGCGATCAGGATGCACAGGATCTCCACGCCGGTACAGGCGCCGCCGGCCACGTGCGCTGCTATGAAGCATGCGATACTGAGCTGGATTGGGCGGATTCGAGGCTACACAGTGGCTGACTATGTGTTGCCAAACTCCCGGTCTATGATCATGGAACTCCGTCATGGACCTGTCCCGGATCTCATCCAGGCTGAAGTCTTCAGCGCCAGGATTGTCCCGGTGCAGGAGCGCGGTAGCCACCCAAGCCTCGTCTGCCACCAAAATGTTCATATCTAGTACCTATTAAGTTATAAACTATAACTATAGTGAGCTTTTGTCAACAGAACATGAGTCCTGCGCCTATTCTCGCCATTGTTGGCCGCCCCAACGTGGGCAAGTCCACGCTATTCAACCGTATCGTGGGATCGCGGCGGGCCATTGTCGGTGATGAGCCTGGGATCACCCGCGACCGCCTCTATGGAAATACGGAATGGCGGGGCCGAACCCTGCGCGTCGTGGATACCGGGGGCATTATCCCGGAGGAAAAACACCCGATCCCGGCGGAGATTTTTCGCCAGGCCAAAGTTGCCCTGCAAGAGGCTGCGGCCGTGATCTTGGTGGTGGACGGACGCACCGAACTGGCGGGCCCGGACGTGGAGCTTGCACGTTTACTGATCCGCACCGGCAAACCGCTGTTTCTCGCAGTAAACAAGATTGACAGCGGCAAACAAGAGGTGCTGGCCGCGGAGTTTCATCGGCTGGGCATCAGGAACCTGTACCCGATTTCCGCTGAACATGGCCGTGGTGTGGATGAGCTTCTCGATGCGGTGTTGACGATCCTTCCGCCCGAAGAAACCACAGAGGGCACAGGACACACAGAGGGGCAGGAACCAGAACAGGTGATGCCCGAAGCGACTACGACCAAAGTGGCCATCATCGGCCATCCCAATGTGGGCAAATCCACGTTATTGAATCGCCTAATTGGTGCTGAGCGCGCGATTGTCTCGCCGATTCCGGGCACCACCCGCGATGCAGTGGACGAACTGATCGAGCGCAACGGACGGCAGTTCGTTTTCGTCGACACCGCCGGAATCCGCCGCAAGGGAAAGACCCATCTCATGGCCGAGAAGCTGGCAGTCGTGATGGCGCGCAAGCACCTCGAAGCGGCTGACATCGCACTATTGGTCATCGACGCGACGGAGGGCGTAAGCCAGCTCGACGCCGCTATCGCCGGATATGCGCATGAAAGCGGCCGCTCGGTGATCATTGTGGTGAACAAGTGGGATTTGTGGGGCGGGCCCGGAGGGGGTGTCCGTGAAAAGAATACGCGGACGGGGGCGGCCGCGCCCCACAAGCAAATGCCAGCCGACCGGGAAGGATACGAACAGAGGTTGCGGTACGCGTTGAAGTTCTTGAACTATGCGCCCGTGCTATTCATTTCGGCGGTAACCGGCAAAGGCGTGGAAGAGATATGGCCAACACTCGAGCAAGTTGCCGTCGAACGACGCAAACGCATTCCCACCGCCGAAATGAATCGCTTCCTCAAGCAGGTGGACTTCGAACGAGCCTCGGTACCCGCACGGCAGCAGGTGAAGATTTATTACATGACCCAGGCTGCGGTCGCTCCGCCTACATTCATCCTCTTCACCGATCGCAAAGTGAAGCTGCACTTCTCATATCAGCGATTTCTGGAAAATCAAATCCGGCGGGCATTTGGCTTCACCGGATCGCCCGTCTGGATCAAAAGCCGTGCCCACGATTGAGGCTGGCCCGCACGGAATGGTCCTTTCCTAGTAGCCCCACCTTCTCCACGCCCGAATTGCGGGCGATATCGATTACATCGGCGATGTACTGAAAGTCAATATCGTCATCACCCTTTACGAACGCCACACGCTCGGCGCGGCTGATGAAAATGCGTTGCAGCCGTTCGTGCAAGTCGCTCCAAGCTACCTCCTGCCGATTGATTGTGAGCGCCGGAGTCTGCCCCTTGCCGCTCCACGCAACCTCGATCACGATGGTCCGCTCCGGAGTGAGATTCCGACCGGGCGGCGCTGGTTGCGGGACTAGTGCCTGCTCGCCGGCGGGCTTTTCCTGCGAAACAACCAGCATGAAGATGATGATGAGCACCAGCAGCACATCAATCAGCGGTGTGACATTCATCTGTGGGCCAGACTGACCCCCGCCTGCCGTGGACATTGCCATAACACGCTCCTTCCTGGCACGCGCGTGTCTGAACAATGAGACACCCAGTGCCGGGAAAGAGTTCCGCGTCCAGCGTGGTGATGGCAGCTCTTTGCTCGCCTGGAAATCTGTCGTGCGGTAGCGACAGGAGGGAACAAGATCATGGGCGGCGGTGTCGCCCTCAGATCAAGGCCTTCGTTCGCGAAAAGCCGAGAGAGGTCATTCGTAGCGCAACGCTTCGACGGGATCGAGTTTGGAAGCGCGGAAGGCAGGCACAAGCCCGCTCACCACACCGACGAAAAGCAACACTGCCGTTGATGCCATGACCGTCATGAACGAGATCTTCAGGTGGATATCACCCTGTCCCGACTCATCTTCGAAAAGTGGGCCCATCAGGGGCAAAGTGCCGACCGCGGCGGCAATCAAATAGGACATGAGAACGCCAATTGCTCCGCCCAGCAACATGATTAGCAGCGTCTCCGCCAGGAACTGAAACTTGATGTGGCGCTTTCTCGCTCCTAGGGCACGGCGCAGGCCAATTTCGCGGATACGCTCATCCACGGAGACCAGCATGATGTTCATCACGCCGACTCCTCCAATGCCCAGGGTCAGCGTTCCGATAAAAGTGAGTAGCACTTGCAGGCCGATGGTCAGGCCATCAATGATGGGACGGAATTCGTCGCGCCCGAACATCTGGATTGCTTTTGGATCAGTAGGGGAGAATTGTTGCCGCGTAGCAACCGCTGCCAAAGCCTGCGCCATGGCCTTCTTCTCAAACTGCGGCGCAATGGGTTCAAACACCATCACGTTGGCGTACTTGGTGTTCCACAAGTCGCCCGCGGCGGAGAAGGGAATCCATACGGATTCATCGTCGCTGGTGAAGTAGTTGCTAAGTTGGATTTTGCGCTCCATCGTGCCAATCACGGTGAAACGCACTCCGCTGATCAGGACTGTCTCTCCGACAGCCGGCCGGCCGCTGAAGAGCTGTTCCCGGATACGCGCACCGAGAAAAGCCACGCGGCGCCGCTCCAGTTCATCGTTGGCTGAAATCCATCGCCCTTCGGATGGGACCTCATTCCGCATATCGCCGTATTCCGGGCAGACGCCGCGAACCGCCGTGTTGCCGTAGCGGTCCAGGTAGCTGATGGCACGCCAGCGCACACTTTCCAGGCAGACATGTTTCACCATGGGCGCCGTTTCTTTGACCATCTGCAAGTCTGTCTGCTCGAACACAACTTTTTTGCCGGCACGCTGACCGCCGGGCTGCTCGCTGGTTTGCTGGGGCCAGCAGATCACGACACTTTTGCCGAAAGCGTCAAAGCCGTTCACCAGGATCTGCCGAAAGCTGTTTCCATAGGCCAGAAGCAGGGTGACCGTGGCGATGCCCCACACGATGCCCAACATGGTCAGGAAGCTGCGCGTATAGTTGCGCTTCAGCGCAATCCAGGCTTCGCGAATGATCTCGGTCAGCATTCTTTGTCTTTCGCGGGGACAGCCGTCCTCGGCTGTCGCGTCAACTCAGCCACCCGCCTCGTACCGTAGCGCTTCAATCGGATCGATCGACGCGGCGCTGCGCGCGGGATACAGTGACGCCAGGACGGCAACGACGCCCAACAGGCCGGCCGCCAGCAGTCCCGTGTGCCAGGTTGCGAGCAGCCCGGCAAAGAACGCCGGCATGGGCAACAGGTTCACCAAGAAACAGATCCCGTAGGCCACACCCAATCCCGTGCCGCCGCTTACAAATGCAACCAACAGGGCTTCAAAGAAGAACTGCCGCAAGATGGTTTGAGCCGGGGCGCCAATTGCTTTGCGCACGCCGATCTCGCGGGTTCGCTCGCGCACTGCGACCATCATCACGTTCATCACGCCCAAGCCTCCCAGAAACAGTGTGACCAGTCCCACGGCTCCTAAGAAGTACTTCATGCCGTCCGTCATCTGACGAAAAGCCTTGGCCTCCTTGACCGTATCCCAGATCGGGCATGCTTCTTTGTCTCTGGGATCAAAGTCGTGTACGCGACCCAGAGCGCGGCGTAGTTCACGCGCGCATGCCTCGTGCTGTTCGACTGATTTCGGTGTGACCAGCAACTGGTTAAAAGTCAGGGGAGTACCAGGAGGCTTATCAGGAAAGTCGCGCCGCATCGCGCTGAACGGAATAAAGACTTTGTTCACATCCAGCCGTCATAACAGGAGTTTTGTTTCTTGCTGGCCATGACTCCAATCACAGCGTAGGGAAAATCATTGAGGTAGACCGTGTCACCGACCGGGTTTCGTCCCGGAAACAGTTGTTTGGCGGCATCGCTGCCCAAGAATGCCACGCGCCTGCCTTCGTGTTGGTCGTCCCAGTTGTAAAACCGTCCTTGTCCAGTCTCCAAACTGCGAATGTAGGCGAACGGAGGATGAGAGCCGGTCACGGTGAAGGCAGCATTGTTGTAGTTGGTGTGAGCGCGGACATCGCCCCGTTCCAGTTCGGGAATGGCATATTCGCAATCCGGCGATTCCGTCTGCACCACCGCTACATCCGGGTCTTCCCACCTGACCGGCGTGCCCGCCCGCGTGCCACCCGCCTGCATGCTGGTACGGCCGTGAAACACAATCATCACGTCTTTGCCTAAGGTTTCCGCCTGTATTTCCTGTCCCTTACGCAGCCCTTCGCCGGCCGCGACCATGAGCACGATGGAAACGATGCCCCAGGCAATGCCGAACATGGTCAGGAAGGTACGCAGTTTGTGCGCCCAGAGTGTGCGCAGCACGTCGCCTATTAGATCGCGCAAAACCATGGACTTAGGTTGGACGGGGCAGCCTGCTGCAGGTGAGCCGCCCATCGCTCATGGATACGGGTGTTTGGCCCTGTTTGTTGCATGGAATTCGCGGATGGACTGACATCAGAGCGCCGATTAATTCAAGAAAACAGGGCCCTTCGCCGACTTCGGGAAAATACTCTCTCGGCCTGTTGCGGAGGCACAGCGTCCTGTGTTAAGGGAAGGGATAGGAAATCGTTTTGGTAGCCCGGCCCGATAACCGAAGTCGTTCGGGCGAGTCCAAGAACAAAAGCATTTGTACTGACTCCAAAAGGGAGGAGCCATGAAGCGCAGAGAATTTCTTTTTCGTTCCGCCTATGGCCTGGGAGCTGCTTGGTTAACTTCAACCGCGGAAGCCTTGCCCATACCTGCTCTTTCGCAGAAGTTCGCTGCTTCCGATACCGTGGTTCTGGGCAGCACGGGTATTAAGACCAGCAGACTGGCGATGGGCACCGGCACGGTTGGTGTTGGCCATCATTCCCACCAGACCGCGCTTGGCGTCAAAAGCCTTTCTGAGCTGCTTCTCAACGGATACGACAAGGGCCTGCGCTTCTTTGATTCGGCCGACTCTTACGGAAGTCATCCCCACGTTGCCGAGGCGCTGAAGCACGTGCCTCGGGACAAAGTCACGGTGCTGACCAAGAGCTGGTCGCGCGACGCTGCCGGGATTCGCGCCGACCTGGACCGCTTCCGCAAAGAGTTGGGAACCGACTACATCGACATCTGCCTGATGCATTGCCTGAGCGAAGGAGACTGGACAACGCGCTACCGTGGGGTCATGGATGTGCTCTCCGAGGCGAAGGAGAAGGGCATCATCCGGGCTCACGGATGTTCGTGCCATAGCATCGAGGCGCTGCGGGCCGCGGCCAAGTCGCCCTGGGTGGAAGTCGATCTCGCCCGCATCAATCCGGTCGGCTCGTACATGGACGACAGGCCCGACACAGTCCTCGGCGTGCTCAAGGAGATGAAGGCCGCAGGCAAAGCCGTGGTTGGCATGAAGATTCTCGGTGCGGGTGACATGCGGAGATCCCAGGATGTCGCGCTGAAATATGCTTTGTCGCTGGGGATCCTGGACGCTTTTACTATCGGCGCCGAGTCCAAAGAGGAACAGGAAGACTTGATTCGCCGCATTGCGGCAGCAGCTTAGCTTTCTTTTGCAGCGGACGAAGTATTAGCTGGATGGGTCGCTGACTTTGGTCAGGTTGCGCGATTTCCAGTGCTCCAGCCAGCGATGAAAGAAGGGTTTAGTTCCCGCCAGCAGATTGTCCAACTTTGACACGAGGGCTGCTGGCGCCTGCGACTTCGACATCAACGAGTCCACGAACTCCAATTTGCCCTGGGGGAGCGGTTCGGAGGAAGCCAGAAGCATGATGGGAACGTTGGAGCGAATCCCTTTCATCTTGGCGGCAACAGCGTAGCCCGTCATTCCCGGCAACTGATAATCGAGAACCACGGCGTCGATGGCGTGAGACGCGAACAGGCTCAACCCTTCCGAGCTTCCGGTCGCAAGCAGAACTTCGTAGCCCCTCTTTTCGAGCACCATTTTCCAACCAATGAGTCCGTTCCAGTGGTCGTCAACGCAGAGGATCGTTGCTTTTTTCCGCGACATGACAATTCACATCCGGCCGAATTTGACAGACAACCGGCGACTATTCCTCAGAAGGTTTCGCTGCTTGACTGATGAGTGGCGGGCGCAGTGATCTTATTGCGCTTGCAGAGTCACACCAAATTACGAAGGTTCATCGGTGGTGGAAGTTACCCCTGGCGGGTGAAGGCGGCCGGAGTGTCCAGATCTGAGACTCAGCCTGGCAGGTATTGATATCCGAAAAGGCTGAAAAGCAGGACCATTAAGACAACCGTGGTGAACGCCACGTACATGCGATCTTTCTCTGCCGCAAAGCCAACGATCGAAAAGGCCACTCGGACGACGGGGGTTGCGATCAGCAGAAGCAATCCGAGTTGGATGAGACCGCGGCCGCCCCCGTGCAGAGCAAAGCGCACAATTCCGGCCACGCCGCGCAATTCGCTGGGCTCACCGTGAAACACACGATAGTCCGCCGGCGCGTGTCCATGGTGCACCAAGTAGATCAGGCCGCCGACTGCAACAACCGTCGCAGCCAGAACCACCCCCGCGCGCAGAATGTCGGCAACGATCTCTTCGACTTTTTGGTCGGTCCAACGCATCGTCATTCATGCTCCGTTCATCGGAAGACGCTTCGGCTCAGATCTCAGCGCTGCCTTCACGCACTCCGCAAATCAGGCTTTTCAAATACGGCCTGCTAACCCCTTGTAGAGCATTTCAATTCCCAAGGCTACGATCACAGCGCTGAACACCAGGCGCAGGATTCGGGTCTCTGCATTCACCAGGATGCGTGCCCCAACCACGGAACCCGCCAATACCCCGAGCATCACGGGCATGGCCAAACCGGGATCGATGTAGCCACGCGTCAAATAAACGCCCGCGCTCGCTGCCGCCGTCACTCCGATCATGAAGTTGCTGGTGGTAGTCGATACTTTGAAAGGAATCTTCATCGCCTGGTCCATGGCTAACACCTTGACGGCACCGGAACCAATGCCCAGGAGCCCGGACAGAGCCCCTGCTCCGAACATTAGGCCGAAGCCCGACGGGACGCCTCCCACGAAGTAGCTGCGCTGTCCTTCGGGCGTGGGGAAGCTGCCGTTCATCTTCAGCAGGGTTCCCAGGCGGTCGGGCTGATGAAGGAGGTCTCCCGGGTGTCGAGGCCGTCTGGCGAGAAACGCCGAGTAAATGAGGACCAGGCCGAAAACCACGGCGATCGTCGCGGCCGAAACTTTCGCCGCCAGAAAAGCGCCGAGGAGGGCGCCAATCGTGGTTGCGATTTCCAGAAACATCCCGATTCGGATGTTGGAGAAACCTTCTCTCACATAAGCCGCGGCTGCTCCCGACGATGTGGCGATTACCGAGACCAGGGAAGCGCCAATCGCGTAACGGATATCCACGTGGAAGGCAATGGTGAGCAGCGGAACCAGCACGACCCCACCGCCGAGACCGGTGAGCGAGCCCAGCAGGCCCGCAACGAACGAGCCGATCCAGACCAGGCCAGTGAATTCCAGAACGTTCATTCGATTTTTCCGAACTTACAGTGTGCCAGAGAAGACGACATTCCGGAAAGGCGCTGAGCCGGGTCTGTGTGCGCTGCTTATAATTGAATTTCGATACCAGAGGAACCGCATGCGGTTTGAGCTCTTTGTAGCCAGCCGTTATCTTCGCGCCAAGCGGCGTCAGGCATTCATTGGCATTATCACTGCGGTTTCCATCGCAGGGGTTGCCGCCGGTGTAGCTTCGCTGATCATTGCGTTGGCAATCAACAATGGCTTTCGTCAAGACCTGCAGAATCGCCTGCTAGGCTCAACCTCGCACGTCAATCTTCTGCGGGTACAGAGTGACGGAATCAAAGACTGGCAAACACTCCTGGCCAAGTTGGAAAAGCAGCCGCACGTCGTCGCTGCCGCGCCGGATGTGTATGAGCAAGTCTTGATATCGCGCGGGCCCAGGGCGCGCGGAGCCGTACTGAAAGGGATGATCCCGGCATATGAGAAGAAGGTCAGCGATCTGCTGAATACTGTAAGAGTCGGATCGGCCGAGGCGCTGGACCAGAATCGTGTGGCGCCTGACACTCAACCCGGATTAGGCAGGATCGAGGCTAGTTCGCAGACAAGCGCCGCATCCCCCGACAGCCTTGGCGCGGTCGAGCAGCGGATTGCCGCCATGCCTCCCATCGTCCTCGGCAAGGACATGGCGGACGACCTCGGCGCCACCGTGGGTTCGGTCGTCCTCGTTACCAGTCCGCAGGGGGAACTGACCCCTTTCGGCATGATTCCCAAATACAGCCGTTTTCGCGTGGCGGGAATTTTCAGTTCCGGCTTCTATGACTACGATTTCTCGTGGGCATTCACACGGCTGTCAGACGCGCAACAGCTCTTCGGCCTGGGAGACCAGGTGTCGGTATTGGAATTCAAGGTCGACGACATCTACAAGGCTGAACAAGTGGCGAACGAGCTGGAAAAGACTGCCGGCCAAGGCTTCATGTCCACGAATTGGATGGAGCAGAACAAAGCGCTGTTCCGCGCCTTGCGTTTGGAACGTCTGGTCACATTCATCACTATCAGCCTGATCGTTTTTGTGGCGGCCCTGAACATCCTCATTTCTCTGACGATGATGGTCATGGAAAAAACGCGTGATATCGCAGTGCTGATGTCGATGGGCACGCGCAAGTCGCAAGTGCGGCGAGTGTTTGTGGCGCAAGGAGTCCTGATCGGTGCAATCGGAACGGTGATCGGCCTGGTTCTCGGCTACGCGCTGTCCTGGGCAGGCGGGCAGTATCACCTGCTTTCCCTGGCGCCAGAAGTCTACTCCATCGATTATGTGCCTTTTGCTCCCCGCGTCATGGATGGGGTGCTGGTGGCGGCTGTGGCCGTGGGCATTTCGCTCGTCGCCACCGTTTATCCGTCGTGGTCAGCGGCACGGGTTCTGCCCGCGGAAGCCTTACGTTACGAGTAGTTGGGAGGTCAACTTTTTGTCACTCGTTGCTCAGTTTTGTCACCGCCAGCCCAACTCTTCTGGCCCAGAGGTTCTGGCTCCCTCGTCACTTGGCTTCGTGACTACAGTCACAAGAGCTCGGTAGCCGGTGGGGTTACAGTTTTCGGCATAGGTTCTTGCCCGAATCGAGGGACCACATAGGTGTTCTCGGCCGTGTTCTAATGAAAGAAACCGCGGGCAATGTCCCTCGTGACTAGTGGTTAGCCCGAATCTTGAGACGGAGAGTGCACCTGTTGCATCTAATACACCAACGAGCGGCGTTGCAGGTCGTTGGATTGAAGAAAGTTTTTCGCTCCGGCGATTCGGAGCTGATGCTCTTTGACAATCTCTCGTTCCAGGTGGTCGAAGGCGAAATGCTGGCCCTGGTGGGGGAATCCGGCGCCGGGAAGAGTACCTTATTGCATATCCTGGCGGCTCTTGATAGCCCTTCCGCAGGTGACGTATACTGCGCCAACTTGCGATTGAGTTCGCTCTCGCAGGATGAAGCCGCCGATTTTCGTAACCGCGAGATCGGCTTTGTTTGGCAGTTCCACTATCTGTTGCCGGAGTTTACGGCACTGGAAAACGTGGCTATGCCACTCCTGCTGCGGGGGCGTCCTCGCCGGGAGTCACAAGAAGAGGCTTCGCGCTGGCTGCGCGAGGTGGGATTGGGGGAACGCGCGCACCACCGTTCCGGTGAGCTTTCCGGCGGTGAACAACAACGCGCAGCACTGGCCCGGGCGCTAATTACCCGGCCCAAGGTTTTGCTGGCGGATGAGCCGACCGGGGACCTCGATGGTCGGACAGCGGACTCGGTTTTTGAATTGATCTCCCGGTTACATCGCGACTATCAGTTGACCTCCCTCATTGCCACGCACAATCTCGCTTTTGCACGACGTTGTCGCCGGATTTTGCGGTTACACGGTGGGCGCTTGGAGGAGATTGCACCGGATTCGCTTCCGGCATGATGTCATATCAGTGCATATGTGCCGGAACGGAAAACGTGAAGTAATGCAGCAACTCGTAACATCAAGAACGATGGCCGCTGATTACGAAAACGCGATAACCAAGATAACCAGGTACCCAAGGGCTGTTTTCTGTGGGCTGTGGCTGGGCAGGCAGATTTCAGTTGGCACCCTGATTGCACTTCAAAGGGTTCCCCAAAGTTGGGTAACGGCAGAGACCCCAAGCATTCCGGGGAGGGCTCAAGGGGAAGGGCAATATGTTTGAACGCTATACGGAGAAGGCACGGCGCGTCATCTTTTTCGCGCGCTATGAAGCCAGCCAGTTCGGATCTCCTTATATTGAAACGGAGCATCTGTTGCTGGGACTTCTGCGCGAAGATAAAGCCCTGACCAACCGGTTCCTGCGCTCTCACGCCTCGGTGGAATCCATTCGCAAACAGATTGAAGGACATACGACGATCCGGGAAAAGGTTTCTACTTCCGTCGATCTGCCATTGAGCAATGAGTGCAAGCGTGTCCTAGCTTACGCGGCGGAAGAAGCTGAGCGGCTTTCCCACAAACACATTGGTACAGAACATCTTCTGCTTGGTTTGTTGCGCGAGGAAAAGTGCTTTGCTGCTGAGATCTTGCACGAGCGAGGCTTGCGGCTTTCAACGATTAGAGAGGAGCTAGCGCGCACCAGCCAGGAAAAAGCCCAGCCCCAGCGGCAGCGTGAATCTTCGCTGCTGAGTGAATTTTCGCGCGATTTGACCCAGGCGGCCATGGACAACCAGCTCGATCCGCTGGTCGGCCGCGAGGGAGAACTCGAGCGCGTCGTTCAGATATTGTGCCGTCGCACCAAGAACAATCCGGTACTGATCGGCGAACCTGGCGTTGGAAAGACGGCCATCGTTGAGGGCTTGGCGCAGCGAATCGCCGACGGCGAAGTTCCGTCGTTCCTCGCGGACAAGCGCATCCTTGCCCTTGACCTGTCCTTGATCGTGGCTGGCACCAAGTACCGCGGACAGTTCGAAGAACGCCTGAAGACCATCATGAAAGAACTGATGGAGTCACAGAATTCCATCATCTTCATTGACGAGTTGCACACGCTGGTCGGCGCGGGCTCGGCGGAAGGCTCGCTTGACGCCGCCAACATCCTGAAGCCGGCGCTGTCACGTGGGGAAATCCAGTGCATTGGCGCTACCACGCCGGGGGAATACCGCAAGTCGATCGAAAAAGACCGTTCGCTCGAACGCCGTTTCCAGGCGGTGAAAGTTCCGCCGCCCAGCGAGGCCGATGCCACCAAGATTCTGTTCGGCATCAAGGACCGGTACGAGAAATTCCACGCCGTCACCTACACAGACGACGCGATCAACTTCGCCGTCTCGCATTCGAATCGCTATATCCCGGATCGTTTTCTTCCCGACAAAGCCATCGACCTGGTTGACGAAGCCGGCGCACGCGTGAAACTCCGCCAGACTTCGCTGCCGGAAGAGATCACCGAAGTCCAGAAGCGGATCAAGTTCATCGTCCACCGCATGGAAAACGCCATCGCGAACCACGAATTCGAGAAGGCGCGTTTCTACTCGGACGAGGAACGCAAGGAGCGCGAGAACCTGCGCGCTCTGCGCGAGAAATACCACCTCGATGAATCCTCCACCGGCGTCGTCGGTCGGGAGGACATCGAGGATGTGGTATCGCGCTGGACGGGCGTGCCCATTACCTCGATTAAGGAAGAAGAGTCGCAGAAGCTGCTGCGCATTGAAGAAGAGCTGCACAAGCGGATTATTTCGCAGGACAAAGCGATTACCGCCTTGGCCCGCGCCATCCGCCGCAGCCGCGCTGGACTGAAGAGCCCGAACCGGCCCATCGGTTCGTTCCTGTTCCTCGGGCCCACCGGCGTCGGAAAGACCGAAGTGGCCCGCACCCTGGCCCAGTTCATGTTCGGCAGCGAAAAGTCGCTGGTTCGCTTCGATATGTCGGAATTCATGGAGAAGCACTCAGTCTCGAAGCTGATTGGCTCGCCTCCGGGATACGTCGGCTACGAAGAGGGCGGCCAGCTTACAGAACGCGTGAAGCGTGCGCCTTATTCGGTCGTACTGCTCGATGAGATCGAGAAGGCGCATCCCGATGTGTTCAACATCCTGCTGCAGGTGTTTGAAGACGGGCAGCTCACCGATGGGTTGGGCAACACCGTGGATTTCAAGAACACCATCATCATCATGACCTCGAACATCGGGGCGCGGCACTTGCAGAAGCGCGAGGGCCTGGGCTTCCAGTCGACCAAGGAAGACATGATTTCCGACAAGGTCGAGGATCTGGTGAAAAACGAAGTAAAGCGCACGTTCAACCCTGAGTTCCTCAACCGGCTGGACGAGGTCATCCTGTTCAACGCGCTGACTGAGAACGACCTGATCCAGATTCTCGAGTTGATGGTCAGCCAGCTGAATCAGAACCTGGCGCAGAAGTCGATCACCGTGACTGTTACCGACGAGGCCAAGAAGTGGATCCTGAACCAGACGCTCACTGACCGCAGCTATGGCGCTCGCCCGCTTCGCAGAGCGCTGCAGAAGTACATCGAAGATCCGCTGTCCGAGGCGCTGATCCAGGGCACGATTACCACTCGGCCGGCGTTCATCGAAGTGTTCCTCGACGGCGACAAGCTGTACTACCGCCCAGTGGACTCGGAGAAGGCCGAAGGGGTGTTACTGTACGAAAACTAAGCTGCGAGCTTTCAGCCATCAGCCGTCAGCTTCTGCTGGCGGCTTTTGCTTTAAGAGTGGTCCAGTCTGAGGAAGAGTTCATGAACAAGGTCAACCTCGCCGAGAAGTTTGCCAAGATCACCGAATACTGGAAGCCCTACATCGCCGGAGAACTAAACGGCCAACTGGTCAAGCTTGACAAGCTGAAGGGTGAATTCGTCTGGCATCATCACGAGCACGAAGATGAGATGTTCCTGGTGGTGAAGGGCCGCTTCCGCATTGAGTTCCGCGACAAGACGGTACGGCTGGAGGAAGGTGAATTCATCGTCGTGCCACGCGGGATCGAGCACCGTCCAGTCGCCGACGAAGAGGCGTGGATCATCCTCTTCGAGCCTGCATCAACTCTGAATACAGGGAATGTGCAGAACGAACTTACGCGAAGAGAGTTGGAGAAGGTGTAGGAAGGCAGGCGCCTCTAGCTGTGCTTCGCACCTTCAGCGGAAATACTCTGCTGCCACGTGGTTACACCGGTAACCAATCGCTCTCCCGACCTTACTCTGGACCCGGCCATCCACTATTGTGCAAACAATTGCGCCTCACGCTCAATCGCGTGGGAAAAGCTTTGATCAGCCGCATGGGGTTTGGAATAGGGTTTGCTTGAATTCCAGTGGAGCCCAGAGAACGCCCGGGAGGAGCCCAGGAAAATCTTCCCAAGTCTCAGGTTCGGCTCTCAGAGTTCGGAGAAGGATGCGATGAAAACGGCCCTATTCTTGGTGTGCCTCCTTTGCGCCTCGGCAGCATTTGGACAAACGGCAGCCGGCGTTCTGAGCGCCCAGCCTCAGATTTGCGAGTTTTCCAGCCATCCGGAACATGCCTCGCAGCGGCCCATGGCACAGGCGCAAAACCTGCTGGAGGATGCTGGAACGGTATACGAACAGGGGGAAAGGCCGCTGTGGGAAGCGGCGCCGAAGACGACTCCCGTTCCGCTGGGCGACAGCGCGCGCGCCTTGCGAAAAGAGCACGAAACGGCGAAGAAAGCCTACATTATCTGGGAAAACTGAATTTCGGGCGGCGACGCCTTCTCCGTTTCCTCTGGTCTGTCTCTCCGCAGCAATTGGCGGCAGTTCCTCATTACAGGGCAGGCTTCGGCGGGCTCAGAACGATGTCGTGTTTGGCCTCACACTCTGAATCGGGGTCGTAAGTAGCCATGCCAGCCAGAGTGTCCTTGGTAGCGTGAAACTCCAGTGGAGGCCGGCGCACTCGGGAGGGCAGGCCGGTAAACTTCACCTTGCCATCGGCGTTAGTGCCTGCCTCTAGATCCAACCTGCGGATTCCAGCAAAGCCGTAAGAAATGTGTACCTTTACCGTGGCGGCATAAACCGGCTTTCCGTCGCCCGAGGTAACGGTGAGCTCGAGCGAACAGGGCCCCGCCCCGCCATCCATCACGGGAACTTTCTGACTCGGAGGTGTCTGTGAAGGAGCAGCTGCGGGTTGGGACGGACTCTGAGCAGAAAGAAAAATCGGGGAACCTAAAAGCAATGCGAAACAACACAGCGAGCAAGCTTTAATCATAGGATCGGGCAATTATAGCGGAGCGATTCCGCAGCCCGCAGACACGAGTCCGGTTCAACGCGCGACGGGCCGCAGTGAAGCAAGTGCAGGATAGGAACTTGCCTCGCGGTAGATGCACTCCGGAGGCTGTTTGCCCGTCTGCAACGCCGAAGCGAGCGCCTCAACCGCCTGGCCGGCATTTGGCGGAATGACGATGGTGGCTGCCAGCAGTCCGCGGCGAACGGCAGATTGCCCTGTATTGGGAAGGCCATCGCATCCCAGAAACGGCAAATTGAGCCAGCGGTCCCGATTGGCACCAGAGGCATGTTCCTGAAAAGCCCTGCGCGCACCGAGAGCCATCGCGTCGTTCTGCGCAGCGACGGCCCCGAGGATTAGTTCCTTTGCGATGCTGAGATTGAGCCAGGAACTAACCGCCTGATGCGCGCTTTGTTCCGTCCATAGTCCTTTGAGCGTGCGGACCTCCACATTGGCGGGCTTGGTCGCTTGCATCCCGGCCGTGCGGCGCGCCGCCGCGTCGTTGTCTGACGGACCCTGAACGTAAAGTATGGAACCACCGTTGGGAAGCAGACGCGCGATTTGTTCACCCTGAATGCGTCCCACGTCCGTATGGCTAGTGGTGACGGTAAACATAGGAGTTTGGTGCTGCTTGCGAAGATCGGGCAGGTACTCAACCAGTTCGCGGTTCAGCACGACCCATCCCACTCCTGATGCGGCTGCCATCCGGGCAGCTTGGGCCAAAGGCGTTCCCACTGGCTCGAAGAGAATACCGTCAGGCTGCGCCCGGGGTGCACCTTGAAGAAGCTTCAATACTTGCTGGCCCTGCTGCACAGCGTCATGTTCGGTGTGGATGACTTGAAGCTGGACTCCGAGACGATTGGCGGAGGCTTGTGCGGCGATTACCTGCTCGGCCTGGTAGTCATTGTTCTCAACGACCAACAATGCAAAGCTGAATTTCTTCATTCGCCGTCCCCTCTTCAGCTTTGAAGGAGGATGAATTGTACACCCGCTTTTCGCTGGCGAGTGGGTTTCGCCATATCGCATAGGCAAAGGCCATCGGCTCAGGGAAATGGCCGAACGGCTCTGCATCCGCGAACCCTAGCCCTTTCCCGGCATCCGGGCAAAGCCATGTGGGTGTTTGAGATACGGGATACTCGAAGAGACATGCCCGGCCCGACGCGCGTCCATGACTTCCGTACTGTGGAAGAGCCGCCCACGACGCTGCAAGATAACCTACAGGAACTCCTGCAGCGAGGAGCATCCTCCCCTGATTCGCTGCCAGCATCACAGTTTCGCGTCTGCTATATGGCTGATCACGGGACCCAAACGGAAGAAGATCTCGTCTGCAGCGCCTGGGAGCGTCTAGTCCAGATCTCTCTGGCAGTGTTCCTCCTCATCGGAGCAGGCTTCGTAGCGCACTATTACGCCCCGCCTCCCACACACGACTTACAGCAAAAGGTAGATCAGCTCACGCAGGAGGTTCGGCAGCTCCAGCAAGAGCAGGCCATGCCAGCCTTGGTGCTGAACCGGTACCGGAACTCGATCTGCTACATCTATGGGGTTTACGAGGTGGGCTTTCCGCATCAGCGCCCGACCCTGCGGGTGCGGGTCTCCGGAACCGGCTTTGTTGTGGGCGGGCGGCTATTGGCAACCAACCGCCACGTAGCCGAACCGTGGTACGGAGATGCCGAAGCAACAGGTTTGATCCGCAGCGGAGCCTCGGCGAGGTTAGAGCAACTTTCCGCATTCTTCCCTGGATTTGCCACTCCCGTGAACATAGCGCCGGTGGCCCTGTCAGGCGATGCCGACCTGGCGGTTCTCCAGATGGAGGACTCCACGGCGGCCCGGCAGCTTCAGCCCCTGCCACTGGCGGACAAATCCTCGAGTCCGGGAGAATTGGTCACAGTGATCGGATATCCCATGGGCGTGCTGGGCATGGTGGCGAAATCACCACCTGCGGTTTATGACCGGTTGGCCTTTCGCCGCGACGACATGAATGCCGCCAGTGAATTGGCCGCTCTGTCGTTGATTCGGCCTTCGGCAACGTACGGGCACTTGGGGGACGTCGTCGGCGAGAAACTGATCTACGATGCGCCCACCGCGCATGGCGGCAGCGGCGGACCCGTTTTTGATTCGCATGGAGAAGTGATTGGCGTAAATTCCGCCTACATCGACGGATTCTCCGGCGGGACGCTGGGTGTGTCGGTAAAGGCGTTGAAACCGCTCATCCTTGCGGCGGAGAAGAAGCAGCCGTCTCCACAGATTCAGACCGCCTCCCGAGTTACTCCTTAGCCTTCATCCGTTCATCCGTTGTTTTGCAGTCGTCCGAACCAGCCCGGCTCGCGTACGTGTTCCTCTTCCAAGCGCCGCAGACGTGCGGTGAGAATCCCCGGCCGTCCCAGGTATCCCAGTAATTTGCGCGGATCCTTGCGGTCCACCACGGGCAAGCGGCCTACGTTGTGGCGCAACATCTTGGCGGCGGCTTCGTGCAGCGTCTCGTCGGGATATGTGACGATCAGCTCCCGCGCACAAGCTTCCAGCACGGTCATTTCCCCCGAGGCATCGTCCTCGATGGCGCGCAGGACATCGGAGCGGGTAATGATGCCAGCGAGCCTTCCATCATGCACAACCAATATGCCCTGATGACGGCTTACTTCCGGATCGTGCCGGGCAATGCGTTCGGCGAGTTCGCCGACCGTGGCGGTGGAGGGAATGGTGGGCACGTTATGGTCCATGGTCTCCGCCACTGTGACCTGGCGCATCACGTCGACTTCGTAATCCTGGTGAATTCGCAGGCCGCGCCGCGCCAGCTTCTCGGTCATGATCGAAACCTGCGGCATTAAGAGAATGGCAACACCCTGAGCAATGACGCTGACCAGCATGAGCGGCAAGACCGAGTTGTAGTCGCGCGTGATCTCAAAAGCGAAAATGATGAAAGCAAAGGTGGCTCGGGAAGCCGCGCCGAAGACTGCTCCCATGGCGACTAGCGCAAAGGCGCCGGGAGATAGGCCAGCCCCCGGGAAGAGCATGTTGATGATTATGGCGAATGCTCCGCCCATGGCCGCGCTCGTCATGAACATCGGCGCCAGCAATCCTCCGGAGGTTCCGGATCCCAGCGACACAACCAAGGCCACGGCCTTAGCCACCATGACGACCAGGAGCAGCCTCAGCGCCAATTGCCCGTTCAAAATGTCGCTGATCGTGTCGTATCCCACGCCCAGAACCCGCGGCACGAAATAGGCAATGATTCCAAGGCCTAAGGCTCCGATCGCCGGCCACCACAATTCGGGGATCGGCAGCTTTTCGAATTGGTCTTCTGTCCAGTACAAGAAGCGGCTGAAGGCGACTGCTGCCACTCCGCAAAGCAGCCCGAGCACTAAGTAAAAGGGCAGGGCTTGCGGAATGCCGAAATTCATCGCCGCAACCGTAAACATCGGCCCGGCGCCGAGCAGCTGCATGTGTACGGCAGTAGCCAGGGTGCTGGCGATCACGAGCGGGATGAAAGAACGGGACTTGAACTCGAAGAGAAGCAGCTCGATGGCCAGGATGACCCCGGCAATGGGAGTGTTGAAAGTGGCCGACATCCCGGCCGCAGCCCCGCAAGCCAGCAGCACCTTGCGCTCGGCTGCCGTGGTGTGGAACAGTTGCCCAACCAGCGATCCCAACGCGCCTCCGGTCTGGATGATTGGCCCTTCGGCACCAAAGGGACCTCCCGTGCCAATGGCGATCGCCGCCGAAATCGGCTTGAGGATGGCCACTCTGGGTTGAATGCGGCTGCGATTGACGAGCACCGCTTCCATGGCTTCGGGGATACCGTGTCCCTTGATCTTGGGGCTTCCATATCTGGCCATGAAGCCCACGATGATGCCGCCGATGACGGGGGTCACGATAACCCACGGTCCCAATGTGTGCAGACGGGCGCTGACAAAGGCGGTGGCCCAGCGATGGAAGAAAAACAGGTTGGTGAATAGTCCGATCAGCTTGTAGAGCGCAAATGCCACTAACCCCGCAAGCAGACCGATCCCCCCCGCGAGGAGCGACACCTGCACCATGCGAAACTGAGCAGGCTCGGAAAGGATGCCCCCAGCGCCCGAAGTAGTGTTCAAGCCTGTGGCGGACAGACGGGGATGGTCTGTCGTGTCGGGCGAATCATCTGGCATGGATGTGCGGTTCCTCCTGAAGCGGATCCGAAGGCAGGAGGCTCCGGCGACGATTCCTACCTTTTCGGCCGGCGCATGGCGCGCCGGAGAGCCGTGACCAACGCCGGCCCTTGGCTGCGCAGTTCTTTCCGGTGGTGCAGGGAAAGCTCCCGCAGCACCCGCTCGCCCTTGGGTGTTAGCGAAAGCAGAACCTCCCGCCGATCCTTCCCTCCCCGCTCACGCCGAATGTAGCCCCTCGAGGCCAGGCGGTTGGACAGTTCCACCGCGCTGTGGTGTTCGATTTGAAGCCGCTCCGCGACAGCGCTAATCCTTGGGCGGACGCCGCTCGGCAACCCTTTTACCGCCAATAAAAGCTGATGCTGGCGCGGTTCCAACCCCGCAGAACGCGCGGCGCACTCGCTGAAGCGTAAGAAACGTCGAATCTGAAACCGCAGTTCGGCCAGCGACTCATAATCCGACAGGGTGAGTCTTTCCATGCCGCGGATTATATCGGATCGAGCCGTAATTATATCGCTAAACGATATAAGATGGGAAACCGCATAAGGTTACGGGCCGCGCCGGCTGCTGCCACCCTGGAGACGAAGCATCCTAGCCATCCGGTCTCCCCTGCGTTTAGAATCCTCTGTTCCGGAGTTCCCAGGTTGTAGACGAGGTGAAGCCGCCTTGATCCCGCGCTATACCCGGCCGGCACTGGGCCGCATTTGGAGCGATGAGAACAAGTTTCGTACCTGGCTGGCGGTCGAAGTGGCCGCCAGCCAAACGCTGGCCGAGGCCGGAATCGTGCCCAAGGATGCCGCCGAAGCCATCGCGCAGCGCGCCAACTTCAAGGTGGAGCGCATCAACGAAATCGAAGCCGAGGTGCGGCACGACGTCATCGCTTTCACTACGGCGGTCGCCGAAATCGTCGGTCCACACGCTCGCTGGTTTCACTATGGGCTCACCTCGAACGATGTAGTGGACACGGCTCAGGCCCTGCTGATTGCCCAGTCGTCGGCGGTTATCGCGGAGGACCTGCAGCAGCTGTCCGACGTGCTGCGGCGGCGCGCCTGGGAATTCAAGAACACACCCATGGTAGGACGAACGCACGGGGTGCACGCGGAGCCCATCACCTTCGGGTTCAAGCTGGCCAACTGGTATGCGGAGGTGCAGCGCAATATTGCTCGCTTCGAGCGGGCAGCTGAAGACATGCGCGTAGGGAAATTCTCTGGCGCGGTGGGAACCTTTGCCCACTTAAGTCCCGAACTTGAGGAGAATATCTGCGCGCGCCTGGGGCTGAAGGCGGCCGCGGTGTCGTCGCAGGTCATTCAACGCGATCGTCATGCTCACTACATGGCGACGTTGGCCGTGATTGCGTGCACCCTGGACAAAATCGCCACCGAGATCCGTCATCTGCAGCGCACTGAGGTGCGAGAGGCGGAGGAATATTTCAGCCAAAGGCAGAAGGGTTCGTCGGCAATGCCGCACAAACGGAATCCTGCAACCTGCGAGCAGATTTCCGGGTTGGCCCGCATCGTGCGCTCCAACGCGCAAGCAGCCTTTGAGAATGTCGCGCTCTGGCACGAGCGTGATATCTCTCATTCTTCCGTGGAGCGGGTGATCATTCCCGATTCGACGACGCTCGTGGATTACATGCTGAGCAAAACCGCGAATCTCATCGATACGTTATTGGTCTACCCGCCGCGCATGAAAGCGAACTTGGAGAGCACGGGCGGCCTGGTTTTCAGCGGGCAGTTGCTGCTGGACCTGGTGGAACACGGTATCGCTCGCGAGCGGGCATACCGCATGGTGCAGCGTCACGCTATGCGGGCGTGGAAACAGGGCCTTAGTTTTCGAGAATTGGTGTTGAAGGATAAGCAAATTACCAGCCGCGTTCCGCGCGCTCAAGTTGAACGCGCCTTCGATCTGAAACGTCAATTGCGCAACATTGACAAAATCTTTGCGCGGGTCTTCCCCGCAGACGTAGAGTCTGCGGCTCCCAAGAAGCGGCGGAAACGCTGATTCTTCCTGCGTTTGCGACGGTCGGCCGTCCTTTGGCCTAGGATCTCTTTTCAATCATCTCATCGATCGAGGCTGGACCAGGACCAGTCAGCGCCAGGCATAGGTTGGCCACAAGCAGAGTGAGGGCGTATTCAAAGCCATTGGGCATGAAGAACCCACTCTTCAGGTGCACGGAAAAAATCGCGGCTGCCATATCGATGACCAGCAGTACAGCCGCCAGACGTGTCATCAGCCCCAGCACCAGTGCCAGTCCGCCGAGAAATTCCACCAGAGTCAACACCACCGAAAACACCGCAGGAAACGGAACATGTAAAGAAGTCAACATTCCCGCCACCCCATGAAAGCGGAAAACAAACAGCTTTTGGCCGCCGTGCATGAGAAATACAATCCCAAACATGACGCGGAGCAGAGTTATTCCCCAAGACTGCGAACTGGAATCGTTATTCATTGCGTCTCCATATCTGCGGATGTGTTCGCCCCCCTGTTGCAGGGCCGGCGGCCGGCCCCTTGACGGCTGAGGATTCAACAACACTGTAGGAAACAGAGACAATCAACCCACAGACTTGCGGGCCAGTTCCAGAAACTTGATCAACGATTTCAGCCGGCGCTCGCCAAGCCGGCCCAGAAGACGGCGCTGGAATTCTGCCATGGGCTGGTCCAGGCCCTGCAACAGCTGCAGGCCCGCCGGCGCGATATACGCCATGATCACGCGCCGATCCTTTTGATCCCGGGACCGTCGCACCAGACCACGGCGTTCCAGACGATCGAGAAGCCGCGTAATATCAGGGTCACGGTTGATCATTCGCGCCCCAATCTCCCGGCACGGCAGGCCCTTGGCTCCGGCCCCGCGCAAGATTCGCAAAGCATTGTACTGGGTAGGCGAGACCGCGTGCGGCTTCATTACTTCGGCCGCCTGCCACTGTAAGCGGTCAGCGGTAAGCTGCAAAGCCAGAAAAGCTTCCTCTTCCAGGCTGGCAAAGGGCCGGGTCTGCCTTATTTCTTCCTGAACACCCGCCATAAAAGTCAGCCTAGTCGTTATAACGACTATCGTCAATAGGTCTGGCCCGAGGAACGCCAGGGCCAAGCATCCTTTTCCCCCGCTATGCATCGAATTAACTAAACAGTTAGTCAGGAATGTGGGGAGGATCAACAATGAAAACCGTAACCAGGCTTTTGGGTTCCGTAATCGTGCTCGCTACTCTTAGCGTAGGCGCGCTCGCCCAGAGCGCAAGCGCTGCCCGCTATGACGCGGCCATCCAGGCCAAGGCGTCCGAGCACCTGGCAGAGAAGAGGCAGTTTCAGAACGTGCAGGCCGCGGCCGAGGACGGCATCGTAACTTTGACCGGAAAGGTCGATCTGCTGCAGCAGAAGCTGGACGCAGCCAAGAGCGTTCGCAAGATTGAAAAGGTACAAGGCGTTCGCAACCTGATCGCCGTCAGCACTACGGTGCCCGACGACACGTTGGCAGCGCAGCTGCAACGCAAGCTGTACTACGACCGGGTCGGGTACGACAACCTGTTTAACTACGTCGCGGTGTCCGTAAAGGACGGCTTGGTTACGCTGAGTGGCGACACCAGGAACTATGTGGCGCATGACTCAGCGCTGGCGATTGCGAACAGGATGCCCGGCGTCAAAGACCTGGTGGACAACATCGCAGTTGCTCCCGTATCCACGTTTGATGACTCCATCCGGTTGCGTGCGGCACGGGCGATCTATGGCGACTCCGTGCTCCGCCGGTACGCGATCGACCCGGCGCGGCCAATCCGAATCGTCGTCGACCACGGCAAGCTGAGTCTGTACGGCACGGTGGACAACACCATGGATAAGCAAATTGCCGGCATCAAGGCAAACCAAGTGTTCGGGGCTTTCAGCGTGCAGAACCATCTGCAGGTCGCAAATCAGTCGTAAGTTCGCTACATCCGGTTGGAGGAGGGCACGGCGAAAGCCGTGCCTTTTTGGACAGCCGTGCCCATGCAATTCTACAGCCGGTTAATCAGCGATGCGACGTAACCTGCGCCGAATCCGTTGTCGATATTCACCACGCTGACGTTCGAGGCGCAGGAGTTCATCATCCCTAAAAGCGCAGCGAGGCCCTTGAACGCGGCACCATACCCGATGCTAGTGGGCACGGCAATGACGGGAACACCCACCAGCCCGCCAACCACGCTAGGCAGCGCTCCTTCCATGCCCGCGCACACAATCACGACGCGGGCGCGGGTAAGGGCGTCGCGATTCGCTAGCAACCGGTGAATGCCTGCAACCCCGACGTCGTACAGATGCTCAACATCATTGCCCATCAGTTCCGCCGTAATCACAGCTTCTTCGGCGACGGGAATGTCGGCGGTGCCCGCCGAGACTACGGCGATCACTCCTCTGCCGTACTTCTTGTGATCGCGCTCCAAAACTACGGCTCTAGCCAGCTCGCGATACTCCGTCTTGGCGACTTTCTTCCGTACGGCCGCAAACTGTTCTTTGCTGGCCCGAGTCGCCAAAACGTTGCCTCCGTGTTTCGCGAGCCGAGCGAAGATCTGCGCCACTTGCGTAGGAGTCTTTCCTTCTCCAAACACAACTTCGGGCATGCCCACGCGCAGCGAACGGTGGTGGTCCACCTTGGCGAAGCCAAGGTCCTCAAAGGGCAGGTGGCGCAGGCGAGCGACAGCGTCGTCCGGAGAAAGAGAGCCCGTTTTCACCTGGTCAAAGAGTTTGCGGATGGCTTCAGCGTTCAAGGGCACACTCGGCATGTGGAACGGTATTCGACGCGTGGGTAGCTTACCACTGAGGAGAGCTCAGTTCCGCAGCATGGCTTGCAGGTACTACTGAGCCACTGCCGCGCGGGCCTTAGAACCAGAACGGCAGGTTTGTGAGATCAGCTCCCAGCAGGCTTCTCGTGCCTGTGCGGAGGCTTCAGTGTGGGTGAGGAACAACCGCCGGAGTTGGGCGCGGACGATTCCTCCTGAAAGATAGACGTCATAGAGTTGGCTGCCGATCATATAGCCCAGGAGCTGAGCGGCGGCTAGAAAATCCTCTTCTTTCCCTCGCACCGCGCTCTCCATACGTTTTTCACACCGCACCCTTGACAGCTGGTTTCCTTTTTCGTCGCGCACCGCCGGCCGCGCAGGACATAGCACACGCGAACCGAAGTACGCCAATGCCTGTTCGAAAGCTAGCGTGTAGAAGCGATCGGCTGGGCTAAATCCATCCTCCAGGTTCTTGTCGGCGCGCAGAGGCAGGCCTCGGCAAGCATGGTGCAAAAAGCGGGCAGCTTCCTCAGCCGCGTACATCATTTGAAATTCCCGCACGTAAAGCGCGTTCAGCTGAGGAAGATAAAGGCTTCCCCGTTCCTCAACCTGTCGAAACATAATTCCCAATTCAGTTTCCGAGACTGCCTGGCGGGAGAGCATACGCCGCAGTCTTACATCCGCGGCCGGACCACATACCTCGGGCAGCAGGTCGATCAGGAATTTCGGCTGGGCACTGTTCGTAGGCGAATAGCGATTGATGTCGAGAAACCGAATGAGGCTGTCGATCAGGTTGTAAATGGTCGGGGCCGCATCCGGACCTTCTTCCGGAGCGCGCCCCAGCCGGCTGAGGTACAGGCGATAGTTCTCATACTTTTCCAAGGGCGTAGCATTGAAGGCGCAGACCACGTCTTCGCATACTTGAACAGCTTCCACCTGGTCCTGCCGTTCCCCTGCTGCCTGCCAGTAGAGGGCATCGACATTCTGCAGCACCGTCAGCACTCGCTCCCCCGGCAACTGCCCGTGCAGCAAGCGCGGAAGGTGACCGGGAGCAAGGTGGGATTCCCCAAACACAACCATGATTACGGCGCCGGGATGCCGCTGCCGTATTTCGGAAATTTTGTGGGCTGCGTGCCGGTCGCGAGCGCCAATTTTGCGAAGATCTTCACGCGGCATGCAGTCCAGCCCATAAATGCCGTCAGCATGTTCTCGCGCCGTCTTGAGCAACTGAAAGAACGGCGTCCAGTCGTATCCCCAATCCAGGTCGAACCGCATGCGCTGGCGGAATTCCTCCTCGTCGATTTCGCGCCGCCACCATTCGTCGACGATGTGCTGGTCGCGAGCAAAGATCGTCTCCACGCCGAGAACTACGGGCCGATCTCCCGGCTGAGCTCTCTGTTCCAGTAGGTTCGTGGCGAACTGCTGCGCGGCCGGCAATGCGTGGTAGTCGCCTATCAACACAATCGAGGCGGCGTTCAGCCAGGCATTGAGCTTTTCAGGCGCAAGCACGGACTCATATCTGCGGAAGGCGTGGCTGAAGTCTTGCAGGTACTTGCGCTGGCCGTTCTGGTCAGTGGCCCGAATCTCGCGTTCTACACCAGCCAGCGCGTGCAACTGCGCCTCGGTACGACGGGTTCGTAAGCTGGCCTTTTTCGTCATGCTCAATTTTGTGCGCGATTCGCAAGTCCGCGACTTGCACCCGCAAGATGCCCGCGCCTACACTCTCGACGGAGCTAACCTTGCCTAATTACCCGCCGCAAACCTTGACGGTGGCTACTACCGGTGCCAGCGGGTCTCTGTTCCTCAAGCACTTTTTGCTCGCTGTGGAACGCGATCAACGGCTTAAAACGGTAAACCTCATCGCCTCCGACGGCGGCCTGCGCGTGATCGCCGAGGAACTGGGCCTTCGCGGGCGCGGCAACCTGGTCGGCCAAATCCTCGGACTCGCACCCGGCAAATCCTCGCGCAAGATTCAGCAGCAGGCCAATGCCGATATCGGGGCCAACGTAGCCAGCGGCTCCTATCCCGTGGACGCCATGGTCGTGATCCCGTGCAGCGTTGCCACCCTGGCCCGCATTGCCAACGGTATCGCCTCGCGCTTGATCGAGCGGGCGGCCGACGTCTGCCTGAAGGAAAAGCGGCCGCTCGTGCTCTGTGTGCGGGAAACGCCGCTTAACAAAATCCACATTCGCAACATGTACCGCGCCGCCGATGCCGGGGCTACGGTTTTTCCCTTGATCCCGGCTTTCTACAATATGCCGCGTGGTTTAGATGCCATGGCGCGCCAATTCGCTTACCGGGTTCTCGCGCACATCGGCCTGCCGCAACCTGACGCCTACCGCTGGAAGAGCTGAGAACATATCACCCGTGGGGAATCGGCAGTTTCTCAGCAGCACTTCAGTCTAGAAGCTGGGAGTACTACCCGACAGATTCCAATCGGACATGTCCCCGAGTTTAGGAGAGAGATTCGCGGCAACCCTGCGACAGTGTTGGGTACAAGACTCGAAACTCGGAACGAAAGTGTGACAGCACGGGGTGGACGCCTACTGATCATCTGGGAACACCACTTTTGTGCCGGTTGATCGCGAAGGTGTTTTCGGCTAATCTGCGATTACACCGGAAAGGAGGTGGTCCGATGACAAGTTCTGACTGTAATAGATGTACCCAAAGACCAGGTGAGGTGGCTGAGACTTAGAGCGGTCGCTCTAAGGACTTCGCAACTCGACCGGTGAATCAGGATTGAATCCGCCCGGCGTCAGGTCGCGCCGGGACCCGGAGTTCGCAGAAGGGGCCACTTTAGAGTGACCACCTCTTGGTCAATCCCAAACAGTCCACCGGGCGGCCCGCAGGTCGCAAGCTTGCGGGCCGTTCTGTTTAATGCCGTTGCACGAATCTCAGAATGTATTCGCGCTCGACGGGAATCTGAACGCGAACTCGTGTTCTGTGCCATGATGGAAATGGGTCGCGAATTCCGGGCGAGCTAACATCTATGGATTTCCCATCAGCAAAATTCATTTTTGGCACAACCGCAGCCATTTGCACGACCTCTGCATTCATTCCGCAGATTCTAAAAATCCGCCGCAGCGGGGGACGCGACGTCTCCTACGGAATGCTGTTGCTGTTCCTGGTGGGCGTGGTGCTATGGCTCGCTTACGGCATTGTGATCCGGGCCGGCGCGGTGATTGCCGCCAATGGGATCGCGACATGTCTGGTTTCCATCTGTCTGGTGCTGAAGTCGAAATACGCACGTCAACGACGCGCAAGCGCCACATCCCACCTCCCGGCTCAGCCTGCGCACGGACCCGCAGCAACTGAAGGTCTGCCTGCGGATTAAGCAGTCTCTCGGTCTTTCTGGACCGGTTCGCATCGTTCCCTGCTCAGCTACGGTCAAAGTGCTACAATCCGCCTTCTCCGAATTCCTGCCCGGAGGAGTTGCTTGGGCCGGTTCACCGGCATTCTCGGGTTGCTGTCGATGGTGGCGCTGGCCTGGCTGTTCTCGACCAACCGGCGCGCCATACGCCTGCGCACGGTGGCTTGGGGATTGGGCCTTCAGATCATCTTCGCTTTTCTTGTTCTGCGAGTTTCCGCCGGACGCGCCTTGTTCGGCTGGCTCGGCGATGTAGTCACAAAGTTTTTGGGCTACTCCTACGCTGGCTCGTCCTTCCTTTTCGGTGATCTAGGTCAGAAAAGCAAGACGGTCTACCTTGCCTTTCAGGTCTTGCCGACGATCATATTTGTCGCGGCCTTCTTCGCGATTCTGTATCACTACGGCGTGATGCAGTTCGTCATCCGGCAGATGGCGCGTGTGATGATGGCTTTCATGGGCACGAGTGGCGCGGAATCCATGAACGTCGCCGCCAGCATCTTTTTGGGATGCACCGAAGCCCCGCTGACCATTCGGCCATTCCTGCCCAAGCTGACCCGCTCCGAGCTCATGACCGTGATGACCAGCGGCATGGCGCACATCAGCGGCGCGGTGATGGCGGCTTACATTGCGTTCGGCATCGAGGCCAAACATTTGCTCACCGCCGTAATCATGACCGCTCCGGGGACTTTGCTGATCTCGAAGATGCTCCTGCCGGAAACCGAGCAGCCAGTGACGGCAGGCCGGGTGGCAGTAAGCAACGAGGAGCTGGGCGAGGACAAGACGGAGAACCTGCTGGGCGCGGTGGCGAAAGGAACTACCGATGGGCTCTATTTGACCTTGAACGTGGCTGCCATGCTCATCTCCTTTTTGGCGTTGATTGCGTTGGCCAACGGAGTTCTCGGTGGCATCCATAACGGTCTGGCCCACTTCGGCTGGAATTGGTTTCCCTCCAGTTTTGAGAAGATCTTCGGCACCCTGTTCGCCCCTGTCGCCTGGGTGATCGGCATACCTTGGAAGGACTGCACTGCGATCGGCAACCTTCTGGGCACGCGCATGGTGCTGAATGAGTTCGTAGCCTACTCAATGTTGACGGGACAACATGCCGCACTAGACCCACGCTCTTTTACCATTGCGACCTATGCGCTCTGCGGATTCGCCAATCTGGGCAACATCGGGATTGAAATCGGCGGCATCGGCTCGCTCGCTCCGAACAAACGAGGCGAACTGGCCAGGCTGGGCGTGCGCGCCATGCTGGCCGGAACCATGGCCAATTTGATGTCGGCGTCGATTGCGGGAATGCTCCTGTGACCGGTGGAGCCGTGCCGCACCCGCTGCTGGACCAGCAACTCATTTCACGGTATCTAGACCTTCTGGGCGTTGCCAGGCGAAAACCCGGGCTCGAAGCCCTCACGGAATTGGTCACAGAGCAGCTTGCTCGTGTGCCGTTTGAGAACGTCTCGAAGCTCTACAACAAAAAGCATCGGAGGTTGGAGGGTCTGCCACCAATTGAAACCTACCTGGAGGGGATTGAACGGTTTGCCTTCGGCGGCACCTGCTATTCAAACAACTTCCATTTTTACTCGCTGCTTGCCAGCCTGGGTTACGAAATCAAGCTTTGCAGCGCCGACATGCGAACGCCAGATGTGCACATGGTAAGCATGGTCACAGTAGATGAGGGCGAGTATCTGGTAGACGTAGGTTACGCGGCACCGTTTTCAGCGCCTCTTCCCCGTCAACTGAAAGAGGATCACGTGGTTGCTCTGGGGAACGACCGTTACGTGCTCAAGCCGCAAGATGCCGAAGGATGTTCGCGCCTGGAAATGTACCGCGAGGGTACGTACAAGCATGGGTACACCGCGAAACCCGCACCGCGAGGACTCGACGACTTCCGCGATGTCATCGCGGCTTCTTTCGCGGCAGATGCAACCTTCATGAATTCGCTGTTACTGGCCCATTTCTATCCGGATTCCGGCGTAGTGCTCCACAATCTGACGGCGACTGAATCGACGGGTTTACACTCGACAACGCGTGACCTTGTGGACCGGTCACAATTGATTTCGGAGGTCGAAAAACTCTTCGGGATCCCGGGTAGTATCGTGGCGGACGTGGTGCAGGACTTGGAACGGCTGCAAGATCCTTGGACCTGAATTTCGAGCTGGACATGTTGCTTCGATCTGACTTTGCAAGCACCGAATCCGCAGCTGTGTTCTTGCTTGAGCAAACATCACTGCGCCCGAAGATCGGACTTGTGCTCGGCTCGGGTCTTGGCGCTTTTGCCGACACGCTCACTGAGGCGAGCAGGGTCCCGTTCTCGAAGATTCCTTCCTTTCCGCAATCTTCAGCCATCGGCCATGCTGGACAGATGGTGATTGGCAAAGCTGGCGGAATCCCACTCGCAGCCATGCAAGGCCGCGTACATCTCTACGAGGGTTACTCCGCCGAGCAGGTCGCATTCCCCATGCGAGTGTTGGGTCGCATGGGCATTCGTGCAGTGATTCTGACCAATGCCGCAGGTGGGATCAACCTGGAATACAAGCAAGGGGCGCTGGTTCTTATCAAAGACCACATTAACCTGCAGGGCCGGAACCCACTTGTGGGGCCAAACGACGAACGTTTCGGCTTGCGCTATCCGGACATGACCCAGGCGTACTGGGGACCGTATCGGCAGATCGCTCATGAGGAAGCGGCGAAGCTCAAAATGACCTTGCGCGAGGGTGTCTACGCGGGTGTGCTGGGCCCGAGTTTCGAGACTCCGGCAGAAATTCGCTTTCTGCGGACGATCGGAGCCGATTTGGTAGGGATGTCGACGATCTCAGAAGTTATCGCCGCGCGTCATATGGGGATCAAAGTGCTTGCGATTTCCTGTGTCACTAACATGGCGGCGGGCATCCTCGATCAGATCATCACGCACGAAGAAGTGCTGGAAACCGGCGCGCGCGTGCGAGGACAGTTTCAGGCGCTGATAAAAGCAGTGTTGCCGAGGATTGCGGCAGAATTCAGTGGTGGGGAATAAACAAAGTCGCCGGCAGACTTACATGATAGTTTTCCGCGAAGTTCCCCTGGTTAATCGCCAGGGCCAGACGTCCTCGTGAGTCAATATAGAGCAGAGGCTTCCCGACGGGCACATCACTGAAAGTGTGAACAAATGGAACGGTCAACTCACGTTCGCCGAGTTTGACCGGAACGTTCTGGCCGTGCTGATACCCGAGCTTCAGAAACTGGCCGGCGTCAATGCTGGTCACTAAGTTGCCGAATGGCCCGTCGGTGGCGATCACCTGTCCGTGCAGACCCTTTTCGTCCAAAGTTGCTTGTTTCACATCCAGTCTCACAAGTTGCTTGGGATCGAGCACCGGGCCAACTTTCAGCCAGTCATCCCCTCGCGCCAAATGTGCCCCCGCTGGAGAAAAAACGTCCCGCCCGTGAAAGGTAGAAGAGAGTCGTCCTCCAATCATCCATTCCCTGTTCGTGATTTCGCGAGCGCCCTCAATTCCGTCGCGATCCGCAACCAGGGTAATCAGTCCGTTGTCGGGAAGCACGAAATATTGCCCGCCTTTTGACTTCACCACGACGGCCTTCCGCGCGCTGCCTACGCCGGGATCGATCACGGCTACGAAAACCGTCCCCTCCGGATAGTACGGTGTAGTGCCGTACAGCAGGCGGGCACCGTCGAGAATTGAATAGGGCGTGACTTGGTGTGTCAGGTCCACAATGCGCAAGTCCGGCGCGATAGAGTACATCACGCCTTTGCAGATGGCGACGGAATCGTCCTGCACGCCAAAATCAGTCATGAACACAATCGTGGGAGGAGGCTTCGGCGCGTCTTGTGCACGAGCAAACGTCCAGGCAGCAACTAGAATGCACACCGCAACCAAACCACAGTGGTTTCTGCCGCGCGGCTCTGACCGACGCATCAAAAGCCTCCAGAAGTAAAGTACCGTATTCCAGACTCCATGCAACGGCAAACAGTTTAGAGAATCTTGCCGCACCAATCGCGCCGCTTCTTCTCGCCGTCTATAATCTTCAGGAGCCGTTTCTGTCTGCCTTTCAGGAGGTTTGCATGTCCCAGGCGATTCCCGATAAGTACCGTGACCTGTTCAACAAACGAGCTTTCGCCAGTCTGGCCACGCTGATGCCGGACGGGCGGCCGCAGGTCACGCCCGTGTGGTGTGACGTGGAAGGCGATTACGTCATCTTCAACTCCGCCAAGGGCCGCCAGAAAGACCGGAATGTGCGCCGTGACC
>Ga0335070_10000905_pt1 | contig 33966 bp, 24 predicted proteins | sample Lox_Sample_13_FD_206722 | JGI IMG/M metagenome (GOLD analysis project Ga0335070, IMG submission 206722) | Soil microbial communities from Loxahatchee National Wildlife Refuge, Florida, United States - Lox_Sample_1.3 | ecosystem: Environmental > Terrestrial > Soil > Wetlands | place: USA... | reverse complement strand
GGAACAGTTCGGCGCCCGGGCCGCCGTCGGCGACCTCGAGCGCGTGGAGGCCGCGCGCAGCGCCACCACGCCGCCCATCAACCTCTATCGCCCGGTCGAGGCCGCCGGCAACGAGCTGCACCTCAAGCTCTATCGCGCCAGCGAGAAGATAGCGCTCTCCAACGTGCTGCCATCGCTGGAGAATTTCGGCTTGAAGGTGATCAGCGAGAACGCCTACGCGATCGAGCCCGCGGATGCGGAGCAGCCGATCTGGGTGCACGACTTCGCCATGGTGACGGCGGACGGCAGCGAGGTCGATGTCGCTGCTCTGCGCGACCGGTTCCAAGAAGCCTACAGCCGGATCTGGACCGGCGAGATGGAGGATGACGGCTTCAACCGGCTGGTGGTCGCCGGCCTCGCCTGGCGCGACGTCACGCTGGTCCGGGCCTATTGCAAGTACTTGCGGCAGGCGGCGATCGCCTTCAGCCAGAGCTACATGGAGCAGACGCTCTGCGCCAATGCCGGGATCACGAAGTCGATCGTGCGCCTGTTCCATTTACGGAACGATCCCGCCTTCGACGGCGACCGGGCCGCCGGCACGACGAAGATCGTGGCCGAGATCGAGGCGGCGCTGGAGGGCGTCAGCAATCTCGACGACGACCGCATCCTGCGCCGCTATGTGAACGTGGTGCTGAACACGCTCCGCACCAACTTCTTCCAGTCGGCAGCCGCAGGTGGGATTAAGGAATACATCTCCTTCAAGCTCGATTCCCAGAAGCTGGAAGAGCTGCCGCTGCCGCGGCCGATGGTCGAGGTCTTCGTCTACGCGCCGCGCACCGAGGCCGTGCACCTGCGCGGCGGCAAAGTGGCGCGCGGCGGCATCCGCTGGTCCGACCGGCGCGAGGACTTCCGCACCGAGGTCCTGGGCCTGATGAAGGCGCAGATGGTGAAGAACGCGGTCATCGTCCCCGTCGGCTCCAAGGGCGGCTTCGTGGTGAAGCGCCCGCCGGCGCCGGGACCCGGCGGTACCGTCGATCGCGAGGCCATGGGCGCCGAGGTGGTCCATTGCTACCAGACCCTGATGCGCGGCCTGCTCGACATCACCGACAATCTCGCCGGCGGCAAGCTGGTGCCGCCGCAGAAGGTGATCCGGCACGACGGCGACGATCCCTATCTGGTGGTCGCCGCCGACAAGGGCACGGCCACCTTCTCCGACATCGCCAACGGCGTCTCGCGCGACTACGGCTTCTGGCTGGACGATGCCTTCGCCTCGGGCGGATCGGCCGGCTACGACCATAAAAAAATGGGCATTACGGCCAAGGGCGCCTGGGAATGCGTGAAGCGGCATTTCCGCGAGACCGGCGTCGATATCCAGGCCCGGGACTTCACCTGCGTCGGCGTCGGCGACATGTCGGGCGACGTCTTCGGCAACGGCATGCTGCTCTCGCCGCATACGAGGCTGCTCGCCGCCTTCAACCACATGCACATCTTCCTCGATCCCAATCCGGATCCGGCGAAGGCGATCGTCGAGCGGCAGCGCCTCTTCGACCTGCCGCGCTCGGCCTGGAGCGACTATGACCCCAAGCTGATCTCGGCCGGCGGCGGCGTCTTCGAGCGCCGCGCCAAGTCGATCAAGCTCTCGGCGGAAGTGCGAAAGCTGTTCGGCATCCAGAAGGAGCAGGTGACGCCGAACGAGCTCATCAAGACGATCCTCACCGCCGAGGTCGACCTCCTCTTCCTCGGCGGCATCGGCACCTATGTGAAGGCGCATGACGAGACCCATCTCGAGGTCGGCGACCGCGCCAACGATGCGGTCCGGATCAACGCCGCCGAGCTGCGCTGCCAGGTGGTGGGCGAAGGCGCCAATCTCGGCTTCACCCAGCGGGGCCGCATCGAGGCGGCCCTCGGTGGCCGGCGCATCAACACCGACGCGCTCGACAACTCGGCCGGCGTCGATACCTCCGACCACGAGGTCAACATCAAGATCCTGCTGAACGAGGCGATCGCCAACGGCGATCTCACCATGAAGCAGCGCGACAAGATCCTGAGCTCCATGACCGACGACGTGGCGCGGCTGGTGCTGCGGCACAACTACCTGCAGTCCCAGGCGCTGTCGGTCGCCGAGGCGCAGAGCTTTCGCCTCTTGGACCAGCAGAACCGCTTCATGCGGGCGCTGGAGCGCGGCGGCAAGCTCGACCGCGTGATCGAATTCCTGCCCGACGACGAGACCATGCGGGAGCGGCTGGTGCAGCGGATCGGCCTCACCCGGCCGGAGCTGGCCGTGCTGCTGGCCTATTCCAAGACCACGCTCTACGACGAGCTGCTGCCCTCGGACCTGCCCGACGATCCGCGGCTGGTCGAGGATCTCTACGATTATTTCCCGCCGGCGCTGAAATCCGAGTTCCGGCCGCAGATCGAGAAGCACCGCCTCCGCCGGGAGATCATCGCCACTCTCGTCACCAACTCGCTGGTGAATCGCGTCGGCTCGACCTTCGTCCATGTGATCCGGGAGAAGACCGGCCAGCCGGCGGCGGCGGTCGCCCGCGCCTATGCGATCACCCGCGAGACCTATCGCTTCCGCGAGATCTGGTCGGCGATCGAGGCCCTGGACAACAAGATCGACGCCAAGGTCCAGACCCAGATGCTGATCGAGGTGAACAGCCTTGCCGAGCCGGCGACCTGCTGGTTCCTCCGGAACGGCAGCCACCCGCTCGACGTGGCGAGCCTGCTCGCGGAGGCACAGCCCGGCGTCATGGCGCTCGAAGCCTGCATGCGCGGACTCATCTCCGACACCGACCGCGCCGAGCTCGAGCAGGCGGAGGCTTCGCTGGTCGAGCGCGGCGTGCCGGCACCGCTCGCGGCGCGCATCGCCAGCATGTCGCATCTCATTTCCTCGCTCGACATCGTGCGGATCGCCAGCCGCGCCGGGATCAAGGTCGAGGAGGCGGCCGCGGTCTACTACCAGATCGGCACGGTGTTCTATCTCGACTGGCTGCGGGAAGGCGCTCGACGCCTGATCGGCGACAACCATTGGGACCGGCTCGCGGTCTTCGCCATTATCGACGACCTCTACGGCCATCAGCGCGACCTGACGGCAGCGGTGCTTGCGCATGCCAAGGGTGCCGGTGGCCCGCTCGACGCCGCGGCCGCGATCGAGGCCTGGCGCGGCGGCCGGGCCGTGCCGGTGCAGCGCATCGATCAGCTGTTCGCCGATCTCAGGCAGGTCGGCAAGGTCGAGCTCTCGATGCTCGCCGTTGCCAACCGCGCGCTGCGGAGCGTGATGGAATGACACGCACCGCGTCGTAACAGGGTCTTCTGGGGACCGCCTTGAGCGCAAACGCGCCCGACACCGTCGTGGTCGGCGGTGGGGTGTTCGGGCTGGCGACGGCACTGGAGCTCGCCGGTCGCCGGCAGCGGGTCACCGTCCTGGACCGGCTGGGCAGCGGCCATCCGGTCACCTCGTCCACCGGGCTCTCGCGCAGCATTCGCATCGCCTATGACCAGCCCTTCTATGTGCAGCTTGCCCAGGAGGCGTTCGGTGGCTGGCGCAAGTTGGAATCCGAAACCGGGCGGACCATCCTGCATTTGACCGGGCAGATAGATCTCGGCCCCGCAGCGAAGATGGAATCGATCCTGCGAACGGTCCGAGAGTTAGCTGGCACGATCCGCGAATGCGGTGCGGACGAGTTGAAGCGGCGGATGCCGGAGCTGGCGCCGCGACCGGGCGAAGTCGGGTTGTTCCATCCCGATGGCGGTACGGTGCTGGCGGAGCAAGGCCTGTCGGCGCTCGCCGAGGCCGCCAAGGCGGCGGGTGTCACGATCCTCGCGCCCGAGCGCGTCATCGAGATTGATCCCGATGCATCGTCCGTGCGCGTCGTCACCGACCGCCGGGAGATCGAAACGGGTCGCGTAGTGATCGCGGCCGGTCCGTGGAGTGGCGCGCTGCTGGCCGATCTCGGCATACCGCTGCCATTGGCGCCCGCGGTGGCGCAGGTGACTTTCCTCGACGCCCCTGATGTCACGGAGCGGCCGGGCATCGCCGAATGGGAGGTCGATGCCAGCGGCGGTGTCTACGGCCATCCGGTGCCGGGCATCGGCTACAAGATCGCCTTCGATGCCGGCGCCGCCGGTTGGAATCCCGACGTCACCGAGTGGCAGCCCGACGTCGACGAAGAGCGCCGCATCCTGGAATGGCTGGCACGGCGCATGCCCGGAATGCCGCGGAAGGTGCAGCGCACCCAGCGCCATCCCTGGACCATGACGCCGGATGCGGACTTCGTAGTCGACAACCGCGGGCCGCTGACCCTGGCCTGCGGCTGCTCCGGCCATGCCTTCAAGTTCGGCCCGGCGCTCGGTCGGCTGGTGGCGGATGTAATGGAGGGACGCGGTGCACCGCCGGAGATGCGCCTTGACCGTCCCGGCCTGCAACGGGGCGCATCGCCGACCGCGCCGATCGTGCGATAGCGCTGCCGCTACTTCCGGATCCGTTCCGCCGCGATCCGCTCGATCCGGGCCTTCAAGTCCGGATGCTGGGACATCAGGCGCTCGAAGTCGTGGCGGTCGAGCACCAGCAGGCGGCATTCGGTGAGGGCCGTCACGGTGGCGTTGCGGGTGGTGTCGAACAGCAGGCCGACCTCGCCGAAGAAGTGGCCCTTGCCGAGGCGCACTGGTTGCGGCTCGATCTCGACCTCGACCTCGCCGTCCATGATGACGAACATGGCGTCGGCCGGCTCGCCCCGGCGCACAATCGCCTGACGCTCAGGCACGATCTGCGGCTTCAGCAGGCGCGCGATGGCCGCGATCCGGGTCGCATCGAGGCCGGCGAAGAGAGGCACGCGGGCGACCGCATTCCAGGTGACGACGAAGTCGCGGCGCCGGATCTCGGCGGCGAAGCCGGTGGCCAGGATACCGGCCGGCACCGCGAACATGGCGATGCCGAGCAGCATCACGAAGCCGCCGAACAGGCGGCCGAACGGCGTCACTGGCACCATGTCGCCGTAGCCGACCGTCGCCATAGTGACGATGCCCCACCAGAGCGCGCGGGGGATCGAGGTGAAGACCGTCGGCTGCGCATGCCGCTCCAGCAGGTACATGGTGCCCGACGCGATCACCAGCAGCACGAGCATGACCAGCAGCGCCGCCGCCAGCGAGCGCCACTCGCTCCGAAGCACGGTCGCCACCAGCGTCAGCGCCGGCGTCAGCCGCGACAGCTTGAAGAGCGACAGAAGCTGCCCCAGCAGCAGCTCGTCGGCGAGCTCCGGGATCACCAGACCCAGCAGGGGCGCCGCCGAGAGGAGATCGACGATGCCGATGAAGGAGAGCATGTAGCGCCGGCGGGCATGCGGCAGGTCGGGCTGCAGGATTGGCGCCCGCCAGATGCGCCAGAAGTATTCCACCAGGAACATGACGCTGGCGAGGGTCGCCGCGACGCGGCAGTCGAAACGCTCAAAACCCGCGAGGTCCGGGAGCGTGATGATCGCCGCGCTGCCGACCGAGAGCAGGATCGCAAGCACCAGGCCAGCCCGGGCGGGCCAATTCACCCGCCCGTCCGTCTCGCCAATGTCGAGGAGATGCAGCAACCTGCTGCGACCGGTCTCAGGCATGCACTAGACCAGGGTCAAGACCGTGGCGCGCCGCTCATTCGCGGTTGACGCGGTTGTCGATCAGGTCCTTGACCACGTTGGGATCGGCCAGGGTGGAGATGTCGCCGAGATTGCCGTATTCGTTCTCGGCGATCTTCCGCAGGATCCGGCGCATGATCTTGCCGGAGCGGGTCTTCGGCAGGCCGGGCGCCCATTGCACCAGGTCGGGCGAGGCGATCGGGCCGATCTCCTTCCTGACCCACTGCACCAGCTCCTTCCGCAGCGCTTCGGTCGGCTCCTCGCCCGCCTTCAGGGTCACATAGGCGTAGATGCCCTGGCCCTTGATGTCGTGGGGATAGCCGACCACGGCGGCCTCGGCGACCTTCGGATGCGCGACCAGCGCGCTCTCGACCTCGGCCGTGCCCATGCGATGGCCGGAGACGTTGATGACGTCATCGACCCGGCCGGTGATCCAGTAATAGCCGTCCTCGTCGCGGCGACAGCCGTCGCCGGTGAAGTAGCGGCCCTTATAGGTGCTGAAATAGGTCTCGGCGAAGCGCTTGTGGTCGCCGTAGACCGTGCGCATCTGGCCGGGCCAGGAATCGGCGATGCAGAGGTTGCCCTCGGTGGCGCCCTGAAGCTCGTTGCCGTTGGCATCGACGATCAGCGGCTTGATGCCGAAGAGGGGCTTGGTCGCCGAGCCGGGCTTCAGCTTGGTGGCGCCGGGTAGCGGCGAGATCAGGATCCCGCCTGTCTCGGTCTGCCACCAGGTATCGACGATCGGGCAATGATGGCGCCCGACCACGCGGTGGTACCAGAGCCACGCCTCGGGATTGATCGGCTCGCCGACCGAGCCCAGCAGGCGCAGGCTCTTCAGGCTGCACTTCTGGACCGGCGCCTCGCCCTCGCGCATCAGCGCGCGGATTGCCGTCGGGGCCGTGTAGAAGATGTTGACCTGGTGCTTGTCGCAGACCTGCCAGAAGCGCGAGGCGTCGGGGTAGTTCGGCACGCCTTCGAACATCAGGGTCGTGGCGCCGTTGGCCAGCGGCCCATAGACGATATAGCTGTGGCCGGTGACCCAGCCCACATCCGCCGTGCACCAGTAGATGTCGCCGTCGTGATAGTCGAAGACCAGCTGGTGGGTGATCGACGCATAGACCAGGTAGCCGCCGGTCGTGTGCAGCACGCCCTTCGGCTTGCCGGTCGAGCCCGACGTATAGAGGATGAAGAGCGGATCCTCTGCATTCATCTCCTCGGGCTTGCAGTCCTTGGAGACCTTGGCCGTTTCCTCGTGGTACCAGAAATCGCGGCCGCCCTGCATATCGACATTGCCGCCGGTGCGCTTCACCACGATGCAGGTCTTGACCGAGGGGCAGTGCTGCAGCGCCTCGTCGACATTCGACTTCAGCGGAATCTTCTTGCCGCCGCGCAGGCCCTCATCGGCGGTGATGACGAAGTTCGAGGCGCAGTCCTGGATGCGGCCCGCGAGACTGTCCGGCGAGAAGCCGCCGAACACCACCGAATGGATGGCGCCGATCCGCGCGCAGGCGAGCAGGGCATAGGCGGCCTCCGGGATCATCGGCAGGTAGACCGTGACCCGGTCCCCCTTCTTGACCCCTTGCGCCTTCAGCACGTTGGCGAGGCGGCAGACCTGCTCGTGCAGCTCGGCATAGGTGATCTTCTTGTCGTCCTTGGGATCGTCGCCCTCCCAGATGATCGCGGTCTGGTTGGCGCGCTTCGCCAGGTGCCGGTCGACGCAGTTGGCGGAGACGTTCAGCGTGCCGTCATAGTACCAGCGGATCCGGACATCGCCGGTGTAATCGACGTCCTTGACCTTGGTGTAAGGCTTCATCCAGTCCAGCCGCTTGCCCTGCTCCGCCCAGAACGCCTCGGGATCGGCAATCGATAGCTTGTAGGCGTCCTCGTATTGCTGGGCGTTCACCAAGGCGCGCTTCGACCAATTCTCGGGAACCGCAAATTCCGTCTGGTCGCTCATGTCTTTGGACTCCCCGTGCTCGTTCCCAGTAGCGCTGCGGGCTGTTTCCCTTCGGGCGCCGCGCGTTCCGGCCATTCCGGCCACTCCTGCGATTATCGACGGAAATTCATAATCATGACAAGCGGCGAAGCCGCGATTTTAACGATTGAGAAACCGCCGGGCGGCTAGATGGAGGTAAGGCACGAAGCGACGATCCGTCGCTGCATCCTCGTGCGCTATGTCATGGAAGGTTCGAGGCTCATATGAAGCGTTTCAACATCGGCATCCGCGGCAAGATCGTCCTGACCAGCGCCTTGATTGCCGTCATCGGCGTGGCCAGCGTGGCCACGCTCCTGACCTGGCAGGCCGGCGCCGGTCTGCAGGAGACGGCGACCCAGGTGCTGCAGCGCGCGGCGCAGCAGGAAGCCGAGCACGTGAACGGCGAGTTCGCCCGGGCGATCACGGAAGCGCACGCCCTGGCCCGGACGACGCTCGCCATGCGGGCGGCGAAGACGACGGATCGCCCGACCTTCGAGGCGATCCTTGAGCAGGAGATCACGCCGGAGCCGCGCTGGTTCGGCATCTGGGGCACGTTCGAACCCAACGGCTTCGACGGCAAGGATGCCGACTTCGCCGGCAAGGATATCGCGACCTCGGTGAAGAGCAGCGGGCGCTACGTTCCCTACTGGCACCGCGATGCCGAGGGCAAGCTTGGCCCGGACAAGTCCTTCGACTTCGACAATGCGGGCTCCAACTCGCTCGACTATTACAACACCCCGATGAAGACCGGGAAGCTGTACGTCACGAATCCCGCGCCGTGGAATTTCGGGACCGAGGACAAGCCGAACAACGTCTGGCTGGTGAGCTTCTGCGTGCCGGTGATCGAGAACGGCAAGCCGCTCGGCGTCACGGGCATCGACGTCCGGATGGCGGAGCTCTTGGCCTACTTCAACCAGTTGCGCCCGATGGGCGAAGGTCGCGCCGCGCTGATCGACTCGGCCGGCAACTGGGCGACCAGCCCGGACGACAAGCTGGTCGGCCAGCCGGTGGATGACGACTTCTACAAGGCGCACAAGGATGCGGCACTGCAGGACAAGCTCGAGGTCGGGACCGAGGCCACCAAGCTGATCGACGGCGACACCTATTCCGTGCTCGTGCCGGTGCATTTCGAGGATTCCCCCGGTGTCTGGACGCTGCTGATCAGCGTGCCGAAAAGCGTCGTGGTCGGCCGCGTCAACAGTATGGTGGATTGGGCGCTCGCCATCGGCTGCGCCGTCGTCGTGCTCTGCCTGCTGATCGCCTGGGCGGTCGGCTCCGGCACCGCGCGGCCGGTGCGCCGGATGGCGCAGGTCATGGGCCAGCTCGCCTCCGGCAAGCTCGAGGTCGAGGTGCCGGCCACCAACCGCCGCGACGAGATCGGCGACATGGCGCGCACCGTCGAGACCTTCAAGCAGAGCCTGGTCGAGAACCAGCGCCTGCAGGGCGAGCAGCAGGAGATGCAGAAGCGCGCCTCCGAGGATCGCCGCAAGGCCCGCGCCGATCTCGCCGACAGCTTCGAATCCGAAGTCTCGAAGTCGATCGGCGAGATGGCCGACACCACGCAGCAGATGACGGCCTCCGCCGCCACCATGTCCAAGACCGCGCAGGACAACGTCTCCCGAAGCGGCGCGGTCGAGCATACGGCCGGCCAGGTTTCCGACAACGTCGCCTCGGTGGCGGCCGCGGTCGAGGAGCTGGCGGCATCGATCCGTGAGATCAGCCAGCAGGTGAACAGTTCGAGCTCGGTGGCGAACTCGGCGGCGGGCCGGGCCCGCGGCGCGGTCGATCGCGTGAACGCGCTCGTCTCCGCGGCGGATCAGATCGGCTCGGTCGTCACCCTCATCAACGACATCGCCAGCCAGACCAACCTGCTGGCCCTGAACGCGACCATCGAGGCGGCCCGCGCCGGCGAGGCCGGCAAAGGCTTTGCCGTGGTCGCCTCCGAGGTGAAGAACCTCGCCATGCAGACCGCGAAGGCGACCGAGGAGATCTCCAGCCAGGTACAGTCGATCCAGCAATCGACCGGCACCGCTGCGGCGGAGATCGCCGAGATCGCCAAGACCATCGAGCAGATCAACCAGATCGGCGGCACGGTCGCCGCTGCGGTCACCGAGCAGGAGGCCGCGACCGGCGAGATCAGCCGCGCCGTCACCCAGGCCGCCAACGGCACCTCGGAGCTCCGCGGCAACATCCAGAGCGTCGCCGAGACCGCGCGCCGCAGCGGCCAGACGGCCTCCGACATGTCGACCGCCGTCACCCTGGTCGGCCAGAGCTGCAGCGACCTCCAGGGCCGGGTCAACGACTTCCTGAAGCGCGTCCGCGCGGGGTAAAGGTGTTTGCCTGAGAATACTCAGGCAGCGTCAAGACCCTCGCCCCCGCCCTCTCCCTACGGGAGAGGGAGAAGGCCAGTGCCACAGCGTCCCCTCTCCCACAGGGAGAGGGACAGGGTGAGGGTCTTGCAGCAGCTTAAGACGGGACAAGCTTAAACGCTCGTCTACGCCGCGTGTTCCTCGCGGCCGATGCGATACCAGTCGATGTTGCGGGTCGCGATCATCGCGGCCAGCAGCGCCACGAAGAGGGCGACGGTCCCCGCCAGCAGGGCATAGTCGTCCATCTGCAGCAGATCGTAGATATACGCCTGTACTGCGGCGAGGATCGCCGCGGTGATGTAGCCCAAGCGCCGGCTCATGGTGCGCCAGGCGTACCAGGCGATCATCGCGATATCGGCGATGCTGGCGACCACATAGGCCTGGACAAACGGGATGTGCTCCGAGAGCGAGAGCAGGAGCAGGTAGAAGAGGCAGAGCGCCGCCCCCACCATCAGATACTGCACCGGGTGCACCTTCTTCCCGCCGAACAGGCCGTTGACGAAGATGGTGGCGAAGGTGAGGGCGATCACCAGCACGCCGTATTTCAGGATCCGGTCGGTCTGCCGGTGCACGTCGCCCGGCTCGACGAAGCCCACGCCGACCGTGCCGTTCCAGAGCGTGTCCGGATTGAACTCCCCGGTGCGCCAGGCGGACGGGAAATCGCGGGAGAGCGCGCCCATCGACCAGCGCGCCGTGAATCCCTGGTCGGAGATCTGACGTTCATCCGGCAGCATGCGGCCCGAGAAGTCCGGATGGGGCCAGTCGGCGGCAACGGTCACCGTCGTCGCGTCGGCGACCGGCACGAAGCGAAGATCGGAGCTGCCGCGAATGTCGAGCGTGATCGCGAAACCCACCGGCTTCGCCACCGCCGCCGCATCCAGCGGCGCCGGGGCCGCGAGGCTGGAGGAGAACGTCTGATTGTGTTGCACGGCGTCGTCGCCGACGGGAGGCTTGCCGGCGATCCCGACGGTCATGCCGCGGATGCCGGAGATGTCGGAGACACCGACCAGGAGCTTGGCGTTGCTCCAGTCGATCATCTCCGGCGAGACGTCGGAGCGCGCCTCGGCGAGGCCGGTGAAGTCGCCGGTGAGCTTGACGGTGCCGCCATAGACCAGCACCTCATAGATGCTCTTCGCCCGCCGCTCGGTCTTCACGTCGGATTCGATCGAGAGATGCTTCGGCAGGAAGAAGAGCTGGCTGCCGGCGGTGCGCGGCGGCGTCGTAGCGTCGCCGGCCTCGGTGACGTAGCGATAGGGCACGCTGAGAATCGGGCCGAGGATGGTCTGCGATCCGCCCCATTGGCCGGTGATCTCGGAATCGACGTCGAGCTTCCGGTCTTCGCGTTCCTGCACCAGATCCTCGATCATGCCGAGCGGAATGAGCAGGATCAGCGTCAGGATGCCTAGGATGAAGGCCCGCTTGCTGGCCTCGAAGCCGGCAGCACCGAGGCCGAAGCGCCGGTGCCAGGGCTGGCGTTTGGGCTTGGATGCATCGGCGGTCTCCTGACGCATGGTGTCAGGGTTCTCGAATGTCATGGTATTCCCCTCTTGCTCTCTCTATCCCTCGGATGCAGCGTGCGGGCGCTTCCCGGCCGTCGCGGGGCGGAATTGCGGCAAGACTGCGGTCGTGCCGGGGATTCATCGGGTTCGAATCGTCAGGAGGACTGAAATGGCGACACAGCGCGAGAAGGTCGAGGCGTTCCGCAAGCTGCATGCGAGCGGCACCTTCGTCATTCCCAATCCCTGGGACATCGGCAGCGCCAAGATCCTCGCTTCGATGGGCTTCCGGGCCCTGGCCACCACCAGCGCCGGCTACGCTTTTTCACTGGGGCGTCCGGACGGCGACGGGATCATCGGCCGGGAGGAGACGCTCGCGAATTTCAAGACCATCGTCGATGCGACCGACCTGCCGGTCAGCGCCGACTTGCAGGGCGGGTTCGGCCGCGAGCCGAAAGAAGCGGCCGAGACGATCCGCCAGGCAGCGGCGATCGGCCTCGCCGGCGGCTCGATCGAGGACGCGACCGGCGACGCCGCGAAGCCGATCTATGATCTCGGCCTTGCCAAGGAGCGGGTCGCCGCTGCGGTCGAGGCCGCCCGCAAAGCCGGCTTCGTGCTGACCGCGCGAGCCGAGAACTTCCTCTGGGGCCGGCCCGACCTCGCCGACACGATCAAGCGCCTGCAGGTCTTCCAGGATGCCGGCGCCGAGGTGCTCTATGCGCCGGGGCTGAAGACCGAGGCGGAGATCGCCGCGGTGGTGAAAGCCGTGGACCGGCCGGTCAACGTGCTGATGGGCGGCCGCACCAATCCCTTGACGGCGGACGACCTGGCACGGCTCGGGGTGCGGCGCATCAGCGTCGGCAGCGGCCTCTACCTCGCCGCCATGGGCGCCTTCCATCGGGCAGCGCAGGAGCTCAAAGACAAGGGTACCGCCACCTTCGTCGAAGGCGCGATGCCGTTCGTCCAGCTGAACACCATGTTCGGCGGGAAGGACTGAGGCTCCGCTAAGCCTTCACCCCGCCCATCTTGCACACCGCCTTCCACTCGGCCGCCGTCACCGGCTGAACGGAGAGGCGGGAGTTCTTCACCAGGACCATGTCGTTCAAGGCGGGCGTCGCCTTGATCTCCTTCATCGTCACCGGGGTCTTGAACGGGGTCAGCGCTTTCACCTCGACCATGCCGAATTTGCCGGTCTTGTCGGTGGGATCGGGGTGGTACTCCTTCGCGATCTCGGCAATGCCGACGACGGCGAGGCCCTCGTTCGAGTGATAGAAGAAGGCCTGATCGCCCTTCTTCATCTTCTTCATGTTGCCCGAGGCCTGGAAGTTGCGGACGCCGGTCCAGCCGGTCTTGCCGTCCTTCACCAGCTGCTCCCAGGAATAGGCGGAAGGCTCGGACTTCATCAGCCAATATTGCATGCGCGCCTCTCTTACTTGGGGAAGGCTTTTCGGGTGCCGTGCACGGTCACCGACTGGAACAGGCCGGCCTTGGCATAAGGGTCGCCGGCGAGGAACCGGTCCATCTCCGCGCGATCGGCGACGTCGAGCACCAGCAGGCTGCCGATCATCGCGTCCTTCGTATCGAGCAGCGGCCCGGCGAACAGCAGCTTGTCGTTGTGCGCGGTCAGGTATTCGACATGCTTCGGCCGGTTCGCCATGCGCACTTCGAGGGCGCCGGGCTTGTCGAGGCAATAGGCCATGAACTGCATCACGTACTCCCCTTCCGAGTTAAGCCTTCACGCCGGCGCCGCGCAAGGCGGGGGCGTTGGCGTCCAAGGGCCAGCGCGGGCGCGGGGCGAAATCGAGGGCGTCGGTCTCGCCGCGCTTCAGGTGCTCGATGCCGGCCCAGGCGATCATGGCGGCATTGTCGGTGCAGAGCCGGATCGGCGGCGCCACCAGCGGCAGTTGCGCCTTCGCCGCCACGGCCGCGAGGCCGGCGCGGAGGCGCTGGTTGGCGGCGACGCCGCCGGCGACGACCAGCGCGCTCAAGCCCGGCGCTCCGGCACGCGCCTGCACGATCGCGCGCTTCACCCGGTCGGCGATCGATTCGGTGACCGCCAATTCGAAGCCGGCGGCGAGATTGGCCACGGTGGCAGGATCGAGGTCGCCCGCCGCGCGCAATCCCTCGACCCGCTGGCGCAATGCGGTCTTCAATCCGCTGAAGGAGAAGTTGCAATCCGGGCGGCCGAGCATCGGCCGCGGCAGATCGTCGACCGGCGCGGTCGCTTCCTTGGCTGCGCGCTGGATGGCGGGACCGCCGGGGTAGCCGAGGCCCAGCAGCTTCGCCGCCTTGTCGAAGGCCTCGCCCGCAGCGTCGTCGATGGTGGCGCCGAGCCGGCGATAGGCGCCGACGCCCTCCACGACCAGCAGCTGGCAATGACCGCCGGAGACCAGCAGCAGCAGATAGGGAAAGGCAACGTCGTCGGAGAGCCGCGCGCTCAGGGCATGGCCTTCAAGATGGTTGACCGCGACGAAGGGCAGGCCGTGGGCGGCCGCGATCGCCTTTCCCATGGTGACGCCGACGATGACGCCGCCGATCAGACCTGGTCCCGCCGTGGCCGCGATGCCGTCGAGGTCGCCGAAGCCGACGCCGGCCTTGCGCATGGTCTCGGCTATCAGCGGCCCCAGATGCTCGAGATGGGCCCGTGCAGCGACCTCCGGCACGACGCCGCCATAAACCCGGTGCTCCTCGAACTGCGAGAACAGCGACTCTGCCAGGACCCGGCGACCGTCATCGACCACCGCCGCGGCAGTCTCGTCGCAGCTCGATTCGATACCCAGAACGATCATGGGGTGGCAATCATGGCAAGACCAACATCTGAGTCCGGTGCCGCTCCTACTTGATGGCGTGGGGAGGTGAATGCGTGTCGGAGCCGAGGTTGCATTTCCGCGCCCCGCCCGGCTACAAGGGCGCCAACCACGAAAGGCGGCGGGATCGGCGCAGCAGTTATGGCGGTTTCCGGATCATCGATCAACCAGACTGGCACCGGTCTCCGGATTGGCACCCGCGGCAGCCCGCTCGCGCTGACCCAGGCCGAGATGGTGAAGGCCGCCCTGGTCGCGGCCCACCCCGGCCTCGCGGCCGAGAGCCTCGAGATTGTCCCGATCCGCACCACCGGCGACAAGGTGCAGGACCGCACCCTCGCCACGATCGGCGGCAAGGGCCTCTTCACCAAGGAGATCGAGGAGGCATTGATCGACGGCCGGGTCGATCTCGCGGTCCATTCCATGAAGGACATGCCGACCTTCCTGCCGGACGGCCTGACGATCGCGGCGATGCTCGAACGGGAGGATCCGCGCGACGCCTTGATCTCGCCGGTCGCGAACAGCATCGTCACCCTGCCCCGCGGCGCCGTGGTCGGTACCGCCTCGCTCAGGCGGCAGGCGCAGCTCCTGATGCTGCGGCCGGATTTGAAAGTGCAGCCGCTCCGGGGCAATGTCGGCACGCGCCTCGAGAAGCTCGCCCGCGGTGAAGCAGCGGCGACCCTGCTGGCGCTCGCCGGGCTGAAGCGACTGGGCAGGGCCGAAGCGGCGACCGCGATCCTCTCCACCGACGAGATGCTGCCGGCGGTGGCCCAGGGCGCGATCGGCGTCGAGATCCGCGCGAACGATGCGCGGGTGCGGCCGCTGGTCGAGGCGCTGGACCATGCGCCGACCTCGATTGCTGTGGCAGCAGAGCGGGCCTGCCTCGCCGAGCTCGACGGTTCGTGCCGGACGCCGATCGCGGCCTATGCCGAGATCTCCGGAACCGCGTTGCGTCTTCGCGGCTTGATCGCGCTGCCGGACGGGACCGAATCGCATCGTGCCGAGGATCGCGGGCGCGCGACGCGGGACGATGCTGCGGCGCTTGGCCGCGCGCTGGGACAGAAGTTGAAGGCGCTGGCGGGGCCGCATTTCCTGGCTTAGGCTCTGGCCCGGATGGGGGCGATCGGGGCGTTGATCCTGGCGGGAAGGGGGCAATCGAGGACCGAGAATGCATGCATTGATCACCCGGCCGTTGGAAGATGCCAAGCCGCTGGCCGACCTGCTGGCGGCGAAGGGCGTCGAATGCACGATCGAGCCTTTGCTCGACATCGTGCCGCGCGCCGATGCCGTGGTCGATCTTGCCGGCGTGCAGGCCCTGCTCTTCACCAGCGCCAACGGCGTGCGCGCCTTCGCCGCCAAGAGTTCGCGGCGCGATCTCAAGGTCCTGACCGTCGGTGACGGCTCGGCGGCTGCTGCCCGCGAGGCCGGCTTCGGCGACGTGCAGGCGGCGGGCGGCGACGTCGATGCGCTGGCGGCCCTGGCGGTCGCGCGGCTCGATCCGAAATCGGGACCGCTCTTCCATGGCGCCGCCTCAGCGCTGGCCGGCGACCTCCAGGGCAAGCTGGAGGCCGCCGGTTTCACCCTCCGCCGCGCCGTGCTCTATGAGGCGAAGACCGCGACCGCCTTCTCGCCGGAGACGCGGATGAACCTGGCGCTCGGCGGCATCGACATGGTGCTGCTGTTCTCGCCGCGGACGGCGCGGACCTTCGGCGAATTGTGGCAGGCGGCGGAAGAGCCCAGCCTGCGCAAGACCTCGGCGCTCTGTCTCAGTCCGGCGGTCGCCAAGGAGATCGGCGCGCTCGACTGGCAAAAGGTCGAGATCGCCGACCGGCCTGACCAACCGGCGATGCTGGCGCTGGTGGAAGCCGAGATCGCGCGCCGCACCCCGGCAGTCGAAATCCTGCCGCCGCCCCCCAAGCCGGAATCGCCCAAACCGGAATCCATGAAGACCGAACCGACCAGAATAGAAACTGTGAATGCCGAACGGATCGAGGATACGCCGCCGCGCGAGGAGCGGAGGAGGCCCGAGGCGCCCCCTCCGCCTCCCTTGCCCCCGCGGCCGCAACCGGCGCCGCGCCCCACGGGCGGCATCCTCGCCGGACTGATCGCCGGCGCAATCGCGGCGGCCGTGGTGGCGGTGAGCGCGCCCTATTGGCAGCCGATGATCCTCGGCCAGGCGGCGCCGAGCACCGATCCCGACGTCGCGGCCTTGCAGGCGCGGGTGGCAGCGCTGGAATCGGCCGGCAAGTCGGCGGCGTCCCAGGACGATCTGAAGAAGGCCCTCGGCGGAGCGGCTGACGACGCAAAGAATGCAGCGCAGCAGGTGGCGCAGCTTTCCGACCGGATCGGCAAGCTGGAGCAGGACATGGCCTCGCGCTCCAACACCAACTCGCCGGCGCCGGCGACGGACCTGCAGGGCCTGCAGTTCCGGCTCGCCAAGCTGGAGACCGATCTCACCCAGGTGTCGCAGCAGGTCTCCAACCAGTCGGCGACGACGGCCGCGGTGCCGCCCGATCTCAGCGGCCAGATCGCCGCCCTGAAATCCGCGAATGACGACCTCACGCAGCAGCTCGCCGCGGCGCGGGACGCGATCAAGACGCTGCAATCGCAGCAGGGCACGCTGCAGACGCAGCAGAGCACGCTCTCCGGCACGGTCGAGAAGATCGCGGCACAGCCCCCCGCGGTGACCGCCGACGAGCAGCGGCGCACCGCGCTCGTCGTGGCGCTGGGATCGCTGCGCGGCGCGCTCGCGCTCGACCGGCCCTACGACGCCGGCTTGAAATCGGTGGACGATCTTGTCGCCGCCGATGCGGCGCTCAAGGAGAAGCTGGCGCCCGCCTTGGATCCGCTGCGGCCGCTGGCCGGCGGCGGCGCGCCGACGCTGGCACAGCTGCAGGCGAGCCTGCCGGCAAAGGACATCGCCGAAGCCGCCAATGTGGAAGCGGCGTCGGCCGCGGTCGGCGCCGACCAGGGCTGGTCCGAGCGGCTGATCAATCGCCTTTCGGAAGCGGTGACGGTGCGGCCGGTCGGCGAGGATGTGCAGGGCGACGGCCCGCTGCCGCGCCTTGCCCGTGGCGAAGCCAAGCTGAAGGGCGGCGATCTCTCCGGCGCCGTCGCCGAGATCGAAGGCCTCACGGGCAAGCCCGGTGCGGCCGCGGCGGGCTGGCTCGCGCAGGCGAAGGCGCGGCTCGCCCAGGACCAGGCCGGCGCGAATCTCGACCAGGCGGCGACTGCGCTCCTGGCGCCGCCCGAGCAGTGAGCCTGGATCGCGCATGACCCTCGGCCGCACGATCTGGTTCTTCATCAAGCTCGGTCTCGTCGTCGCGGCCGCGATCTGGCTCGCCGACCGGCCGGGCCGCGTCTCCATCATCTGGCTCGGCTACAACATCGATCTCGCCGTCGGCACGGCCATGGCCGCGCTCGTCATCCTGATCCTGCTGCTCTATGTGGTCTGGCGCGTCTGGCACATGGTCCGCCGCGCGCCCGGCGGTTTCGCCCTCTTCCGCCGCAGCCGGCGCCAGGCCAAGGGCTTCAAAGCGCTGACCCGCGGCCTGGTGGCCGCCGCCGCAGGCGACGCCGCCGAAGCGAAGAGACTGGCCCGCACCGCCCACGGCCTGCTCGACCGCTCGCCGCTGACCCTGCTGCTGGCGGCGCAGGCGGCACAGCTCGAGGGCGATGAGCACGCCGCCGGCCGCTATTTCGAGGCGCTTTCGAAGAATCCCGAAGCAGCGCTGCTCGGCCTGCGCGGCCTTACGACGGCGGCGCTGAAGCGCGGCGACGAGACGGCGGCGCTGGCCCATGCCGAGGCGGCGCTGCAATCGCATCCCCATGCCGAATGGGCGGCGGAGACCGCGCATCGCCTGCAGGTGAAGCTCGGCAAGCCGGCGGAGGAGAGCCTGAAGGCGCTGGTGCGCGCCGGCACCATGTCGGCAAAACAGGGCCAGCATCGCCGCGCCGTGCTGCTGGCGGAGCGCGCGCGCCAGGCGCTGTTGCCGGAAACTCGAGACGCCGATCTCGATGCCGCGCTGCGCGCTGCGCGCGAGGCGCTGAAGCTCGACTCCGGTTTTGTGCCGGCGCGATTGATCCTCGTGCACCTGCTGCTGCGCATGGGCAAGAAGCGCGAGGCGACGCGCCTGATCGAGCAGGACTGGGATTCGAACCCGCATCCGCTGCTGGCCCGCGCCTATATCGAGGCCGAGCCCGGCGAGCGCGCGGCCGATCGCATGAAGCGCCTGGAGCGCCTCGCCCGCCAGAACCCGGACCACATCGAGACCCATCGCGCGCTCGGCCAGACGGCGGTGATCGCGGGCCTCTGGGGCGACGCGCGCCGGCACCTGGAGCGGCTGATCGCCGCCGAGCGCGCCACCGGTGGCCTCTCCCACGCCACCTGCCGCGCGATGGCGGTGCTGGAGGAAGGCGAGCACCGGGACACGGCCGCCGCCCGGCGCTGGCTGGCCGAGGGGGCCCAGGCCCTGCCCGACCCGGCCTGGATCTGCTCCGCCTGCGGTCATCCGGGTGAAGCCGGCCCCGCCTCCGGCCATTGGCAGGCGGTCTGCCCGCATTGCGCCGCCATCGACTCCTATCGCTGGCAGCGCCCGGTGCTGCCCAGCGGCGATATCCTGATGGGGCCGCCCGACACGGTTACAGAAACCGCGCCGGAGACGCCGGTCGCGGCCGAACCCGCGCCGATCCCGGCCCCCGCCTCGGCTGCCGCGGCGGAGACACCGGCGCCGGCCCGGGAATCCGCCCCGTCTCCGGCCGCCAGCCCCGCGGAGAAGAAGCTGGAAACCCAATTGGCGCCGTCGGTTGACGCCGCCCGGTCGATCTACTAGCTTCCGCCCGCGCTGCGCCGGCCCCTGGGGCCTGCACCGTCCAGCCCGGTTCGCCGTAGTAGCTCAGTGGTAGAGCATCCGCTTCGTAAGCGGGCGGTCGGGGGTTCAAATCCCTCCTACGGCACCAGGGGCGGCACCATCCTTCCGATGCGGTAGACAAGAACCGGCTTCCCATCCCGGGCGGCACGCAGTCCGCCCTACTTTGGGGCTGTGCCGCCTGATCTCCCGTGCGACAATTGCATGTCATGCTGGCGGGGACGACGCCTCCTGTCTTCTTCGCGGGGAGGCACACATCGACCAGGACGCCGTCCATATGCTTGCCGACGCCGGTACATCCGCACTGGCCGGAAAGCTGCTCGCGTTCATCGCCGTCCAATGCGCGATGATCTTCGGCTTCGCAGGCCTCGGATCCTTCGCGGGGAAGTATCTGAACATCCGCGGTCGAATTCTGGCGTTGGCGCAGGATTTCAAGCTGCTGACCAACCAGCTGGAGCATGACGCCGGCTTGGCTGAAACGATAGAGAGCGGCCGAGCGGATGGCCGGGAGCGCGAAGGACGCCGACTGCGCGCGTCAGAGTTCCAGGCGCTGTGCGAGGCCATCAATCAGTGCAGTCGATACGTCGATCAGCACCGCAGCATTGCGGCGGATGGGAAACTGCCGAGGATCGAGAGTCCGCTGCCGCGGATCGAGACGCTTCAACGCCTGTATTTTCCCGAGCTCGCGGTTCAGACGAATGACGTGATCAATGCCGTCCTGAACCTCGTGAGGGCGGGCGAGCATCCGAAGTCTCATCCTGTCCTAGAAGAGGCGTTGGCCGCGTTTCGACTCAGGGCCCGATCGGTTCTGGAAGAAATCGCCGGCTAGATACCCGACGGCCGTGGCCCCTTCGCGGGTCAAGCACCGCGCGCGGCCGCCAGGTCCTCCTCCCAGCCGAACACGCTCCTGCCGCCATATCGTGTGGAATGCGCGCGCTCCTCAGCCATGAAGGCGGCGGGGCTGGGGCCGGAGACCGCGCCTTCGAGCCGCCGCGCCTGGTCGTCGAGGCGTTGCAGGGCGGCGAGCTCCTCGCTGCGGCCGAGCTTGGCCTTTCCGACGGCGGACTTCAGGACCCTGATGGTCTCGTCATAGACCTTGAGCGGCACCGGATAGGGATGCCGGTCCTTACCGCCATGGGCGAGGGAGAACCGCGCCGGATCGGCGAAGCGACAGGGCGCGCCGTGCATCACCTCGGCGACCATGGCGAGCGCCTGCACCGTGCGCGCGCCGACGCCGGGCGTCAGCAGGAGCTCCGGAAAGTCCGCGGGTCCCCGATCGGCGGCGGCGGCGAGGGTCGCGTGCAGGCGGCGGCCGATGATGTTCTCCGGCCGCACCTCGTGATGGCCCGGCATCACGAGGTAGGGCAGTTCCCCCTGTCGTGGCGGCGGTGCGGCTTCGCGCGGCTCCAGCTTCGCGAGTTCGCCGGCGATGCCGTCCGGCCCGAGTGACGACAGCATCTCGAGCTGCGCGGCACGCGACGGGGCTGCGCGGTGATCGGCGAGATTGACGATGGTGTCCTGGCCGAGCCCATGGATCGCGGCATGCGGATCGTCGACGAAGCTCGCCAATCCCTCCGACGACCAGTGATAGCGACGGGCGAGGCCGCGCGGGCCGTCCATCCCCTGCTGGACCACGATCCACTGCCCGTCATCAGCCAGGATGAAGCCATGAAGGTAGAGCTCGAAGCCGTCCTGCACGGCGGCGCTGTCGACCTTGGCGACGAGCCGGCTGGTGCGGGCGAGCGCCGCGCCGTCGAGGCCGAGGCGCAGCCCCAGCCGGGTCAATTCATCGGGTGTCGTTCGCGAATGCCGCCCGCGGCCGCCGCAGACATGGAGGCCGAGCTCGCCCTCCAGCGGCTGGAGGCCGCGCTTCAGGGCGCCGATCACGCTGGTGGTGATGCCGGAGGAATGCCAGTCCATCCCCATCACCGCGCCGAAGGACTGGAACCAGAATGGATTGGCGAGGCGCCGCAGCAGCTCCGCGCGGCCGTAATGGTGGACGATCGCCTCCGCCATGATCGCGCCGAGCTTCGCCATGCGCTCCGCCAGCCATTGCGGGACGCGGCCGTTGTGCAGCGGCAGATCGGCGGTTCCGGCGCGGCGCGGCATCGCTCTCCCCTCCCGGACAAATGCACTCTGTCGCGCCATCTTAGTCCTGGAACATAGAGGGAACAAGTGGCGGTCGCTGCCAAGGTTCGCGAGGCTGGAAGCGGTGCGGCGATTGGGCGACACTCGCGCCCGCGAATCGCAAGCGGGGAGGTCGTCTTGAGCATCACAGCGTTCGGCGAGGTCGAGGGGAAGCCGGTCCAGGAGATCCGCCTGCGTTCGGCGGCGGGGGCGGAGGCCTCTATCCTCAGCTTCGGCGCGAGCCTGCGCGATCTCACGGTGCCGCTGAAGAACGGCAAGGTGCGCCGCGTGGTGATCGGCTACCAGACCCTCGACGGCTACCGCAACGGCCATGCTTCCGTCGGCGCGACCTGCGGGCGCGTCGCGAACCGGATCGCCGGCGGGCGATTCACCCTCGACGGCAAGAGCCACCAGCTCGCGAAGAACGAGAACGGGCGCACGCATCTCCATGGCGGCAGCCGCGGCTTCGCCCAGCGCGCCTGGGAGGTGGCGGATCACCGCGGTGACAGCGTGAGCTTGCGGCTGGTCTCGCCCGACGGCGAGGAGGCCTATCCCGGCACGGTGGAGGCGTTCTGCATCTATCGCCTGCTGGAGCCGGCGACGATCCGCATCGAGATGACGGCGACGACGGACGCGGCGACCCTGGTCAACCTCGTCAACCACTCCTACTTCACTTTGGCCGAGGGCGAGGCGATCTGGGATCACCAGATGCAGATGGCGGCGGGCTTCTACACGCCGCTCGACGCCGATCTCATCCCGACCGGAGAGATCGCCAGCGTCGCCGGCACGCCCTACGATTTCCGGACGCTGCGGCCGATCCGGCGGATGGTCGGCGCCAAGCCGTTCGACTACGACATCAACTTCGTGCTGGATGCTCTGCCGCCGCTCGGCGAGGAGGGCGACGTCGCCGCCCGCGTGGTCTCGCCCGCCGGCGACCTCGCTCTCGAAGTGGCGACCAGCGAACCCGGCCTGCAGCTCTACACCGGCGCCGTTCTGGCCGCGGACCCGGCGGCGCTCAGCGGGCAGCGGCACTTCCCCCATGCCGGGTTCTGCCTCGAGACCCAGCGCTTCCCGGATGCGGTCCATCGCCGCCACTTCGCACAAGCCACGCTGCGGCCGGGCGAAGTCTATCGCCATCTGGTCGAGTATCGATTGAAGGCGCTTTAGGCGCGACCGATCAGGCGGCCGCGAGCTTCCGGGTATGGCGGCGTGCGGCCACGGGACGCCCGGTGCCGGCCTGCTCCATGAAGCTGCGAATGAACGCGTGCACTTGATCGATCCCGGCGCTTTCTTTCGCAAGCGCCCAAACAGCACGCTTGGGAAAGCCGGCACCGACCAGCATGCGACGCGTGGTCTCGCTCAGCACCGCCACGCCGGAGCCGCGGAAACGGAACTTGGAATCGGCGAACCGCCTGCCGGCATGGGTCTCGCGCGGCAGGGCCAGGAACGGAATGCCGAGCTGGCGGCAGGCGAGCTTGACGACCTCTTCCTGCCAGTGATCGACGTTCCCTGCCAGGATCGCATCGATCGGATGCATCTTGGTCGCCGTCTCCAGGAAGGCAACCGCGAAACGCACCAGCATGCTCTTGTCGCGGCGCAGCTTGGTTTCCAGGAGATGATGGAAGTAGGTCTGCCGCCGGTGCTCCGGGGCCACCCAGCGCTCCTGCGTGCGGCGGATCTTGTTGGTGCTGACCCGGATCCAGTTGAATGCACCGCGCTGGCGCATCGGCGCGATGTCCCGGAAGATCGACCGACCGAGGCAAAGCACGGTGGATCGGCCGGGCCGCCAGTCGCCCCAATCGATACGGCGGGCAAGCCGCACGCCGAAGCGCTCGATATTGCCGAGCGCATCGTCGGTCCGCAGCCGGGTGGAATAGAGGAGGTCGACGACGCTGGTCATCTAGCAGCGCCCTCCCGGGCGAAACTGCCCCGGAACTCAGCGCTCACCGCTTCGACCGCATTCACACAGATAGCCATCATTCCTGCACTCAGGTCCTTCGGCGCCGAAAGCGCCGCCGGTGCTCCGGCCCAGGGACCGTCCAGGGGACACCGAGTCGCCGACCCCTGGGAGGGCCGAGACTGGATGAACATTTAATGACTAGGGGTGACTAAGGCAAGGTTCCGGTAAGGAATCAGGGCTTCCCGAAGCCTGTTTTCCATGGCCAAACGCCGGTACGAAGGTTGTTGAGGGACCCCGCCGTGCCGGAATGCCGCAGCGGATTTACGCTATTTGCCGAGGAACACGGCGATGCGGGTCTGGATCGCCTGGGCCAGCTGCGAGGTGGACCGTTGCATCGCGTCCTGCTGCGAGGAGAGGTCGCTGAACGGCTCCTTGAGGATGTCGTAGCTCGCGATGCTCTGGGTGTGATCGTTCAGCACCGCCTTGCCGCTGGCGTCGCGCAGGTGGTAGGTCGCGGTCATGATCAGGTCCTGGCGGGTTACCTGGCCGTTGCCCAGCGAGACCGCGGGACGCACGCCCTGACTGAGGTTCACCTGCAGGTGATAGACCGGCGTACTCGGCCGGCCATAGGGATTGAGGCCCTCTTCCAGATGGTTCTGCAGCAGCTGCGCGGCACGGGCATCGTAGAGCGAGGTGTTGGTGCCGGTCAGCGGGTCCGGCGTCGCCGGGGTGGTGATGGGATCGATCGCGATCTCGGCCATGACGGCGCCAATGCCGCCGGAGGCAGGGTCGGGCGACGGCCGCCCATAGAGCGGGCGCCAGCCGCAACCGGAACAGACAAGCAGACCCACCAAGCCGAGCGCCAGCATGCGCCGGCGTCCCGCATGAATGGGAGATGCCTCCGGACCCGTCCGCTCCGGCCCCATGCCTCGATCCATACCGGTTCCACCCCGATCCAAGACCGGGCGGTTCTAGCATAGTCGCCGAAGTTTCGCATACCCGCCGACCGCGGCCACGGCCGGTGACTTCGCTCAGCCGACCAGCGGGACCTGGAGCGTGAAACGCGCGCCGCCGCCGGGATTGTCGCCCACGAGGAGCTGCCCGGCATGGGCAGCGGCGATGCGGAAGGCGATGGCGAGACCGAGCCCCGCACCACCGGACTGCCGGCGATCGGCGCGCCAGAACCGGCGGAACAGAAGCGCCCGCTGCTCCTCAGGGACGCCGGGGCCGCGATCAGAGACCGAGACGCTGCCGCTCCTATCGACCTCGATCTCGACCTCCGTGTCCGGCGGCGTGAACTTCAGCGCGTTTTCCACCAGGTTGCGCAGTGCCTGGTAAATTGCATCCCGATTGCCCCGCACCAGCACGGGATGCTCGGCGTTGAGCACGGCGACGCTGCGGCCGGTCTTGATCGCTAACGGCGCCATCAAGGTCGCAAGCTCGGAAGCGATCGCCGAGAGATCGGCCTGGTCGTCCGGCATGATGGTCAGCGCTTCCAGTTGCGCCACCATGAGGAGCTGGCCCACGAGCCGGGTCATGCGGTCGACATCGGCCCGGAGATTGGCGGTCCGGACTGGGTCCTGCATGCTGTCGAGATGCGCCGCCAGGATCGCCAGCGGCGTCCTGAGCTCGTGCGCGGCATCAGCCAGGAAGTCGCGCTGCGCCTGGAAGCCGCGATCCAGGCGGTCGAGAGCGCCGTTGATCGCCTCGACCGGGCCCAGCAGCTCGCGCGGAAGATCGTCGGTCGGCAGGCGGACGCCGCTCTGCGCCGGCGTGATGGAGCGGGCGTAGCGCATCAGCCGCTCCAGCGGCCGAAGCGCCCCGTGCAGGGTGAAGATCAGGGCGGCAATCAGCGCCAGCAGCATCGGCCCCGTCACCGGGAGATATTCGCCGAGCCATTCGTAGAGCAGGGCGTCGAGCGCGGTCGAGGTCGGCGAGACCCGTCGCGTCACCTGCACCACCAGCGTGTCGCCGTTGGCGTGGATCAGCTCGGAGAGGCTGCATTGCCGGTTGCGCGGCCGCTGTTTCTGTGGCCGCTCCTTGCCGGTCAGGCGGCAGCTCTGGGTGACCTCGTCCTCGGCCGGCGTCTCGATCGCCTGCAGCTCGTCGGCATGACGGCCGCCGGTGATGCGCACCGTCCCGTCCAGCGTCCGCACCATGTAGCCCGTCCCCGGCGAGGTCTTGGCCTCATCGACCGTGACCCTGCCTGTGGGATCGATCACCAGCGCCTCGCGCAGATTCTTCAAGTCGCCGGCGAGGACGTCGAACGGAATCTCGGCGGTGTCCGTGTGGTAGATCAGGAACACGACGAGACCCGCGGCCAGGAAGAACACCACGAACACCGCGCAGAGGCGGACGATCAGCCGGGTCTGGAGGGACGCGCGGTCCTGGCCCATGTCCGGGACTTTAGCCTCGGCCGCGAGCGGTCGCGACAGGTTCATGGAAGCCACTTCATCGCGTATCGGGCCGAGGCTCTAAGCGGAAGAGACCGGATGGCGACGATCGCCGCGGCCGTCAGCCGCGGTCCATCGCCATGTAGCCGACGCCGCGCACGGTGTGGAGCTGGATGTCGGCGCCGACCGAGATCAGCTTCTTGCGGAGGCGCGACACCAGAACTTCGAGCGCGTTCGAGCCGACATCGTCGTTGAAGCCGTAGAGGCCGTCCTCGATCGCGCTGCGGCTGACCACCTTGCCGGGGCGGCGCAGCAGGATCTCCAGCAGCGTCACTTCGCGGCGGGTCAGCGCGACCGGCCGGCCGGCCACGGTGAGGTTGGGCCCGGTCGTGTCGAGCGCAACGTTGCCGAGGGTGAGCTCGACGCCGAGCGCTGCGCCCGGCCGACGCAGCAGCGCCTTCACCCGGGCGATCAGCTCCTCCATGGCGAAGGGCTTTACCATGTAGTCGTCGGCGCCGCCGTTGAGGCCGCCGACGCGGTCGTTCAGCGCATCGCGGGCAGTCAGGATGAGGACCGGGGTCTGGTCGCCGCGGCCACGCATGTTCTTCACGAGGCCGAGCCCGTCGCCGTCGGGGAGGCCGAGATCCATGATGGTGGCATCGAACTTGACGCCGGCAAGGGCAGCGTCAGCGTCGGCAACACTGGCACAGCGGTCGACGGTGAATCCGCTGTCGTGCAGGGCCTTTTCCAGAAATTCCGAAAGACGATCGTTGTCTTCTACCAGCAGGAGCCGCATGGTCTGTCTCACTTTCGTTTTGACTGCCCCGCCGGTGCGCCCCACACCGTAGAGATACGCGAGTCGCTCACCATGAAATCACTGTGTGAACCGCGTGTAAGCTAGCGGTCTAAGCTGACAGACTCCTTACGCCTATCCTTCGCCGCCGGGGAGCGACATGCGGCCGCAGCGGGCGGCGGGGACCGGAACTGCCGCCGAGACCGCCCGAATAACCAGCTGATAATGAACACTTTTCCAATCGATCCCGTGATACCCAGCCTGGTCTCGGCCCTGGCGGAGAGCCCGAATCTGGTGCTGTCGGCGCCGCCCGGCGCCGGTAAGACGACCCGAGTGCCGCCGGCGCTTCTGTCATGTTCCTGGTGCGAAGGTGAGAGGATCCTGATCCTGCAGCCCCGGCGCCTGGCAGCGCGGGCGGCGGCCCAGCGCATGGCCGAGTTGATAGGCGAGCCGGTCGGCGAGACCGTCGGCTATCGGGTCCGGCTGGAGCGCAAGGTCGGACCGAGAACCCGGATCGAGAGCGTCACGACCGGCCTTTTCCTGCGGCAGCTTCAGGGCGATCCGGAGCTCTCCGGTGTCGCCGCCGTATTGTTCGATGAGTTCCACGAGCGCTCCCTCGACGGCGATCTCGCCTTGGCATTGGCGCTCGAAGCCCAGGCCGGGCTGCGGCCCGATCTCCGGCTGCTGGTCATGTCGGCGACGCTGGACGTCGACCGCATCGCGGCGCTGTTGCCGGGGGCGCACACCGTGCTCAGCGAGGGGCGCAGCTTTCCCATCGAGACCCGGTATCTCGGCGACGCACCAACTCACAGTCGCGCATCGGGCCGTTTCGGCGAGCGGATCGAGGATCGCGTCACCGGCGCGATGCTGCAGGCCGTCAACGAAGAGAGCGGCGACCTCCTGGTCTTCCTCCCCGGCCTCGCCGAGATCCGGCGCACCCGGGCGCTGCTGGAGGAGCGCATCGACGCCGACCGCCACGCGATCCTCGCGTTGCATGGCGATCTGCCGCTGGCCGAGCAGGACTTGGCGCTGAAACCCGACCCGCGCAGGCGGCGCAAGATCGTGCTGGCGACCGCGATCGCCGAGACCTCGCTCACCATCGACGGCATCCGCGTGGTGATCGACAGCGGCTTGAAGCGACTGCCGCAGTTCGACGTCACCACGGGAATGACGCGCCTTGAGACCGTGCGGGTCTCGCTCGCAGCCGCCGATCAGCGCCGGGGTCGCGCCGGCCGCACCGCGCCCGGCATCTGCTATCGGCTCTGGAGCGCGGCGACGGAGCGCGCGCTTGCACCCTTCGATCCGCCGGAGATCGCCGCCGCGGATCTCGCCCCCTTTGCGCTGGAGCTCGGCCTTTGGGGCACCACCGATCCGGCGGGGCTCGCCTTGCTCGACCCGCCGCCGGAGGCGCCACTGGCGCAAGCCCGCGACCTACTGCAGCGCCTCGGCGCGCTGGACGCCGATCACCGCACCACCGGGCACGGCAAGGCGATGGCCGAGCTCGGCACCCATCCGCGTCTTGCCCATATGATGCTGAAGGCGAAGGCCGAGGGTCGTGGGTCCCTCGCCTGCGATCTCGCCGCCCTGCTCTCGGAGCGCGATCTCGCGAAGGAGCGACGCGACGACGCCGATCTTCGTCATCGCCTCGATCTCCTCCATGAAGGCGCCAATGGACGTGCAAGGGGTGAGCGCGGTGCCAGCGATCGCATCCGTCGCTCGGCCGACGCCTGGCGCCGGCAGCTCGGCATCGCGCTCGATCGCGACCCGGAACGCGGCGCGATCGGCGCGGTGGTCGCCCTCGCCTATCCCGACCGCCTGGCGCAGCGGCGCGCCCAGGGATCCGGTGGGGTCCCGGGACAGTACCGGCTCTCCAACGGCAAGGGTGCCCGGCTCAGCGAGGCCGATCCGTTGGCGCGGGAAGACTATCTCGCGGTGGCGGCCCTCGACGGCGACCGCCGCGACGCACGCATCTTCCTGGCGGCGCCCCTCACGCTCGACGAGATCGAGAACGATTTCGCCGAGGCGATCGAGACCGTGGAGGTGATCGCCTGGAATCCGCGCGCGGAAACGGTCGAGGCGAAGACCGAGCGCCGGCTCTGGTCGCTGGTGCTGGCGGAGCGGCCGTTGAAGTCGCCACCGCGTGACGCCGTGGCCGCGGCCATGCTTGACGGCATCCGGCAGATGGGCCTCGCAGCGCTGCCCTGGACGGCGGAGATCGAGAATCTCCGCGCACGGGTCAACTTCCTGCGCAGCGCCGAGGGTGCCGCGAGCGGCTGGCCCGACCTCGGCGATGCCGCCTTGTCTGAGACGCTGGAGGACTGGCTTTCGCCTCATCTGGATGGTGTCAGCCGGCGTACGCATTTGGCGGGCATCGATCTGAAGGAAGCATTGACCGGCCGGCTGGACTGGAAGCAGCGGAAGGCGCTCGACGAATTGGCGCCAACCCACGTGACGGTGCCTTCGGGCTCCCGCATCCCGATCGACTACGCCCATCCGGTCCCGGTCCTGGCGGTGCGCCTCCAAGAGATGTTCGGTGCCACCGAGACGCCGCGCATCGCCGGCGGACGCGTGCCGCTGCTCCTGCATCTCCTGTCGCCGGCGCGGCGGCCGCTGCAGGTGACCCAGGACCTCAGGAGCTTCTGGAGCAACGCCTATACCGCCGTCCGCGCCGACATGCGCGGACAATATCCGAAGCATCATTGGCCGGAGAATCCGCTGGAAGCCGAGCCGACCGCGCGCGCGAAGCCCCGGCCGCGGTGATATCCTTCAGAGTCCCGCCGGACCTTTCAGGTCGCCGAACTCGCCTGGCGGGTTGACGAAGGGTGCGAAAATCTTCTGCGTCCCGATCTCGCGGTCGTGACCGAGGGCCCATCGCACCGAGGGGAAAGCGATCTCGTCCCAGGGAATCGCGTCGTAGGTGAAGAGCCCGACGTCGACACTCTCCGGTCCGGGCGCGATCTCGGGTGATGCGAGGCGCGCGCGATAGATCAACTGTACCTGCGAGAGACGCGGGATCGAATAGACCGCGAGCAAGGCCTCGATCTCGATCTTCGCCTGCGCTTCCTCCCAGGCTTCGCGGGCGGCGCCGGCCATCGTGGTCTCGTGCTGCTCCAGGAACCCCGCGGGCAGGGTCCAGAACCCCTTCCGCGGATTGATGGCACGGCGGCAGAGCAGGATCTTCGCGCCGTCATGCACGACGGAGCCGACCACGATCTTCGGATTCTCGTAGTTGATGAATCCACAATCCGCGCAGACCAGCCGCTCGCGATCCTCGCCTTCCGGGATCAGGCGCTGGAAGTTGCCGCGGGGCTGCGGATTCTCGTCGCTCATCCCGCGCTTAACTACGCTTCAGCGCGGCCACGCCCGGCAGATCCTTGCCCTCCATCCATTCCAGGAAGGCGCCGCCGGCAGTCGAGACATAGGAGAACCGGTCGACCACGCCGGCATGGGCCAGCGCCGCGACCGTGTCGCCGCCGCCGGCCACCGACAGCAGGGTCTTCGCCGCCGTCAGTATGGCTGCATAGCGCGCGACCGCGGTGGTACCCTGATCGAAAGGCGGCGTCTCGAAGGCGCCGACCGGGCCGTTCCAGACCAGCGTCTTGCAGGTCTTCAGCAGATCGTCGATCGCCTGGGCGGATTTCGGGCCGATGTCGAGGATCATCTGGTCGCGCGACACGGTGCCGATGTCGACGATCTGGGTCGGAACGCCGGCCTTGAACTCGGCCGCGGTGATCGCATCGACCGGCAGCACGATCCGGCAGTTCTTCGCCTTCGCCTTGGCGACAATGCCGCGGGCGGTCTCCGCCATGTCGCGCTCGGCCAGCGACTTGCCGACCTCCTTGCCTTCCGCGAACAGGAAGGTGTTGGCCATGCCGCCGCCGATCACCAGGAGATCGACCTTGGAGACCAGGTTGCCGAGGAGATCGAGCTTGGTCGAGACCTTGGCGCCGCCGACGATCGCCATCACCGGGCGCTGCGGATGCCCGAGCGCCGCGCCAAGATGATCGAGCTCGGCCTGCATCAGGCGGCCGGCGACCGCGGGAAGGATGTGGGCGATGCCCTCGGTCGAGGCATGGGCGCGATGCGCACAGGAGAAGGCGTCGTTGACGTAGATATCGGCGAGTGACGCCAGCTCCTTCGCGAAAGCGGGATCGTTCGCCTCCTCGGCATCATGGAAGCGCAGATTCTCCAGCAGCAGCACGTCGCCGTCCTTCAGCGCATCGGCGGCGCGCTTGGCCGCCGGTCCGACGCAGTCCTCGACGAAGGCGACCGGGCGGCCGAGCGCCTTGGAGAGCGGTTCGACCAGCGGCCGCAGCGAGAATTCCGGCGCGCGCTTGCCCTTCGGCCGGCCGAAATGCGCCATCACGATCACCCGGGCGCCCTTGCTCACCAGCTCCTTCAAGGTCGCCGCCGAACGGTCGATCCGGGTGCTGTCGGTCACCTTGCCGTCCTTCATGGGGACGTTGAGATCGAGGCGCACGATCGCCTTCTTGCCGGTGAAGTCGAGGTCGTCGAGGGTGCGGAAATCGCTCATCGGTGGGTCCGTTCCGGTGGGTGTCTGAAGGCAGGGCTCAATCGTCACGTGCCATAGACGGGAGGCGATTGCAACCGCGGCCGCCTGACGGTTAAGATTCGTTCTTGAAATCTCGCGGCGAAAAGGGGAATCGGATGGCGGCTCAGCCCGGCGAGTTCCGCTCCGCACTGGTGACCGGCGCCTCCAGCGGGATCGGCGAAGCCTTTGCCCGTGGCCTGCCGCGGACCACGGCCCTGCTGCTCGCGGGGCGCGACCGCGACAGCCTGAACCGGATCGCCCAGGACCTGACCTCGGCCGAGCGCACCGTCCGCATCGTCGCCGGCGATCTCGCCGCGGCCGAAGGCCGGGCCGGCGTCATCGCCGCCGCCGAAAGCGCCGAGGTCGATCTCGTGATCAACAATGCCGGCATCGGCAAGCTGGGGCGGGTGGTCGACAATCCCGAGGATCGCGAATCCGAGATGGTGCGCGTGAACGCCCTGGCGCCGGTCGAGATCTGCCGCGGGCTGCTGCCCGGCATGCTGCGGCGCGCGGAGGCCGCCGGCGCCCGCGCCGGGCTGATCAACGTCTCCAGCGCCGCCGCCTTCCAGCCGATGCCGTTCTTCGCCACCTACGCCGCCAGCAAGGCGTTCCTGCTGCATTACACCGAGGCGCTGGCCGAGGAGTTGAGCGACCGGCCGATCGACGTGCTGGCGCTCTGCCCCGGCGCCACCCGCACGCGGTTCTTCGCTCGCGCCGGCGTCGAGAAGCCGAGCTTCGCCACTTTGCACGAACCGGAACGCGTGGTGCGCGAAGGGCTGCAGGCGCTGGGGCACCGCGCGGTCCACATCGTCGGCCCCGGCAACTATCTCGCGACGGCGGCGATTCGCTTCCTGCCGCGCCGCATGGTTACCCACGCGGTTGAGACCGTGATGCAGCGCTGGCGCTAGCGCTCACTGTCCCGTGCAGAGACCGAGCGCCTGCAGGGATTCGGGCACGCTTCCGTTCGCGCCCTTGTGGCAATAGGGTTTCACTTCCAATCGCGCCTCGTCGCCGCGTCCCTCGGCGACCAACGTCTTCGCCAGGTAGGAAACCAGTGTGAACTCGAATTCCGGTTTGAACTCGATCTCCAGGACTTGATGTTCGGCAAGCGCTGCGCGCAGCTCGCGCTCGGACGTCACCGGATCATCGTCCATGGTGGCCAGCGCGCGATAGAAATGAGCGCGCGGATCCTTCGGATAGGCCTCCACCAGGTGTTTCGAGCTCGCCGCCAGCTGTTCGTCGGTCTTCGGCAATTCGTCGTCGGGGATCAGGTAGGCGCCGATCGCGTAGACGTCATGCACCCCTGCGACTTCGTATCCCGCGCCGGCGAAGACGACGATGGAGAGGGCCGCCAATGCCTGCGCGAGCGGCGCAAAGCGCGGCGCCGAGACATCGCGCGGCCAGATCCGGAGCAGGATGCCGCTCAAAGCGAACCCGGTCAGCGCGCCACCGAAATGCGCGGCGTAGTCGACCTGCCCGCCGCCACTGCCGGCGAAGGCCAGCGGGAGCAGGGAGGGGATCAGCATCCGCAGCATGCGCGCCTGGACGGAGGTGCGCACCAGGCCGCGCGGATACCGAAACGAAGTCACATAGGCCGCGGCGATCAGGCACATGATCGCCCCGGAGGCGCCGATCGAGACCATCTCCGGCGGATTGATCAGCATCGACATCCCGGCGCCGCCCAGGGCGCCGAAGAAGAACAGCACCAGTAGCCAGGCACGGCCGAGCAGCCGCTCCAGCACGCTGCCCGCGAACCAGAAGGCGATGCCGTTGAAGATGATGTGCTCGAGATTGGCGTGGAGCAGCGGCCCGGTGAAGAGGCGGAACCACTCGCCGTGCTTGACGACCAGGTCCCGCATCAGGCCGCCGAAGGCGATCAGCGTCGTGATGCTCGGCTCCAATGCGGGCTTGCCGCCTTCGGCCGGGAAGTTGACTTCGAGCGCGAAGATCGCCGCCAGCACGGCGAGCATGGCCAAGGTCAGCACCGGCCAACGCCTGGTCTCCGGCAGAGCGGCCGGCGTCACTGGAACCAGGGCGTCGCCGCTCAAGCGCGGCTGCCGCAGGGCGCGCTCGATCAGGCTTTGCCGCGAATTCCTGAGCGGACCGATGTTGCGGGTGACCGTGCGACTGGAAAGATCGACCGCATAGGTGGTCACCAGCCGGTAGAACCGCGACTTCAGAGGTTTCAGGCGCGCGATGTCGTCGCGTGTAACCTGGTTCCGGATCTCGACGATGTCGACGAAGGCCGGCATGCGCGCATGGTTGAAGCGCGGCGAATACGTCTTGCGGCAGAGCTTGGCGATCTCCACCACGGTCGTCCGGTCGAGGCGGAAGCGATTCGCCGGGTCCGCGGACGCATCGACGATGCAAAGGATCCAGAATCCGCTGCCGTCCGTCTTGGTGAGGATGATGTCGCTGGCGCCCGCAAGACGCTGGGCTTCCGGCACGGCGCCCAACTGGTAGCCCTGCTGGGCGACAAGCAGTTTGGCGAGATAGGTGGAGAAGGGCTCAGTATCCTGACCCGGCAATTCCGACAACGAATCAAGCCCGCCCACGCGCAACCCCATTCGGGGTCACTTATCCGGAGCCCATCCGGGATCACCCACCCCCAGTGGATACTACACGTCGAAGTTGCTTTTCGTCAACGCACGGGTCGATGGCCCATGCGCGGCTAGGCGATCGAGAAGAAGGTGATCTGCTCGCCGCCGGCTTCCCGCTCGTGCTCGTCCTGCAGGTCGGCGTCGGGCAGCAGGCGATAGACCGTGGCGCCGAGAATGCCGTCGCCGCTGCTGCCGTCCTCGGCGAGCGGCAGCATGATCCGCTCGCCGGTGAAGTTGCGACCGAGGTTGTTGTAGATCATTCCAATCCCGCGCATGCAGGCCGGTTCCAGCACGACGCGCTTGTGCCACGGATAGAAGGTCTCGTAGATCTCGGGCGCGAAGAATTCGGACATCGGTACGCCGCGCGGCGACTTGCCGAAGGCACGGACGATCTCCTCCCCGGCCAGCCGTCCGGTGAAGGTCTCCGCCGCGCGGTCGTACTTCCAGGACCATACGTAGCGCAGGCTGCGGCCGATCGCGACCGGGTCG
>Ga0335070_10000904_pt1 | contig 34030 bp, 24 predicted proteins | sample Lox_Sample_13_FD_206722 | JGI IMG/M metagenome (GOLD analysis project Ga0335070, IMG submission 206722) | Soil microbial communities from Loxahatchee National Wildlife Refuge, Florida, United States - Lox_Sample_1.3 | ecosystem: Environmental > Terrestrial > Soil > Wetlands | place: USA... | reverse complement strand
GTTCGCTCGCCCGGACTCGCGAACCTTGGGCGCGCGGCGAGCCGGGCCAAGAAAGGCACCGGCGCCAGGCTCGCCCGGAGGGGGCTCGACCGAGCGCCTGATTCCTTCCTCTCGCTCCGGCTCCCGCCGCGCGCGTCGGTCGGCTCGCCCGGACTCGCGAACCTTGGGCGCGCGGCGAGCCGGGCCAAGAAAGGCACCGGCGCAAGGCTCGCCCGGAGGGGGCTCGACCGAGCGCCTGGTTCCTTCCTCTCGCTCCGGCTCCCGCCGCGCGCGTCTCGGACCTCGAGCGGGCCGCGGCGCGGGCCGACGGACGGGAGAGGGAACGGGGAAGGCGCACCCTCTCCGGGCGCCGAGTCAGCTGGGCGGAAAGCCCGGCACGTCGCGCCCGGCGTAGCCCGTCATCTCGACGTAGGCGCGGCCGCCGATCGGGCGGCCGCCCCGCGTTCCCTCGACGCGGCACGCGCCCTCCCAGTAGGTCACGCCGGTGGACCTTCCGGTGACGAGCTCCTGGTCCGGGACGAGCGGCGTGACCGTCACGGCCAGATCGAGCGACCGGACCGCGACCGACCACACGGCGGGGTAGACCGCGTGCGAGCGCGGCGAGGCCCAGGCCGACTTCGGGACGAGCGTCACGTCGCTCCACGGGATCGGCCTCGGCGCCGAGCCGTCGGCCGGGACGAACGTGCCGGCCGAGAACGGCGACGCCGCGTTTCCGGAGAGGCGCATCCGGTAAAGCATCAGGTCCGAGCCGTCAGAGAGCTGGAGCGCGAACCAGTCCCAGCCGGACGTTCGGGCGGGCAGCGCTCCCGGGCCCCACTCGTGGTCGAACCAGGCGGTGCCGTTGAGCACCGTCGTCCGGCCGCCGCCGACGAGCGTGCCGGCGGCGGCGAAGCGTGTGATCGACACGTAGCGCGAGTATTCGTTCTCGCCGGGACCCTTCTTCGAAAAACCCGCTTCGCCGTGAAGCACGGGCGGCTTTTCCGGCGTCAGCCGCAGGTCGAGCGTGCCGATGTCGCGCGCGCGCGCCGCGAGGCGCACGACGCCGTTCTCTTCGCGGGCGAACCAGTCTTCGTTCGACACGTCGAGCCCCGACGCCGAGGCGCCCGCGATCCCCGGCAAACCGAGGTGCGCTTTCTCGTCGTAGGCGAAGGTGCCCCGGGCCGCGTCGGTCCACGCGAAGTGGGCGAGGTAGAGCTCGCGGGCTCGGAAGAACGTGAGCTGGAAGCCATAGGCCTTGCCGTCCGGCGCCTGCAGGTGGCCCGTGTAGTACCACCACTCGAGCGCGGTGTCGGGGTGCGCCCCGTGATCGCGCGGGAACTCGATCGGGCCCGCGGCGGGCGCGGCGGCGAGCAACAGCGCGGCGAGGAGCCGTCTCATTCTTCCGCCAGCGCCGCGGCCGGGTCGACCGACGCCGCGATGCGGCCGGGCACGATCCCGGCCAGGAGCGAGGCGAGGAGCACGAGTCCCGCGGCTCCGGCGAGCTTGCCGGCCGGCACGTCGAGCGCCACGGTCCAGCCGAAGGACTGCGGGTTGATGACGCCGAGCAGCAGGGCCGCGAACGCCGCGCCGGCGGCGAAGGCCGCGGCGGTCCCGACGAGGCCTGTCAGCAGCGCCTCGAGCAGCGTCGCCCGGCGGATTTGAGCCGACGCCGTGCCGATCGCGCGCAGAAGGCCGAAGGCGCGCCGGCGCTCGACGGCGGAGGCCGCGAGCGCGTTGGCGATGCCGAGGACCGCGACACCGAGGGCGATCGCTTCGAGCGCCCGCGTGACGGCGAACGTGCGGTCGAAAATCGCGAGCGCCTCGCGGCGCAGCTCCCGGTTCGTCGTGATCGAGAGCGCGAAGCGCCCTTCGGCGGCGGCCAGGATCCTGCGCCGCAGAGCGTTCGGGTCGACGCCGGGCGCCGCGAGAACGGCGGCGCTCGTCACGCGCGGATCGGCAAAGAGCGCGAGGTACAGCTCGCGGTCGAGGACGACCGTGCCGCGGTCGTTCGAGTAGTCGCGGTAGACGCCCGCGACGCGGAACGCGCGAGGGCCGCGGGGCGTGGGGAGCGTGAGCGTCGCGCCGGCGCGGGCCCCGAAGCGTCGGGCGTACGGCTCGGAGACGAGGACCTCTCCGAGGCGGCGCGCCTCGAGGGCGACCTTTCGGGCATCCGAACCGTCGAGCAGCGGCGGGCCGCCGACGCGTGCGAGCACGCGAAAGTCGCCCGAGCCGAGCGTGTAGGGGCGGCCCGAGGGATCGACCACGTCGCGCGCGCGGAACGGGTCCACCGCGGCCACGCCGTCGAAACCGGCGAGAAAGGGGACGAGGTCCGGCGGCAGGTCGCCCACGATGCCCGAGCGGCCGCCGGCGTCGGCCTTGACCCAGAGGTCCGAGCGCAGCGTCGACTCGACCCAGAGGCGCACGGTTTCGCGGATCGAGGAGACGGTCACGATCATGGCGAGCGTCATGCCGAGCGCCATCGCGAGCGCCGTCACCGCGATGCCGTTTCGGGCGAGCGCGCCGCCGAAGAAGCCGGACGCCAGGCGGCCCTCGACGCCGAGCAGGCGCCCGAAGAGGACGCCCGGGCCGCGCGTGCCCAGGCGCACGAGGAGCGGCCCCGACAGGGCGAGCGCGGCGACGACCGCGACGACCGCCGCGAACCCGAAAAGGGGGAAGCCGTCGACGGCGGGCAAGCGCGAGAGCCCCCAGGCCGCGGCGAGGAGGGCTCCGGCGGCGGCGGCCCGCGGCCACAGGCGTTTGCGGAAGACGCCCTCGATCGACCCGGCGCGCATCGCCGAGGCCGGCGCGACCCGCGTCGCCTCGAGCGCCGGCAGCAGCGACGCCGCGACCGCCGAGGCGAGGCCGACGGCCGCCGCGAGGGCGACGGCGCCGGTGAAGCGGACGCCCTCGACGTGGGCCGCCGGCAGGTAGATGCTCGAGACCGTCCCGGCCACGGCGCGAAGCGCGGCCCGCGACATCCCGTCGCCGAGGAGCTCGCCGAGGGCCGTGCCGGCGACGCCGATGACGAGCCCTTCGGCCAGAAACGCCGCGAAGATCGAAAGCCGCGAAGCGCCGATGGCCCGGAGCGCGGCGATCTCGGGTCGGCGGCGCAGGACCGCGATCGAGACGGCGTTGACAACGAGGAAGACGCCGACGAGCAGCGTCAGCGATCCGAGAGCGTTCAGGTTGAAGCGGAACGCCCGGACCATCCGCTCCGCGGTCTCGGCGGCGCGGCCCGGGGAGTCGAGCGACAGCCCGGGCGGCAGCGCCTGCCGGATCGCGCGCTCCGTCTCGGCCCGGGGAGCCTCGGGGGAAAGCACGACGTCCACGCGGTCGACGAGGCCGGGCTTGCCGAGGAGGGTCTGCGCGGTGAAGACGTCGGTGACGAGCGCGTCGCCGCCCGAGGCGCGGGCGAGCCCGGTCAGCGCGAGGATGCCGCCGACCTTCGCCTCGCGGCGCTTCCCGCCGGCGACGAGCGCGAGGGTCGCGCCCGGCGCGAGGCCCCGGCGCGCGGCGAGCGGCGCGGGCACGAACACGGATCCCGGCGCCGCGAGCGCGGCCCGGGCGCCTTCGCCGGCCGGTTCGAGGATGCGCACCTCGCGGACCGCGCCGTCGCCGCCCCAGTCGATGCCGAGGACCTGGACGACCTCGCGGGGCGAGCCCTCGAGGACCGCGGACCCGACGACCGCCGGGGCGAACGAGCCGACCTTCCACAGGAACGCCAGGCGGCGCAGGTCGTCGACGGGCACGCCGCCCACGCCGGTGACGACGAAATCGCTCCGGCCGGCCACGGCGGCGGCGGCCTCGCGAAAGGAAGCCGTGACGCTCCGGTTCGCGTGGTGGATCGCCGCGACGGCGGCCACGCCGATCGCGACGCCGAGCGCGGGCAGCAGGATCCGGGCCGGGCGGCGCCGCGCCGGTCCCGTGACGAGCGCGCGGAAGACGAGGGAGAAACCCTTCACCGCAGGCGCCCGTCGCGGACGGCGACGACGCGGTCCGCCCGCGCCGCCGCGGCGCTCGAGTGCGTCGCCAGGAGCAGCGTGACGCCGCGCTCGCGGCGGACCTCGTCGAGGAGCCCCAGGACCTCGCCGCCGTTGCGGCTGTCGAGGTTGCCGGTGGGCTCGTCGGCGAGCAGCAGACGCGCGCCCGTCACGAGCGCGCGGGCGATCGCGACCCGCTGCATCTCGCCGCCCGAGAGCTCGTACGGGTGCGCGTCCGCGCGGCGTCCGAGCCCCACGCGGGCGAGCAGCGCCGTGGCCCGCTCCGACGCGTCGGCGCCGCCGTCGAGCCGGCGGGGCAGCTCGACGTTCTCCAGGATCGTCAGGTGGGGCAGGAGGTTGAAGAACTGGAAAACCATGCCGACGTCGCGGCGCCGGTAGAGCACCAGGGCGCGCTCGTCGAGGTCGGCGATCGACCGGCCTCCCACGCGAAGCTCTCCGGAAGTCGGCTTGTCGAGGCCGCCGACCAGGTGGAGGAGGGTCGACTTGCCGCTGCCCGACTCGCCGACCAGCGCGAGGAACTCGCCGGGCGCGACGTCGAGGTCGAGGCCGTCGAGCGCGACGACCGGCTCGGCGCCCGCGTAGACCCTGCGAAGCTGCCGGCAGGAGACGGCCGGCGCCGGAGACGCGTCGAGCGGCACGGTGCGAGAATACCCGACGACAGGACGTGAATTTTCTATCACCGCTTCGCCGGGCCTGGACGCACCGCGCCCTCGTCGCGGCTCTCGTGCGCCGTGAGCTGACCGCCCGCTACCGCGGGGGCGCCCTCGGCTTTCTCTGGTCCCTCTTGAACCCGCTGCTGCTGCTGGCGGTCTACGCCACGGTCTTCCGGCTGGTTTTCGCCCCGCGCGCGGACGTCCGGCCCTACGCGCTCTTCCTCTTCGGCGGCGTGCTGCTGTGGGGCTTCGCGTCGGCGGCCCTGACCGACGCGGTCGACGCCTTCCGGGTCAACGGGCCCCTGCTGCGCAAGACGACCGTCTCGCCGGAGGTCTTTCCGGCCGCCGCGGTCGGCGCGCGCCTGGCTCACCTGCTCCTCGCGCTGCCGGTGCTCGGCGCCGCGCTCGCCGTGGCCGCGGTCCGCGGCCGGATCGAGCCGGGGCTCGCGGCGTTCGAGTTTCCCGTCGTCCTGCTGCTGCTCTGCCTCGCCGTCTTCGGCGGCGCGCTCGGCCTCTCCGCGCTCTCGGTTCACTTCGGCGACGTGCGCGACATCGTCGGGAACCTCCTGACGCTGACGTTCTTCCTCACGCCGGTGCTCTATCCCGCCGAGGCCGTGCCCGAGCGGTGGCGCTGGGTGCTGCGCTGGAATCCGTTTGCGAGTTTCTTCAACGGGCTCCACGACACGCTCTTCCATTTCCGGCCGGTCGCGGCCGCGGACTGGATCGGGATGACCGCGGCGGCGGCCCTCGCGCTCGCCGGCGGCGGCGCGATCTTCGAGCGCCTGCGGGACTCGCTCGCGGAGGAGGCATGAGCGCGCCGCGGCCTGCCATCGCCGTCGCGGGCGTTTCGAAGCTCTACCGCCGTTATGCCCGCGGGGCGCACGGCACGCTGAAGTCGGCGCTCCTCGGCGGGCGCGGGCCGCGCCGCGAGGACGGCGGCGTCGTCGCGCTCGACGACGTCTCCTTCGCGGTCGCGCCGGGCGAGACGCTCGGCGTCGTCGGCGCGAACGGATCCGGCAAGTCCACGCTGCTGAAGCTGCTGGCCGGCATCGTGCGGCCGACGCGCGGCTCGGTCTCCGTGGCCGGCCGCCTCGCGGCCCTGCTCGAGCTCGGCGCGGGCTTCCACCCCGAGATTTCCGGCCGCGAGAACGTCGAGATCACGGGCCTGCTGCTCGGCCTCTCGAAGAAGGAGATTGCCGCGCGCTTCGACGCGATCGTCGCCTTCGCCGGCATCGAGGCGTTCCTCGACGCGCCGGTGAAGACGTACTCGTCGGGCATGGCGGTGCGGCTCGGCTTCGCGATCGCCGCGCACAGCGACCCCGACGTGCTCCTCGTGGACGAGGTGCTCGCCGTCGGCGACGAGGCGTTCGCCCACCGGGCGCTGGAGAAGTTCGCCGAGTTCGAGCGGGCGGGCAAGACGCTCGTGTTCGTGTCGCACGACCTCGCGCTCGTCGCCGAGCGCTGCCGGCGGGCGCTCTGGCTCGAGGGCGGGCGGCTGTCCGCCGACGGGCCGTCGGGCGAGGTCGTGGCCCGGTACCGCGAGCGCGTGGCCGCCGACGAAGGGGAGCGGCGCGCGCGCGAGGCCGGGACCGGCGGCCGCGTCGGGTCGGGCGTGGCGACGCTCGAGAGCGTGCGCCTGCTCGACGGCGCCGGCAGGCCCGCGGGCCTCCTCCGGTCGGGTCAGCCGGCGATGCTCGAGATCCGGGCGCGCGCGCCGGAGCCGCTGTCGGACTTCGTGTTCGGCGTCTCGATCGCCACGGTCTCGGGCGCGACCGTCTTCGGCACGAACACCGCGCTCGAAGGCTATCGCCCGGAGCTCTTCTCCGGCGAGGCGCGCGTCCTCCTCGAGATCCCGTCGCTCGACCTCGCGCCCGGCGTGTACGCGGTCGACGCGGCGGTGCACGCGCGGGATGGCGCGCCCTACGACTACCGACGCGACGTCCTGCGCTTCGAGGTGGCGGCCGATCGGCCGGGCGCCGGCGTCTGGAGCCCGGCGCGGCGCTGGAGCTTTTCGGGCGGCGTCCGCTGGAAGGGTTAGACCGCGGCATGCAGGTAAACTTGCCGCGCCGCATGCGTTCGTCCTTCCTGCCCTTCGCCCGGCCGAGCCTCGGCGAAGAGGAGATCCGCGAAGTCGTCGACACGCTCCGGTCGGGCTGGATCACGACCGGCCCGAAGACGGAGCGCTTCGCCGCGGCGTTTCTCGAGTACGTCGGCGGCCGCTACGCCGTGCCGGTCTCGTCGGCGACGGGGGGACTCCACGCGGCGCTGCTGGCCCTCGGCATCGGCCCCGGAGATGAAGTCGTGACGACACCGCTGACCTTCGTCGCGACGCTCAACACGATCGTGCACTGCGGCGCCGTCCCGGTCCTCGTCGACGTCGACGCGGCCACGCTCCAGATGCGCGTCGAGGCGGTCGAGCCCGTCCTGACGCCGCGCACGAAGGCGATCGTGCCGGTCCACTACGTGGGCCAGCCCGTGGACCTCGATCCGCTCCTCGCGCTGGCTTCGGCCCGCGGCATCGCGGTGCTGGAGGATGCGGCGCACGCCGTCGGCACCGAGTACAAGGGGCGCCGCATCGGCTCGTTCCCGACGACGTCGGTCTTCTCGTTCCATCCGAACAAGAACATCACGACGGGCGAGGGCGGCATGATCGTCACCGAGGACCGCGAGGTCTTCGAGCGCGCGTCGCTGCTGAAGTTCCACGGGATGGATCGCGAGGCCTGGAAACGCTTCGCGAAGGAGGGAAGCCCCCGTTACGACGTCGCGTTGCCCGGCTTCAAGTACAACATGATGGACATCCAGGCGGCGCTCGGGCTTCACCAGTTGAAGCGTCTCGACGGCTTCATCGCGGAGCGGACGCGCCTGGCGGCGCGCTACGACGCGGCGTTGGCCGGCATGATCGGACTGATCCTGCCGGCCCGGGTCCCGTACGCGTCGCGCCACGCGTGGCATCTCTACACGCCGCTCGTCGACGTCGAGCGGCTGACGATCTCGCGCGACCGGTTCATGGAGGAGCTCAAGCGCCGCAACGTCGGCACCGGCCTCCACTACACGGCGGCCCACGAGTTTTCGTACTACGCCGCGCGATTCGGCTGGAAGCCCGACGACTATCCGGAGGCGCACTTCGTGTCGGAGCGCATCGTGTCGCTGCCGCTCTTCCCGGGTCTCTCGGACGCCGACCAGGACGACGTCATCGCCGCGGCCGGCGAAGTGCTCGAGGCCTTCCGCCGGTGAAGACCTCCGTCGTCGTCCCCGTCTACAACGAGGAGGGCAACCTCCCCGAGCTCCTGCGCCGCCTCGCCGCGGTCCTGGACGCGACGGGAGAGCCGTACGAGCTCGTCTTCGTGGACGACGGCAGCCGCGACGGCTCGCTCGCCATCCTGAAAGAGGCGGCCGCGGCGCCGCCGGGCCGCGTGCGCGTGCTCGAGCTCGCGCGCAACTTCGGGCAGCACCAGGCGATCCTCGCCGCGTTCGCCAGCGTCGAGGGCGACGTCGTCGTCACGCTCGACGCCGACCTGCAGAATCCGCCGGAGGAGATCCCGAAGCTTCTCGCGAAGGTCCGCGAGGGCTACGACGTCGTCGGCGGGGTGCGCCAGAACCGCCAGGACACGTTCCTGCGGCGCCTGGCCTCGGCCGTCGTCAACCGGATCACGGTCGCGATCACGCGCATGAAGATCACCGACTTCGGCTGCATGCTGCGGGCGTACTCGCGCGACGTCGTCGAAGAGATCAACCGCTGCGACGAGTCCTCGACGTTCATCCCGGCGCTCGCCCAGAGTTTCGCGCGGCGCCCGACGGAGGTTCCCGTCGCGCACGCGCCGCGCACGCGCGGCGAGTCCGCGTATTCGCTGTACCGGCTCGTCCGGCTGAACTTCGACCTGATGACCGGCTTCTCCCTCGTGCCGCTGCAGGCGTTCGGCCTGCTCGGGTCGATCGTGGCCGTGGGCGGCATCGCGTTCGCCGCGTTCCTCTTCATCCGCCGGGTCGTCCACGGCGCCGAGGCCGAGGGCGTGTTCACCCTCTTCGCGATCCTCTTCACGCTCCTCGGCGTGGCGATGGCGGGGCTCGGCCTCGTGGGCGAGTACGTCGGCCGCATCTACCAGCAGGTGCGCGGCCGGCCGCGCTTCCGGGTGCGCCGCGTCTACGGCCCCGGTTCCCGCGCCGAACCGGAAACCAGAAGCCGGAATCCGGAAACCCTCCGCTCATGACGCGCCTGGCGGTGTTCGCGTACTCCGACACGGGCCACGCGTGCCTGAAGTACCTGCTCGACCGGGGCGAGCGCGTGGTTTTCCTCGCGACGCACCGCGACGCGCCCGACGAGAAGGCCTGGTTCCCGAGCGTCGCGGAGCTCGCGCGCTCCCGGGGCATCGAGCCCGTCGTCATGGAGAATCCGCTCGATCCGACGGCGATCGCGCGCGTCGCCGCGGCCCGGCCGGATCTGCTCTTCTCCTTCTACTACCGCCGCGTCCTGCCGGCGGAGATGCTGGCGATCCCGCCGCTCGGCGCCTGGAACGTGCACGGGTCGCTCCTGCCGAAATTTCGCGGGCGCGCGCCGGTCAACTGGGCCGTGCTGAAAGGCGAGACGGAGACCGGCGCCACGCTGCACGCGATGACCGAGCGCGCCGACCGCGGCCCGATCCTCGACCAGGAGGCGGTGCCGATCGGCCCGGACGACACCGCGATCGAGGTGCAGCGCCGCGTGACCGGGGCCGCGGTCAAGGTGCTCGCGCGCCGCCTCGGCGAGCTCGAAGCGGGGACGGCGAAACCCGTGCCCCAGGACGAGGCGGCGGCCTCGCGCTTCGGGCGCCGCCGGCCGGACGACGGCCGGATCGACTGGACGCGGCCGGCGAAGGAAGTGCACGACCTCGTGCGGGCGGTGACGCACCCGTATCCCGGGGCGTTCACCGACGTGTTCGGCCAGAAGACGTTCGTGTGGCGCTCGCGCCTGCCGGGTCTGGCCGCGCACGACACGTTCCCGGGCCAGGTGCGCGCCGAGGAGGCGCGCCTGTTCGTGGCGTGCGGCGACGACCGCTACGTCGAATTGCTGTCCCTGCAGGAGGACGGCGGCCCCGAGGAGACGACGGCGCAGTATCTGGATCGGAGGCGGTGATGCGGGTTCTGATTCTCGGCGTCAACGGGTTCATCGGCAACGCGCTGACCGAGCGCATCCTCCAGACGACCGACTGGCACGTGTCGGGCCTGGACATCGGCTCGGACAAGATCGCGCCGTTTCTCGACAACCCGCGGTTCACGTATCTCGAGGGCGACATCGCGATCAACAAGGAGTGGATCGAGTACCAGGTCAAGAAGTGCGACGTCGTCCTGCCGCTCGTGGCGATCGCGACGCCGGCGGCGTACGTCCGCGAGCCGCTGGCGGTCTTCGAGCTCGACTTCGAGGAGAACCTCCGGATCGTCAAGCAGGCCGTCCGCTACAGGAAACGCGTGGTGTTCCCGTCGACGTCCGAGGTCTACGGCATGTGCCCGGATGCCGAGTTCGACGAGGACCGCTCGCCGCTCGTGTACGGCCCGATCCAGAAGCAGCGCTGGATCTACTCCTGCAGCAAGCAGCTCCTCGACCGCGTGATCTGGGCCTACGGGGAACGAGGGCTGCAGTTCACCCTCTTCCGTCCGTTCAACTGGTTCGGCCCGCACCTGGACGACATCGACTCGCCGAAGGAAGGCTCCAGCCGCGTGCTGACGCAGTTCCTGCACAACATCCTTTACGGCGAGCCGATCAAGCTCGTGGACGGCGGGACGCAGCGCCGGTCGTTCACGTACATCTCCGACGGGATCGACGCGCTCATGGCGATCCTCGAGAACCGGGGCGGCGCGGCCGACGGCGGCATCTTCAACGTCGGCAACCCCGCCAACGACCTTTCGATCCGCGAGCTCGCGCAGCGCATGATCGCGGCGGTCGGCTCCTCCCCGGGCTTCGAGGAGCACGGCCGGAAGGCGTCGATCGTCGAAGTCGCGTCGGGCGAGTACTACGGTCCGGGCTACCAGGACATCCTGACGCGCGTCCCGTCGATCCGGCAGGCCCGGCAGAAGCTCGGCTGGGAGCCGAAGGTCTCGCTCGAGGACGGCATCCGCCGCACGCTCGACTTCTACCTTCAGAGCCGACGGCCCGCGCCATGACGCCGCGTCGCGTCGCCCTCAAGGTCGACTGCGACACCCTGGAAGGCACCCGCGACGGCGTGCCGCGGCTGCTCGAGATCTTCGCCCGGCGCGGGATCCGCGCGACGTTCTACTTCACGCTCGGGCCGGACCGCTCGGGCGTGGCGGTGCGGCGCCTCTTCACGCGGAAGGGGTTCCTCGCGAAGATGCTCCGGTCCCGCGCGCCGTCGCTCTACGGCTGGCGGACGATGCTCTACGGGACGCTGCTGCCGGCGCCGATGATCGGCGCGGCGTGCGCGGACGTGATGCGCTCGGCCGCCCGCGCGGGCCACGACACGGGCGTCCACGGCTGGGACCACGTCGGGTGGCACGACGGCCTGCCGCGGTTCACGCGCGCGGAGGTCGCCCGCGACTACGGCGCCGCCCATGCGGAGTTCCTGCGGCTCCTCGGCAGGCCCGCGCGCACGAGCGCGGCGCCCGGCTGGACGGTCAGCGCGCTCTCGCTCGAGGTCCAGGAAGAGCGGGCCCTGCTCCACACGAGCGACACGCGCGGCGGAGCGCCGTTCTTTCCCTCGGCCGGCGGACGGACGTTCCACACGCTCGAGGTGCCGACGACGCTGCCGACCCTGGACGAGACGCTCGCCTGGCCGAGCCTCGCCGGCGACGCCGGCCAGCGCGCCTTCTTCCGCGGGGCCGTGCGCGGCACCGAGGTCCACACGATTCACGCCGAGGTCGAGGGCCGCTCGAAGGCAGCGCTCTTCGAGGGCATCCTCGACGACTGGTCGGCCGACGGCGTCGCTTTCGTGACCCTGGCCGAGCTCGCCCGCGAAGTGCTGGAGCACCGGAGCGCCGTGCCCGCGCGCGCGGTCGTGGAGACGCGCCTGCCCGGCCGGGGCGGCACCGTGGCGACCGGCTGGCCGGAGGGCGAGGCGCCGTGACGTCGGCGGAGCGGATCGTCGTCGCGGCCGGCTTCGCGGCGGCGGTGCTGCTGCGGGTCTTCTTCTTCGCCGGGTTCGACGAGAACTACGACACGCAGTCCTACGGCGAAGTCGTCCGCGTGGTCGCGTCCGGGCACGATCCGTACTCCGGAACGGACCGCTACAACTACTCGCCGGTCTGGGCCGGGACGCTCGTGGTCCTGGCGTCCGCGGCCCGCGCGGCCGGGACGTCGCTCGCGTCCGCCGTCGGCGTTCTCCTGTTCGCGGCCGACGCGGCGGGCGCCGTCGTCGTCCACCGGCTCGCCGGCGGCGGTGCCGCCGGGGCGCGGGCCGCGCTTCTCTTCTACGCCAACCCGGTGTCGATCTTCCTCTCGAGCTACCACCGGTCCTTCGACGCGCTGGCGCTCCTGCTGCTGCTCGGCGCGCTCGCGCTCTTTCGCGCCGACCCCGGCCGCCGCGGCCGGGTGACGGCGGCGCTCGCCGGGTCGCTGCTCGTCAAGCACGTCGCCGCGTTTCACCCGCTCCTGTTCCTGCGGCGGCGCGGCCCCGGCCTTCGGGCCCGCGACGTGGCGGCCGTCTACGCCGCGTTCCTCGTTTCGTTCATCCCGTTCTGGCGGTCGGCAGGCGCGATCCGGCGCAACGTCTTCCTGTACGGCGGTCTCGGCGGCCTCTACGGACTCGACGCGCTGCTGCTCGTCCCCGGCATGCCGTTCTGGGTGCCGCGCGCCCTCTTTCTCGCCGCCGCGCTCCTGGCGGTCGCGCTTCTCCGGCGGGCCGGCGTCGAAACGGGCCGGGCGAGCCTGGTTCTCTTCCTCGTGACGCTCGTGTTCCTTCCGGGGATCGGCCGGCAGTATTTCGTCTGGCCGATCGCGCTCGGCGCCGTTTACGGCGGGGCGGGCTACCTGGTCTACACGGTCGCCGCGGCCGCGGCGCTCGTCGGGATTGCCGGCCTCGGCGGCTCCGTGCCCCTGCCCGGCTGGTACGGCGTGTGGTGGGCGGCGCTCCTGTGGCTCCTGCTCGAGGCGCGCGCGATCCGACGCGCGCCGCGGACGGCGGCATGAAGCTCTCGAGGGTCCTGCTCGCGGCGGGGTTTCTCGGCGCGCTCGCGATCCGCGTCGTCTACCTCCGGCACTTCACGACGAACTTCGACGTCGCGGCCTTCGAGAATACGGTCGCGATCCTGCGCCGCGGCGGCGACCCCTACGCCGGGGCGAGCCGGTACAACTACTCGCCCCTCTGGGCGGAGGTGCTCGTCGCGGTCGACGCCGCGGCCCGGCGGCTCGGGATGACTTTCGGCGCCGCCCTCGGCGCCTGGCTGCTGGCGGTCGACGCGGCGACGGCGCTCCTGCTGCGCCGCCTGGCGGGCGGCGGGCGCCGGGGCGCCGCGGCGGCGCTGCTGTTCTTCGCCAACCCCGTGTCGGTCTTCGTGTCGAGCTTTCACCTCCAGTTCGACAACGTCGCGATCCTGTTCCTGCTCGCCGCGCTCGCGTGCGGCGTTCGGACGCGGGCGTCCCGCGCCGGGACCGCGATCGCTCTGGGCGCCTCGCTCGTCGTCAAGCACGTGACGATCTTCTTCCCGCCGCTGTTCGTCCGGGGGCGGCGCGGCCGTCCGGGGCTCAGTCTTCTCGCGGGGGCCGTCCCCTACTTTCTTTTCGCGGCCGCGTTCGTCCCGTACGCGCGCTCCTCCGAGGGAATCCGGAGGAACGTGCTCGGCTACCGCAGCCTGGCGGAGGACTACGGCACGGCGATGCTGTCGAAGATTCCCGGAGCGCCCGCGTCCCTGCCGACCGCGGTGTTCCTGCTCGGCGTCGGCGCCGCGCTCCTGCGGCTGCGGCGTCACCCGGTCGAGCCGGCGCGCGCGTGTCTCTTCCTCTTTCTCGTGATGCTCCTGCTCGTTCCCGGGATCTGCGAGTACTACTTCGTCTGGCCCGTCGCGCTCGGCGCGCTCTTCGGCGGCGCGGGCTATCTCGTGTACACGCTCGTCGTCTCGGCGTTCTTCCTCGGCTCGCCGGACGGCCTGAACCTTCCGATCGCGCACCTGCCCGGGTGGCACGGCGTGTGGTGGAGCGTTCTCTTCTGGCTCGCGTGGGAAGCGCGGCGGCTCTCGGGAAAGACGCGGGCCTCCGGCATAATGGCCGCGTGAAGGCCCGCGGGCAGGTCCGTTCCGAGATCTGGCTCGCGCTCGCCTCGGTCGGGGGTTCCTTTCTCGTCTACCTGCCGTTTCTCGCCGACATGAGTCCCGTGTACCGCTTCTGGGACGGCCCGAACTACCTGACGGTGGCCCGGACGCTCTACGCCGTCCGGCCGGACAACCCGCTGCTCGCTTACGTCTACAAGCCCTCGTACTTCCTCACCCACCTGCCGCTCTATCCGTTGTGCGTGCGGGCGCTCGCCTTCGTCGGCTACGAGCGGGCGCTGCTGCTCGTCTCGGTCCTCGCGTCGATGGCGGCCGTGCTGATCTTCTACCGCCTCGCGCGCGACGTCTGGAAGCTGTCCTCGCCGGCGTTTCTTTCGCTCGTGTTCCTGTTCCTGCCGCCGCGGTGGGTGCTCTACCGCTCGACGGGCGCCTCCGAATCGCTCTACATCGCCACGACGCTCGCCGCGGTCTGGTTCTTCGAGAAGGCCGAGGTCGGCCGCGCCGCCCTCGCCGGGATGCTCGCGACGGTGACGCGGATCTCGGGGCTGATGATCGCGCCCGCCTTCGGCGCCGTGCTGCTCGTCCGAAAGCGGTGGCGGTCGATCCCCTGGCTCTTCCTGATCCCGGCGGGACTCGTCGCCTATTTCGCGTTCTGCGCCGTGCGGTTCGGAAGCTTCTTCGCCTACTTCGCGCCGCACGGCGAAAAACTCTCGCGGTTCGTGCCGTTCGGATTCCTGCCGGTGCTCTTCTCCAAGGGGCTCTACCACCAGGTCGAGTTCCACATCCTGCTCGCGCTGGTCTATGCCGTCGGCACCGCGCGCCTGCGGCCCTTTCCCGTCATCTTTTCGTACTGCGGCTTCGAGCTCGCGCTCCACCTCTGCGTCTCGACGGAGGACTGGAGCCGGTACTTTCTCTCGATGGCGCCGTTTGCGCTGATCGTCGGGTTCCGCGACGTGATCGACACGCGGGCGTTCCGGTGGATGTTCCCCGTGCTCGTCGCGGTGTCGATCTACTACGCCTGGGGCGTGATCCCTCTAAACGGCTGCCGACCCGACATCTACCTGAGGCTTCTGGACCACCTGGGGCTTCTGCCGGCCTCCTAGCGCGAGAAGCGCCGCGGCGGCGAGGGCGAGCGCCTGGACGGCGACGCCGCGGCGAAACGGCGCGGCGTCCCAGGCGAGCGCGACGCGGTGCTTTCCGGCCGGGACCGCCACCGCGAGGTCGCGGGCGTTGGCGACGACGACCGGCGCCGCCGCGCCGTCGACCGTGGCGGTCCAGGCTGGGAAGAAGGTCCGCGAGAACACGACGTGGCCGGGCGCGGCCGCCTCGACGGCGATCTCCGCGGCGTCCGGCGCCACGCTCGCGGCCGAGAGCGCCGCGGCGGCGGCCGGGCCCGGAGGATCCTGGGCGGTCCGGCCGGGCAGCACCACGTCGCCGCGCGGCTCGAACGCCTCGGAGCGCACGAGGTCGAGCGTCGCCGACAGGGCGGGGCGGCGCCAGACGCGCCCGGCCCAGCGCAGCTCGGGCATCGGGTCGGCGGATTCCGAGAGGACCAGCCTCTGGCCGGCGACCTCGAGGCCGGTCACAGGGTGGAAGAGCGGGTGCTCCTCGCCCTCGGGGGCGAGCACCCAGCGAGCGCCGTAGAGGCCGAGCAGCCGGTCGCGCTGGAGCGGGTTGGACGCTTCGGCGGCCTCGCTCGCGACGCGGTTGAAGAAGCCGTAGGAGCCGTCCGGATCGTTCTCGAAGAGATAGCGCGCCCCGAACGGGGAGCCGGTGGCGGGCACGAGCTGCTCGACGATGATGCGGGCGATGCGGCTCGAGCGCGGCAGCTCGTCGGAAGGGTTGCGCTTGAGCGCCGCGGCCTGGAAGAGCGGGAGGCGGGGCGAGACGTAAATCCGGCCGGGACCCTGCAGGTGCCGGGCGAGGGCCGGCGGCCGGAGCAGGTCCGCCGCCGGCGCGGAGACGAAGAGCGGCAGGCCCCAGGGGAGCGCCGACGCCAGGGCCACGACCGCCAGGAGGGCCGCGGTCGCCCGGGCCGCCGGCGCGCGGCGCGCAACGAGCGCGACCAGGAGGATCGAGGCTCCGCCGATCAGCGCGTCGCCGCGCACGAGCGCGCGGAAGACGGCGAGAAACGCCGCCGGATCGTCGGCGATCCGCTCGGCGCGCGGTCCCGCCCATCGGTCGAGCGCGCCGCCGGGCCCGGCGGCGACGAAGACCGCGGCGAAGAACAGGAGCAGGACGGCGGCGGCGGCCGTTTCCCGCCGCCCCCACCGGCGCCGGCCCAGCGCTTCGGCGGCGAGACCGGCGAGCAGCGCCGCGGCGATCGTCGTCAAGAGGTAGAACTTGATCGGGTAGCGGAGCTTGCGCAGGGCGGGCACCGCGAAGACCAGCCGGTAGAACGGCAGCGCGAACCCGAACGAGAACAGGAGCGCGCCGAAGCCTCCCGCGGCCAGCGCGACGGCGCGCCGGTCCCAGAAGTCGCGGCGGAGCGCCGCGAACAGCACGACCGCGAGCGGCACGACCCCGAACGTGACGCACCAGATGTAGACGAAGTCCTCGCGGGCGATCGAGCGCAGCCAGTTCGCGCCGCCGCCGAGGAGCTCGGGGCTTCCGCCGAAGCGGGGCAGCAGCCACTCGACCGCCCGCCCCGCCGAGAAGGCCGCGGCGCCGGAGGCGCGCTCGGAGTAGAGATGCTGGCCGCGGTACGTCAGGCCGAACACGGCGCGCAGGGGCAGCAGCAGGGGCGCGGCCAGGGCGAGGGCCAGCGCTCCGGAGAGCAGGCTCGCCGCGAAGCCGCGCGCGAGGCGGCCGGCCGCCGGGCCTCCCGCCCGCAGGGCGCCCGCGGCGACCAGGCACGCGCCGAGCGCGAGCGTCACGAGCGTGATGGCCGGCTCGCCGGCGAGCAGCTGGAGGCCCAGGGCGAGCCCCGCGGCGGCGGCGGCGCGGAGGCGGGAACGCGCGTCGGCCGCCGCTCCGAGGTCGACGAACGCCGCGCCGCACCAGGGGAGCCATGCCGCCGCGGCCGACGAGTTCATGAACGCCGAGCCGTAGGACAACATCATGCCCGAGAAGCCGTAGGCGACGCCCGAGAGCAGCGCCGCGCCGGGCGACAGGCCGAGGCGTCGGGCGAGGGCGCGGGCGCCGAAGAACGCCCACAGGACGTGGACGAGGTAGTGGAGGTTGAACGCCGCCTCCGGCGAGAACACGCGCTCGAGCAGGAACGTCGGATAGAGGAGGACCGCGTTCGGGTTGGCGAGGAGCGGTTCGCCCCCCGACGCCGAGGCGTTGACGAACGGGACGTGGCCCGACGCGAGAGCGCTCGCCGCCTCGCGGTGCCACGGCCAGTGCGAGATCTGCGCGTCGCGGAAGACGAGCAGGCGCGAGCCGAGGATCTCGGGAACGAGCGGCAGCGCGAAGACGACGGCAACGGCGAAGCCGGCCAGAGGCGCGCGCACCGACCGGGACATTGAGGCAAGTCTACCGTTAGTGCGAAGATGGCGCAGCCCGACGATGCTCGAGACCGACCTGCGACCGCCGCGCTCTTCGGGGACGCCGCGCGTCGTCGAGGAGGCGGCCGAGCGCAAGCGCCGCCGGGCCCGCCACTTCGACGGCCTCGCCCGGGAGCGGGACCGCTGGAAGCGGAAGAGCGGTCTCTACCACGCCACCGTCGTGGCGCTGTGCCGCCGCTTCGTGGCGCCCGGCGCGCGCGTGCTCGAGCTCGGCTGCGGCACGGGCGACCTGCTCGCCGCGCTCGCGCCGGACCCGGAGGAAAGCCTCGGGATCGACCTCGCGCCGGCGATGATCGAGCGCGCGCGCGCGAGGCATCCGGCGCTGCGGTTCGAGGTCGGCGACGCCGAGGCCCTCGGCCTCGCGGATCGCCGTTTCGACGCCGTCGTCGCGAGCGACCTCGTCGGCCACCTCGAGGACGTCTACGCCGCGCTGCGGGGCCTGCGCGCGGTCTGCCACCCGAAGACCCGCCTCGTCGTCACGTACCACAACTTCCTCTGGGAGGGCGCGCTCAAGCTCGCGGAGGCGGCGGGCTGGAAGATGCCGCAGCCGGACCTGAACTGGCTCGGCATGCAGGACCTCGAAAACCTCCTGCGCCTGTCGGGGTTCGCGCTCGCCGGCCGGGGCCGCGAGCTCCTCGTCCCGTTCCGCATCCCGCTCCTCTCGAGCGCGTTGAACGCGGCCGCCCCGAGGCTGCCGCTCGTCGAGCACCTGTGCCTGCTCCAGTACGCGGTGGCCGAGCCGGAGCCGCCGCGCGCCGTCCCGCGCGAGACGCCGAGCGTCTCGGTCGTGATCCCGTGCCGGAACGAGGCCGGCAACGTCGACGACGCGGTCGCGCGCGTGCCCGAGATGGGCCGCCGCACGGAGATCCTCTTCGTCGACGGCAACTCGACCGACGGCACCGTCGAGCGGATCGAGGCGGCGATCGCCCGAAACCGCGGCCGCCGGGACATCCGGCTGATTCACCAGACGCCGCGCGACGCGGCGGCGCCGGCCGAGGATCCCGACCGGATGCTCCGGCTCGGCAAGGGCGACGCGGTGCGCAAGGGCTTCGCGGCCGCGACCGGCGACGTCGTCATGATCCTCGACGCCGACCTGACGGTCGCGCCCGAGGACCTGCCCCGCTTCGTCGAGGTCCTCGCCGAGGGCCGCGCCGAGTTCGTCAACGGCTCGCGCCTGGTCTACCCGATGGAACAGGAGTCCATGCGCTTCCTGAACCTCTGCGGCAACAAGGCCTTCAGCCTCGCGTTCTCGTGGCTGCTCGGCCAGCCGATCAAGGACACGCTCTGCGGGACCAAGGCGCTCTCCCGGAAGAACTACGAGCGCATCGCCGCGCAGCGGGCCTACTTCGGCGACTTCGACCCCTTCGGCGACTTCGACCTGCTCTTCGGCGCGGCGCGACTGAAGCTCCCGATCGTCGACATGCCGGTCCGCTACGCGCGGCGCACGGCCGGCGTTTCCAAGGTGCGCCTGGTCAGCCACGGCCTGCTGCTCGTGCGGATGTCGTGGATCGCGTTTCGCAAGTTCCGGTGGAACCGCTGGCTCGGGCGCGACCGGAAGGAAGCGGCCCCGTGAAGAAGGCCCTCCTGACGGGCATCACGGGGCAGGACGGCTCGTACCTGGCCGAGCTGCTCCTGTCGAAAGGCTACGAGGTTCACGGCGTCATCCGCCGTTCGTCGTCCTTCAACACGGGGCGCCTCGACCACGTCTACCAGGACCCGCACGAGAAGGGCCGCCGCCTGATCCTCCACTACGGGGACCTCGACGACGCCTCGTCGTTGAATCGGACGCTGCGCCTCGTCGACCCGGAGGAGATCTACAACCTCGGCGCGCAGAGCCACGTCAAGGTCTCCTTCGACACGCCGGAATACACCGGCGAGGTGACGGGCCTCGGCGCCGTCAGGCTGCTCGAGGCGATCCGGGAGCTCGACATCCGGCCGCGCCTCTACCAGGCCTCGTCTTCCGAGATGTACGGCGGCGCGGCCGAGGTGCCCCAGACCGAGACGACGCCTTTCGCGCCCCGCAGCCCCTACGCCGCGGCCAAGGTCTATGCGTACTGGATGACGGTCAACTACCGCGAGGCGTACGGCCTCTTCGCCGTCAACGGAATCCTCTTCAACCACGAGTCCCCGCGGCGCGGCGAGACCTTCGTGTCCCGCAAGATCACGCGGGCGGTCGGCCGCATCCGCCACGGCCTCCAGGAGCGGCTCTACCTGGGCAACCTCGACGCCCGGCGCGACTGGGGCTACGCGAAGGACTACGTCGAGGCGATGTGGCGGATGCTCCAGCAGGACGAGCCCCGCGACTACGTCGTCGCGACCGGCGAGAGCCACACCGTCCGCGAGCTCTGCGACCGCGCGTTCGCGCGGGCGGGCTGGACGCTGTCGTGGCGGGGGAGCGGCACGGCGGAGCGGGGTGTCGACGCCGCGAGCGGCCGCGTGCTCGTCGAGGTCGACCCGTCCTACCGCCGTCCGACCGAGGTCGCACACCTGCGGGGCGACGCCTCCCGGGCGCGCGCGGGGCTCGGGTGGAAGCCGACCGTCGGCTTCGACGAGCTCGTCGTCCTGATGACCGACGCCGACCTCGATCTCGCCGCGCGCGAAGCCGCCGCCGGCCGCCCGGCGGTCAAGCCATGACCTTCTGGACGGGCCGCCGCGTCCTCGTGACCGGGGGCGGCGGCTTCTTCGGGCGCCACCTCGTGCGCCGTCTGGAGACGGAGTCCCCCGCGGCGCTGATCGCGCCGCGATCCCGGGAGTACGACCTGCGCGACGCGGGGGCGGCGGCGCGCCTGCTCGAAGCGGCGCGGCCCGACGTCGTCATCCACGCGGCGGCGTCCGTCGGGGGCATCGGGGCCAACCGCCTCCACCCGGGCAGTTTCTTCTACGACAACGCCGCGATGGGACTGAACCTGATCGAGGCGTCGCGCCGCGCCGGCGTCGGCAAGCTCGTCTGCCTCGGGACGGTCTGCGCGTATCCGGGCGACACGCCGGTGCCGTTTCGCGAGGCCGACCTGTGGAACGGGTATCCGGAGGAGACGAACGCGCCGTACGGTCTCGCCAAGAAGATGCTGCTCGTCCAGCTCCAGGGCTACCGGAAGGAGTACGGCTTCTCCGGCGTCTACCTGATCCCGGTCAACCTGTACGGGCCGGGCGACAACTTCGATCCGGCGTCCGGCCACGTCATTCCCGCGATGGTCCGCCGGCTCGACGAGGCGGCGGCCAGCGGCGCGCCGGAGGTCGTCTTCTGGGGCGACGGCACGCCCACGCGCGAGTTCCTGCACGCCGCCGACGCGGCCGAGGCCGTCGTCCTCGCCGCCGAGCGCTACGACGGGCCCGAGCCGGTCAACGTCGGGACGGGTGTCGAGATCTCGATCCGCGACCTCGCCGGGAAGATCGCCCGGCTGACGGGCTACACGGGCCGGATCGCTTGGGATCCGTCGAAGCCGAACGGCCAGCGGCGCCGCCGGCTCGACACGGCCCGGGCGCGCGAAGCCTTCGGCTTTTCGGCGCGGATCGGCTTCGACGAGGGCCTGGCCGAAACGGTCGCGTGGTGGCGGAGCGAAGGCCGCCGCGCCGTCCGATGAGCGCCGAGCCGGCCGTCCCGACTTCCGGCCGCGCCGCCGCCTGGGTCGTCGGCGCCTTCGCGTTTCTCACGGTCTACTTCACGGGCGCGTTTCCGCCGTTTGCGAACGGCAACGAGCTGTCGCGCTACGAAATGATCTCGGCGATGGCCGAGGACGGGACCTTCGCGATCGACGGCGCCATCGCGCGCCTGGGCGATCACGAGGACAAGTCGGTCTCGGGCGGCCGCTTCTACTCGAACAAGGCGCCGGGGCTCGCGTTCGCGGCATACCCGGTGTACCGGCTGCTCCGCCCCGTGCTGCCGCGGCCGGGGCCCGGGACCGCGAGCCCGATCTTCGTCCTGACGCGTCTCCTGACCGTCTCGCTCGCCTGCCTGCTCGCGCTGCGGCGCTTCGCGGCCCGGCTCGCGGAGATCGGGCCCCCGGCCGCCGTGGCGCTCGTGACGCTCGCGGTCGCGCTCGGCACGCCGTTTCTCTTCTACGCCCGCTCGTTCTTCAGCCACGCGTGGACGGCGGCGCTGCTGTTTCTCGCGTGGGACCGGCTGCGGCGCGGCGAGGAGGCGAACGGTTCGACGCGCGGCGCCCGCGCCGCGGCGCTGGCCGGGCTTCTCGCGGCGTGGGCGGCGATCTCGGAGTACACCGTCGCGCCGCTGGCGGCGGCGCTCGCCCTGCGCGCCGCCTCGGGCCGGTCGCCGCGGCGCTTCGTCGCCTTCGCCGTCGCCGCCGCCGTCCCGCTCGCCCTGCTCGGCTGGTACGACCGCGTCTGCTTCGGTTCGCCCTGGACGCTGTCGTCGGCGCGCGAGGCCCTGCCCGAGTACGCGGCGCTCGCCGGCGCCGGCCTCTTCGGGTTCCGCCTGCCGAGCCCGAAGATCGCGCTCGCGTATTGCGTCGATCCGGCGCGGGGCGTTCTCCTGTTCAGCCCGTTTCTCCTCTGGTCGGTCGTGGGGGCCGCGCGCTGGTGGAGGACGGGCCGCAGCCGCGGCGACTGGTGGATGGTCGTCGCCGGGCTCGGAGTCTTTTTCGTCCTTCTGTGCGGGTATCCGAACTGGCACGGCGGCTGGAGTCTCGGCAGCCGCTACCTGCTGCCGGGCGTTTTCTTCGCCGCGCTGCCGCTCGCCTGGGCTCTCGACGGCCCCTCCTCGCGCGGGCTCTTCCTCGCGGCGACGACGCTCTCGGTCGGCACGCACGTCCTGCTGACCGCGTCGTGGCCGCACTTTCCGATCGAGATGACGTGGCCGGCGGCGACCGGATCGCTCTGGTTTCTCGAGCACGGGTGGGTCGCGCCGAACCTCGCCACGCTCCTCGACTTGCCCGCGTGGCCGTCGCTGCTGCCGCCCGCCGCCGTCGCCGTGTTCGCGCTCGCCGAGGCGACCCGGGCCGCGCTGCCCGTCAGGCCCGCGGCGGCGGTGGCGCTCCTGCTCGGCGCGGCGCCGCTTTCCGCGTTCCTGCTGCGGCCGCCACAGCCGCCGTACCTGGGCCGTCTCTGGCGCGCCGGCGTTCTCGGCGCCTACTCGGGGCGGGACGACGCGCGCACGGAGCTTCGGGCGACCGCGCTCGAGGCCATCACGCCCCGGGAGAAGCGGCAGGCGATCCAGATGTGGCGCTGGCTCGGACCGCGCCAGCGCGAGCCCTAGCGCTGGTCGGCGATCTCGAAGACGCTCCAGCGCGGGATCCACCGGTCGCCCCGGCGGATCGCGCTCTGGGAGTGGAAGAGGAGGCGGATCTTCGAGAGCGGCTCGGCCGCGACGCCCGGAAGCGCCGCGCCGCGGCCCGCGAAGTCGTAGAGCCGCGACTGCATCGTCGCGAAGTAGGCCGGCGTGGGCGCGATCGTCCCGTCGGGACGCGTCACCAGCAGGGGAGGCCGCCCGAGGTACGACGCGTAGTCGTTCAGGCGCGCGGTGAGATCGGTCGCGACCACCCATCGCGCGCGGTGGCGCCGGGCGATCGCGAGCGCCTCCTCTTCGGTGGGCGCGAGGAAGAAGCGGATCGAGTCGAGAAAGCCATACCCGAAGTTGTTCGCGACGACGGGCTCTTCGGCCTCGTAGAGGATGAGGTGGCCGAGCGACCACGGCGCCATCACCGACGACGCGCCGGAGAGCGCCGCGGGGAACGGCGGCGGACCGAGCAGGCCGGGGTCGTAGGCGTCGACCGCGTGCGGCAGGTCCGCGCGCATCTTCGACAGGGTCGCGAAGAGGTCCGAGCCCGGCAGCGTCACGTTCGCGAGCTCCTGGCGAAGGCCCGGAACCATGGGCGCGGCGAGGGCGACGCCGAGCACCGCGGCGAGGACGGGCCGGCGCGTCCGCGCGGCGACGGCGCGCGCCGTTTCGATCAGGGCCAGCGCCGAAAGCGGCGCCGCGTAGTAGACGTTCAGGCGCTGCGCGAGGGCGAGAAAGAGCGTGACCGCGCCCCAGACGGCGAGCGCCGCGTGCACGCCGGGGCGTTCCCGGCGCCGTGCGCGGAGCGCCCACGCGACGACGACCAACGGCGCGAGGAAGAAGCCGACCGAGAGCTGCTCGAGCGGCAGCGAGACGCCGTCGGCCAGCAGCGGCCGCGTCTCGAAGATGCCCTTGAGCCAGTCCTTCGGGTACGAGACGTAGCCGCCCGCGCCGCCGACCTCCTGCGTCGTGCCGGCGACGTAGCCGACGCCGCGGACGAGGCCGCCGGCGAGCGCCGCGGCGAACGGCAGCGTCGCCGCCGCGGCGGCGGCGCACGCCGCGAGGCCGAAGACGAGGTCGCGGCGCGGGAGCCGCCGGCCGGCCGCGCGGAGCGCGAGATCGAGAGCGGCCGTGCCGCCGAAGAGCGCCGCCAGAAAGAGCGGCTGGAAGAGCCCGAAGGAGACGTACGTCAGGGGCGGCGTGAGCCAGCCGAGCCACGCGAGCGTGGCCGCCGCCGTCAGCGCGGCCGGCAGGCCCAGGATCCAGAGGGCGGCGCGGAGCGTCGCTCCTGCGCCAAGGGCCGTTTCGACGACGAGGGCGAGCGCGAAGATCGCGCCCCAGTAGATCGCGCCCTGCCACGTGAGGACCGCCAGCGCCAGCGCGGCGCCGGCGGCGGCTTCGCGCGCGGCGTTGCCCGGCGACTCGGGTTGCTCGCGGCTGCGGACGAAGAGGAGGAGCGCGAGCAGGCCGCAGAACGACTCGGCCGCGTGCTGGTCGGTGTGGGCGTACTGGGTCCAGAGGGCGTGGCCCGGGCAGAGCGCCACGAAGAGCGCCGCCGCCGCGCCGGCGGCCGTTCCGTAGAGGCGGCTGCCGAGCAGGCCGGCGAGCGCGATGGATCCCGCGCCGAAGAGGACCGGCACCCACGCCGCGCCCCGCTCGACGGCGCCGGGCGACGCGGCGGCGCCGTGCGCGAGGCGGGCGGGCGCGGCGAGCGCGAGGTCGAAGAGGGGCGGCCAGATCGCCATGCCGCCGTCGGGGAAGTTCATGAGCGGGTCAAAGAGGATGGTCCGCGGAAAGTGCGCCGCGGCGAAGCGGGCGCGTCGGAGGTGGTAGGCCGAGTCCGAGTCGAGCGGTCTCACGCGGCCGCCGGAGTCCGCCGCCTCGCGCGTGTGCAGCCGCAGGCGCGTCCCGAGCAGGATCGCGATCGCGATGCCGGCGACCAGCCATGCCTTGCGCGGATTCACTCCGACGATTATGCCTGCCTCCTGCCTCCGGCCTCCCGAGTCGCGTATCATTCCGTCAAGCCGTGAAGCTGTCCGTCCTGATGCCCGTCTACAACGAGGCCGGCACGATCGATGCGATCCTCGACCTCGTCACCCGCGAGCCGACGGAGAAGGAAGTCCTCGTCGTCGACGACGGCTCGACCGACGGGACGCGGGAAAAGCTCGCGGCCTGGGACGGCCGCCAGGGCGTCCGCGTCCTCCTCCATCCCCGGAACCTCGGCAAGGGCCGCGCGGTGCGCACGGCGATGGACGCCGCGCAGGGCGAGATCCTGATCATCCAGGACGCGGATCTCGAGTACGACCCGGCCGAGTACCCGAGGCTGCTCGCGCCGATCGAGGCCGGACGGGCCGACGTCGTCTTCGGGTCGCGGTTCGTCGGCAGCGTCGAGCACCGCGTCCAGAACTTCTGGCATCAGCAGGGAAACCGCCTCCTGACCCTGATCTCGAACGTCGTCACGGGCCTGAACGTGTCGGACATGGCGACCTGCTACAAGGCGTTCCACCGCCGGGTCGTGCCGTCCCTCGCGCTCGAGTCGCGCGGCTTCGGCATCGACGCCGAGATCACGGCGAAGGTCGCCCGCGGCGGCTTCCGCGTCTTCGAAGTCCCCGTCTCGTATTTCGGCCGGTCGCAGGCGGAGGGCAAGAAGATCCGCCTGAAGGACGGCTTCGCGGCCCTCGGGGCCCTCGTCCGACACTCGTTCGGCGCGGGCCCGAAGCGTTGAGCCGCGGGGCCGCGCTGGCGGCGGCGCTCGGCCTGACGGCGGTCGCGCTCCTGGCCGTCCGCGGCCACACGCGGCGCGACGCGCTCTCGGCCGACGAGCCGATTCACATCCTCTCGGGCTACTTCGAGGTCAGCGGGCGAAACGCGATCGTCAACATCGAGCACCCGCCGCTGATGAAGGCGCTCGCCGGGATCGGCCTCCTGCCGCTCGGCCTGCCGGCGCCCCCGGAGCACGTCCCGCTCGGCGAGCGGTTCACGCCCTACGGCCACGCGTTTCTCTTCGAGAACCGCGTCGGCCCCGACGCGATCGCCGCGGCGGCGCGCGCGCCGTTTCTCGCCGTTTACGCCACGCTGCTGCTGCTCGTCTTCTTCGCCGCCCGCGCGCGCTGGGGCGACGGCCCGGCGCTCTTTGGCCTGGCGCTCTGCGCCCTCGACCCGAACCTCGTCGCTCACGCGGGCGTCGTCCACACCGACCTCGGCGCCTCGCTCGCGTTTCTGGCGGCCGTGCTCGCGTGGGACCGGGCCTGGCGCGCGCCGTCCGTGGCCCGCGTGCTCGGCGCGGGCGCGGTGCTCGGCCTCGCGCTCGTGACCAAGTTCTCGTGCGTCTACCTGGTTCCGATTCTCCTGGTCCAGGCGCTCCTCGGGAGCCGCGGGCAGGACCGTCCCGGCCGCGCGGCGCTGCGGTCGCTCGGAACGTGGGCGGCCGCGCTCGCGGTCGCCGGCGTCGTCGTCTTCGCCGTCTACGCCGCCGTGACCGCGCGGATGGACCGCGGCGAGCAGCGCCAGGTCATCCACGAAATGGTCGCCGGGCGCGGGGCGACGCGGCTCTCGGCCGCGATCGAGCGCCTCGTCGACGTGTCGCCGCCCCTGGCGCACTATCTCGGCGGCCTCGCGTACGTCGCGAGCCAGAACGCGGCCGGCGGCGGCATCAACTTCCTCGACGGAAAGACCTCGGTCGAGGGGTTCCCGCTGTACTTCGCCGTCGCCTACCTGGCCAAGAGCTCGGTGGCGTTTCTGCTCGTCACCGCGGTGCTCCTCGCGAGCCTCTTTCTCGGCGGCCGCGCTGCGCGGGAGGACGCGGCACTCTTCCTGTTGCCGGCGGCCGTGCTCTTCCTCGCCTCGATCGGCACGAGCTACAACATCGGCATCCGCCACCTGCTGCCCGTCTACCCGCTCCTGGCGATGGCGGCGGCCGGCGTCTTCCGGCGCGTGACGCTCGCGGCGAGCCCGCTGGCGCGGCCGGCCCGCCTCGCCTTCTGCGCGCTGCCGGTCGTCGCGGCCGGCGAGCTCTGGATCATCCACCCGCACGAGCTGTCGTACTTCAACCCCTTCGTCGGCGGTCCCGAGAGGGGGCGGGAGATCCTGTCCGACTCGAACGTGGACTGGGGCCTCGACCTGATCCGGCTCGCCGACGAGCTCGAGCGCCGCGGCGTCGCCGACCCGACCGTCGTCTACTTCGGCGGCGACGACGTCTTCTATCGGACGGGCGTGCCGGACTTCGCCGCGGAGCCGGTCGTGCGCGGCCGCCTGGTCGCGATCTCGGCTTTTCAGCAGGCCGTGGGTCCGGAGTACTACCGTTACCATGGGGCGATGCAGGTGGCCGACGCCCTCGAGGCGCTGCGCAAGAAGCTCGCCGCGCGCGGGCGCCCGGCCGGCCGGGTGGGCTACTCGATCTACCTCTACGAGCTGCCGCAGGAAGGAGCGCCGTGAAGCTGTCCGTCGTGATCCCGGCCTACAACGAGACCAACACCATCCGCGAGATCGTCCGCCGCGTGCAGGAGGTCCCGATCGAGAAGGAGATCCTGATCATCGACGACGGCTCGACGGACGGGACGCGCGAGATCCTGCGCGAGCTCGACGGGAAGGGAGGCGTGCGCGTCTTCCTGCAGCCGGTCAACCAGGGCAAGGGCGCGGCAGTCTCGGTCGGCTTCCGCCACGCGCTCGGCGACGTCGTGGTCGTGCAGGACGCCGACCTCGAGTACGACCCCAACGAGTACGGCAAGCTGATGGCCCCGATCGCCGACGGCCACGCCGACGTCGTCTACGGCTCGCGGTTCCTGGGCGGCGGCACGCGGCGCGTCCTCTATTTCTGGCACACGGTGGGCAATCGGATGCTGACGCTCGCCTCGAACATGTTCACGAACCTGAACCTGACCGACATGGAGACCTGCTACAAGATGTTCCGCCGCGAGGTCGTCCAGTCGATGCGGATCGAGTCGCGCCGGTTCGGGATCGAGCCGGAAATCACCGCCAAGGTGGCGCGGCGCGGCTACCGGATCTACGAGGTCCCGATCTCGTACTACGGCCGCACCTACGACGAGGGCAAGAAGATCGGCCTGAAGGACGCGTTCTCCGCGCTCTGGACGATCGTCAAGCACTCCCTGCGGGAAGCCGAGGACCCGAAGAACGTCGGCCACGTGACGCTCGCGCGCATGGGGCGGCTGGAGACCTACAACCGCTGGCTGGCCGACCGGTTCCGCGCGGCCCTCGGCCCGCGGGTGCTCGAGATCGGCGCGGGATTCGGCAACATGACGCGGCAGCTCCTCGGGCGCGAGCTCGTGGTGGCGTCCGACCTCGATCCGGTCGCCCTCGAGTACCTGCGGGGCTCGTTCCGGGACGAGCCCACCGTGCGCGTCGCGTCCTACCGCTTTCCGCTCGACGCGGCGCAACGCGAGGAAATACGCGGGCTCCGCGTCGACACGCTCGTCTGCCTCAACGTCCTCGAGCACATCGAGGACGACGTGTCGACGCTCGCCGACTTCTACGCCCTGCTGCCGGCCGGCGGCGCGCTCGTCCTGATCGTCCCGGCGCTCGCGAAGCTCTACGGGACGCTCGACGAGCACCTGCGCCACTTCCGGCGCTACGAGAAGGTGGAGCTCGAGGAGAAGGTCCGGGCGGCCGGCTTCGCGGTCGAGGATTGCCGCTTCCTGAACCGGGTCGGCATTCTCGGGTGGTACGTCAACGGCAAGATCCTGCGGCGCCGGGTTCTCCCGTCGGGGCAGCTCGCCGCCTTCCGTCTCATGCAGCCGCTCCTGAAGCGCGAGGAGGCGAACCCGCCCAAAATCGGCATGTCGCTTCTCCTGGTCGCGCGCAAGCCCCGCTGACGCGCGCGCGTCAGGGCGCGGGCGTCCACGCCGTCAGGACGCCGTCCTTCTGGCGGACGAGCTCGCGGAGCGTGCCGAGCCGCGACAGCGGGTCCATGAGCGCGGGCTGCGAGTACGCCGGCGGCAGCAGGAGAAACAGGCGCCCGCTCTTCGGGAGCGACGCGGCGAGGGCCTCGGCGCGCCGCCGGTCGTCGGGCGAGAGCGGCCAGGCGACGAACCATCCCGGGTGCGGCGCGTCGGTCTCGGGCAGCGCGACGACGCGCGCGGCGAGCCGGCCGCGGTCGGCTTCGAGCAGCGCCGGCAGGTAGAAGCCGGGACCGGCGAGGACGGCGTCGCCGGGGCGCGCGAGCCGGGCGACGCTCGCCGCCGCCGAGGCCGCGGTCGAGCGGGGATGCGGTCCGAAGGCGACGAACGCCGTCGCGGCCAGTCCGGCCGCTGCCGCCAGGGCTGCGGCCGCCCCGAGCGGGCGGCGCCCGGGCGCGGCGCGCGCGATCGCCCAGGCCCACACGGGAAGGATCGCCATCTCGCACCGGCCCGCGAACGCCACCGGCCGCCAGAGCGAGGCCGCCAGCGCGAGGCCGAGAGAGACCGCGACGAAGAGGAGGGCGGAGCGAGCCGGGGCGTCGGCCCGCGTCGCGGCCGCGAGCAGGACGAGCAGGGCCGCGCCGAGGAGCGCCGAGGCAGCCAGGATGGCGACGCCGGGCGTCCGGCCGAATGGCGCCGGCACGCGGCCGATGCCGCCGAGGGCCGAAAGGAAACCGAGGGCGGAGCCGGCCGCCGGCTCGCGCAGCCACGCCATCGCGTCCCGCGGCTGCGCCAGGAGCACCGGGACCCAGGGAGAAAACGACACGAGCGCGAGGACGAGCGCGGCGGCGGCCCGGAAGCGCCGCCCCCCGAGGGCGAGCAGGAGCGCGGCCGCGACCGGGAAGAGCGCGAGGTAGTGCGTCCAGAGCGCCGCGGCGGCCGCGACCGACAGGACCGCCAGGCGCGCCGGCGACTCCGGCGCGACCAGGCCGAAAAAGAACACGGCGAAGGAAAGCACCGACAGCACGGCATAGGCGCGCGCCTCGGCGGCGTAGAGGTTGCCGAGCGCGAAGCACGCGGAGAGCGCGATCCACCACGCGCGCGGCGCGCCGCGCGGCAGCGTCCAGGCCAGCGCGAAGAGCGCGAGCGCGGCGGCAAAGGGAAGCAGGCGCAGCCGGAAGTCCTCCGCGGGCGACGACGCCGCGCGCGCGAGCGGCGCCTCGAGCAGGTAGAAGAGCGGGGGCCCCGAATCCACGCGGAGCGCGGCGACGAGATCGGCGGGCGCGCGGCGCGACGCCCACGCGGTGAACGCTTCGTCGTGCCAGAGAGGGCGGTGGACGAGGATCCAGAGACGCGCGGCGAGAGAGACGGCGACGAGCGCGAGAAGCCACGCGAGGGACGCGCGCGGCCGGCTTTGCACTTCGGGCTCGATGCTCTATCCTAACCCCGGAGTGGATTCGAGGCCGTCGTCTTGGAGCACCCTGGGACGGCTCGTCGTTCCGCCGATCCTCCTCACGCTTCTTCTCGCGGCCGTCTACGCCGATCCGCTCTTCACGCGGCGGAGCTTCGTCGGACGGGACCTCGTTCTCTACGCGCTGCCCCTCGAGAAGGAAGTGCACGACGCCTGGGCCCGGGGGCGCCTGCCGGTCTGGAGCGCCGACGTCTCGGGCGGCCGGCCGCTCTTTCCGAACCCCAACGCCGGCTCCCTCTATCCCGTGCGCCCGCTCCTCTCGCGCCTCTCCTTCCCGGCGGCGATGCGCCTGTTCCCGGTCCTTCACTGGATCCTGGCCGGGCTCGGGATGCTCGCGCTGCTTTCCGTGCTCGGCGCGTCGCCGCCCGCGGCGTGGGTCGCCGCCGTGACCTACGTCTTTTCCGGGGTGATGGTGTCGGAAGTCTTCTACCTCGCGACGGCGCCCGCGGCGGCGCTCCAGCCGTGGATTCTCTGGGCCGTCGTCCGCACCGGAGCCAACCCGCGCCGGAAGGCGGTCGTGATCGGCCTCGTGGACGGGCTGCTCTTTCTCGTCGGCGACGTCTTCGCGATGGTGATCGCCGCGGGCGCTTCGGTCGCGTGGATCGCGCTCGAAGTCGAGGCGGGCCGCCGGCTGCGCGAGCTCGCCGTGCTCGCCGGCGGAGGCGTCCTGGCCGTCGCGCTCGCGGCGCCGCAGGTCGTCGCGACCGCGCTCCTCGTGCCGCAGACCCGGCGCGCGGTGATGGGGATTCCGCTTCGCGAGGTGCTCCGGTTCACCCTCTCGCCGTGGAGGCTCGCGGAGCTCGTCGTGCCGTACCCGTTCGGGGAGACCTGGACGCTCGAGGAGGGCGTGGCCTGGACCGACACCGTGTTCCGCAGCTATTTCCTGACGCTCTACGCCGGCGCCTTCGCGGTCGCCGCGCTCGTGCTGCTGTGGCGCTCGCGCGAGCGCGGCACGCGCTTCGTGCGCGTCCTCTTCGTCGCGAGCCTGCTCTTCGCGATGGCCGGCGGGCTGGTTCCCGCGGGACGCCGCGACGGCGCCTCGCCGATTCCGCTGCGGTTCCCGGAGAAGTTCTCGGTGGCGGTCGTGCTCGCGCTCGCGCTCGGCGCCGGCCTGGCCTTCGACCGCTGCCGGCGCGGGGAGCTCCCCCGGCGGAGCCTGCTCGGCGTCGCGGCGGCGCTGGCTCTCGCGGCGGTCGCGGCGCGGGCGTTTCCGGCGCTCGTCGGCACGGCCGCGGTGGAGGCCGTCGGCGCGCCGCCGGCGCTCGGGGCGCGGGCGGGGCGCCAGCTGGCGGCGGCCCTGGCCGAGGCGGGCGTGCTGTGGGTCGTGACCTGGATCGCCGTCGACCAGCTCCGGGGGCCGGGGCGCGCGCGCCTCGGCGCGTGCCTCGCGCTGCTGACGGCGGTGCCGATCGCGGCGAATCGGCGCCTCGCCCGGACGGAGAACGAGGCGAGTGTCTATCCGCCGACCGCGTTCGCGCGCACGATCGCCCGCGCCGATCCCGGCCGCGAGTTCCGCACCGTGGATCTCTCGTCTTTCGCGCCGCCGTCGCCGCTGCTCTTCGCGGCGTGGCGGGGCGACGACGCCCTGACCGAGTCGGCGCGGCGCAACTGGTCGTTCCTGACGCCGGTGTTCTGGCGGCGGGGAATGGTCTTCAACGGCGACCCCGACCGCGGCGACCTCTCGCGGCTGGAGAGCCTGCGCCGCGTCGCCGCGCTCGCCGCCGCGCAGCCGTACGCGGCCGGCTTCTTCGCGTCGCTCGCGCTGCGGTACGGCATCCGCTATCGCGATCAGGCGCCGCTGCCGGGCTATCGCCGCTTCGGCGGCGACGCGTTTCAGGACTGGGACGAGAACCCGGAGGCGCGGCCGTCCGTCCGTCTCCTCGAGCGCTGGCGCGAGGAGCCCGGCGCGCTGGAGGCCCTCGGGGCGGTGTCCGGGCTCGCGCCGGGCGAGATCGTCCTCGAGACCGGAGGCCGCGCCTCGGGAAGCGCGCGCGGAGGCACCGTCCGACTCGACGAAGACGGCCCGGAGCGGTTCGCCGGCGAGACGGAGACGGCCGACGCGGGCTGGCTCTTCGCGCTGCGCGGCTACTGGCCGTACCGCACGGTCCTCGTCGACGGCCGCGAGGTCGAGTGCGTGCCGGCGCAGCTCGCCTTCTCGGCGGTTCCGATTCCGGCGGGCCGCCACCGGGTCGAGTGGCGCGAAGAGGTGCCGGGTCTCTCCGTGTCTCGCTTCGGGCCGGCGCTCTTCGCGCTCGTCGCGGGAGTTCTCTGGCGGCCTCGCCGGGCGGGCCTTCCGGCGTGAAGGCGAAGACGCGCGGCCTTCTGCCGGCGGCGCTGTTTGCGGCGCTCGTGCTCGCCGTCTTCGCGGACCCCCTCTTCACCCGGCGCACTTTCGTCGGACGCGACATCGTCCCCTACGGCCTTCCCCTCGAGAAGGCGGTCCACGACGCGTGGGCGCGGGGCCGCGTCCCCGTGTGGTGGGAGGACATTTCGGGCGGCCGGCCGCTCCTCCCGAATCCGAACGCCGGCGTCTTCTATCCCGTCCGGCCGCTGCTTTCGCCGCTCGCGCTCCCGACGGCGATGCGCCTGCTGCCCGTGCTCCACTGGATCCTGGCGGGCTGGGGAATGCTCGCCGCGCTGCGCGTTTTCTGCTCGCGCGCGGGCGCGTGGGCCGGCGCGGCGTGCTACGTCTTTTCCGGCGTCATCGTCTCCGAAGTCTTCTACACGAGCTTTCTTCCGGGCATGGCCCTCCTCCCGTGGGCGCTCTGGGCCGTCGCCCGCCCGGCCCCGCGCTCTTTCGCCCGGGTCGGACCGATCGCGCTGGTCTTCGCCCTGATGCTGCTCGCCGGCGACGTCTTTTCGGTCTCCCTGGCGGTTCTCGCGTGCCTGCTCTGGATCGCGCTCGAGTGCCCGGCCGCGGACCGGGGACGCCTCCTGCGCCTGGGCGCGCTCGGCTTTCTCGCGGCGGCCCTGCTCGCGCTCCCGCAGATCGTCGCGACGGCGCTCCTCGCGCCGGAGACGCGGCGCTCGATCCTCGGCGTGTCGCTCGGGGAGGCCCTGGGGTTCACGCTTTCGCCGTGGCGCCTGCTCGAGCTGGTCGTGCCGTTTCCCTTCGGCCCGACGTGGTCGATGGACCTGACGCAGGACTGGGGAACGAGGGTCTTCCGCCACTTCTTCGCGACGCTGTTCGTCGCGCCCGTCGCGGCCTTCGCCCTCGTGTCGCCCCGCGCCACCGCCGGTCCGGGCGCCCGCGCGTCACGCTGGCTGGTGGTCCTCTGCGGCGGGATCGCGCTCGTCGGCGGCATCGTGCCCGCGTCGTGGGCCGCTCTGCCGTCGCCGGTTCCGTTGCGCTATCCCGAGAAATTCATGCTCGGCGCGACGCTCGGGCTCGCCGTGCTCGCCGCGCGCTCGGTCGACGGGATGCGCCGCGGCCGGCGCGTCGCGCCGTTTCTCGGCGTCGCGGGGCTGCTCGCCGCCGGAGCGCTCGTCGCGGCGGTCCGGCCCGCTGCGAGCGGGGACCTCGCCGTGCGCGCGGTGAAGGGCGACCCCGCGCTCGGCGCCGCCGCGTCCGCGGCCCTCCCCGGCGCCCTGGCCGAAGCCGGTCTTCTCTGGGCGGCGACCGCGCTCGCCGCCGGCCTGCTCTCGGCCGGCCGGCCCGCCGGCACGGCGGCGGCGCTCGCGCTCCTGACGGCCGTGCCGGTCGCGGCCAACCGCCGCGTCGCGCAGACGGCGAACGAGGCGACCGTCTACCCGCCCACGGCCTTCGCGCGCGCGATCGCGCGGCGGGACCCGGAGGGCCGGTTCCGCGGTCTGGACGAATCGGTCTATCGGGCGCCGTCGGCCCTTCGAGACGCGACGCTCCCGGGCGACGTCGGCAGCAGCGAGTTCTACCGCCAGTCGTGGATCTACTACACGCCGTCGCTCTGGCGGCGCGGCCTGGTCTTCAACAGCGACCTCGACGCGGGCGACCTCTCGCGGATCGAGAGCCTCCGCCGCGTCTCCGCGCTCGCCGCCACCCAGAGCGACTCGGGGCCCTTCTTCTCGAGCCTCGCGCTGCGCTTCGGGATGCGCTACCGCGGGCAGGAGCCGCTTCCGGGCTTTCGTCCCTTCGGCGGCGATCCGGTCCGGTTCTGGGACGAGAAC
>Ga0335070_10000903_pt1 | contig 34031 bp, 33 predicted proteins | sample Lox_Sample_13_FD_206722 | JGI IMG/M metagenome (GOLD analysis project Ga0335070, IMG submission 206722) | Soil microbial communities from Loxahatchee National Wildlife Refuge, Florida, United States - Lox_Sample_1.3 | ecosystem: Environmental > Terrestrial > Soil > Wetlands | place: USA... | reverse complement strand
CATCCTCGCGCGCCAAGGCAGTCAACTTCAGGAGGATTATGGGAACCAGTCAACGCCACTTGTTTACGTCCGAATCTGTCACTGAAGGCCATCCCGACAAGATCGCCGATCAGATCTCCGACGCCGTGCTTGACTCCGTTTTGGAGCAGGACCCTTACGGTCGCGTGGCGTGCGAAGTGCTGGTGACCACCGGAATCTGCGTCGTGGCGGGCGAGATCACGACCACGTGTTATGTGGATGTCCCCAAAGTTGTGCGGCAGACCATCCGCGATGTGGGATACACGGATGCCGCATTCGGGTTCGACTACCAGACCTGCGGAGTGCTCAACGCCATCCAGCCGCAGTCGCCCGACATTGCCATGGGAGTCGATCCGGGCGGCGCCGGAGATCAGGGGCTGATGTTCGGCTACGCCTGCAACGAGACGGCCGAGCTGATGCCCATGCCCATCATGATGGCGCACAAACTCACGCGGCGGCTGTCGGAAGCGCGCCGCGCGCGGATTCTCGATTTTCTGCGCCCGGACGGTAAGTCGCAGGTCAGTGTCGAGTATATCGGCGGCAAACCCAAGCGCATCGACGCCGTGGTGATCTCCACGCAGCACAGCGACGACGTTTCCACTGAAACGCTGCGCGCCGAAGTAAAGAAGCACATCATCGACGCCGTGATTCCGGCAGGCATGGTGGATTCGGGGACGAAATATCACATCAATCCCACCGGAAGGTTTGTGGTGGGCGGGCCGCATGGCGATACCGGACTGACCGGACGGAAGATCATCGTCGATACGTACGGCGGTATGGGCCGGCATGGCGGCGGGGCGTTCTCCGGGAAAGATCCGACGAAAGTGGACCGCTCGGCCTGCTACATGGCGCGTTACATCGCCAAGAATCTGGTAGCGGCGGGCCTCGCGGAGCGCTGCGAAGTGCAACTGGCTTACGCCATCGGTGTGGCCGAGCCGGTCTCGGTGATGGTGAATGCATTCGGTACGGGAACCGTCGCCGAGGACAGAATGACCGAGATGATTCGGGCTCGCTTCCCGCTGACGCCCAAGGGAATCATCGATTATTTGAGGTTGCGGCGCCCGATCTATCGAAAAACGGCCGCGTTCGGCCACTTCGGCCGGACCGAAGAGAGTTTCACCTGGGAAGCTACCGATAAAGCCGAGGAATTGCGCCAGGAAGCGCCGGTGGCGGAAGCAACGGTTCGTTAGCTAGCAGGACAGGCGCTCTCGCCTGTCCATGACTCTTAAAACAAACTCTGGCAGAATGCCTGCCGACTTTCTAAGGATTTATTCATGCCTGTGAACACACAAACGCAAGTAGCCTGTGATGTCAAAGATCTGGCGCTGGCCGATCTTGGCAAGCGCCGCACGGAATGGGCCTTTCAGTCTATGCCTGTGCTGCAGACCATCCGGAAGCAATTCATCAAGACCCAGCCGCTCGCCGGTCTGCGCGTTTCCGCCTGTCTGCACGTCACCACCGAGACTGCCAATCTCATGATCACGCTCAAGGACGGCGGAGCCTCGGTCGTGCTGTGCGCGTCCAACCCGCTCTCCACGCAAGACGACGTCGCGGCCACGCTGGTGCGCGATTACGGCATCCCGGTGTACGCCATCAAGGGCGAACCCAACGACGTGTACTACTCGCACATCACCGCCGCCGCCGATCACAAGCCCAACCTCACGATGGACGACGGCGCCGACCTGGTGCACATGCTGCATACCAAGCGGCAGGATCTGCTGTCTCACGTTCTGGGTGGAACCGAAGAGACCACAACGGGCGTGATTCGCCTGCGCGCCATGGCGAAGGAAGGCGTACTGAAATACCCCATCGTGGCCGTGAATGACGCCTACACCAAGCATCTCTTCGACAACCGCTACGGGACCGGGCAGAGCACTATTGACGGCATCATCCGCGCCACCAACGTGCTCCTTGCCGGACTCAACATCGTAGTAGCCGGCTACGGCTGGTGCGGGCGCGGCGTTGCCATGCGGGCGCGCGGCTTGGGCGCCAATGTTATCGTCACTGAGGTGGATCCCACCAAGGCCCTCGAAGCCTTGATGGATGGCTATCGTGTGATGTCCATGCAGGAGGCGGCGGTCATTGGCGACGTGTTCATCACTGTTACCGGCAACAAGCACATCATTGGCCGCGATCACTTCGAAAAACTCAAGAACGGCGCGATCCTGGCGAATTCCGGCCACTTCAACGTTGAGATCGACCTGGAAGCTCTCGGCAAGCTGGCATCCTCCCGGCGGCAGACCCGGGAATTTGTCGAGGAGTTTGCGCTGCGCGATGGCCGGCGCATTTACGTTCTGGGTGAAGGGCGCCTCATCAACCTGGCAGCCGCGGAAGGCCACCCGGCCTCCGTAATGGATATGAGCTTCGCCAACCAGGCGCTAGCCGCCGATTACATGGCGAAAAACCACGCGTCCCTCGAAAAACGCGTCTACTCGGTGCCTGAAGCCCTGGATAAACAAGTTGCCAAAATGAAACTCGAGTCCATGGGTGTCAAAATCGACCGCCTCACCGTCGAACAGGAACACTACCTTTCGAGTTGGTCCGAAGGAACATAGCCACCCGAACAAGTTGTAAATTCAGCTCTTCTACGTAACAACTGCTTAGTGAGCGGAGGCGGTGCATGCGAATATCGGTCTTAGGATCGACCGCATGGCCGGACACACGACATCGTTCGCAAGCTTGGCAACATACCCTCGGCGCGTGTGCGCACGTTCGGCTTGGGATGCCGCGCAGCGTGTTCTGGATGTCCTCCTCATTGCTGCCGCTTCGCCGGTTTGGATTCCCTTGCTGCTGCTGGTGGTGGCGTTAAAGCTGGTGATTGACGGCCGGCCCGTTCTGTTCCACCACGTCCGGCTGGGTCGCAATGGCCACCCGTTCGTGTTGTACAAGATCCGAACGACTCCCCGCGGTTTCCACCCCCAGCCGGATGACTGGAGCGATGAGGATTTTCCGCCGCGCACGGGTTTCGGGCGCTGGTTGCGCCGTTTCGATCTCGACGAACTCCCGCAATTCTGGAACGTGATCCGGGGCGAGATGTCGTTGGTCGGCCCGCGGCCGGAGATGCCGGCTCACGCGCGCACGTTCAGTTGGCGCATCCCCGAATACGCCGAGCGGCTGGCCGTGCGTCCCGGACTCACCGGACTCGCGCAAGTCCGCGGATGGCGCGGCAATACCTGCATGCACCAGCGCGTGGCTTCAGATCTGGAGTACCTGGAAAGCCGGGGCCTCGCCAGCTATGGTCAGATATTGGTGAAGACGGTTCGAGTCGAGTGGCGCCGGGCTATTCGTAACACGTGCTAACACCCGACAGGCAGCACCTGCTTTTTTTCACACCACCTGCTCCATCAGGCTGATCAGATACTCCTGATCGAAGGGTCCTGACCGGTAGGTGCGCGCATCGAAGAATCGCCACAGGTTATGTTTCTTCCTTTCCAGGCAATAGAAGATGAACTGCTCCTCGACGACGGCCCGGTCCAGCGACTCCTGGTTGAAGCAGCGGATGGATCCTTCGAGAATGTGGGGCACCCGGAAATTTTCAGTCGAGACGGTTTCCGGTGTGGAGGCAAATTCGATTTGCAGAATTCGCCCGTGGACGTTGATCTGCAGCAGGTTGGCGCCCATCTCGCGAAACGACTCCTGCGGGTACTCGGATGGATCAAACTGAAGTTGAATCTTCGAAAGCTGCTGGTTGACCTCGCACACGAACCTGGCGCAGATGCCGTGCAGCTCCACCGCAGCCCGCCGCCGCAGAGACGCGATCTCCTGCGCTTTGAGAAGCAGGGCGTTGTCTTTGTCCGCGAGGGCGTCGATAGCTAAAGCCAGCTTCTTTAATCGGTCTTTTGACAATCCCCGATGGCTCCATCGGCCGGATCGTTGTTGCGCCACGGCTCCCATCCAGAATACTTCAGCCAGCTTGCCCCATGCGCTGATGAGCGGCTAGTTCGTCAGCGTCCAACAGATCCAGCAAGGTGATGCGCAGGTGGTGCAGCAGGAGATCCGCCATTCGCGGCGACAACACCCGCACCCCCTTCAGAACGTTATGAAGATGCGGTTGCGAGATTCCGGTGTGACGGGCGAGGCCCCTTTCGGTCAGTTCGCCGCGCTGTACGCGCTGCTGAATGTGCGCAATCAGCCGAAGTTGCAGGAGCTCGAAATACATAGCGTGTGCCCGCGGGTGATTTCCCCTTGAAATAGGGGTCAGCCGAATTAGATCTTAACAGAAATAATGCGTAATTTAAATAAGAATATCCCGCACGCGTCCAAGCCATATTTCTTCATGTATTGCATGGGTTTATGGGAGTTCTCGCGGTTCGCCTCCAGATAAAAATAAAAAAAATTTCATAAGAATATTGACGCTGACGTAATCCGTTTTACAGTGGACAACAGTCGTTTTCAGAGGATCCCGCCTCTTGGACTTGGGCGGGAAGCCTCGGAGGAGATGCACGTTGGACAAAAATTGGAACCGATCAGAAACTATCGCGCTCGCGAAAACTTCCTGTACGCATTGCCATGGTGATGGATTGCGTCCGGGCAGGGGAGGTAAACCTGCAGCCTGCAATTGTGTGTTGCGCGGCATCTTCCGCGCTTGCTATGCCCGTTTCCGGCATTGCGTCACCAAAGAGAAGTACATGAGTAAAGTGACGCTCACTTTTTGCGCAGGAAAAGATCGCAGGCTGACTTGGGCTCGAAAAGACGAGGACTATGTCGCCGATTTCTGCCTGGTTAGCCGCCGCACCCTGGATGAATTCGAATACAAGGTCTTCCGCTATCACTTCCTGCTGGGCGCAGATTGGAGACTCTGCTGCCGGCAGATGAAGATCGATCGCGGAACTTTCTTCCACGCGGTCTACCGCATCCAGCAGAAACTGGGTCGCGTATTTCGTGACCTGGAACCCTACAGCCTTTTCCCACTCGACGAGTATTTCGGAGGATCGGTTCGAAAGGCGCCGTCCCCAACGGCGCCGGACGTGATCGAGATGCCGAGACCGCCGGTCGCGCCTCCGCTCCTGAAGACCGCGTGATCTGCGGGCACCAACCTCAGCTTCCACCCGGCGGTCACCGACCGGCCGCACGGGTGGGAGGTTGAGGGCAGTCGAGTGCCCACTCCCCTACAATGAGGAAATGCTTTCGAACATCAGGACACTTTCTGCGATTGTCATCGGGCTGGCCTGTGCCCAACCCGGGCCCGCCGCGGAGTGGGTGAACTTACTAAACGGCAAGAATCTCGACGGATGGGAAGTGGTGGGCCAAGGATCCTGGAATGTGTGGAGCGATGGAACGCTCGCCGGCCAAGTTGATGTGACAAAGCCCACCGAGGATCAATGTTGGCTGTATACCAAAAAGGAGTACGGCGAGTACGATTTGCACGTGGAGTTCTGGCTGAACCGCGGGGGAAACAGCGGCGTATCCATCCGGGATAGCTCGCGTGCGCGCTACGCTCAGGGGCGCGAACGGGATCCCAATCGCACTCCTTCCCACATCGGCTACGAAATCCAGATCGCCAACGACGGCGATGAATACGGGACGGGAAGCGTTTACCTGTTCGACAAAGCCAAACCAGGCTTCCAGCGCGATTTCGACTGGAACTCGCTCGACATTGAAGTCCGCAACAGCATGATCCGCGTGAAGCTGAATGGCCACCCGGTGGCGCAATCCGCCGGCGACCCGAAGCGCCCGAAGACCGGGCCGATCGGATTGCAACTCCACGACTTCAAGGACGTCGCCCTGTTCCGCAACATCCGTATTCGCGAGATAAAGTAACGCTCACTACTTGACCGCGCGCAGGATGGGACGGTCGTAAGCGAATCCGGAGGGCCGAAGTACGCCGCGGTTTCGCCCGATCTCCGTCACGCTGCCGAAGCCCAGCTTCTTCAGGAGTTGGACCACGCAAGCCATGTTCGGAAGCCACCAGGAAACTTCATCCGATCCCGGCGTGTCGCCGCCCACATACTTTATGACGGGTTCGTCACCCGCGTTACCGGGAATAACCTGCGACAACACCAGGGCGCCCCTGCACAGCGGCGCAACCGCCGCCAGAGCTGCCAGCGGGTTCAGCGTGTGGAGCAGGATGTCGCCCATGAACACCAGGTCGAATGTCGCGCCCAGCTTAGCTTCCGACAGATCGTACACCGTGGAAAGGCAGCGCTCGACGGGAGCATTCAACAGCTTGCGGCAGAACTCGAACGGTCCCTCCAACAGATGAACGTAAAGCTCTTCGGCCGTATACTTCCGGACATACCCTCGCATTGCGCTCATCGAACGGGGCACGATCATCTCGCCGATCTTGTCGAGTGTCTGCTGGATACTCTGCCCGGGAAACCGGTCCAGCGCGTAGAGTGACGGCAGCTCCACTGAAACCACGCGCGCACCGCGCCGGGCGAATTCGAATGCGAAGAAGCCGGTGGCGGAACCGACGTCGAGGACGTTCATGCCCCGCATATGGCTCGGAAAACAAAATTCGTCGAGAGACGCGCGAATATCATACAGCCCGGGAGTGATGAGGCCGCCGGGCAACTCGACCGTGTGATACCAGTAGTAGTTCTCGATATCGGTGCAGCCGAGGCGTGCCGCGCGCTCGTTAAACTCGCGAACTGATTCAAGAAACTGGTCCGCTACTGTTTTATCCACTAGATCCCCCCTCACCTTTCCCGCACGCGCTCGAATGCTTCGCGGAAAGCCGGATTCTGCCGGCCCGGGTCAAGAGCGACAGCCCGCGCGTAGTAGCGGCGCGCCTCGTCTATTCGTCCCTGCGCCTCGCGCACCTGCCCCAAGAAGAATGCCGGGTACGGATTCTGATCGTGGCTTTGCTCGGCCGAACGATCGAGATAGTCAGCCGCTTGATCCAGTTCCCCCCATTTCAAGTAAACAACTCCGGCGTGGAGCAGCGCATCCCAATTTCCCGCATCTTTGGCCAGCGCGTCGAAGGGAGAGTTCAGTTCGGGAAAAAGGATGCGGTCAGCTTGCTCGCGCATGGATGCCTGCTGCAACTGTGCGCGTGTCCACCGACCTATCAGGCGGCCATCTTCTCCGAAACCAAATGCCGCGTCGTAATCGCGAAGCTGTACAGCGCTGGGCCGGACCAGACGCACCGTCGGTTCGTTCTTGGGCGCGGAACGTTCCGGAATCAGCACGGTCCATTCCCGACGGGCGCCGAACTCGGCGCGGACGTAACTGGCGGTATGGAATGGCTCGAACGGCATGTCCAGACCAGTGACCAGAACTTTTCGGACCGCTCCGTCCAAACCCTTCAGGGCCGGAAAGGAATCGAGAACGTTCCGGTTGATCTTTTCCTGTGCGATCGTCCAGCGATGCTCTTCATAACTCGCGGTGCTTGTGCGAATCGAAAGGAACGCCAGCGTCGCCACTCCCGCATAGACTGCGGCGGTTCGCCAGATTCCGGCCTGTTGAAGGACCCGGGAAAGAGACAGGAGCGGCGCAAAGGCGAGTGCCGCGCCCGTCCATGCGTACATGCTGTCCAGGTGATTGGGTAGAACAGCGTACGGCAGCAGCGCGGCAGCGCCCACCACAAGCAGCGCGCACGCCATGACCATCGGTTCGCGGCGCCGGTAAAGGGCCGCGATTCCGCTCAACACGAGCACTAGCGTAGCCGGATGAAACAGCCGCGACGCATAGAACCAAAATGCACGCAACACCGCTCGTGGCGCGAGGCTGACGTGGTAGGGGCTCGTGGCGTCCGTCTTCACATGCAGCACGGCGGTCATCGAGTGCGCGTTGGCAGCCAGGCCTGCTGCGAAAAACGCGCAGCAACCCGCAAAGAGCAGGACGCTCATCCGGCGCTGAGCGCCGCGGCAGAGATAGATTTGGACCAGCCAAAGCCCGAGCGCCGAAACGAAATAGGTTTCTTTGGTGAAGCCGATCAGCAGAAGCAGAAGGGCACAGGCCACGACCCAACGCCAGTCGCTCTTTTCACGGTATCGGTACCAGGCATTCATTGCCAGGATCAGATAGAAGTACGACAGCGTCCCAAATGCGTCGTGCAAGTAATCCACGTAAAAGCCCGGATGGGCGAACAATAGGACGCAATACACCAGAGCGATGAACCAGGAGATCGGTTGTCCGAAGATGCGCTGGGCGAGAGCCATGGTGAGAGCCGCATTGGCCAACGTAACCAGAACGAGAACCAACAAGTAACCCTCAAGACCCAGAATTCCGAGCACCTCCATGGCCAGAAATCCCAAAGGCCGCGGCCATTGAAGCTTCTCTGCAATGGAGTGGCCGTCATAAGTGAGTCCGGGCGGAAAGTAAAAATCGTCGTGATGCGGAACCAGCGGATGAAAGTATCCGGGAAAAACGAATTGCAAGCAGAGAAAATAGGCCAGCGCCGCGATAGCCAGCAGCTTCATTTGTACGCAGCGCAGACCACCCGTTTGCCGCGCCCGTGCTGTTCGTATGCCCCGGCAGGCGGCTCGACGAACTCCACGCGACGGAATCCCGCCTGCTGAAGCATGAACCGGAGTGCGTTGGGCGATGGGCAGGTCGCCAGAGGCGAGGCGCCGGTTTCCGCGTTTTCCTGATAGAACTCGCCGGATTCGTCGATCAGCGCCAGCACGCCGTGATACGGCCGTGTCCATTCGCGCGCGCCCCATTCGGCGGCGCCCTCCACCTCATCGATGACCTGCGTCTCAATCACGCAAAGCTCGCCAGTGATCCGGCTGATCTTCCGCAAGCAGAGCATGGGATTTTCCAGATGATAAAGAAGGCCGAGGAACAGACACAGCTCATATTGGCCGATGTCCTCGGCAGGCAGGTCCTCGCAATTTCCCTGCTCGTAGACGACGTTCCGGAGTCCCAAAACTTCAGCCACAAACCGCGCTTTCACCAGGTTCGATTCGCGAAGGTCGATGCCGCGAACCTGGCGCACGCCTTTGCGCGCCATCGCCACGGAATAAAAACCTTCATGGCAGCCGACGTCGATGCAGCGAATTGCCGGAAGGCGATCCTCGAAGTGCGCTTCCACCACGCGGCTCACCATTTCCAGGCGAGTCTGATGAATGGGCAAGACATCGGGCGGCAGCACCGAAGCCGTGCGGCCGTGAACTCCCAGATCAAATTCATAGAACCAGGGGCCAAGAGCCGCGATGCGCTCCTGCACTTCCTGGGTGCTCGCCGGCATCAATGCAGCCTCTCGAGCCAGGCGCCCGGCCAGTACGTCACGTTCTCCGTCAGTTCGCCCTCGTGAAATAACCATGCCGGCTGCTGCTGACGGAACTCGGGATGGCGGGCGGCAAATTCGTTCGCCGCCGCGAGAGGATTGTCGGAAGTCCATTCCGGCTGCCCTCCGGGGACGTCTGCCAGCTCGCGCATGATGCCGTCGGTCGCAATGATGTACGATCCCGGCGTCACGATACGCGAATAGCATTCCAGCTCCCGCGCCACGTGATCCCTGGTGTGTCCCGAGTCAAGAATCACCAGCACCGACTCCTTTGGTTGGATCATCTCGCCTACGCGCCCCAGCACATCGGGCGACACCGAATCGCCTTCAAGCAGCGAAATGCGTGATCCCAGCAGATGCCGGCAGATCGCCTCGCGCTGCTCCGCGCCGATGTGCTTGTCAATGCCGATCACTCTTCCTTTGCCGAGCGCCTGGCACAGCGTCGCATGAAACATCAGCGAGCCGCCGCCGAAGACTCCCGTTTCAACAATCACATCGGGCCGCACCCGGTACACCACTTCCTGCAAACGCACCAGATCCTCCGGCACCTGCAACACCGCGTGCCCGAACCAACTGAAATTGTTGTAGTAGCGCAGACTCCAGCCCACCCGGATCCACTCGCGCGAAATCGCTTCAAAAGCGGCTTTGGAATAGAGGTTAAGAGTACGCTCCGATCCCCCTTCCACCGTGGTGAGATTCCGCGCGGCAGTGTCAATGATGATTTTCACCCGCCCATTGTAGCGCGAGCGATGCTCAGGCCCACCCCGGCTGCCGCGCATCCGCGGGATCGGCCCACCGGTCGTTTGGAACCGTCGGAAACCAGTCCGGCCGCAGAGGATCTCGATCGTACGCATATCCACCCAGCTTCCAGAAAAGCGCCGCATACTCCGCGAGCTTGTTGCGATCCAGCCGGACGCCCAGACCCGGTCCGGTGGGCACGGCCATCGAGCCATTTTCATACCGCATCAATCCGCCCTCAATCACGTCGCCGGCAAGGTGATGGTAGTGCGCGTCTGCAGCGAAAGTCAGATTGGGAATCGCCGCGCCCAGGTGCAGCATGGTGGCCAGTTGAATCCCCAGTTCGCCGCTCGAGTGCACTGCCACTCCAAGCTGAAACGTCTCGCAGATGCCCGCCGCCTTGATGCACGGGCGGATGCCTCCCCAAAACGTCGTGTCCAGCAGAATTACGTCCACGGCGGTGTCCAGCACATTCGCGGCAAGCTGCTCGAAGTTCACCACGACCGTGTTGGTAGCGAGCGGCACGCGCACTTTCTCGCGAGTGCGCCGCATGCCGTTCAACCCGAACACCGGATCCTCCAGGTAATCGTTGCGGATGTTTTCGATCTGCTGGCCGAACCAGATCGCCTGCTCCGTAGACCACGCGCCGTTGGGATCGAAACGAAAGCGGTCCCCGGCGAACGAGGCGGCCAGCGCGCGGTAAACTTCCAATTCGTACTCCGGCGGGAACACGCCGCCTTTCAGCTTGTGTGTGGTGAACCCGTAGCGCTGCTTCATCTCGCGCGCATGGTCAACCACCTGGTCGACCGTGCGGACCTCGCCCGATCCGTCTTTCGGATTTGCATAACGAAAGAACAGATAGCTCGCGAACGGGACCCGGTCGCGAAGCCGGCCGCCGAGCAATTCCGCAACCGGAACGCCCCACCGCTGCCCCAGAATGTCCAGGCAGGCGAATTCAATCGCCGCCAGCATTTGGGTTCGATTATTGTAGAGCGAGGCCGTCGGGTTGGCAATCTTGAATCGCAGCTCTTCAAGATGCGCGGGATCGTGGCCCACGAGGTACGGCTTCAGCCCGCGAAACGCCGCCTCGGCGGACTCGCCTCCGCCGCCCATCTCGCCCAGTCCCACCAGTCCTTCATCGGTCGTCACTTCCACGATGGTGCGGACAAAACGCCCCCAGTGGGCGCCGTTCCCGTGCCGCAAGGGCGCATGCAAGGGAACGGTTACGGTGGTCGCACGAAGGTCTGTGATTTTCATCGGAGGAAGACGAGAGTTTTTATCTGCGCATTGACCGGGTTTGCTTTATCGCTTCACTGGCACGTCCAGGCGCAGCTCTTTCATGAATCGCTCACGCATGTTGCCGAGCCACGCGTCATCATATCGCCGGTTCAGGTCGACTCTTGCGACCGCCACAGTTCCGTTCTCCGATGCGGCGGCCAGCGCCTCGCCGTTCGGATCGAGGATCAACGAAGCGTCGCCGTACGTCGAGGTGGTGAGAAATACGTGATTCTCGATGGCTCGCGCCCGGGTCAGAGTTGGGTTGCCGTCCCAAATGGGCATCAGAATCATCTCGGCGCCTTTCAACGCCAGCGCACGCGCAGGATCAGCGTACTCCACGTCCCAGCAGATCATGATCCCGATCTTCCCAAAGTCCGTGCGGAACACGGGGTAATCGTTGCCGGGAGTCAAACCGGCTTCGATCTCTTCGCGCGGCAGGTAGACCTTGCGATATTTGCCCACCAGCCGGCCGGCCCGGTCGATCAGAATGGCTGTGTTGTACACCGCGGGGGCTTCGCGTTCGTAGATACCGGCGATGATGTAGGAGTGCTTGCGGCGCGCCATTTCGCTCAACTGCTCGGCTGTGGGTCCCGCGGCCGGCTCTGCGACGTCGGCGTCCCCTTTCCCCGTGCCGGCCACCGTCATGCCTTCAGGCAACAGGATCACATCGGTCTTCTCGGGCACGGCGCGCTCGATCAACTCCAGAAACTGGCTCACGTTCTCTGACGCTGAATGCGTTCCACGCGGATGAAACTTCACGGCAGCCACCGTGACGGCCCGCGGCCCCGGGTCAGCGATCTCTTCGAGTGAAATGTCGTCCCACCACAGAGTGGCTTGCGGAGCATTCGCAAGGTATAGCTCGATCTTTACCGCCGCGGCCTTCTCCGGCGCCGGTGCATCCAGAGTCAGCCGGGTCCACTCGCCATCGCGAGTGATCGCGTACGGGTAATCGGGCCGTCCGGCAACTTTGTCGTCAGCCGTTCGCCAATCAAGGCGCGCCACTATCTGCAAGGCCTCGTCCTGAAGTCCATTCGCGCGATAGTATGCCGCGAACCGGTACCACTTACCCGGTGAGACGCCCGGCGCCAGAAATTCCCATCCGCCGTACTCGGCAGCATTGCTGTTCCCGGAGATCGCGAGCGATCCCGGCTCACGGCGGTAGCACGTGGTATCGACGAAAGTCTTCGGCGCAATCTCGGCACGTGCGGCCCAGACAGTCCAGCCGGAAGGAAGACCTTCGCCAGACGGCTTGAACGCAGACTGGCTTATGCGTAACGGCGCGGCTGCGCCGAGAATCGCGAAAACGACGAGCCCTATACCGGCCCGCACCGTGATAGCCCGCATGTGCCGATGCTATCACAGGCGGCGAACCGCCCTTGGGCTCCTAGAATCTCACCCGCAAGGCGAGCTGCAGGATGCGCGGTTCGTACGTCGCTGTGATCTGGCCCAGGTTGCCCGTTGCCACCGTTAGCGGATTGCACAGCGGGATGCCGTTTGTGCCGGGTGCGCAACCCGGCTGATAAAACTCAACCTGATTAAACACGTTGAATGCTTCGGCGCGGAATTCCATATTCAACCGCTCACCGAACTGAAAAGTCTTCGCCACGGCCAGGTCCGTGTTCAGCCGGCTGGGCCCGCGGAATGCATTCCGTGGTAGCGAGCCATATGTGCGCTGGCTCGCAGTCGGAACATAATCCGGGTCATTGAAATAATCCGGCACGGCGAAGTCGTTCGGATTAAACCAGTAGTTTCCGGTAACGCCGTTGATGGTTTGCGTCTGGCGTGGATCGAGGATCTGAACGCTCGGGGTAGTCAGGTTAGGGCGCACCAGATTGGCGTCGCCTGCTCCGGAAGGTCCAGGCTTTGTCCCGCTGGCGGTCAAGCCCGCATTTACGTCCAGTGGAAAACCGGTGCGATAGCTGAAGATCGGATAGAGGCTCCAGCCTCGCGTCAGCAGCTTCGGCCCGCGGCCGAACCAGCGTTCGAACGGGATATCCCAACCGCCGCTGAACGATATGCGGTCGCGCACATCCTGATCCGAGGAGGCCCGCATGATGCGGTGATCGTAATAAGGCACCATATAACTGCGCTGCTGGAAACCGGAAGCGTTGTCGATGCTGTGCGAAAGTGTATATGCAATCGTGAAGAACGTGTTTCCCACGGCCCGCCAATCGGAGAACCGTTTCGTCAGGCTGGCCTGGAGACCGTTGTAGCTCTGGCCAGCGATGTTCTCAAACGCCTGCAGATAGCTGAATCCGTTGTCGGCAGTCAGTCCGTATAGCGAATTGATGAGGCGGTTGTTCGTGCCCAGGATCATCGGATTCTGGTCGACCAGCGCGGTCAAGCCATGAGCCGAGCTACCAACGTAGGTGACTTCCGCGATCAGGCTGTGGGCCATCTCCTGCTGAACGCTGAAGCTATAGTCGTATACATAAGGCGTGCGAAGGTGCGGATCGACGAAGAACACCGAACCTCCTCCGATGGGCAGAAAGCCGGCCGCACCGAAGTCCAGGTTCGAAGCCGGAGGCCTGGAGGGAAACGGATTCGGTGACCCCGCAGCCACGAACGGATTCGAAAGATAATTCACGGGACCGCTCGGATTCGCGGCGAGCGGATTGAAAAACAGGTTCGCGACGCCGAAAAAGGGAGCTTGCCCGTTGAACTGCAAATTGTCTTCGGCCTTCAGAATGTCGTAGAACATGCCAAAGCCGCCGCGCACGCTGGTTTTGCCGTTCCCAAATACGTCCCACGCGAATCCTACGCGCGGAGCCCAATCATTCTTGTCCGGAAAGTTGGCGCCCGACGGCGCGCCCTTGTCTCCGGGAAATACCAGGCCGACCGGCGCGTTCACAAAGCGCTGCGACTGCAGGCCGGGAATGATCGAGAAAGAACGCCCCTGCAGGTCTTTCTTCGGCGAATTGTACTCGTAGCGCACACCCAGCGTAAGCGTGAAGTTCTTGCGCAAGTGCCATTCGTCTTGCGCGAACCCGTTGTAGTTCTTGGAGCGGACGTTGGACGGAGCTTCCCCGAACTGCGTGTAGTAATCCGGCAGGCCGAACAGAAAATCCGCCAGATCGTTCTGCGAGCCGATCCCGCCCGCGGTTCCGCTGAACAGGAAGTACCCGTTGACGAAATAGTCGTACACGGTATTGTTCTGGAAGGCCGCCAAGCCTCCTCCGAACTTCCAGTTATGCCGGCCGCGAATCCAGGTGAGCGTGTCCGCATACACATAGGTGTTGTTGATAATCGTCGTCGGCCCTCCGTAAGAGAAGCCTGTGGTCATGCCGCTGTTGAAAGCCAGCAGCGGGGGGCCCGATGGATGATCGGGCGTGATGCCCACACCCAGTTCTGATGCGGTTGGCAGTTTGGCCGCTGGCTGATCCTGCAAGGTATTGTTCCGCTGGACTGTCATACGCGCTTCGTTTAGCAGAGCAGGCGAAAACGTACGTGTGTACGCGAGATTGCCGAAGTATTGCCGGAATCGGTTGGTATCCGGATAACCCGGAACATTGGCGCCGAGGGTGAACGGGTTCAGCTGCGGGTTGTTATTCCACCCAAGCGTAACCGAGAGCCGGTCCTTCTGGCTAAAGAGATAATCCACCTTTCCCGTGAGCTCGTCCCGATTGTCGGTAGAGGCGGCCTGCGGAAATAGTGTGCCCGTGGGAGAGGTCGGAATCAGGCCGGCCTTAATGTAATTCTGGGCGATTGGATCGATCCGTGCTGGATCGATGATTGCTTGTGCCGCCATGTTCGGGTTCGGCTGGAAGTACGGATTCTGCTGCAAGAAGCCGGCGACCAGCGGGTCCGGGCCCCCGTTGGCCGCGTGCGAGAAATCGCCATTTATCTCGGCCGGAGTGTAGACCGTCACGCCCGGGTTCACCCCCGTTGCGCTTTGTCGTTGTCCTTGATATCCCACGAAGAAAAACAGCCGGTCCCGTCCGTTTACGATCTTTGGAATCGTGATGGGGCCGCCGAGTGTCGCGCCGAACTGCTGCCGCTTGAGCACAGGCACGGGCAGATCCTGCTGGTTATTGAAAAAGCTGTTGGCATTGAAAGCGTCGTTACGTACGAAGTCGAACACGCTACCATGAAGGTCGTTGGTACCCGACTTAGTCACCACGCTGATGATTCCGCCTGCGTTGCGGCCATACTCCGCGGTGTAGTTATTCTGCAAGACCTTAAACTCGGCGATCGTGTCGGGGTTGGGGTTATATACCACGCCGTTATTAAGTAGGTCGTTATTCATGCCCCCATCCAGCAGGAAAGTCACGGAATCGGACCGGCCCCCGGCCACGCTGTAAGTGCCCGCGGCGCTGGAATCCGGATTGGTCTCGACCACACCAGGCAAGGTCAGTGCGAGATCCAGCACATTGCGCCCGTTCAGGGGAAGCTCCTGCACCGGTTTGCCGGTCACGGACTGGCCAATGGTTGAGTTAACCGTCTCCACGGTGGCGCCGGCTGCCTCCACCATTACGGTTTCCGTCGTTTGGCCGATCGCCATGGGAATGTCCAGGCGCAGAGTTTGGTTGATGAGCAATTGCTGGTCGGCCAATACGACTTTGGTGAAGCCTGCGTGTTCGGCCGTCACCGTGTATGCTCCAATGGGCAGGTCCAGCACCTGGTACGTTCCGTCCGCGCCGGACTCGGTGGTGCGGTTGAGGTGCGTCGCAATGTTCGTCACCGTGATCCTGGTAGCCGGAATCACTGCGCCTTGCGGATCAGTTACAACCCCGGTAATGCGGCCATTCGCGTTTTGCGCGCGCGAGGCAATAACGCCAAACAGGGCCAGCATAAGTGCAAGCGATATCTTCTTCATTCAAACATCCCACCTTTATTTGTCACCAGGATACTCCCGTACTCTGTGTCAGATCCGTTAAATCCACGCAGGAGTGATTACTGGTTACACGAGTTACTAAGCGATGCGGCGAGTATAAACGACTGACCTACAATTCACCAATGCTAAAGGGGCGAAACGCGCAGTTATAGGGGTGAAATATCTCACCCCGCAGACATGGGACTCCGTTCGCGATCACGCCTACTTGATCTCGAAGTCAGGGTTGCCTCCAGCGTTGCATGCCGGCGGCGAGATGGCGCCGCCCTGTCCGGAATACTTCTCGCTAATGACAATCGGATCCACTCCCGGATATCGCAGGATCCCGGTCATCTTGAGAGCCTGTGGATTTAGAAACTGCACATCGAGGATTTTCGTGTCCTGGTCGTCAAACACGATGAGGTTGCTCGGATCCGGGCGCTCCACGTGCGAAGCGGAGTTCGTCGCCGTGAATGTGTTCCGGTCCAGGCGCGCCACCAGAGTTCCGCTGTCGTTGAACACGCGAAAACTAATCACCAGATCGGTGGCCTGACGGTCGATCCTGAGCACATCGTCGCCATGAGCCCTGAAGACGACGTGGGGAAACTCGGAGATGACCGAGATCCGGTTTCCGAGATACAGCCCGACCGCATTCCTTGGAATCGGGCAGTTGCTGCTGACGGGCTCCGGAAGCGCCGCCGCGACCAGCGGAGCCACCTGCTGCCTGAGTTCTTCGGCCTTCTCGACCCGATACAAATACAACAGCGCGCCCAGGTCCGCCGCGAAGACCACCGTACAGACGGCCAGTCTGCGTTTCCATGCGACCTCATCGTGCCCGGCGATGGCAAGAACAATCACAGCGCCGGCAAGGGTCAGGCAGAGAGTTGCGAACACGGCGTTGCCGACCTTGAATGCGACGACCGCCAGCGGCAATGCAAGCAGCGCGACTGCGTCCCTCCGATCAACGCGCACAACCCGGCCACCCCGCCATGCGGAGAGTCTATCGCAATCTGGCGTTTCCGAGCCGCGACCAAAGGGAGCGGTTGCAGCGGAGTTACGCATCTGATAGGTACTAAATCAGCCGAAGGAGGACTCCATGCGCGTCAGTCAGTGTGTGGGATGCATGAAACTTGTGTGCCCGGATGTGAAGCACGATTGTTACCTCGTCCCGGGCATCAACGTGAAACCGGAGACCGTCTCCATCGTGATGGTATCGGAAGCCGCTCCGGAGAACGCCAGCGACTACTATTACGCCAAGGGGAATCCGCTGTTCGAGCAAACCACGGTCCAGGCGTTCAACGACGCCGGCGCAAACGTGTCGTCGGTGAAAGACATTGTGAACCGGGGCGTGTATCTCACCACCGCCGTGAAATGCGGCAAGACCGGATACGGCATCCAGGCGGACACCATCCGCGAGTGTTCGTTTCTGCTGGAGAAGGAATTGTCTCTGTTCCCCAACCTGAAGGCGCTGATGCTGATGGGCGATGTCGCGATCAAGTCGCTCAACTATATCGCGCAGCGCGCCGGCGAAAAGCGCGTGATCCCCGCCGGCTCCACTTACAAGATCCGCAAGGACCAGTACTTTTTCCGCGGCATCCGCGTTTTCCCCTCGTACTTACAAGCCGGCCCAAGCTTCTTCATCGAGAAGAGCAAGCGGAGAATGATCGCCGAGGACATCGCCGCAGCGATGCGGCTGGTCGCGTAAGCGGCCTTCTGAAGGTTTAGATTTGACGGATGTGAGCCCGATAATCCATCCTGTGGAGGTCGTGTCTTGCTTCTGTTTTTGCGCTCTTATCTCCGCGTTCGCATCGGCGTTCCTCCTGGCGCAGACTCCGGCCCGTTCGGACGAGGTTCTTCGAGTCGGCCCCGGCGTAACGGCCCCTCGTCTCCTGCACAAAGTGGATCCTCAGTACTCGCCAGTTGCGCGCGCTGACCATATTCAGGGAACGGTAGTTCTTCAGCTGGTTGTCAATGAGAAGGGCCGCCCAACCGACATCACCGTCATAAGCCCGTTGGGTTTCGGCCTGGACGAGCGGGCGCAAGAGGCGGTCCAGACGTGGGAGTTTGCGCCAGGCATGAAGGATGGCAGACCGGTGAAGATCCTGGCGACAGTTGAGGTCAACTTCAGGTTTCCAGAGCTCTGGTTCGACGAGAAAACCGAACACCAGAGGACGTCATTCAATCTTACGCTTCAGAGACTGAAGCGCGCCGATACGAGTAAGACGGCCATTGATCGCGCGGTCAAGTCCATGCTGGATCTAGCTCGGCAGAAATTTCCACCTGCGATGTACGTGGTCGCCATTTGGGAAACTAACGGGGAACACGTCGCGAAGGACCCTGAAGATGCCTTCGCGTTGATCCAGAAGGCCGCAGCCAAGAACTACGGGCCCGCACTCTATGAAATTGCCCTTCGTCAGATCGAAGGTCGCGATCTCCCGAAAGATATCGAAAAGGGTCTGGAGGAAATGCGTCAAGCTGCGATAATGGGCAGTCCACAAGCTCAGTTCTATCTCGGCAATCGTTATGAGAAGGGCGATGGAGTACCGCGGGAACTCGACCGGGCACGTCGCTACTACCGGTTGTGTACGGTCCAAGGGGTCGCCTTGTGCCAGTACAGGTTGGGAGGCCTGTTGTTTGAAGCGCCAAATCGGTTGGAGCGCGACTACGTACAGGCTGTCGCTCTGTTTCAGCTTGCCGCCGAGCAGGGCCTGCAGAAGGCAAAGGAAATCGCGTCAACGGAGACGGCAAAATTGACTCCCGCACAAACTAACTGGGTAAACACGCTAAAGACTGAACTTGTCCGCAAGTAGTTCGAGTTGGTTGCGTGGTTGGCCGACAGTTCACACCCGCTTCTTCGGCACGCCCTTGGTATGGCAGTCCGCGCACTTCACGAAGTGGACATTGTGTTTGCTCTGGGCCGACGCGAAAGTCGTATCCATCTTCTCCACGTCGATACCGCAGTTGGAGAGGCGGGGATGGCACGTTGCGCAGGACGCGCGCGTGGTTTCGCCGTGCTTTTCGTGGCACGCCAGACAACTGATGCCCTCGTGCACTCCCATGCCTGTGCGGTCGTCGCCTGACCCCACCTGGCGCGTGGCGAGCGGGGCATGGCACTGATAGCAGAGTGCCTGACGCGTGTCCGGACTCATTCGAACCGGCCGGTCTTTGTCCCGCATTGCTGGAAGCGGCAGGTCGATTGCCGCAACATGCAATTGCTCGCGCCGGTCGAACAACGCGAGCGAAGGTCGCTGGATTGGTTCCCCTACCGCGGGGCGCGGTCGAGGCTGCGAAGGCTGATGCAACGGCTCGCCGCGCCGGTGCATTTCATGGCAGGTCAAACACGGAATCGCCGGCTGATTGGCCCACTCCGCATCCACGAACTGCCACGGTCCCCGCGTGTCCACCGGCGTCACAAGCTGCCGGATGCCGCCATCATAGTAACTGCCGTGACATCGCAGGCAATCGTCCATCAATAGCCGCTGGTGGTTGTGTTTTTCATCCAGGAAAATTTTGGAAAACGCCGAGCCGTGCGGGCCCGCCTGCCAGTCCGCAAATTCCTGGCGATGACAGCTCTTGCAGCGCTCCACCATGCGCACCACGTCCAGGCCCTTGAGCTGCACCTGTTCCGGAACGTCGCCTTCGGTGTGCTTCATGAGCCGGCGCGCGTTGGCCGCGTGGAACGAAGGGCCGCTGGTGAAGGAACTGCCGTGGCAGGCTGCGCAGCTCACGGAGCGGTGCGTCGACTGCCTCCATGATTCGTACGACGCGCGAATCTCGTGGCACCCCGTGCAACCTTCTCCGCCCGTCGCCGTGTAGTAAATGCTGGACGCCGGCACGAGCAGCAGAACCGCCGCCAGCGCCGGCGCCAGTGCCCACACGAATTTCAGCATCATGCGAACCGGGTGCCCTTCCATTGCTTCACTAAGTGATCGGACGCGTAATACGCCATGGCCATGATGGTCAGCACCGGATTGAATCCGCCATTGGTGACATGCACGCTCGCATCGATCACGAACAGGTTGTCGACATCGTGAACCTGGCAATAACGGTTCACCACCGATGTGGCGGGATCAGACCCCATCCGGCACGTGCCCGCCTGATGCTGTCCGGCGCTCAGCCCCGGCCCGGAGAGTTTCTTCCATGTTTGCACCGCGCCGGCCTCCTTGAGCCACGCCTCCGCTTTCCCGGCCATCACGGTGCTGGTCTCTATGGTGTGCGGATGCTTGTCGCCGGAAAGCCGCGCCACCGGAATCCCCCAGTGGTCCTTTACTACGGGATCTACCTGCACGCGCGAATCGAAGACCGGCATCTCCTGTGTCGGGCCCTGCACTGCGATTGCCCGGCGGTAAGCATTGCGCATGAAATCTTTGTGCGCCTTGCCCCAGCGTGGGAGGCCGGGGGGGATCATGCTGACGAACTGGTAGGGCAACCGGATGAATTCATTCGCCAGCATGGCCCCCCCGACAAGACCGGGATTCCCGTGGTTGTAGTCGCAGAGCGCGATGCCCGCGCCTGGACCGAGGTCATCGTAAATATCCATGGGCATCAGGCCGAACGCGCCGGTGTAAGTATGTCCCTGCAGGTTTCTGCCAACCCAATCCCGACGGTTGCCGAGCCCGTCGGGAAACAACCGGCTTTTCGAGTTCAGCAGCAGCCGCGCGGATTCAATCGCGCCGCAGGAAACGATCACTACGTCCGCGTCCTGCTGGTGAAGCTCATCGTTCGCGTCGAAATAGACAACACCAGTCACTCGGCCACGTTCGTTGGCGATGATCTCCTTCACCACGCACTCGGTCCGCACCTCGCAATTCTTCGTGGCCACCGCTTTCGGGATCACCGTATTGTGTGTGCCGCACTTGGCGTCCACTTCGCACGCGAACCCCACGCACCATCGGCAGCGGATGCACGCCGGCCGCCCGTTGTACGGAACGCTGTTGCGCAGCATGGGGATATCGAACGGATGCAATCCCAGCCGTTTGGCCGCGGGATAGAGAATCTCGTATTCGCGGTTCGGCGGAAGCGGCGGCATGGGCAGCGGCCGGCGCCGCGGCGCATGAAATGGGTCGCCGGAAACGTCGCCCGACACGCCGATCTCCCACTCCGCCTTTTCGTAATACGGTTCGAGGTCCTGGTAGGACACCGGCCAGTCTGCGAGCGTGCTGCCAGAAACGTGGCCGTAGGTGGAGCGCATGCGGAAGTCTTTTTCCATGTAGCGCCACGCCATCGCGCCATAACTGAACGTCCCCCCGCCCACGCACGCAGCGTTGTTCTGATAACCCGGACCGCTCGCCCGCACAATGTGCTCGCGCCCCTGCGTATCCACCGCCACGCGCGGACTCCGGTCATCGTCCGGACCAAAAGCCTGCCCCAGTGGCGACGTGCGTTGATTGCGCAGATCATCTTTCCGGCAGTCGAACGGTGAATACCACTTCCCCCGCTCCAGCAGGACGACGCTCAGCCCCGCTTCCGCCAGCTCTTTGGCGACGATGCCGCCACCCGCCCCAGCGCCGATGATCACCGCATTCACCGGCTTCAGCGCCACGGCAGCTCCCCTTTTGCCAGATCCGCAAAGTCATAGCGCAGCCGCCCGCGCAGCGGCGGGTATGGCAGTCCGACCATCTTCCAGCTCACGCGCTCGCGGTTGCCGCCGTGCCGCGGGTCGCCGTAGAACCCCTGCATGGTATGCGCCACCAGCAGATCGAAAAACGGTCGCAGCTCCGGGTTGCTCTCGATGTGATGCAGCACCGCCAACTGCTGCGCCGCCGGCAGATCGGCGAAGCGCTTTCCAGCAAAGTCGATACTGGCCTGATCGAGTTGCGCGATTCCCCGCCGGTAGGTTTTTTGCAGCGGCTTGTAGAAGAGCGTCAATTGCGTGTCCATAAAACGGACCACCCCGGCCCGGACCGCGCCCGGGTCCTGATCCTCGGGAATAATGTGGCCGCAAACCGCCTCGAGTGTCCTGGCTTCCTCGGCCGTAAAGAACCGCCACGAGCTTCCCCGCCGCCCGCAAGCCACGACCGGCATAGAGAGTCCGGCGGCGAGAAACCTCCGCCTGGATGGACGCTTCACAATACTCGCGCCTGCGCACGTCGAGGGCCAGCGGTAACTCATTGATTTGCCGGGGGATTAATTTCGGCGAAACGCGCGTTTACTCCGCGATCTTGGGGAAAAAGACCCAGGGCTCTGATTCGGAGGCCCACAACTTCGCAATGAGACTACGGAGCAATGGCTCGCGCAATCTTCATCGACGAATCGTCGTTCCTCCATTCGTCGCGGGGCTCCGCTGCTGCGCGCGCAAACGTCCACAGCCGAAGGCGTTCGCGATCAATCTCAACCAGGTCTGCCATGCGGCGGATTACTCCGTCCGGGTCGGTACTCAGTCTCGCATCACAGTTGAACAGGTGTTGGGTGGCGTCATAGGCCGGGTCGCCGACAAACGGCTTGGGGTCGATGACCAGCCAAGGCTCACGCTCCGACCGAAGCACGTTGCCGGCGTGCAGGTCCGTCGCCAGCAACACCTCCATTTGTGCGGTGCGTGGCAACTCCCGAAAGAGGCGCAAACCTTCACGCACCAGTCCGGCATCCGGCCACTGAGAAACGTCGGCCAGGGTTTCCTCACCCCAAGACTCCAACAAAGCCGATAAAGGGCGAAACGGGTGCTGCGCCGAGGGCGGCCGCCACAGCCGGCGCAGCAACCCGGAGATCACCACGTCCTGTTCAGGTTCCGGCAGTGCGCGCAGCGGGGTTCCCGGGTGGCAACGCTCCAGGAGCATGGCGCCAGTCGATTCGTCTGCGAGGAGGACCCTTACTGTCGGATCTCCATTCCAGAAGCGCAATCCCTCCAGTTCATGCTCTGCTTCCATATGCGGCATTCCGAGCTTCAGCACGGCGGATGTCCCATCCACAAGCCGGACCGGCGCAACCCAGGCGCAACTGACTTCGTCGGTGTCGAACGGCGGGCCCAGAGTCAACGACCATTGGCGCTCCAAACTTCTCAGCGTATCTGGCAACTGGTCGAGCCATGCTGCGCGCTCGGGCGTCTTTCGGCAGTTGGCAGCGAGCCGCGCTGGAACGTTCGTTCCCACGATTCATTGTGGCTGTTTCACAGCCGGTGTTGTTGGCAGGGGATACGGCGTTAGCATAAACAGAGGGTCATCTTATGGTTTGCAGAACGGGCTTTCTTGTCTTGTGTCTCTCCTCGTTTTCTTTCGGCTCGAGCGAAATACCGGCGGGGGCTCATCTTCTTCTTCGTATGTTGAACACCGTGAATACCAAGACCGCGCAGGAAGGAGATTACGTTTACCTGCGCACGGCCATCCCCGTCGTGGTGGACAACAAGATCGTCGTGCCCGCCGGGAGCTACGTGCAGGGTGTTGTCTCACACACGAAGCAGAGCGGGCGCGTCAAGGGCCGGGCGGAGCTGGGCATACGGCTGGAGACGCTCACGCTGCCCGCCGGAACGGTCTATCGGATCACGCCGCGGCTGGCTTCGGTGGCGTCGGAGAATACGGGCCAAAAGGTGGACCAGCGTGAGAACGAAGTCATGCAGGGCGGCACGAAGGAGCAGGACGCCGGCCGGATCGCGATTCTCGCCGGAAGCGGCGCCGGCATCGGCGGAATCGCCGATCAAAGCTGGAAGGGCGCAGGGATCGGCGCCGGCATCGGCACCGGCGTGGGACTGGCGACTGTACTGCTCTCCCGCGGCAAGGAAGTGGAGTTGAGGCAGGGAACCACTTTGGATGTGATGTTCGATCGGCCGGTAACACTACAGTAACGCCGAATAAGAGTCGGGTCGCACGGAAACGCTCGACTTTCACGCTCGGGATGAAATTTCGCGATCTGCCCGTCCCCCTCCAGTGGTACCGAAGCTCCTGCCCGCAGGCAGTTCCAGCCGGCCGCCTCCGGCGTCTCTGTTCCCTTTAGGGCGCCGTTGATTGACAAGCGACTCTTGTCACATTACACTTGTGGTTGTGATCCGGAGCTTTCAGCACCGGGGCTTGAAACGGCTGTGGGAAGGCGATCCAAGCCGGGTCAGTGCAGCGTTGAGAGATCGCCTCGAGAACGTTTTGTCGGTACTAGATGCTGCGGCTACCCCAAGGGATTTGGATCTCCCCGGATACCGTTTGCATCCCCTGAAAGGTGAGCTGGCAGGAGCCTGGTCGGTCACCATCAGCGGCAATTGGCGCGTCACGTTTCGGATGGAAAACGGCAACGTACTCGATGTCGATCTCACCGACTATCACTAGGAGGCTATCGTGCCCATGAAGAATCCACCGCATCCCGGACGTATAGTCAGGCAGGACTGCATAGAACCATTGAAGCTGACGATCACTGAAGCGGCGAAGGTTCTCGGTGTCACCCGCCAGGCTCTCAACAACCTCGTGAACGGGAAAGCCGGGATTTCGCCGGAAATGGCAGTGCGCCTTTCGAAAGCGTTCGGCGGGAGCCCGGAAGTGTGGCTGCGCCTCCAGGCCAATTACGACCTGGCGCACCTTCACCAGGATCGGATCGACGTGAAGCGATACCGGCGCGCATCTTGATTACCGCTCCACCACCGCCACCTCGTAATCCCGCACGACGGGAACGGTAAATTCCACAAACTGGCCAGCACGCTCCAGTGAAACCGACGTTCCCGCCCGCAACAGTTGCACCCGTTCACCGCGGACACCGTCGGGTAGCTCGGCGCGCACGCGCTGCGCTCCCGCCGGATAGGTCGCAGTGAACCAGCCGCGCAGCATGTTCGGGTTGGTGTAGTTGAGCAGATGCAGCGCAAATCCGGGCTCGGTCTCCCAGGCGAAGACTTCAAGCACTCCGTCGCCTTCCACGGAAACCAGCACTCCGTCCCGGACGAGCCAGCGCACGCAGTTTTGTATCAGACGGCTGAGGTCCGGATTCCCGGATCGCCAGAAGCTGCGGTCGATGTCGCCCGGAATATATACGAGCCGGCTCGCCCTGTGCTCCCGCAGAACGATTGCCGGTTCGTTCGCAGGTTCCGTTCGCGGATAGACCATCTCGGGAGGATATGCGGGATAAGGTGGCAGCACGGCCAGAACCGGTTCGGCATCCTCTGCCTGAATGGGAACGCGAAATTCGGCTCCCGGCAGAACTGTCGTGTTTTCGAAGCCCCGCAGCACTTCATGGTTCCGCAGAACGCGGGCATAATACGCGTTGCCCTTCGGGCCCTGAACGTCGCCTGCCTTGCTCATCCCAAACAGCTTGGCCAGGCCGAAATCGTCGCGCCGGATTCCCCGCTCATCGTAGAGGCTCGTTTCAAAGGTCGCGAGCAGCGATCCTCCTTTCGCTGCGTATGCCTCAAGCTGCCGGCATTGCGCATCGCTCAACAAAGCCACGTTCGGCAGCAGCAGAGCCGCGTACTTCTTTAATGTCTCCGGATCAAGATCGTCTTCATGGACGAAATCGAACGCGTACCGGCTCTGGAGCAACGCGTAGTAGAGGCCCTGCAGAGACTCCGACGGTTCCCCTACGCCCGGCGGCTGGTAAAACGCATTCCCGTGCTGCGAAAGAACCACGCCGATATTGGCTATCGGCCGCCGGTTGACGAAATGCCGTTCATTCTTCGCGATCCAATCTAAGAATCGCCGCCCGGTTTCCCTCCAGCGAAGGTCCTTCGGCGCGCCGCCCAGCCAGTGGTACCACGGCACCATTCCGCTGGCCGTCGTCTGCGCCATCCACATGGTGGCTTCTTCAGGCGCTTTCGAAGTGTGCCGCCATAGCGGGTGGCTGTTGGCGTAAGCGCCCGTGACATTGGTGATCGTGCGCCCCTTCATGACGCACTGCGCGACCCGCCCTTGTTGCGCGCAATCCCAGATGGGCGTCGTGCCGCTGCGGCCCTGGTGATCCGCATTGAACCATCCTGCCACTGCGGCGATCTGCCGCAAATCCGTCGACGCCCGGATGCCGCCGCCCAGGTTACCTACGTATACGCTGTCCCGCTTCTTCTGCTTTGCCGTCGCGTCCCACAGCTCCCATACTTCAAGCACGCGCGCCAAGTGGCGCTCGCGGTATTCCGGGCTTTTCACATCGCCGAAGTTGCGGCATTCCGCGCAATGGCAGGATGACGGCCCTTCCGCTCCCGGCCAGCCGTTGGTGAAGAACCCGTCAACATCGTAAAGCTGGTTGACCTCGCGAATGATGGCCGGCATCTGCTCGGTGAAATACGCTGAGTACATGCACGTCTTGTACAGTTCCGGGGATTGCTCATGCCGGCGCGGTGAACCGTCGGCATTCCGCTCGAACCACTCCGGGTGCGCCGTCCAAGCCTCCTGCCAGGCGTAATTGCAATCGAGGCGCGCCACGACACGGATGCCTCGGTTCTTCGCCGCCTTGGCGAAGTCGCCGAACAGATCCCGGTTCCCGAGATATGGGCTCTTGTGATGATACGGAATGCGCGTAGGATAAAACGCCACGATGCCGCCGGCGTTCAGCAACAACGCATTGATTTTGAGGCTTGTCCAGTAGTCGAGCCAGTCGTCGATATTCAGCTCGATGGGATCGCGCTCATTGAAGTTCACCTGCCCGCATCGCCGCATGGTCTGATACCAGGGAACGGCATCGCCCGCCGGAGCCTGAGCCAGAGCCACGCCGCCGAACGCGACTTCCAACCATTCGCGACGCGATAGAGTCATCCCTTCAAAGGTATCGAAATTTCTACCGGCCCACGGCCAGACGTTCCGCCAGCAGATCCGGCAGGCCGGCACGGTGGATTTTTGCTTGCGCGGCGGCGAGATCGTAGGGAACCCGGCGGTACATCAGGAAAAGCTCATCCAGGTTGTACAGAACGTAGCCGGCGCGGGGATCGCCGTCGCGAGGCTGGCCCACCGACCCGGGGTTAATCAGATAAGCGGTATCGGGTTCGAGTTGCAGAGGCAATTCTTTCTGTTTGGCCGACGGACGTCCAATCGCGCGGACGCGATTGAGCCCCCATTGGAACCCGCCTTGCAAATGGGTGTGGCCGAAAAAAGCCAACGAGGTTTCCAGATACGGAAAGCTCTGACCGGCATCGGCCGGCGCAACCACGTACTCGTCTTCGTCGAGCGGTGAGCCATGCATAACCTGAAAATTCTCGACCGCGATGGGGCCTTTCGGAAGGCCGGCGATATACGCGAGATTTTCAGGCGTCAGCTGGGCGTGCGTCCACTCTGCCGCGCGCCGCGCTATAGGATTGAACCATTCCAGATCCTCCAGCCCCGCTGATGCCCGGTCGTGGTTGCCGCGAACCACAATCGCCACATTGGCGCGCACCCATTCCGTTACTGCATTGGGATCGGCGCCATAGCCTACCAGATCGCCCAGGCAAATGATGCGGTCATATGCATCCGCGGCGGATTCCAGGACGGCCTGTAAGGCCTCCCAATTGCCGTGGATGTCGCTGAGAATCAGGAACCGTGGCGCGGGCATTACGCTTTTTGCAAGCGTATCACGGCGATCTCGGGTGGCGCTCCTATACGCGCGGGCATTCCGATCGTGCCGATGCCGCGCGTCACATAAATGGAAGACGGCCCGGAGCGGTAGTGCCCGTAGACATAGGGCGTATAAAAGTAGGCCACGTTGAAATCATGGTGCAGGATTTCGACATTGACCTGCCCGCCGTGAGTATGCCCGGCAAGCGTAAGGTTCCATCCCTGCTGCGCGGCGACCGGAAACACATCGGGATTATGCGACAGCAGGAGATTGAACGCGTTCGGGCCCATCAGGCTCTCGGCACCCGCAAGGTAATGAGGCCGCTCGCTCATCTTCTGATAATCGACGCCGGCGATGTTCATCAGCGCCTTGCCGAAACGGAGTTGCCGGGCCTGGCTGCGTAGAAACGGGATACCGAGCCGGGCTCCCTGGGCGGCCGTGTAGTCTTCGGTTCCGGCGTAGATCTCGTGATTTCCCAGGCAGCCCAGGGTCCCCGCATCGGACCGCAGCCGGGAAATCTGACGGAGGCAGGCATCCACCGGGTCGCCGTGCACGGAGATCAGATCACCGGTGACAAAAACGATGTGGCCGCGCAGTTCGTTGGCGGCGTCCACCACTCTGGCGAATTCCTGCTCGCTTAAGTACGCGCTCAGATGAATGTCGCTGAGCTGGACCAGCCGCAAGCCGTTGAGATCGGGGTGGAGGCCCGGAACAGGAATATTAATTTCGCGAACCCGGAAGGCCGTGCGCTCGACCAGCGCACCAAAGCCGAGCAGGGCGGCGGGAACCGCAGCCGCCAGCGTACCCGCGCCACGCAGCAGTGCGCGGCGCGTAGGATCAACTTCCGGCTCCGGCCGCGGCCCAAATCGGCCGATGAGCTTCCAGCCAATCCAGATGGGGGTGGAGGTGAGCGCCCAGAACAGGCCCGCGCCGCGCAGCCATCCAAACAGGTGGGGGTTGAGCCGAATGCGGCTGGCATTCGGCAGGTTCAGCATCAGGCCAAGGGTCGCGAGGGCTATGGCGAGCACCACAAGGCGACTCAGCCAAAGGGCGGAACGCTCTGATAAGTCCCTCTTTATCTTATAGTTGGCCTGACAGGCGATGCGCCATTGGACCAAACTTAACGCAATTACCGCGACGATTTCGACGGCATTTCCTAAAGACGGCCCCATGCGCGCGCTTTCTCTATTCTAATCGGCCCCACGGGTTGTTTTCAGTGCAAAATGAGACAACATTAAAATGGCTAGCGCCGCCATGGCTGCGGTTTCCGCCCGCAGGACGTTGGGGCCGAGGGAAACCGGTGTCCATCCGGCTTGCTCCGCCAGCGCGCGTTCCCGATCGGTCCAGCCACCCTCGGGACCGGTGAGAATGGCGACGGTTTCGCGGGTCGCGGGCAGCACGCTGAGGAGCGGATCGGCGCCGGGCTGCTCTTCGAGAAAATAGCGAAATGTTGACGAATTGGACACCGCCGCATCGAACATTACGGGAGGCACGATTTCCGGCATGCGGACGCGCCGCGCCTGCTGGCTGCTTTCCCGCGCAATTTTTCGCCATCGCTCCACGCGTTTTGCCGCGGCGCGCGCCAAACCCTGCTCCGTGCGTTCGGCATCTACCGGGACGATGCGGGCAACGCCGAACTCCGTGGCTTTTTCAATCAGCCACTCGAACCGGTCGAACTTGATGAGCGCCGTGAAAATGGTGATCGCAGGCGCCGGAGGTTCAGTCGTAATCGGTTCGACGATGCGGAAGGCGACGCGCTGCGCGCTCACTGCCGAGATCTCGGCAAGGTAAGCCCGCTGGTTGTCCGACAGTTCGTACCGCTGGCCGGGTTCGGCGCGCAACACGCGAGCAAGATGACGGGCATCGTCGCCGGTGAGTTCCGCGCGGTCGCCCTGAATCCGGTCTACGAAAAATCGGCGGCGTGCCAAAGAACAGGATGGCATACTGGAGACTCTATGATTGCCGTGCTGCGGGGCGTGCTGGTGGAGAAAGGTCCAAATCACGCGATTGTGGATACGGGCGGCGTGGGGTACGAACTGCACATCCCCATCACCACGTACACGCATCTTCCGGAAGCCGGCTCGGAAGTCCGGCTGCGCGTCTACACTCATGTCCGCGAGGACACGCTGGCGCTCTACGGCTTTCTTTCGCAGGACGAGAAGAACCTGTTCGAGAAATTGATCGAGGTGAGCGGCATCGGGCCGTCGCTGGCGATCAAGATTCTCTCCGGTCTGGCGGCGGTGGAGCTGATCACGGCCATCCGAAAGGGCGAGGTGGAGCGGCTGGTACGCATTCCTGGCGTCGGCAAAAAAACCGCCGAGCGCATGGTGCTGGAGTTGCGCGACAAGTTGCCCGCGCCCGCTGGCGAGGCAGCCGCGCCGCCAGCGCCGTCACTGAGCGAGATCGAGCAGGACGTGCTGTCGGCACTACTGAACCTGGGCTGCGCGCGGCCCGCGGCGGAACAGGCCGTACGCAAGGCTAAGGCCGGCGGAGCGGCGGCGGAATTCGAGCCGCTGTTCCGGAGGGCGCTGGAGCTGGTGAGGTGAGGGATATACTATCCTGCACTCCGCCGGGAGTGCCTGTCGAAAGGAAGCTGCTGGATGGAAGAATTGGCCGTGCCTTTCCCACTCCTTGACATTCCGCCACCTTGGTAGAGTGTAGAATTGAGTCAAATGCTGACTCGGCTCTACATCGACAATTTTCGATGTTTCGTCAACTTCGAGCACAAGCCTGCCAGCCGGCAATTGATCCTCGGTGCCAACGGATCTGGCAAGTCGTCCTTTCTGGATACACTCCTCTTTTTACGACAGTTTGTCACAAAAGGCGATGTATTCGACGACTTCTTCATCTTGAGTCAACGAACGCGGTGGCTGAATCAGCCTCAACAGACCTGGGAACTCGAGGCGACGCTGGAAGGTAGCAGGTATGTTTATCGCCTGGTAATTGAACCATGGGGAGAGCCGCAGCGACCGCGGGTCAAATCGGAGACTGTTTTCTTTGATGGGAAGCCTATATTTGAGTTCACAGCTGGTGAGGTGCACCTTTACAACGACCGATTCGAACACAAAGTCACTTACCCGTTTGATTGGCATCGATCAGCGCTTGCCACAATCGTTCCGAGAAAGGACAATCAGAAGCTGACGCGATTCAAGCAGTGGATTAGCGGACTGTACTGCTTCCGGCTTAACCCGTTTCGTATGGGTTCTCGAGCCGAGGGTGAAAACCTCTATCCAAATGTTGATCTTTCAAACATCGCCGCGTGGTATCGGCACTTGGTCCAGTCTGATCCTGAACAGAATGCAGCCGTGCTCAGTAGCTTGCGTGAGTCTCTCGACGGCTTCAGCTTCCTTCGGCTTGAATCTGCGGGCGAGAACGTCCGTCTGCTGGCCGCCGAATTCACCCAAGGCGACGGTAAGACCAGCACGTTCTATTTCAACGAGTTGTCCGACGGCCAGCGGTGCCTAATCTGTCTGTACACGATTCGGCATTTTGTTCTCGCCAAGGGGAGCACCGTAGTTATCGATGAGCCCGACAACTTCATATCGCTCCGCGAGATCCAACCTTGGCTGATGGCAGTTGCCGACACCGTCGAGGAAGGCCAGGGACAGATTCTCCTGATTTCTCACCATCCGGAGGCCATTAATCAATGGGCGCCCAGAAATGGCGTGCAGTTCGTTCGAGAAGGCGCCGGACCTGTTCGCCTCCTAGAGTTTCGAGGAGATCCCGACGTTAGCCTGCCCCCCTCGGAGTTAGTCGCGCGCGGATGGGAGCGTGAGTAGTCTTGCGAGGGTCATAGTCCTTGCTGAGGACGAGCGGCATCAACGGTTTATCCGCCAATACCTGTACCGGGTACCTGCGCATGCTGCCGGAGGGCGCCAATATCAGACGCACGATATCCGAGCCGTCACTGCACCGAGTGGCCGGGGTTCTGCAGAGCAGTGGGTGCGCAGTCAGTATCCAGCGGAAGTCAAGGAATACCGCAGAAGATCCAAGAAATTAAGTATTGCCCTCATTGTCGCAATCGATGCCGACACGCGCGAAGTGGACCAACGTCTTCGCCAGCTCCGGGAGGCCCTTGAGCAAGCTGAATTAGCCGTGCGTGCGGACGGCGACACCATCGTCCACCTGATCCCAAAGCGCAATATTGAGACGTGGCTCTTTTGCCTGAGCGGCGAGAATGTGGACGAGCTGACAAATTACAGCCAAAGTCCGGATATTGATGCACTCATTCCGGTCGCCGCCGCCACGTTCTTCCAATGGAGCCGGACGAATGCTGTGCCACCTGGCCAATGCGTTCCGTCGTTGGCGGCGGCCATCCCAGAAGTGAGGCGACTCGAACAGCGAAATGACGGACTCAACTAGAGGCACTCAACACCGCCAGAGTCACAGACCACGCTGGAGTCCTGGCTTTGCCCTGGTCGCTGATCCACTGGTGTCTCCGCCTGACCGCGACTAAGCTATAACAGATAGCTGAAACCAATGCCCGACAGCCGCATCGTTTCCGCCGCGCCGCTCGAAGATGAAGCGCAGTTTGAAGCTGGGCTGCGGCCGCGGCGGCTCGCGGATTTCACGGGGCAGACCAAGCTCAAAGAGAATCTGGCTATCGCCATCGCCGCGGCGCGGAAGCGGGGCGAGGCGCTGGATCACGTGCTGCTCTACGGGCCGCCGGGCCTCGGCAAAACTACGCTGGCCGCAATCATCGCCGAGGAAATGGAAGTGGAATTCCAGCAGACCTCGGGGCCGATCCTGCAAAAGAAGCTCGATCTCACCGGGATTCTGACTAACATCCGGCCGAAGCAGGTTTTCTTCATCGACGAGATCCACCGCCTGCTGCCCGATGTGGAAGAGATTCTCTACGCCGCGATTGAAGATTTCCGCGTCGATATTCTGATCGGCGCCGGGCCGGGCGCGCGCACGCACTCGATGGCCATCCCCAAGTTCACGGCGATCGGCGCCACCACGCGGCAGGGCCTGGTGAGCGGGCCGCTGCGGGGACGTTTCGGTTTGGTGCTGCGACTGAATCATTATGACGTCGCGGAGCTGAAGCAGATTGTGAAGCGTTCGGCGCGGCTGCTGAGTGTCGCGATCGACGAAGACGGCGCGGAGGAAATTTCGCGCCGCAGCCGGGGCACACCGCGCATCGCCAACCGTCTGTTGAGGCGGGTGCGGGACTATGCGCAGGTTCGCGCCGACGGGCACATCAACCGCCCGGTGGCCGAGACCGCGCTCGATCTGCTGGAAGTGGATCGCTTCGGCCTGGATGAGATCGATCAGAAGATCATGATGACCGTGCTCAAGAATTACGCCGGCGGTCCGGTGGGAGTAAACACGATCGGGGCATCGATCGGTGAAGAGCCCGACACCATCGAAGAGGTCTACGAGCCGTATCTGATCCAGCTCGGATTTCTGCACCGCACGCCGCGCGGCCGCATGGCCACGGATAGCGCGTTCGATTATTTCAAAGTGCCGCGGCGGTTGCGGACGGGCGAGCAGCCGGCGCTGTTCTAGGTGCCAGGAAAAACCAGGTGCCAGGTTTCAGGTGCTAGGTGTCAGGGAAGACCGTTTACCTCGGCCTCGGTTCGAATATAGGCGCGCGTGAGGAGATGCTGCAAGCGGCGATTGATCGCCTGCAATCACCGGAGCTGCGCATCGTGCGCGTGTCTTCGGTTTATGAAACAGAGCCGCAGGGTCGGCGCAACCAGCACTGGTTTCTGAACCTCGTAGTGGAGGCGGAAACCGATCTCTTCCCGCGTCAACTGCTGGGCCGCATCGCCAAAATCGAGCAGGAACTGGGGCGTCGACGCATGCTGGCCAACGGCCCGCGCACGATTGACATCGACATTCTCTTTTACGGAAACTTCGTCGTCGAGACGCCCGAACTCAGCATCCCGCACCCTCGTTTTGCGGAGCGGCGCTTCGTGCTGGCCCCGATGGTGGAGCTGGCGCCCGAACTGCGCGACCCCGTGTCGCGCCGCACTATGCGCGAGCTGCTGCCAGCAACTGCCGGGCAAGCCGTGCGGAAGATGGAGACACGGGTACAGTGTCACTCATAGGGGAATCATGATCCGGGTGCAGCGAGAGGAAACATAGAAAATCACCGTCGCGATATGAAACCGCCCGCATGCGCTGCGTTATGCGCAGGCTGTAAAGCCGCTTGCCGCCGGGACCGGGACGCGAAAGAATGGCTTCCCAGCGAAGTCCCTTGTCGCGGTACAACTGGTCCCAATCCAACTGTCGTATTTTGCGCAAGGTGGGGAGAACAGCCAAAGCATCCGCCCGGCCAAGTGCAAACCACTTTTCCTGGAATACCGGGTTATTCAGGTCCGGCAGAACGCAAGCCATCGTGGCGCGCCTCTGCTAACGTCGTTTCGATAGTTTACGCTGGAGAGCGTCGAGATTGGAGGCTTTCGCGGGATGTTTCCCGGCCCACTCGATTGCACGGTCGAGTTCGTCGGCCACCGGGGAGCGATGCAGCCACAATTCGTTTTCCGGTATGACGCGCGCAGCTTTGACCAGCCAGACACCGTCCTCGATCTCCTCCACGGTGACGGTGCGGCCGGCATGCTCTTTACCAAACGAAATCTGCCCACTGGA
>Ga0335070_10000902_pt1 | contig 34054 bp, 34 predicted proteins | sample Lox_Sample_13_FD_206722 | JGI IMG/M metagenome (GOLD analysis project Ga0335070, IMG submission 206722) | Soil microbial communities from Loxahatchee National Wildlife Refuge, Florida, United States - Lox_Sample_1.3 | ecosystem: Environmental > Terrestrial > Soil > Wetlands | place: USA... | reverse complement strand
ATAGAAAATTTTGAGAAAAGGATGGATCCGAGAGATAACATTTATTACTGGCTGGCAGGTGAGACAAAACTCTCCGATCATGAAGAGATCGATTCCGATGCCTGTGCCCTCCGCCACGGCATGATTTCCATAACACCTATCTTCTATGATTTAACCAGATACGACGTCTTGGAGGAACTAAGCGCAAAGATCAAACAGCAGTTTTGATAAGACTGCGTGTTAACATTGACATAACAATTCCTTCGATTACCGGGTGAGCAAAACCGGTATTGAGCTTTTGCGGATGATATAGGAAGTGGTACTGCCGAGGATCAGTTCTCTAAGCCTGTTGTGCCCATATGCCCCCATAACCATCAATTCCACAGGGCCTTCCTGGATGAATTTGATAATTTCAACGTTCTCCTTCCCCCCGAGAATGATTGTCTCACAATCGATCTTATGTGGTTCAAGAAAATCCTCTATTTTTTTTGTGAGGTTCGCCCCCACGCTATGATCATCTGTAATTATTATTACAGTCAGGGGCCAGGACACCCGTTCGGATAGTTCTACCGCAAGTTTCAAGGCGTTGTTGGCCGGCACACTGCCGTCGTATGCCAGCCCCATGCTCTCAATTTCCCGAAAGGCTGCCGGTGTGACCATGACTGGTTTTCCGGATTTGCGAACGACGGATTCCGCTGTGGAGCCAAGAATGCTGCCTCCGCCTGAATGAAAATGTTCGCCCCTCTGGGCAAGGAGAACCCAGTCAGCATTTCGCCCCTCTTCGATAATCATTTCATCGATGACGCCAATAGCTTTTTTTGTTTCAGGGTGCAACCCCGCTTCTTCACATCTCGCCTTGAAGGCCTGCAAAATATTCTCTGCCTTTTCATCAAGACTGTCCTGCAACATCGGGATGAATTCCTGATAGGGAGGCAGGCCTACTGATCCCGAAATGTCGGTGAATACAGGCCCCTGCATCAGCCGGATATCCATGACATGGAGACCTATCAATTGTGCATCGAGGCGTTTGGCGATATAGATACCGTATTCAATGGCAGTTTTTCCATAATCGGAACCGTCTGTCGGTATCAGTATCCTTTTAATTATCATTTATCTTTCTGTCCTTTTTCAAAGGTTGACAAATTCTTCAATAAGTCATCAACCATCTTTTCCTTATCCCTCAAATCTTCCTCGTCAGCCAATGAGTACAGTTCATTTTCCTGGTCATCTCCCCGGTATTCCGGAGCATCTGCATCAAAGGACGAAAACTGTCCTATCAGTTTCCCATTCCTATATTTCGCCTTTTCCTTGATCCGGCCGCTCTTAAAATAAGCGATGTATTCGCCGTTCCGCTCATCGTTTTTGAAGCTTCCTGTTTCTTTGATCTGACCTGTTTTATAATAGCTTATATAATCGCCGTCAAATTTGCCGTCTTTAAAATTCTCCACTTCCCTGATCTGGCCTGTTGTGAAGAAATGTCTATATTCCCCTTCCAGTTTACCGTTTTTATAATATTCAATCTCCCTGGTCTGACCGTTTTCGTAATAAGAGACGTATTCGCCTTCCAGGTTATCATTTTTAAAAGTGCCTTTTTCCCTTATTTGACCATCGCTGTAATAGGTGACGGCATCTCCGTCTCTCTGGCCGTTATGGAAGTGTAACCTGGCCATTATTTGTCCACTGTTATAGTAGGAGGTATATTCACCCTCAAATTTCCCATTGAGGATATGCTTTTTCTCCTTTATCCGGTCTTTCTCATCGTAGACTATATCTTCCTTGATTTTTTCCTTGAAGAACGACATAAGGATTCCTTATATGGTGATGATAACTCTTTCCTGATATAGTGTTGTTAATAATTTAGCGCCTTAAAGACTTTTTTGTCAAGAAGACTTACTTAGGAGTCTATTCAAAATAACTTGAACATCTTGCATCCCATCTTCAGGCCATCTTTGGTCGTGCCTCAATCGCAAAATCCTCGACGTAGCCCTGCTACGCCTGCGGTATTGACTCAATCGGCCCGACCAAATCTAACCTAAATCTGAGCGCAATTTTGTCCCAGTTATTTCGAATAGACTCCTTAATTACCATTTTATTTGATATTTTCAAGTTTCTTCCCTTCGGCAATTTCCTCCATTGTTTTGCGGTCCAGTATCCTGATTCGTGACCCTTTTGAGCTGATAAGTCCCTGCCTGCCCATCTTACCAAGTATGCGGGATAGTGTTTCCGGGATTGTACCAAGTATGGAAGCCAGTTGTCCTTTAGAGATATCGAGATCAAATTCGGCTTCGCTCTCAGCCCTTTTGCTCAGGTATAGAAGATAAGCTGCAAGTCGTCCCGGCACCTCTTTCAAAGATAGATCTTCGACGAGTGCCGCGAATTTTCGAAGGCGCCAGGATAACATGGCCAACATATTCAGAGACAGTGATGGGTCTTTTTTGATGAGTTCGATAAACGCGCTTCTGGGAAAGAACAGAAGTGAGCTTTGGGAATTCGCTTCCGCAAATGCCGGATATCCCTGGCCGGTAAAGACGGGAACTTCTCCAAAAATTTCTCCCGGACCCATCATGTGCAAAATCTGTTCTTTCCCTTCCGGTGACAGTTTAAATATTTTTACCCGTCCGGAGGTGATTGCGTAAAAGCCGGACCCTTCATCTCCTTCCGAGAAGATGATCTGGTCTTTTTTATAAGCACGGTTCACGGCAATCCTGGCCAACTCTTCATGCTGCCCTCTTGATAAACCTTCGAAAAGAGGTATAGCTGCAATATGATCGATCAATTTCAATTCGTGACCTCCTATTATGTAAGGTGTACCTGCATAAGACTTTAGAATATATTTTATTATAAAGAAATAAATTGTTGACCAACAGGGGAAAATAAAAATATTTTGACTTTAGTCAATGTTATAAGAAAACAAGCGCATTATATTAAGACAAAATTTATTAGTGTTGAAAAATCTTCATGACAAATATCTGGTGAATGGGGGAAAAGATTTATGAAGGTAAAAAGAAAGATCATCCGGATTGATGAAGAAAAGTGCGACGGATGCGGGTCATGTGTGCCTGCATGTGCTGAAGGCGCCATACAGATCGTGAATGGCAAGGCGAAACTGATAGCAGAAAAATATTGCGACGGACTGGGGGCCTGCTTGGGTGAGTGTCCCAGAGACGCCCTAAGAATAATCGAAAGTGAGGTGGATGAATTTGACCAGGCGGCCGTGGATGAGCACATGGAATCCGGGGGGAAATCTCAAATTTCGGAAGTGCCAGTTATGGCTTACGGATGCCCGTCAACACTCATCCAGAGTTTTATATCTCCATTATCCTGTAAAGAGGCGAATAAACCTATTACCCAGACGGACATAACTTCAGCTCTTTCCCACTGGCCGGTTCAAATCAGACTCGTACCGCCTACTGCTCCGTTTTTAAAAAAGGCGGACCTCCTCATTGCTGCGGATTGCACCCCAGTTGCCTATCCGCGATTTCAAAGCGATTTCTTGAAAGGGAAAGTAGTTTTGTTAGGCTGTCCAAAATTTGATGAGACCGGGATATATATAGAAAAATTTGAGCAGATATTTCGTCAAGCTGATATCAGGAGCATTACGGTGCTTGTCATGGAGGTTCCATGCTGTCAGGGACTTCCTGCCATTGTCCGGAAAGGAATGGATTTGGCTGGTAAGAAGATCCCTCTGGAAAAAGTGATAATAAACAGAAGCGGAGAAATCATAAAAAAGGAATTTTAAAAAAAACTAATGCAAAAATTCTCTATGCCTCAAGGACTGCCAGGTAAGGCAGTTGCCGGAATTGATTCTGGAAACCAAGACCGTACCCGAAAACGAACTGCTCGGAGGTCTCAAAGACAGTGAAGTCTGGCTTGATATCGATGCACCGGCTTCCTGGCTTGTCAAGGAGGACACATGTCCTGACTGACTTAGCTCCCTTTTCACTGAGGTGTCGGGCAGCATAATCCAAAGTTATTCCAGTATCGGCAATAGCGGCTACTATGAGAATATCAAGTCCGCGGGGATTGAATTCGCTGGTGAATAATATTTCCGTTTCATTGGCATGTTCCTCACAGGTGATCCTCATGAAGTGGCAACGTAATGGGGTATCAAGTGCACGTACCAGGTCGGCTAAGAAAACAAACGCGTCGTCTAGAATGCCTACAACTGCAAACTCGTTTGTACTCATAACTTTCTTTATTTCTTTGGCTGTTTCTTTAATGCGCTTCAGGATTTCTTTTTCCGGCTTAAGAACGCGAATGCCCTTTTTCATTTCAATCCCGAGTCTCCTTTGATTTTTTTGGAATTATATAGGAAATACGTTCATTAATGTCAATAGGATAAATGCCTCAATTTTGAGTAGCTGCCGAAACTACCCCGGTTAGATGCATAACATTTCTTTTTGCAACATACGCGTGAGTAGTCACAAGGTGCAAGTCTATGGAGTTACCAGTTAGTTTGTCCTGTCTCCCGTTAATGACGATCCTTCCTTCTATTGTGGGGGAAACTGGGGAGTACTTTTTGAGATAAGAAACAAAGACATCTCTCAAAGCTTTTCCGTACACGATATTTTTGCCTTTTCTAAAGGTCGTAAATTTATCACCTCCGGTAGCCAAAAAATCAACAGTCGTTACTGTGTATGTTTTATTTGGATCTAAAGGACTTATTCCAATATATACTTCCTTAACTCTGGAGCCCACCGGCTCGGATAAATCGTACCGAATTCTTATACCGGATACCTGCAGGATGCCATATTCCATTCTCGCATCTTGTTCCAGAATTTTCATGATTTGTTTTCCCTTGAGTTTCATAGTCACCAGACTGTTATCAAACGGCAAGAGGGTAAAGACCTGTTCCAGATTGATCTTCCCATGAGGGATATTAGTTCTGATCGCCCCACTGTTCAAGAAGGCTATATCTGCATTAGTCGCTTTTTTCATAGCGTCGCATACGAGGTTACCTATGTTCGATTCTCTCTGGTGATATCTTACCAGATCGACGGCAGTTTCACCCACCACTCGGGCATATTCCTGCTGTATACGGCCATTGTATACATGGACGATTTTCTCCACTTCCCTGTCATAGGGACTGTCCTCAGCTGCAAGTACCTCTTTGAGTTCCATTTCTTCTGTATGCCGGATGATTTTACCGGTATCGGGATCAATCCTTAGTTTTAGAACTCCGAGGTACAATCCGTTATACCCTGCCTGAACGACAATAGTATCTCCGATCACGACGGGCGTTTCCAGTGGTGTATGGCTGTGCCCACCGACAACAACATGAATCCCTAAAACACGCTGGGCAAGTTCTTTATCGGCATCCAGTCCCAGATGGGAAAGCACGATGATGAGATTGGCCCCTTCGTCCCTTACCTTTTTAATGAGCTGGGGCAGGACATCTTCCGGTTTGTAGATGACCAGCCTTTTTAGATGACCGTGCTTAGTGATGAAGAGAACATCGGGTGTGGTAACTCCTATAATTGCTATCTTTAGGTTTTTTCTGCTTACGATAATATAAGGTTTGACGCCGGGGAGATATCGGCCCCGGTCGTCCTTTATATTGGCGGATAAATAAGGAAAACCGGAGGTCTCAATAAGGCATTTAAATGCGTCCATACCCCAGTCGAATTCGTGATTGCCAACAGCCATCGCATCAAATTTCAGATAATTCATTACATCTACAACCGGTTGCCCCTTAAAAAGATTGGAAACAGGCGTTCCTTGAAACATGTCACCCGCGGAGAGCAGCAAAGTGCCGTCTGGGTTTTGGACTCTCTCTTCCTGGATCATTTTGGCCAGATAGGCTGCACCGCCGGCCCTTCCCATGCCGCCTTTGTTTGTTTCCATGTAAGGCAAAATGTGCCCATGAGTGTCGTTGATATGGAGGATAGTGAGATCAACAGCGGATTGCTGTTCCGCTAAAAGGGAGGAAGGGCAGAAAAGAAGCAGGATGCAGAGAAGGGCAATTAAACAGGACCGTCTGTTCATGGACAAACCTTAATTATTTTCATTTGTTGACTTTTGAAGTCTTCTTTGTTTAATACATGTCCTTCAACAATATTACAAGATCTGAAAAATTGCAGAGGAAAGATAGTAAAATTTAGTTATTATAAGTAATAAAAAGTACGTTAATGTAACTTTTTTCTTGCAATTGCAGTTTTCTTGTGTTACCTGCCTACTTGAAATATTTCTGGCGAAATATACAAGAAGGGGGAGGATAAAATGAGAAAGTTTTGGGTAGTTTTACTATCAGTAGGGCTGATCGTGGCCCTCACAGCGCCTGTATTGGCCGCGGACGTGAAGTTCAGCGGTTCTTATGTCATACAGGGCTATTATGAGGACAACCGCCGGATCGCGGAAATTCCCGGCAGCACCCTCGCAAGCAGCCAGAGGGGCCCGTCCGATTCCTTCACCTGGCAGAGGTTGAGAGTAGGGACGGTCTTCCAGGTCGCTGAAGGCCTGAGCCTGACAACTAGGTTCGACGCGATGGAGAAGGTCTGGGGCGCCGCCCGGGGTGTGAGTGTTCCCGGTGTTGGTGCTACATATGCGACTGCATACGATTCCAATGGTATTCAGATTCCAGGGTCGGGTGAAGCGGAAAACATCAAGTTCCAGCACGTGTATGTGACCTTTAACACCGGTATCGGCAGATTTATAGCTGGCTACTATCCCCAGAATGCGTTCGGTACCTCTTTTGCTAACAGTTCCGATTACGCGTACGGCCCAAGGCTCAGATGGGATATTACTACGGGTCCCTGGATGTTTGCTCTTTACTGGGATAAGTATGAAGGTCAGGACAACAGCTATGCATCCATAGGTACCGCGAACCCTCAAGTAGATGCCTCAAAGGACAAATACCAGGCATTCGCTATCTACAACTGGGGTAAGGGTGAAGCTGGTATGCAACTGCAGTATGCCATTGAGACAAGGGCTAGTGGAGTCACTGGAGCTGCGGACTCCGATACCAGTAACTATAAGAAGAGTTCTTATAAGATAACTCCTTATATGAAAGCAGCTTTCGGGCCCACGTATGTTGAAGCTGAAATAATCTATACCTGGGGTAAGCAAAGGATTTGGGAGACAAGCTCTTCCAGGACAGATATCACTTATACCGGTTTATCAGCATATGCCATGGCCAAGGTGGATCTCAAACCGGCCTATGTGGGAGGCATTTTCTTTTATGTCTCGGGTGATGACGCAGGCACCACCGATAAGATCGAATCCGGTAACCCCAGCGGTTCCGACTTCAACCCCTGCCTCATCCTGGGCAATTATGATCTGAACAGGTGGAGCGGCGGCATGGGTAATTCCAATGTTTTTGGTGGCACAACGTACAATACCGCATTGACACGTGCCGCGGCCAACCCGCTCGGTGGCTATAGTGGTGTCGGTCTGGATAACATCTGGGCTTACCAGGTATTTGTCGGTGTAACACCGGTGCCAAAGCTGGATACCAGGCTCGCAATTACCTATGCATACTTTGATAGGACCCCGTCCACGACCGGACCGTCTATCAGCTATACAACTCCCAATAACGGAAGCGACGGCGCCTGGGTATCAAAGAACCTCGGTTTTGAGGCCGATCTCACGGCGACATATAAGATCTATGACAACCTCTCCTACATGATCGGCTTCGGCTACCTGTGGGCAGGGGATGCCTTTAAGGGAACAAATATAGCTGCTGACGTTAAGAACGATTATCTCCTGACGCATAAGTTGACACTCAGCTTCTAATTCTTTTGTTGTTAGCACACATCTAACAAAGAGCCCCGTGAGTTTACTCCGGGGCTCTTTTGCTGTGCTTAGCCGTGGAGTATTTTTGGTATATAAGTAATATTTAGTAATTGCATGTAGTTTATCATCTTGCGGTTATTCTCAGACTTATGTATCCTTACTCATTAAATTTGAGGGATGATATGTCCGGGGACATGATGAATACAAAAGAGGTGGCGCAATATCTGGGCATTCATGAGAAGCAGGTTTATGCGCTTGTCAAGGCAGGTCGTATCCCTGCAACGCGGGTTACGGGAAAGTGGATCTTCCCAAAGAAATTGATTGATGAATGGATTGAAGCAAATGCTGAACAGGGAATAAAGGAAGCTAAATCAAAAAGCAGAAAAATTTCTGGAGCGCTGTTGGCAGCAGGCAGTAATGATCCTGTCCTGGATATACTTCAGACCTGTATGAGAAATTCACATCCTGAAATTTACATCTTTTCCGCAAATATTGGCAGTACAGAAGGATTGAAGGCTCTGAACATGGGTTATACGGATATCGCCTGGTCCCATTTGCTCGATGCCAAGAGCGGCCAATATAATTTTCCCTATCTTGCAATTTATCTGCCGAATGTGAGAGCTGTCGTTGTCAATCTCTTCAAGCGTGAGATTGGTTTTGTGGTCGCCGCCGGCAATCCGCGCAATATCAAAAGTTTTCAGGATCTCGTAAATAAAAGCATCAGGTTTATTAATAGACAGCGCGGTTCAGGTACGAGGCTGCTTATCGATTACCATCTGCAGCAAAGGGGAATCACACCAGATACAATTTCCGGTTATGACATTGAGGTCTACACACATTTTGACGTAGGGTTTTCTATTCTTTCCGGTGAAGCGGACGTGGGAATAGCCAGTGCTGTGGTATCAAAACTCTTGGGTCTTCAATTCATACCCATCACCTGGGAAAGCTTTGACATGATCCTTGACCAGCCGACATTTTTTGAAAAAGGCCTTCAGACATTTATAGGTGTCCTTAAATCTGGGGAATTTCGAAAAATTGTAGATAGACTGGGAGGCTATGACTTCAAGGACTCCGGGAAAATACTGTACTCTGCGGTTTGATATCCCGGGAAAACGGACGTCAGAAAGGATTTTTTTTATGAAAAAGTGGTTATGGATAAGTTTGTTATGTGTGCTTATTCCTTGTCTGAGTTTGGCACAAGACGGAAAGTTTATCCTGATGGCCAGCACGATCGGACCTATTGATTCAGGAATTGTCAGTGTTTTGGAAGATCAATTTGAAAAGGAAACAGGCATCCGTGTAAGGCATGTAGGCGCCGGGACGGGAGCAGCGTTGAAGATTGCAGAGAATGGAAATATTGATGTAGTGATGGTCCATGCCAAAGCTCTTGAAGAAAAATTCATCAAGGATGGTTTTGGAACGGAGAGAATCCCTCTGATGTACAATGACTTCGTCATTGTCGGGCCTGCGGGTGACCCGGCCGGGATTAAAGGTTTGAAGACCGCGGCGGAAGCCCTCAAAGCAATTTCTGAAAAGAGACTAACCTTCATCAGCCGCGGCGACAAGTCAGGCACGCATATTGCGGAAATGGATCTCTGGGCAAAGGCGGGCATCAAACCCTCCGGCTCCTGGTATAAAATCTATGAAAAGGGGGCCGAGGGAAACATGCCTACGCTGAGATATGCTGATCGTGAGCAGGTTTATACGGTTATTGACAGGGCGACCTATCTCGCGATCAAGGATCAGATCAAACTTGCCGTCCTTGTGGAAAAGGACGAGGCCCTTCTGAACTATATATCCCTTATACCGGTCAATGCCGCGAAATTTCCTAGGGTGAATGAACGAGACGTCCGGACCTTTGTTTCCTGGCTCACGTCTCCGGAGAAGGGTCAAAAGGTCATCCGTGATTTTGGAAAAGACAAGTACGGCGCTCCGCTTTTTTTTCCCAATTCGAAGGACTGGGTAAAGGCAAGAGAGAAAGAATAGCTGTGCACTTCATATGAGGTATAATACTATCTATTAGGAGGTAGAGAGGTGAATAGATTAAGAAGCGTTGGCGTTATCATAGCTGTATTGTCAATCTTGGCTGTTGCTTTCGTAATTTTGCCAGCCGGTGTTGCACATGCTCAGCAGAAAAACATCATAATGGCGACGACCACCAGCACGCAGGACTCGGGTCTTTTGGATGTCCTCCTGCCAATCTTTGAAAAGAAGACGGGCTACTTTGTCAAGACAATCGCGGTTGGTTCCGGTCAGGCCATGGCTATGGGTCAGAAAGGAGAGGCGGATGTGCTCCTGGTTCACTCGCCTGAAGCAGAGAAAAAATTCATGACAGAAGGTTTCGGGGTTAACAGAAAGCTCGTCATGCATAACGATTTTATTATCGTTGGGCCGAGATCAGACCCGGCCAGGATCAAGGGGGCAAAATCATCTGTGGATGCCTTCAAGAGGATCTCTGCGGCAAATGCCATCTTTATGTCCCGGGGCGACAATTCGGGAACACACGCCAAAGAGAAATCCATATGGAAGGCTGCCGGTATAAACCCGGAACGACAGAAATGGTACCAGCAGACCGGCCTTGGTATGGGACAGACCCTGAGTGTTGCCGCCGAGAAAAAAACATATACCCTTGCCGACCGGGGGACATATCTGGCTTTAAAGAAAACCCTTGGCCTCGATATTCTCTATGAAGGGGATGCGATCCTGCTCAATATCTATCATGTCATTGAGGTCAATCCCGTTAGGTGGCCGAAGGTGAATGCTCCTGGTGCAAAGGCATTCGCAGATTTCATGGTATCCAGTGAGGCTCAAGAAATTATCAAGAGGTTTGGTGTCGAGAAATATGGTTCTCCTCTCTTTTTTCCCGATGCCGGGAAAAAAGAAGAAACGTTGGGGAAATGACAAAATGTGGATTTCATCGGGCTGTTCAAAATATCCAGATATAAGGCGCACATGGTTCGACAGGCTCACCATGACATGTCATCCGGAGCTTGTCGAAGGATGAGCACGTTGAAAGGAAAGATGAAGCGCAACGCCGCAGATGGTCTTTTTCAACAGCCCCGCGTTAAGAGACAAGTATAAGTGGACATCATTGTTGACGGAATAAAACAGGCATTTATCCTCCTGTTTACCCTCGATCCTGAAGTTTTAGGCATCACCTGGCTTTCCCTGAAAGTGTCAGGGATGGCGACCCTGATCAGCCTCGTTATCGGGATATCTGTCGGCACAGTGGTTGCTTTGACCCAGTTTCCTGGAAGAAAGCTTGTTGTCAGTTTGATCAATACGGGGATGGGTCTGCCGCCGGTGGTAGTAGGCCTCTTTGTTACGATGTTCCTCTGGCGAAACGGCCCGTTCGGTTTTCTGGAGATTCTCTATACCCCGACTGCTATTATTATTGCTCAGGCCGTCATTGCAACTCCTATAGTCATGGGTATCAGCCTAGCTGCGATTCAGCATCTGCCCGCAAATCTCAGATTGCAGATACTGGCTCTCGGCGCGACGCGCGTTCAGATGGTATGGATTCTCGTTAAAGAGGCCCGGCTGCCCCTCCTGGCCGCTATAATGGCCGGGTTCGGCGGTGTCATTTCTGAAGTGGGGGCATCGATCATGGTCGGCGGCAACATCAAGGGGTATACTCGTGTCCTCACGACGGCGACCGTCATGGAGACGAGCAAAGGAAATTTTGATATTGCCATGGCCCTGGGAATCATACTGCTGTTGCTGGCCTTTTTAGTCAATCTTATTCTCACGCAGATCCAGCAGAGAGAAAGACCGCGATGAACTTTATCGAACCGATACTTGAAGTAAAAAATCTTAAGGTCAGGAGAGGAGGGGTATCTGTCCTGGATATTTCCGACATTCAAGTTCCGGAAGGGAGGGTACTATGTCTTATCGGTCCGAACGGTGCAGGAAAATCAACACTGCTTTTGGCATTATCCCGCCTATTGAAATCGATTAATGGTGAAATTAATTTCCGTGGGGAAAAGATCGACTCCAATAATACCACAGCTGCTTATCGAAGGCATATTGCGATGGTATTCCAGGAACCGCTTCTCTTTGACACAACGGTTTTTGAGAATGTCGCATCTGGTTTGAAAATCAGGGGGATAAGACATGATGAGATCAGGCGCACCGTAGAAAAATATCTGGTGCGATTCGGCATCAGTCATCTTGCCGATCGTTCCGCCCGGAAGCTTTCCGGCGGGGAGGCACAGCGAACGAGCCTTGCCAGGGCCTTTGCCATACAGCCTGAGATCATTTTCCTTGATGAGCCGTTTTCATCCCTCGATCCACCTACCCGTGAATCATTAATGGAAGACCTGGAGCGCATTCTACGCGAGACGAAAACGACAACTGTCATGGCTACCCACGACCAGATGGAGGCGCTGAGGTTGTCGGATCAGATTGCCGTGATGAATGAAGGGAAAATCGTGCAGATCGGGTCACCGGCCGAGGTGATGAACAACCCGGTTGATGAATTCGTCGCTTCCTTTGTGGGAATGGAAACAGTCCTGGCAGGCCGTGTCACAAAAACTTATGATGGTACATTTATCACGTCCGTATCGGGCCGGGATGTTGAAGCAGTGGGAAATGTAAATGTGGGGGAAGAAGTCGTCTGCTTCATCCGTCCCGAGAATGTTACGCTTTCAAAAGGCGCTTCCGGTGATATGACCAGTGCAAGAAATGTATTCCCGGGAATGATCGTAAAAATTACCCCTATGGGGCTCTTCCATAAGATTCACATTGATTGCGGATTTCCACTCATTGCCTATGTAACCAGCCAGTCCTTGGAAAACTTATCGCTCCGTGCTGGGAATGAGATAATTGCGTCCTTTAAGGCAACCGCCGTTCATGTGGTACGGAAGGAAAAATTGTTATTGAGAAAATGGTACAAAATGATACTTTAATTGACATATGCGAGCTTATATAGGTTTTGATGATACAGATAGTCATGATTCGGAATTTGGCACAGGTAAGATAGCCCGACGTTTTGAGAAAATCCTGCCGGAGGGATGTTGTATGTGGGGTGTTGTCCGTCAGCAGCTCTTGTTTGATGAACGGATTCCTTATACATCACACAACAGCTCAGCCTGTGTTGTTGTTGATTTTCCGGATGCTTCACTTAAGAACGATCTGCTTTCCAGAGCTGTAAATCATATCGAGCATGAATCGGCTCCAGGAAGCGATCCGGGTCTTTGCTTCGCCTGTGAAGGCGACTCTGCTTTAATCAAATTGATTTCCTTCGGGCATCTGTGTGCTACACAGATCATGACGCAGAAAGCAGCGCTTCAGGCTGCATCCGGCGTCCACCTCTCCGGCCATGGCGGTTCCAATGATGGTATAATCGGGGCTGCGGCCGCAGTGGGGCTGACTGCATCCGGCTGGAGCGGGCGATTTATTGAGTTTGCGGGGTTGAGAAGCTTCCCCGATATGGTCACGGTTTCAGAGCTTGAGCAACGTGGGATCAGAATAGTATCCCTGGACAGGGATGCCATGATTCCACATCCGGAAGATATGGTATATACGAAAGGGTGGCTGCGTCCCCGGCTCTGGGGTCAGATGCCCATACTGCCTGTGTTAAACCGGGGAAAAAATATGTGGGAAACTATTGGTGAAAAAAGAAAGAAGTCGTAAAAAGAGGAGGTACCGATATGCCGGGGAAGATTTTTTACAGGGAAGCCGGAAGGTAGGTGAGGGCGAAAAGAAACCGCGCTTTAAACTTGTTGCCGTTGCCGGTGTAGACATGAAGGTTTATGGTAAGCACCTGCGCAAAAGTGAGCTTGAGCAGATTGCAGAAACGGTCGGTGCTGAGCTGGTACTCCTCCATGGCGGCAAGGGCAGAGACGAAGACGTAGAAGTTGACGATTAGATCGTTTTAAAGAGGTTTGACATGGCGCTGATACGCGAACGTGATGGTAGACGACTGCATGTAAAAAGCAAACTGATGGGAGAGAGCCTCATAAGCAAATCATTCATTAAGAATTTTAAGGTAGCACCGCAACAGCGGCTTTTTCCGGATGTGAATGTCGTAAAAATCGGCGGTCAATCCATCTGTGATCGCGGGATAAAAGCCCTTCCTGGTATTATAAAGGAAATCGTAGCGAACAAAAATAAGCATAAAATATTCATTACGACGGGTGGCGGAACCCGCAGCAGACATATCTATGCTATAGGCCTTGAACTTGGTATGCCTACAGGCATCATTGCAAAATTTGGAAGCTCTGTTTCGGAACAGAACGCACTTCTCGTTTCAACACTTCTTTCGCAGTGGGGCGGCATCAAGATCGGCCATGATGATGTCATTAAGCTACCCATGTATTTTGCTCAGGATTGCATACCGGTCCTGCACGGCATGCCCCCCTATGATTACTTTGCTATTCCTTCAGCGGGGTGGCGGGTGCCTATTCACAGAACGGACGTAGGGACTGTTATATTAGCGGATTTGATCGGGGCAAAAAGCTGTATTTTTGTTAAGGATGAGAAAGGTCTCTATACGAGTGATCCGAAGAAGAATAGCAATGTTCAGTTTATCCCGGAAATAAGCGCTTCTGAACTCTTAGCCAGGGATTTGGACGACCTCATCATCGAGCGTCCCTGTCTGGAGATCCTCAAGAGCAGTGAAGTCATAGATAAGATCCAGATTATAAATGGTCTTGAGAAGGGGAACCTGACAAAAGCGCTGAAGGGCAAGCCGGTAGGAACAATCATTTACAAAAAATGACGAAGCTTTCCGTATGTGGGTACGGAGATGTCTTTGTCTGTCGGATCATTCCTTCGTCTTTACCTTGACAAGGATGCTTCTGCAGCATTCAACATTCTTGATTTCGAATCGGTCAGGCCTCTCTATAATGTTATACTGGCCGTTGGATTCAATCTCCAGGATTTCCTTTGTCAAGCTTCCCTCTTTGGGAATAAACATCGTCCTCCCGATGGGAATTGCACCTTCCTTCAATAAAGCCATAATAAACTCCTCCTTCTAAATTTCTGGTTCAATTCGCCGGCAGGTCCAGCGTCGCTACGCGCAACAAGAGGCATTCCTTACTGACACAGTTTCTCCATAAAGACAAGCTCAACCTGTGGTGACAAGCGATCGGTGCGGGATATTTGATAACCGAGCCTCTCGTACAAACGGATATTGTCAATACTCTTCACGCCGGTGAACAGTTCAAAGCGTTTTGCCGATGGAAACTCCGCTTCAATCGCCGACATCAGCCTCATGCCTACTCCCCTGCGCCGGTATTCCGGGCGCACGATCAGGCGGCCGATGTGGCAGGTGCCGCCACGTAATGACGCCCTCACCGAGCCGATCAGTCTTCCTGAATCACATGCCTTGAGGAAGGTCATTTCGCCAAATTCTTTTTCGATTTCTTTCAGGGTCTGTGTCAGGGGCGGAATGGACCAGTCAGCATACAGAAGGGCCTCACTTTGATAAGCCAATTTCTGAAGTTCAAGAATCTCCGCCGCATCTGTCACGCCGGCACGCGATATCTGGTTCATCTCATTTTCCTGGTGAATTGGGAATACGTCATGCAGTGCTGCACATATAATGATCGGTCAGGCCGCGAGTGAAAAACGTCTTCTATATATGAATCCGGCGCCCAATATAAAAATTAACCATCCCAACAAAAGCATAGTACTTGGCCATAATTCGTAATTCGACGGGTCCAGAAGGCTGGCCCGAAGGTTAACCATGTGCAGACCAAACCAGAACAGTGACTGCGGCACAGAGATCAAGCTGCATACTCAATAGCTGGATTTCAGCAAACAGCTTTATCAGGCCCCTCAAAAATCCGCAATTAAATTTCTCCTTGCAGATACTGTTTCCTCAATTTCTCGGGAAATTTTTCAATAGCATACCTGAGCATAGTCCGCGGCATTGCCCTGTAATGCGCCTTCAAAAATTCTTCTTCAATATGGTGATCGCGTTTGCCTATTTCACGAAGCATCCAACCGACGGCTTTATGGATCAGGTCCTCTGGGTCGTTGAGCAGTATCTCCGCGATACGCAATGTTTCGGCAAATTCTCCATTCTTTATGAAATGGAACGTTGCCATGATGGAAATTCTTCTGTCCCAAAGCAATTTGGATACGGCTAAATCATGGAGGGCAGACTTGCTCCGGTATTTCAAATAGGAACCTACGATATGTTCTGCTGAGGCATCCACCAGGTCCCAGTTATTTATAAACTGCGTGCTCTTCAGGTATAGGTTGAAGATTCGCTCTTGCAAGGAATCACTCCCTCGTTTGTAGGCATCGATCAAAATGAATAGTGCAAGCAGCCTTGCCTCGTGGATGGTAGAATGAAGTAATTTGATTGTTTCTATTAAGGTGAGAGCCTGGTATTCTTTGGCCAGCTTTCTAATCTCCGGAACACGAAGCCCGACAAATATATCTCCGTGACCGTATTCACCTTGGCCCGTTTTGAAAAATCTTTGCGCTACTTGTGCTTTTTCTTTATTTCCCAGTGCCTGCAGCCTACTGCATATATCAGAAGCTCTCAAAAGGATTGTCTCCCCGAATCATCATGTCTGCTTGTCTGATCAGTTATGGATAACATAACTATGATCTAACGACGGCTTTAAAAATGAATCAAAAATTTATAACATGTAACAAAAAACTAAATTAGAATTTTAATGGCCCATCAGACAACTCTAATGTTCCCTTAACCAGAGACGTCATATCCTGGGGTCTCCTTATGGTTTGGCAAAGAAGCTCTTTCACACCTCTCTGGAATTCATTCTTGTCTATTGGCTTGTGCGTACCCATAACAATTTTTAAATCCGGATATTCTCTGCTGATGACTTTTTCATACTGTTTTATAAAAGGGCAGAGAGCGGTCATACAAAAGGAGAAATGAAGAGCATCAATTCTGAAATCAGCAAGAGCGCGAACTCTTTTCAGGATTTTTTCTGGGGCTGCGACAGTCGGGCATCCGGCGCAGTTTATAATGCCGATCAAATCTATCGGTTCATCTTTTGGATATGTATTGAAGAACCCTCCCCGCTTTCTCATATCTCCCAAACATACAACTGAACCACAGTTACTTTCCTGTGTGGAATTGGAACATGTAAGAATGCCTATGCGTGCCATTTTACCCTCCTTTGTTTTTAATTGATATTGCGTCGATCGGGCATCAAAATATTTTGTATTGACACATAACACAAAGTTGACCGGATGTCAGTTTTATCAATGATCCGGTGAAGCGACTTGTTAGATGGTCATTGTGGACACCGGCTGCAATGTCCCCCTCGCATGGGAGCACGATCTATTGCCGCAATGACACCATAACTACCTCGCGGCAGTTTCGCCAGAACACGGAAGAATGGTCCACACTGATCGGCAATCCGGATTCCTGGAGCAGGCCGTGGATGCCGCCAGCGCCAAGGAAAGCCTTGAAGTCCGGGTTGTGATCGCGCCCGAATGTTCTTTCCACTATTCGAATGCCAATCCCGCCGAGGTTCTTCGGGAGAGGAGCAACAGAGTCGATGATGATGCCCTTTTTGGCTACGCGTAGCGCTTCTTTGAGGACGCGGATCTGCTGCAGCCTGGGCAGCTCATGCATCACCATCAGCATCGTGGCGCAGTCAAAGGAATGGTCTCTGAAGGCGTCCAAATCAGTGGCATCTTCATGGACGAACACCACGTCCTTAAAGGGATTGGATTTTCGAGCGAACTCTATCATGCGCAGCGACAAGTCAAGACCGACCACGCGGCAGTGCTTCTGCTCTCTGAGCGCGATGCAGAGTTGACCGGTGCCGCAGGCTATGTCCAGCACCGATGATCCTTCGGTGATAAGGTCAATGGCTGCTTGACGGACCTCGGCTAGAGCAGGATCCAAGAGTTTGTGGTAGATCAACCCATAATAGAACGAGCTTTTGTCTATAGGCATAACAAAACCTCCCTCATGCATGCAGGCTAACGCGGTCTTTAGCGTTTTGCCATTATCCAGTACGGGTCTTTGAAGATTCCCTTCAGTGTATTCAAACTTGTCTGACCTAATGTGTGATCCTGTCCTGAAAGTACTCCGGTAATATTGTCATAGTAAATAGCCGCCTTAATTGACGGGAAATTCTTTTTCATGCTTTGGAATGCATCTGCCAGCCACGATGGCTGGTTCCGCCCGGGAGTCCTCCCGAACTCAGATACCATGCATGGCTTTTGCGGGTGGTTGATGGTCAGTTGTTCATAGGTCTTCGACATCAAATCTCTGAACATGGTAGTTTCGGTTATGTTACGGTTTTTCAAATTGGCGAAGACATTGAACCCTACCCAATCGACATATTTGTCCCCGGGGAAATAGATTTCAGGATCATCAGTGTAGTCTTCATATTGTGCCGTACAAAATGCCTCCCAGACCCAGGTGGCGTATCGGTTTGTCCCCATGTCTTCAAATATTTGCCAGATGTGCCTTACAGCATGGACTGTATCGGGTTTTCGGCTCCACGACCACCAATCGGCATTAGGTTCGACCATCGTTGTAAAGAAAAAGCCTCCATGTCGCTCGCCGAACCCGGCAGCATCCGCAGCGAGTTTTTTTATGTAATTATCACAACTGCCGTTTACCACATCATCAGGTTTAAAACTCGGTCTCCATCGTTCGCGGCCGGGCATGATACTTATGTATGGTATGATACCATTTTCCGCGATTGCTCTCGCTTCTTCCATTGGAAAACCGAGGCTAAGGAAACTCCAGAAGGCAATAATAGCCGGGTTCACACCAAAAGCATCCCTGTAATGATCAATGGTAGTCGATACTCCTTTTCCTAAGACCTTTCTGTCCCAATTTTGTTGTTTATAAAAACCCACATAACATCCCTCTTTAGGGGGATATATTTTATAGTCGGCCTTACCTTTTATTGGCAGTATCTGACGTTTCAATGGCTCTCTTGCAGCGCATCCGTCAATAATCCCTAAGCCGGCTGCGGCAGCCATCAACCCAAACGCTGACCCCAAGAATTCCCTTCTGCTAATGCCTTTAGCAATTAGAAGGTCTGTTCGATCATCCTTATGAACCATATCAAGGTACTTAGGCGATTCTTAAAAAATTTTTCATTTATAATTTTTGACGAAACTATTCTGCTCTCTGATGGAGCTTCCGGCGATCTGCTGCATGGCTCGATTGTACGACTTGTCAGTGGCTGAAGAGCTAAGGACATTGATAACATCATGGCTTTCGCCCACATGCAATGATGATGTCGTCTGTGATTTGCACGATTCCTTTGCGCTCGAAGTAGTCGCGTGTTTTTTTTGTTTCTTTGTCCCTCTTAGTCAGCGGAACCCTAGCATACCACCAATTCGAGGAAATGGCGGCAAAGAAGTCATATGCTTCGCCTCCTGTCTTGAAGGTATTCCGCCAGGTGAGTCTTCTTGTCCGGATATCGGCAAGGCCTGCTTCTGCCAGGAGTTGCCGGACGTCGTCTTCCTTCCGAGGCCAGTATTCCAGACGGTAGCCGAGGACATACTGCTTACTGATTATCCTGAATGAGGCGTCGCAGGCTTCCCAATAATGCTCTGGGCCGTGGGCACCGACGGAAAGAAGGCAGCCGGGCCGAAGAACGCGAACCATCTCTTTCACTGCTTTTTCCTGGTCGGGAAGTAACCCAATCGTCATTCCTGTCATGACTAAATCGAAGCTTGCATTTTCAAAAGGCAGGGATTCGGCATCGAGCTGGCGAAACTCAATGCGTTCTGGGCCGTAGCCTTGTCTCTTTGCCTTGGTCCTGCCAACCTCAAGCATGTAGTTGGAGATATCTCCGCAGACTACTTTGGCCGCGCCCTTCTGGAGGGCAAGCAGTGATATGATCCCAGTACCGCAGCCAACATCCAGAACTTCCTTGCCTTGGAGATCCAACCCTTCAAGCTGTGCTGTCGCAGCCTTCGTCTGAAACTCTGTTCCCAGCTCATCATACCTGCTCACGTGTTCCGAGAAAACACCATCATAGCCCTGTCTGACACGGTTCTTCATGGCAGCCGTATCCCTGATGTTGCCCGTGAGCCAGGCAAGTATGTTGTTGGTATTAACCATCAACTTCATCGGCAGTGAAAGCTTGCCAGTCCAAAAAATTGTGGGCATAAGATCACACCTCCTTAGAGATTACAGAAAATATGGACCACATAATGACTTAAATCAGGGGGCGGATTACCTCATCCACTAAATTACCCGGCTAAATGTTCAAGGTACAAGATTTTCCTTGAGAAATCGAGCAACCGCGTCTTGCGCTCCGCTTTGCTGGTAAGTGTCATGCTGACTTCCCGAAAATAGAATCTGCCAAGCTTTCTTCCGCTCACCGAACTTGTTGGCGCAAGAGCCCTCCTGGGGAGTGCCGATCCGCCATGGATCTGCATCCCATTCCAGGGTCAAGATGGGAGTCTCAATTGGAGCGAAGATACCGTCGAAATCTGGATTCTTTGCATTTGTGCAACCCCAACCCGAAATGATTATGCCACGAAAGCCAGCAAGCCGGTTGCGCGCAACCGCCACACCTCCTTCACTGTGACCCATTAAAAAAATATTTTTTGTATCGGCCCACGGGCTCTTCTTAACTTGTTCGAGAGCATAGCTAATCTCCTCTTGACGCATAGCATGGGCCTGTGGAAATAAACCGCCGCGTTTCATCACGGGATTGCAATTTAGTTTGCGACCGGGTCTGGCCATGCTATCGGGCAGTACAGCAATGAAGCCGAGCCCCTTGATAAAACTTCCCCATTGTGAGTCATGCATGGCAATGCCAGTGCACCCGTGCATGTATATTACAACCGGTAATGGCTTTTCCACACTCACCTTGCCGGGCACAGTGGTGAAGAATCTTCCCGGAACGAATACCTCTGCCTTCTCCCAACTCTTGCTTATACTTTCCTCTTTATTTTCCTTTTTCTGTGCAAAGGAATCAAAAGAGGCTGCACTGAAAGCGAATGCCAGAGCGATAATCGCCAAGCCCAAGAGTGTTTTCATCTGTCGTGATTTCATTTGTCGATACTTTTTTGTCTGGCGTAATACAAACTTTAACATAGCCGTTTGCTTATGAGAAGTACAATACGAAGCTAAGTGGCGGCATGAGTATGCAACGTCATGTGCGGTCCATGCATGAACAGCGTTGACCGTTTCAGCGTTTTATTGATGGCACGCGAATCTGGGTGCTAGGAATTGTTATCCTACTCGGTTTTGACAAAAATTTATAAAATGTTATCTTATTTAAATAAAATTGGAAAGGTAATAAATAAAAATCTTAGATAAATAAACTTTTTATTTCTGGTATATTGTGATAATAAGGACAAAAAACCAAGTTGGTAATTTATGGATAAATTGTCAAAGGCCCGTGATAAGTCCCTGCCGGAGTTCCAGAAATTCCTTTTGGAAGAAAAGCTTGCCCCGGAAAGTAATGTCCCCTCCTATGCGCATTGGGTCAACAGATATCTTGACTACGCCAAAAAACATAGATTGTCTGTGGTGGTATATCAGGAGGGGGCGGTCACTGCATATCTTGATGCTTTGCAGTCGGATAGACGCATCTTTAAATGGCAGCATCGTCAGGCGAATGAAGCGCTGCGGCTTTATTTTACTCAATATCTTAAAAAAATGGCTGAACGTGTGCCTAGCATCTCCCGCCCTGCGGATGTTACCGGCTTGCTCAAGGAAGGAAGACGTCTGATCAGATTCAGGCATTATTCCCACAGCACGGAGCGTGTCTATCTTCAATGGATAGAACGTTTTCTTGACTATGTATTTCATGCGGAAAAAAAGACAAAAATATCTGATATTGCGACGGGGGATTATAAAAATTTTCTCGTTTATCTCTCCCACAAAAGGAAAGTCTCTTCTTCAACGCAAAACCAGGCATTCAACGCAATTCGTTTCTTCTTTCGCAATATACTTGGTAAGGAAATAGATAGCCCCACCACTGTACGTGAAAAACGGGGACAGAAGCTGCCATCTGTATTATCTTTAGATGAAGTCAAGATCCTGTTTGCACCCATGAGTGCCAAGAATCGATTAGTCGCTGAACTATTATATGGTGCGGGTCTGAGACTCATGGAACTTGCCCGCCTGAGGGTGAGAGACATAGATTTCGATACGAATACTATATTTGTAAGAAGCGAAAAGGGCGGTAGGGATAGAACAACAATTTTGCCTTCCACGGTCAAAGACAGGCTTAAAGAGCATCTGAAAGCGATGAAGCTCATCCATGAAGATGATCTTGCAAAAGGATATGGAGAAGTCCAGCTTCCCGAGGCAGTCAGCCATAAATATACGAAGTCAGGAAACGAGTGGGCATGGCAGTATGTTTTCCCATCAGCGAGACTCTCTGTTGATCCACGAAACGGCAGAGTGAGCCGCCAGCATATCAGTGACACGGCAATCCAGGACATGATAAAAAATGCGCTACGAAAATCTGGCATTTCTAAGCGTGCCAGTGTCCATACCCTGCGCCATAGTTTTGCTACGCATCTCCTGGCAAGCGGTGTGAACATCCGCGAGTTACAAGAGCTTCTCGGACATAAGAACGTGGAAACGACCATGATCTACACCCGCGTTGTCAGAAACATGTCGAAAACGCCGCAGAGTCCTCTTGATGCGCTTTATAAATGATGAACTTGTAAAAAGTTAAAAAACCCTGTAGCTATTGCCAAAGAAATAAAATAACTATTTAATAATACTAGATTCCGGGTCAAGCCCGGAATGACATCGCAATTTATATTTTCTTATTAAAGACTATTTGAAATGATACAGGACTTTTTACATAATTATTATAATCAGAGTAGGTGGATAAACAGTAAAAAAAGTGCGCATATTATTATTTGACATGTGGGTTTCCTTTACCTATAATCGCCGCTCTGGGATTTTATTCTCCCCCTCCCCTCAACGGCGGGGAAATTTTGTTATCTGGTAAATTTCAGGGAGAGATTGCCGCGCTCCCTTCGATTGCTCGCAAAGACGAGAAAAGTCTATAAATGAGAATGATAAATTAAGCAGTGTCATGCCTATGTGAAATTCGCGTAGCATGAGGTTTAGCATATGAGGATGAACAATTTAGATACGAGCAGGATTGCCATCATTGGGCCGGGCAGGTTGGGGACATCCCTTGCCTACAAGTTCGGGAGGGACAATAAGAGAGTAACCATTTATTATCATGATACCGAAGTATGCCGGACCATCAACAGGGAGCACCTCAATCCGAAGCACCTGACTCAGGATCTTGCGCGAAGACTTGGGGGCATGGACAATGTGCCCAGGCTGGCCGAAACGGTCCGTGCGACAAATGATCTGGAGCGCGTCATTGACGATAATGATTTCATTTTCCTCACCATCACGATGAACAAGCTTCCGGATTTTCTGAATTACCTTAAACCGCTGATTGAAAAAAAGGCAGGGGAGACATGCCTCGTTTCCCCGATTAAAGGTCTCACTGCTGATGAAATCACCAAAGAACTGATCACGCCATCACAGTTGATCAATAACAATCTGTTCAATGTAAAAGACAAGTATGAAGTGGTTTGTATCGGGGGGCCCTTCTTTGACATGGATATAATGCTGGGGAATCCTGTCTGCGTGACCGTTGCCGGGAAAAAGCGTGTCGCCAAAGTTATAAGAGAGGAGATCATCAGGTTCAATCGAAGGGAATTTACCTCTTTTTATAATTTTGATATTGTCGGTGTTGAGGCCTGCGGTTCTCTAAAAAACATCGTCGCGAATATCATGGGTGTCATAGATTCCCTGGACATTGGCGATTCTATTCCGGGAACTGTATTTGCGCGGTCCGGCGTGGAGATACGGTCACTGTCGAAATTGCTGGGCGGCGGTTTTCAGGCCTTTCACAGTCAGGCCGGTGTAGGTGACATGTACGTAACCCTGTCTTCTGTTGCAAGCAAGAATTACCGGTACGGCAAATTTTATTATGAATTATACAGCGGGAATCCCATAGAAACAGATATAAAAGTTCTTGAGCGAATAGACGGTACCCCGGAAGGTCCCAATACTATCAGGAATGTGCACAAATATCTGGAAAAGAAGAATATGTACAGTCCTCTGTTTCATTGCGCCTATAAAATATTTAACGAGGTAGGTCATAAGAAGGACATCAAAGAACATATAATCCAGGCCTGCCAGTTTGATAAAAGGACGAGAGAATATATTGGCCCTATATCAAGGATGATCTACAGGATCCTTCCCAACTTGTGGTATCGAAGGCATAAGGGGTTGTTATCAAACCTCGAAACATGATAATAGGGTTTTGCAAATTCCACAGCGAGCTGTGGGAAATTGAACAAAGACTCTTCGATATTGTTTCACACACTCAAGGTCAATTCGACTAATGCCCTTTTCCGCGGCGTTGCCTGGAAAAAGGTACGGTCTCGTTGAATTCATAAAAAGGAGAAAATCTATGGAACAGACCAAGGTAGTATTGAACGATAATGAGATACCGAAGAAATGGTACAATATCCTGGCTGACATGCCGACTCCCATGAATCCTCCTCTCCATCCGGGAACGGGAAAACCCGTCGGCCCGGATGATCTAGCACCAGTCTTTCCTATGAACCTGATTGAACAGGAAGTGAGTCCGGAGCGCTGGATTGACATTCCCGATGCTGTTCTGGAAAAATACCTCCTCTGGCGGCCTACGCCGTTGTGCAGGGCCTGGAATTTTGAAAAGCTGCTCGGTGCTCCCGTCAAGATATACTATAAAAATGAAGGTGTGAGCCCTGCCGGCTCCCACAAACCGAATACAGCCGTTCCCCAAGCGTATTACAATAAGGTTTTCGGCATCAAGCGTCTTGCAACCGAGACAGGGGCAGGGCAGTGGGGGAGCGCACTGGCCATGGCTTGTAAGATATTCGACCTGGAATGCCGGGTGTACATGGTAAAGGTCAGTTATGAACAGAAGCCTTACCGGCGCCTGATGATGAATACGTGGGGCGCTGAATGTATCCCCAGCCCCAGTACCTTGACTAACGCGGGAAAGCAGGTGCTGGCCGCTCACCCTGACTCGCCGGGCAGCCTCGGCATTGCGATCAGTGAGGCAGTTGAAGATGCCGTGACCCATAAAAACTCGCGGTATTCGCTGGGCAGTGTTCTTAATCATGTGCTGCTGCACCAGACCATCATAGGCCTGGAGGCTCAGAAACAGCTGGAGAAGATCGGTGTCTATCCTGATGTCGTGATCGGCTGTGCCGGTGGAGGAAGCAATTTTGCCGGGATAGCTCTTCCGTTCGCCAGAGATAAGATTCACGGAAAGAAGGTTAAAATTATTGCTGCGGAACCGTCGTCATGTCCGACCATGACCAAGGGACCCTTTGCTTACGATTTTGGTGATCTGGCCAAGATGACGCCGCTTCTTTGCATGTACACCCTCGGGCATGATTTTGTACCCGCGCCCATCCATGCGGGTGGGCTGCGATACCACGGCATGGCTCCCATCGTAAGCCACCTCGTTAAAGAAAAGGTGATGGAGGCGAGGGCGTATAACCAGCTTGAGACCTTTGACGCCGGTGTGAGGTGGGCTCGCAGCGAGTGTTTTATTCCGGCTCCGGAAACAAATCATGCCATAGCCGCTGTGGTGGATGAAGCCATGCGTGCCAAGCAAGAGGGTAAGGAAAAGGTCATCCTCTTCGACTGGAGCGGTCACGGGCTCGTTGATCTTGCGGCGTATGACGCCTTCCTATCAGGGAAGCTTGAGCAGTATGATCTTCCGGAAAAAGAAATTCAGAGAGCGCTGAAGGCTATTGAGGGATTGCCAAAACCATAATAGGCTATTAAGTAGGCTATTGAAAAACGCCCATCTGCAAGCTTGAAGCCGTCAGGGAGGACGCGAAGATTCCCCTTGACGGCTTCTTTGTTTTTAGGGATGGTAAACTCAGGTTTACTGTAATTCCGGACTTGATCTGGAATCCAGATCCTTAAAATACTGGATTTCCGCATGCGCGGGAATGACTATTGTGATCATTCAGTGCAGATTACAATGATGTTGAAATATCAAAATTCAAATTTGCATCAATGTTGTGATGTCTTGCTTATATGGATAAGTATGATAATCTAGAAATCAGATGTCCGCATCTTGGTGGTGAAGTCAGATTTTCCTACTGCCGGAAGGAAGGGGGAGAACTGCCCTGCCTGCGCGTTATCACCTGCTGGTATCCGTATTTCCCCGTTGAGCAGCACTTGAGAGAGAGTATGACGGCAGCTTCGTGGAATAGCTTTGTCCTGAAAGTGCCCAAGGATAAAGTAACAACACTCATCGAACTCATTGAGGAGGCAAAAAGGCAGGCTACGCATAAAAGTGAATAAGACCTAAACCACATGATGGCAGTCATGATGTTGTAAAAAAATATTAAATAGTCATTGCTGGGAAGATAAATTTACTCGCACCCCTTTTCTAAAGAGGCCCGGGGGATGTCCCCCGCCGGCGGGGGTTGGGGGTGGTTTCAATCATCAAAATCCCTCTAAATCTCCCTTTACAAAGGGAGACTTAACGTAATAAAAAATATAATTGCAAACCTATGGATCTATTTGATCAGAAAGATAACGGGACGGAACTAAGCCCACTGGCAGACAGGATGCGGCCTCGGACTCTTGCCGACTTTGTAGGACAGACGCATCTTCTGGGTGAAGGCAGTCTGCTTCGCCGCGCCATTGAAGAAGACAAACTGTTTTCCATGATTTTCTGGGGTCCGCCCGGCTCAGGAAAGACCACGTTGGCCCGCCTTATAGCCCATGAAACGAAATCAAATTTCGTGAGTTTTTCAGCCGTCATGTCCGGAGTAAAGGAAATCAGGGCGGTCGTTGACGAGGCGAATTCGCAATGGAATTACCACCGCAGAAGGACAATTTTATTTGTCGATGAGATACACAGATTCAATAAGGCCCAGCAGGACGCCTTCTTACCGCATGTCGAAAGGGGCCTCATCACGCTCATTGGCGCTACTACGGAAAATCCGTCATTTGAGGTTATTTCTCCCCTCCTGTCACGGTCGAGGGTAATGCTCCTCAAGCCTTATTCTGATGAAGAACTGTCAATCATGATTAAGCGGGCTGTCCATGATAAAGAGAGAGGCCTGGGGGCACTATCCCTTGAGATAGATGACGAGGCGCTTGACCGCATCATCTGGTCCGCGGATGGGGATGCGCGCATGGCCTTGAACAGCCTTGAGGCAGCAGCATCTCTTCTCACGATTAATGATAAACACGAAAGAAAAATTACCCGTGCGGTGGTGGAGGAAGCAATTCAGAAAAAGGCACTGCAGTATGACAAGGGAGGCGAGGAACACTACAACCTGATCTCAGCCCTTCACAAAAGTCTCCGGGGGAGCGATCCGGATGCCACCCTTTACTGGCTGGGACGTATGCTTGCCGCGGGTGAAGATCCTCTTTACATTGCGCGGCGCATGGTGAGATTTGCATCTGAAGACGTCGGGAATGCAGATCCGACAGCCCTTACCATTGCTGTTTCCGCCATGCAGGCCTTTCAGTTTATCGGTATTCCTGAAGGCGAGCTTGCTCTGGCCCAGGCTGCTGTATATCTTGCTACAGCTCCGAAGAGTAATTCTCTTTATGCCGCTTATGGAAGGGTCAGGGGAACTATAAGCCAAACCGGCACCCTGGCAGTGCCTCTTCATATCAGGAACGCACCTACACGGTTAATGAAGGATATTGGCTATGGCAAAGGCTATCAGTATGCTCATGATTTTGAAGATGCTTATGTTCCCCAGGACTATCTTCCTGATGAATTAAAAGGAGAAACGTTTTATATACCCACGGACAGAGGATATGAAAAAGTGATAAAAGAAAGAATTAAGCAGTGGCGGAGGCTCCGGGAATCAATGGATGAAAAAAATAAAAAAAAGAAAGGGGAGACATGATGTCTCCCCATTTCAGGAGGAGTGAAGGTTTAACGCCTTCTCAAGTTTTGAGTTTACTACCGGCCAATCATGCCCGTGTATTAACCGATAATTAACTTTTGTAGCAATACAGATGCATGTGTTGTGCCATATTTGGATAATGCTTTGTAAGTACCTTATTTCACAGTACTAATGTGGAAAAAAGAAATATAAGCAATCTATATTTATTAGGGAGCAATGGGCAAAAAATGTCGATACATGGCTGGTGGCTGATATATAATGCTATAAATAACAACTACTTATTAAATAGACACCAATTGATCGGCGGATCGACATAATTGTCGAATTTTTTTATACGAATTCGATTTTCTCTATCATTAAGAAGTCATTGACTTTTAATGCTAATAACATATGATTGTCGACCAGACATATCAACAGTAACTGACCAATTTTCGGCAAGATAATATTATGATACCGCAGAACAAAGTTATCTGGCAGCACCGCTCTCCCAAGTATGACCGGCGTTTCTTGCAGCCCATCGCCGTGGCCATTGTCTGTGCCGTTTTCATTGGGCTCATCCTTACGATGGGGATTATGGATCTCAGGCGAAGTGACAGGATACTTATGGGTTTCATGGAGAACCAGGGTCTCCGTATAATAGGTGTTGTTGAGAGGTTGTCCCAGGAAAATCTGAATGCCATGATCCAGGCGTACAAGAGGGACAGCGGAAGTACGACGGTTCCTCTCGTTGATGAGGCACTGTTACCGCAAAAGTCATTGACAACCGCCCTTGTGGAATTGGCGCGGACTATCGATAAAGAATGGAAGGCAGGCCATCTGAATGAAGAATATTTGGTCAAATGTGCTGAAGAAAAAAGTTTATGGTATGTCGCCGTTCTTAATAGACAGGGAAAGGCCGTGTACCAAAGCAGGTCGCTGCCGGCAGACCTGATCGGTGGGAGCCCTTCCGCGGTGATAAGGAAAGAAGATATCAACGTGGATCTTTTCGCAAAGCTCGGCAGCCTTAAAAGAATCGGGTTTGTTGCACTTCGCCGTAAAGATGGAAGCGGTACGGTCATCATTGCCCTTGATCGGGACGGCCAGAGGTATTGGGGCGTGAAGGTGTCTGTAGAAAAGGCCCTGGAAGGACTGGGTCATGGACAAGGGCAGGGTCTGGTTTATATTACGGTCACAGACCAGCGAGACATGCTCCTGGGCAGCGCGGGTCAGGTTCCTGAAAAGTGGGAAAGGAGTAATGCACAAACCGCTGAAATTCTGGCAGGCACGAAAAAATTTGAAAGCAGAAAGATCGTTTCCAACAATAAAAAGATTCTGGATATAGCAGCGCCTATAAACCTATTCGGCAAGGTGGCGGGAGTCGCGAGGCTCGGTCTTGATCGGGAAGGTACGGATGAGATCATTGAAGAAAATAAACGCAACATTATCCTTTTCATGAGTTCCATCATCCTGATCACCCTCTTATCGATGTGGACACTCTACCATAATCAAAACAGACACCTGGCAGGGATTGTAGAAATGGAAAGACAACTCGAAAAGGCTGAAAGGTTGTCTGCCCTAGGCCATCTTGCCGCGGGTGTGGCTCATGAGATTCGCAATCCCCTCAATGCTATCAGTATGGCAAGCCAAAGACTCAAACGGGAATTCATGCCGGCGGATGAGGACAAGATAAAAGAGTTTCAAACCCTTGCCGGTGTTATTCGCGATGAAATCAGACGTCTGGATGGAATCATTGAAGAGTTTCTAACATTTTCTAAAAGCCGCCGTCTGGAACTCCATGACTACCCGGTTTCCGAGCTTCTGCAAAAAATTGTCAATCTGATTCGTGAAGAGGCTGCCTCGAAAGGAATTAAGGTGGAAACCAGATACAACGGTACGCCGGCGATTATTCCCATGGACGTGGATAAACTTGAGCAAGCTATTATCAATTTTGTAAAGAATGCCATGGAATCTATATCTGGAGAGGGCTCTGTCATTATCTCCGTTGATTCTGGCGGGAAGGACCGGGTCAGTATAAAGATATCGGACAACGGGTGCGGCATGTCGGTTGAGGAAGTGGAGCGGATCTTCAATCCCGAATATACAACAAAGGAAAAAGGCCTGGGACTCGGGCTTCCCCTTGCTCACGAGATTATCCGCGGCCATGGCGGTGAAATCCGTGTTTCAAGCCGGCCGGGTTCGGGTACGACATTTGAGATATTGCTGCCGAGAGAAAGGGCTGGCGACAAAAACGGAAAAACTGAAGGTACTCGGGCATGAAGAAGTTAAATATTCTGGTCGTCGAGGATGGAAAGTCACAGCGGGAAATGCTCCGGGATTTTCTGATTAAGGAAGGTCATGCGGTAACGGAAGCTGAAAAAGGAGATGCGGCAATCAAGTCTGTTCTGAAGGGTCATTTTGACATGCTTCTCCTCGATTATAAGATGCCCGGCATGGACGGCATGCAGGTGCTTAAAGAGGTGAAAAAAATCAATCCGGAGATTGATGTGGTTATCATTACCGCGTACGGAACAATAGAGACAGCGGTGGAGGCCATGAAGGCGGGGGCTATAGATTACATTACCAAGCCTATAGAATTTGATGAGCTTCTTATCCTCGTAGATCGGGTTTCAGAGCGACGTACCCTGCTCCGGGAAAATGAGATGCTTCGCCAGGAGCTGAGAGAAAAGGGCGTCACGATGGACATGATTATTTATGGAAGTCCAAAGATGAATACCCTGATAAATATGGCGAGGAGAATCGCAGCCAGCCGAGCCACCGTCCTTTTGAAGGGTGAAAGCGGTACCGGGAAGGAACTCCTGGCCAGATTGATACATAATCTAAGTCCCCGTTCGTCGAGTCCCATTATTACGGTAAACTGCGGTGCCCTTCCCGAGAGTCTGCTCGAAAGCGAGCTGTTTGGCCATGAAAGAGGGGCATTCACCGGTGCAACGGCAAGAAGAATAGGCAGGTTTGAGGAAGCCGACGGAGGAACCTTGTTTTTGGATGAGATTGGCGATATATCGGTCCCCGTTCAGGTAAAGCTCCTTCGTTTCCTTCAGGAACGAGAATTTCAGCGGGTAGGCGGCAATCAGACCATTCACTCCGACGTGCGGATCATCAGCGCGACCAACCGCGATCTGGAATCAAAGGTCAAAGAAGGGAGTTTTAGAGAAGACCTCTTCTACAGGCTGAATGTGGTTGCCATGGACATTCCCCCTCTGAGAGAGAGAAAGGAAGACGTGCCCGTACTGATCGACCACTTCCTTAAACGTTTTGCTGTAGAAAACGGAAAAAACATAACAGGCGTAACGAGCGAGGCAAGAGACCTGCTTTTAAAATACGATTATCCCGGTAATGTCAGGGAATTGGAAAATATCATCGAGCGGGCCGTGGTGATATCGAGAAATTCGGTCATTTCAGTAGATGATCTTCCGTTTACAGAAGAGAGAATTTTTCCGGAAGAAGCAGGTAAGAAAGAGGGATTGCTCCGGGGATCAATTGAAGAAATGGAACGCAAGCTAATACTCGATGCCATGGAAAAGGCAGGGGATCATCAGACGAAAGCTGCGGAAATCCTCGGCATCAGCGAACGGATGCTGCGGTATAAGCTGAAGAAGTACGGTCTCAAAGAGTAACAACGACTTCATAAAAACCCATATGCTGCGTTGCGTTTCATCCTTCGTCACTGCGGCGTACGTCACTGTACGCCTCATTCCTCAGTATTCGCGCGCCTTGCCTCTGGACTTTTTACGAAGTCGTCTTTTATGATCCTGGTGCACTATTATTTACCAGACCCTCAAAGAGTGAACCTCACCAGATTCTGCCGTAGTCCGCGTTTAATGTTGGCATACGTTTTACGGTCTTTCTTGGCCAGAGATGTTGCCAGTTCCACCGCCTTTTTAAAAATCGTTTCCTGAGGGTACACTGCCGAGACAATCTTCATTTCCAGCGCATCTGCCCCGCCTATCCGTCTTCCTGTAAGCAGGAGTTCGTTGAGTGCATAGTGGTCGGGAAGCAACCGGAGTATCTCATACATGACCGGGCTGAATGGAATCTTGATGTCCACTTCGGGAAAACAGAAGAAGCCCTTATCCTTCCTCATGATACGGAAATCCAGCGTCGTGGCTAGAACGGCGCCTCCTGCATAGGTATGTCCCGTAAGGCATCCGACCGTAGGCATGGGGAGCAGGGCGAATCTCAAAAATAATTCATCAAGGAGCTGCACAAATTTCGGGAAGTAATCATGCGGCTGCTTGACAATCCAATCCAGATTGACGCCGTTGCACCAGAATTTCTGATCATCACTCGTCACGACCAGGGCAGCGTTTTCTTCAGAGGATCCAAGTTCATCTAAGGCGTCGTGATATTCACTGATCACATCTTCCGTGATGGTATTTGCATCGGCGCCGTTAGTCAGGGTCAGGATATAAACAGCCCCTTCTTTTGTTAATTCCATAGTAGGCATAAACAAGTTCCCTTTCCGGTTATATATGCAAGCATCACTGGCTAAATATCTTCATCAATAATTCGTTTTTCAGGCCGTTCTTTAATTTCTCTCTGCGCTTCCTGTGAATATGCTTTTTTGCATTCCGTACAAAAACCGTTTTCATTTATCACCCCCGTACAGGAGCTATCATCGCAGAATCTCTTATGGGATTGTATGTCTTTGAAGCGGGTTCGGTATTGATATGCGTTATCATATTCCTTTTTCTTAGCTGGATTGGACAGGATTTCGTGGGCCTCATGGATCAACATGAACTTATCGTCATTGCCTGTATTCTTATTGTCGGGATGATATTTGCTTGCAAGTTTTTTATAGGCGCCTTCTATGACCTCCGGCTCCGCTCCGGGGATTACCTGCAATATTCCGTAATAGTCCTTCCAGTCTGTCTGCCACATTATTTCATATCCGGAGATCTTCTAATGCTCATAAAGCCCCAAAATACTGGTCCCCACGACACTCCGATCTTATTGCTCAATTGTCTGATGAAAATTTTCTAATGTAAAAAGTATATGAGATGCAGTCTTACATGTCAATACTATTTGAGTACAGGACAAGTCAGTGCGTCAGGCGTGCAGACAACATGATTGATATTTTCAATCCTTTTTGTTAAATACTTGATGTCCGGGGAATCTTAAACGCCATAAGGAGAATCTTCAGTGAGTAACGATCTGATTTCTTATTACCTCAAAAGGTTGAATGATGTAAGAAGGATTTTAAATGAAGTCTTTTACGGATTGACGCTTCATGAGATGGACCTGGAACTGAAAAAAGAGAAAGGTCATATAAATAATCTTTTCATGCTCATCGTTTTTGGTGACCTCATTGGTTTGCCTCTCCTTCCTTCATATTATTCGATGAGGCTTCTGCCTTATATAATGCCCGTTATCAATATATGGAAAAGATCCGTTCTCAGGGAAAAGGACCTGACTGATTTTGTAGCTCAGGATATCTGACGAAAGATCATCTCAAGCGTCAGGAATGCTTTTCCACTTTGTAACAGCAGGGGTTATTTTCTGTATGAGGATTATAATATAAAACTGGCTACTTCTATACCATAGGTTTCAGGATGAACACATTGAACTATATTTCTTTTGTAGCGGCCGCTTGTTTCATCTTTTTCGTTTAAATTCACAAGCTCTCCTTTGGAGAATCCCCCCTGAGAATTTTCTATCAGCAGCATAATGCTCGGCCGACTTCGTTCTTTCCTGTCAGGATAAGAAACTGCAAGTCCCAGTTCACCGCTATCAAGCAGTAATAGTGTTCCCGGCGGGTATATACCCATCAAGTTAATAAATACTTTCAGCAATACAGCGTCAAATTCTTTGCCGGATCTCTCCAGCATCAGATCAAGTGCCTGATCCCGGCTATAGGCATAGGTGCGGTATATACGAGGTGATGATATAGCATCATAGAAGTCGGCAATTTGCAGTATTCTGCCGAAAAGACTTACTCTTTTTTTTGAGGGAATCTGGGGGTACCCTGTGAGGTCGTAATTCAGATGATGCTCAAATGGAGCAAGTATGATTTTAGACTTCAGATCATGAGATGTTTGCAGTTTTAAAACCTGCCTCACGCTCAGCAACGGATGTTCTTGAATTTTCCCCCACTCCTGATCAGTCAGCTTGCCCGGTTTATTAATAATCTCCAAGGGAACTTCGACTTTCCCGAGGTCATGAAAAAGACCGCAAAGGCCAAGGTGACACAAAGCGGCGCGGGATAGTCCAATGCGATTGCCTAAACACATGGAGAGGACAGCAACATTTATCGAATGCGTGTATGTATAGTCATCATAGTTTTGAATTGTACTCAGCCCCAGAAAAAGAGCTTCATGATCATGAATGAGATCTACCATGTTCTGTACCATCCGCTTGGCAGTGCGGATACCTGCCTGACTGCCCCGCGAGAGCTTCTTAACAATCTCCCTTACAGAACCCTGAGCGCTGTAATAGGCTTCTATTGCTTTTTCTTTTGAGTGCCGTTTTGGCTTGCGTGCTGAAGGCTCATCAGTCG
>Ga0335070_10000901_pt1 | contig 34054 bp, 29 predicted proteins | sample Lox_Sample_13_FD_206722 | JGI IMG/M metagenome (GOLD analysis project Ga0335070, IMG submission 206722) | Soil microbial communities from Loxahatchee National Wildlife Refuge, Florida, United States - Lox_Sample_1.3 | ecosystem: Environmental > Terrestrial > Soil > Wetlands | place: USA... | reverse complement strand
GCGGAGGCAGGGGCCCGTCTATCGCTTCGCCCTGCACATGAGCGGGTCGCCGCAGGTGGCCGAGGAAGTGACGCAGGAGGTTTTTCTCTTTCTGCTGCAGCGCGGCCACGACTTCGATCCGGCGCGGGGAGCAGTAGGCCCCTACCTGTTTGGGGTAGCGAGGAACTATGTGCGCCGTGCCATGGAGAAGAGCTACGCCGAGGCGGCTACAAGCACTCCGGCGGAAGAAGACGATCCGCTGCTGGTGACGAATTTCGATCCCCTCGAGGACCTAGCGCGCAGCCAGACTTCGAAGGCGGTGTGGAAGGCGGTGCTGTCATTGCCGGAGCACTACCGTGAAGTCGTGGTGCTGTGCGATCTGCACGAGTTGAGCTATGCCGATGCGGCGTCTGCCCTGGGCTGTGCGCTGGGGACGATTCGCTCACGCCTGCACCGGGCGCACGAAATGCTGGTGAAGAAGCTGCAACACTCGGCTCCCGCTCTGGTGGGATTTGCCGATAGGGCTGCGAGGTGTTTGTCATGAAATGCCAGGAGTTCATTCATGCGGCGGAATGTCTGACGCCGTCGCAATTGTCTTCGCTACGGGCGGATGATGCCGAGTTGCTGGCGCATGCCCGCGAATGCGCGGCGTGCGGGCGCTGGCTGGAGTCGCAGTGCCTGCTGGGCAACGCTATGCAGGCCTTGCGCCTGAGCACTGCGCGGCGGGCAGCCGGCCCGGGCGTCGAGCAGACGGTGTTGCGGGCCTTTCGGACGCACGAGTTCGCGCCGCCCTCGCCGGCCGCCCCTGATCGCGCGGCGCCGGTGGTATGGCGGCTGAGCCGTCTGTTCGAGTTTGGCGCCTACGCGGCGGTGGCGGCAGCGCTCATTCTGGCAGCGTTTCTGGGATCGCGATTGCTGCATGACCGGCATGCATCGCAACCGCCAGCTCAGGCACAGATGGTAGTCGCGCCGCATTCCGGCCCTTCACCAGCCCCCAAATCTGCGGTGAGCAGCGATGCCTCGGGGAGCATGTCGTCGGAGGTTGCATCAAAGGCCGAAAAGACAAAGAAACGAACGGCTCGTGCCGCAGCGCCACCAGTTGAAACCGGGACGGCCGCAGCCGCAGAGGCGGCTTCCGATAGTGATGGGTACGTAGCGTTGATGCTCTGCGACCCTCTGATCTGCTCCGGTGACGAGGAGGTGATTCGCATGGAATTGCCGGCAGTGGGAGCTACGTCGGCAGAGGGAGATTCCGGCCAACCGGTGCTGGCCGATGTCGTCATTGGAGATGACGGGCTGGTTCGCGCCATGCGCATTGTGCAATAGGCGCGTCAGCTTACAGGAGTCAATCTGAGGTTAAGCTTATGAGCTTCGTCACGGTTACAACTCGCAGTCATTTAGTTCTCATACTTCCTGCCTTGGTTGTGCTGGCCGCGCTAGCGGGCGTTGCGCAACCGGGGCCTCCGCCCGCTCCACCGCATGACGCGTTCTTGATTGGCGGACCTGGCGCGGCCGGTGGAATGATGGCCGGGGAATTTGGCGAAGGCCGGACGGTGACCGGCGCGCCGTTAAGTGCTGTCGTGGTCGTGACCCGCGACACGACGCTGGCCGACGGGAACAAGATCCACAACGAATCGCTGGCCAAGGTCTATCGTGATTCGCAGGGACGCGTCCGCCGGGAGATGGGTGTGGACTTGGCGACGCCAGCAACCGGCAATGTAAAGCGCAACGTGATCATGATTATCGATCCGGTCGCCGGACAGCGTTACATGCTCAATCCGGATAACAAGACGGCGCGTGCTATGCCGATGCGCGGGCCCAAGCATGACGGACAAGGGCATGCTGGCCCAATGCGGGCCTTTGGCGGTCCGGGCGAAGCGGGATCGGTGAACAAAGAGGACCTCGGCACCAAGACCGTGAACGGAATGCAGGCGGAAGGCGTGCGCGTCACCCGCACTATAGCGGCTGGCGCAATCGGCAATGACAAGCCGATCGAGGTGGTCACCGAACGCTGGTATTCACCCGATCTGCAGATTGCCATCATGACGGTGCACTCGGATCCGATGATGGGGACCGTCACCACCAAGCTGACCAACGTGACCCGGGGAGAGCCGGACGCCTCGCTGTTCCAAGTCCCGTCCGATTACAAGGTCGAGACCGGCAGGCCGGGTGAGCCCATGTACATGCCCATGAAGCCTTAGGCTTGTTCCGGATGAGAGGAAACGGCGGAAGGTCTTCGCAGGCCTTCCGCTTTTTTTTTGCGAGTGAAGAGTAAGGCATTGGCGCCCGCTTAGGTCACTACAGGTTGACAACCCCTCCGTCGCAGGTAGCGTACAATTCTGGCTACAAAGAGTGTGGTGATGTCCACGCTCTGGTGGGGGAATGTTCGGGCTCGGCCCAAGACGCATCGCGCAATGCCTGCTGCTGGTGGCGCCGACGCTGTGTGCAGCCCAAGGCTCGATGCCGTCCCGCGTAACCAGCGTCCAAATCCTGGTGCGCGTGACCTTTGCCAACGACCGTTCCGCCGGCGACCAGATCCGCGTACAACTGACCAGCGAGACCGGCGTTCCCGTGGCAGATGCATTCACGGACTCGGAAGGACGAGTGACTTTCAACGTGCAAGGCACGGGGACGTTCGAAGTGCGGGCCTCCGGAATTCACCTTCAGGGGACCGCCGTGGAGCGGGTGCTGGTAGGCGACATGGACAAGAGCCGCACCGTATATGTGCGGGCAACGCCGCGGATGGATGCGACCGTCTCGTCGGTCAAGTCAAACGCTCCCCCGGTGACGTCAGCCGCCGAGTTGCGGATCCCGGCGGGCGCGCGCAAGGCGTTCCGCAAGGGGATGGACGCTTGGGAACGTAATGACTTCTACAAAGCGGCAGAGCAGTTCGAGAAGGCGGTAGCCATCTACCCTCAATACGACACTGCCTACAACAACCTGGGAGTGATGTACTACCAGACGGGCCAGGCCGAGAAGGCCAGGGCAGCGTTCGAGAAGTCGGTGGCGCTCAACGACAAGAACGCGGATGCCGACCGCAACCTGGCCCGGATGCTGGTCCACGATGGAAACTATGCGCGGGCGCAAGAGCTGCTGAAGAAGTCATTGATCGTGGAGCCACTGAACCCCGTGACCCTCACTCTTTTGTGTGTCGTGCAAGTGCAAACCGGCGATTATGACGGGGCGCTCATGACCGCGCGCAAGGTACACCAATTGCCGCATGAAGGCTACGCATTGGTACACGATATTGCGGGCCAAGCCTATGAACACAAGGGCGAGCCACAAAATGCCGCCATCGAGTACGAAACCTATTTGCGGGAAACCCCGAATGGGCCGGAAGCCAATCAGGTGAGAACCTCCTTAGCGCGGCTCACTGCGGCCAGGCAGTCCAGCTCGCATTGATCCCCGGTTATAGATGGAACCGCGTATCTGCGCCCATTCCCTGCTGTATGCTGAAAAAACTCACATGATGACCAAGCTGTGTTTTGCTCTCCTGCTGTTTTGCCTCACGCAATTTCTGACCGCTGCTGATAGCGCAGCCGTCCATGGGGGCAACGGAGTGGTGCTGCCTCCTCCACCGCCCACCCAAGTCGAACCGGTGACCGAGACGCTTCACGGGGTCACGCTGACCGACCCCTACCGCTGGCTGGAGGACTCCAAGAGCCCGGCCACGCGCGCCTGGCTGGAGTCGCAGATGAAGTACACCGAGGATTACCTGGCGCAGGTAAAGGTTCGACCTGAGGTGGTCAAACGACTTACGGAATTGGTGCGGGTGGAAAGCTACGGCATTCCGATTGAGCGGGGAGACAGGTTCTTCTTCAAGAAGCGGCTGCCGGAGGAGAATCAGGGATCGATCTACGTACGCGATGGCCTGAAGGGCAGCGACGCAAAGCTCATCGATGCGACCAGATTGAGCGTCGACCAGAATACGTCGGTGAGCATCGCTGATGTTTCGAAAGACGGCGACTTGCTGGTTTATGAGGTGCGCGAAGGAGGGGCGGACGAACAGACGATCCATTTTCTCAATGTGAAGTCGCGGGCGGAACTGGCCGATGTTTTGCCCAAGGCGCGCTATGCCGGGGTGAACCTTAGCCCTGACGAAAAGGGTCTCTACTACGCGAAGTTTGAGCCCACAGGATCACTAGTGTTTTACCACCAGCTTGGTACATCTGTTTCACACGACCGAATGATCTTCGGGAAGAGCGTCGCGGGCGAAACCCTTGGACCGATGGAACTCATTTACCCGGAGGTCGCCGAGAATGGGCGCTATCTTATCGTTCACGTGGCTCACGGCGTCCCACCCAAGCGGGTTGACATCTACGTGCAGGACTTACGGATTCCGGGTGCGCCCATTAAGCCGGTAATTCACGGGATCGACAGCCGCTTCCAGCCGGTGAATTACGGCGACGACCTCTACGTGCTGACCGATTATCGGGCAGAAAACTACCGGGTGGTTCGAGTCAGCCTTGCCGAGCCGGCGCCGGAAAAGTGGAAGACGATTGTGCCCGAGGGCAAGGACGTGATCGAGTCGATCTCGATTGTCGGCGGGAAGCTGTTCGTAACGGGTCTGCACGATGTCATCACGCAGACGCAGGTTTACGCCCTTGACGGAAAGCTCTCAGGGAAGATTTCATATCCGACTTTGGGAGCGGCGTCTGCCATGTACGGGCGGCAAGCGTCGAGGCACGGGTTTTACAACTTCGAGTCGTTCACCATACCGCCTGCCATTTACCACTACGATGTGGCAACGGGAAAGACCGAGGTATTCGCAAAGCCGCGGGTGCCCTTCGCTTCGGACCAGTATGAGGTCTCGCAGGTGTTCTACAACTCCAAGGACGGCACGCGGGTGCCGATGTTCATCTCGGCGAAGAAGGGGTTGAAGCGCGACGGCACGGCGCCCACGCTGATGTTCGCCTACGGCGGGTTCAACGTGAGTCTGGTACCGCACTGGGACCCTGAGTACGCCTGGTGGATGGAACAGGGCGGATACTTTGCCCAGCCTAATTTGCGAGGAGGAGGCGAGTACGGCGAAGCCTGGCACAAGGCCGGAATGTTCGAGAGGAAGCAGAACGTGTTCGACGATTTCTTTACCGCCGCCGAGTATCTCATCTCGAATAAGTACACGTCGCCGAGTCACCTGGCAGCGCGCGGCCGCTCCAACGGCGGTTTGTTGATGGGAGTAGCGATGACGCAGCACCCGGAGCTGTTTGGTGCTATCTGGTGCGGGTATCCGCTGCTCGACATGCTGCGTTACCAGAAGTTTCTGGTCGGACGCTGGTGGACTGCGGAGTACGGTTCCGCCGAGAACGCGGAGCAGTTCCCTTACCTGCTGAAATACTCGCCCTATCAAAACGTCGAGAAGGGCGCGAAGTACCCAGCCATCATGTTCAACACGGGAGATTCGGACACGCGCGTCGATCCACTGCACGCCCGCAAGATGACTGCGCTCATGCAGGCCGATACGGGCAGCGACCGGCCGATCCTGCTGCATTATGAGTTAAAGGCCGGTCACAGCGCGGGGGTTTCTATCACACAACTGGTCATCGATACGGCGGACGAACTGTCATTCCTGTGGAATGAAACCGGCGGGAAGTAGAGCGAAGGTCTTTCGCTCGTCGCTGGTCGCTCGTCGCTTTTCGCTACTTGCTTTTTGCTACTTACCTTTCACCGGAAAGTCAGAGGCAACAGCGAGTGGCGAACAGCGAAGAGCGCCTGTGTAACATTTGCTCCACATAAGGAACACAGTTCCTAAACGCACCTCGCGTGCGCCCTATCACGCGCCGACGTGACCGGTCTCACAGAGTTCCCGCCGAAATAAGAACAATCTTTTACTTAGCAGGGTTGGGGCCGGTCAGCGCGGGCGGTTCAGCAACCTTGCAGCCATTGAGGGGGCCGACCAAACGGTCCCGGGTGCTGGTCTCTCGCGAAAGGAGCGCCCACGCACATGCCATGCTTACCGACCCTGGCGGATAGCGCCGAACAGGCCTACATCGACCAGACCATAGCCAAACACAGCGGGCGTCCCGGCGCATTGCTGGGGATACTCGAAGCCGTTCAGGAATACCAACCGCACAAGTATCTCTCTCCGGAGACGCTGCGGTATGTGGCAGCCAAGCTCGACGTTCCGCTTTCGCAGATCTACAGCTTCGCGACGTTCTATGCGCTCTTCAACCTGCAGCCGCAGGGAGACAACACCGTGTGCATCTGCCGCGGCACGGCATGCCACACGCGCAACTCGCGCAATCTGCTGGAAGGCCTCCGCCTGGAGCTCGGGCTCGGCCTGGACGATGAGGAGGCGGCGGGCGACGCGGACAAACTTACGCTGACCACCAAAGACGGCAAGTTCACGGTGCGGACCGTAGCCTGCTTCGGACAGTGCGCGCTGGCGCCAGTGGTGGAGATCAACCATCGCATCTGCGGCCACGTGAATGAGCGTACGCTGCAGCGTGAAGTGCGGGCGCTGGAACGGGAGAGTGAGTGATGCCGCGGATCGAAGACATCGGCGTATTCAACGCTGTCCGCGAATCGGGCCTGATCAAGTTGCTGCCAACGGTTCCGCGCATTGCGGTGGGCATGGGGACTTGCGGGCGCGGCAACGGGGCCGAGGGGCTATACCACGCCTTCATCGAGGCGATTGAGCGCAGTGGCACGGATTTTTACCTGACGGGAGTCGGTTGTTTTGGCGCCTGCTGCCAGGAGCCGCTGGTGAACATTCGCATTCCCGGGCAGCCGCTGTTGATCCTGCATCAAGTACAGGCCCGCGACGCCGGCCGCATCATTCACGACGTCTCGGGCGGAAACATCACGCCTGACCTGGTGTACTGCAAGATCGAGGAGTGGGACCACATCACGGGGTCGATTCGTTATGGGCACGGCTATCCCGAGGTTGCGTCCTGGAACGAAGTTCCGTTCTTCAAGGGACAAAAGAAGATCGTGCTGCGCAACTGCGGCATCATCAATCCCGATGACATCGAGGAGTACATCGCCGTTGGCGGATATCAGGCGCTGTACAAGGCGCTGATTGACGAAAAGCCGGAGAGCATCATCGAGCAGGTGAAGGCGGCGAAGTTGCGTGGGCGGGGCGGGGCGGGCTTCCTGACGGGAAATAAATGGGAGTTCCTGCGCAAGGCGGCAGCCGATCAGAAATACGTCATCTGCAATGCGGATGAGGGCGATCCCGGCGCCTACATGAACCGCAACGAGATTGAGAGCGACCCGCACGCCATGATCGAGGGCATGATCATCGGCGGGTACGCGATGGGCGCGACGCAAGGGATCATTTACGTGCGCGCGGAGTATCCGCTGGCGGTGCATCGCCTGCGCAAGGCCATCGAGCAGGCCCACGAATACGGCTTGCTGGGCGACAACATCCTGGGCCGCGGCTTCAAGTTCGACATCGAGCTGGTGGAAGGGGCGGGGGCCTTCGTCTGCGGCGAAGAGACGGCGCTGATTGCATCACTGGAAGGCGAGGCGGGACGGCCGCGGCCGCGGCCACCGTTCCCGGCACAGCGGGGGCTGTGGGGCAAGCCGAGCAACATCAACAACGTCGAGACCTGGTACAACATCGCTCCCGTCGTAACCAAGGGACCGGCTTGGTTCACGGAGACGGGCAGCGCGAAGAGTCCGGGCACCAAGGTGTTTTCGCTGGTGGGCAAGGTCCACAGCACGGGGCTGGTGGAGATGCCGCTGGGCACGCCGCTCAAGACCTTTGTGTACGACATCGGCGAAGGTGGCGTGGGCGGCCACAGCATCAAAGCCGTTCAGACCGGCGGGCCGTCGGGCGGGTGCATTCCGCACGAGATGTTCGACACGCCGGTGGACTACGAAAGCCTGGCGCAATTGGGCTCCATCATGGGCTCAGGCGGAATGGTGGTGATGGATGAAGACAACTGCATGGTGGACGTCGCCCGCTACTTCGTTGAGTTCACCAACTCGGAGTCGTGCGGGAAATGCGTTCCCTGCCGGGTGGGGCTGAATAAATCGCTGCGCATCCTGAACCGCATCACCGCCGGCTACGGGCGCATGCAGCACCTGGAGACGCTGGAGCAACTGGGGCCGTTCATCCGCGACTGTTCGTTGTGCGGGCTGGGGCAGTCGGCGCCAAACCCGGTGCTGACGACCATGCGGCACTTCCGCCACGAGTTCGAGGACCACATCGTGGCGCGGCGCTGCCAGGCGGGGGTGTGCGCGGAGCTGGCGCTATCGCCGTGCGAGAACAGTTGCCCGCTGCACATGAACATTCCGCGCTTCCTGCAACTGCTTAAGGAAGAGCGGCTGGAGGACGCGTTTGAGTCGGTGATACTGGACAACCCGCTGCCGGCTTCGACGGGCCGTGTGTGCCAGCATCCGTGCGACGAGCGTTGCCGCCGCCAGACCATGGATGACGCGGTCAACATGCGCGAGGTACACCGGTTCATCGCCGATAGCGTACTGCTGACGGAGCGGTTTGAGGCGGCTGCGGACAGAGTGGCGAAGCGCAAGTTGGAGCACACGGGACGCAAGATTGCCGTTGCGGGAGCGGGGCCCGCCGGTCTGACCGCGGCCTTCTACCTCGCGCTGTTGGGACACGATGTCACGGTGTTCGATCCGCTGCCGGAGCCGGGCGGAATGCTGCGCTTTGCCCTGCCGGAATACAGGCTGCCCAAGCCAGTGTTGCGGCGCGAAATCGAACTGATTGAGCGGCTGGGCGTAAGGTTTGCGCTCAATACGCGAGTCGGTACGGACATTTCCCTGAATGAAGTGGACGAGCGGTTCGATGCGGCGTTCCTGGCGATTGGCACGTGGAAGGAGTCGTGGGTTTATCTGCCGGGCACCGAACTGAAGGGCGTGTATCCGGCGCTGCCACTGCTGGAGTCGGTAGCCAAGGGCGACGCGGTGAACCTGGGGCGCAAGGTGGCGGTGATCGGAGGCGGAAACGCGGCCATCGACTCTGCGCGCACGGCGCTGCGCAAGGGAGCCGAAGTGGTGGTGGTGTACCGCCGCGAACGCAAAGACATGCCCGCGATTGAGGAAGAGACGGAGGCCGCGGAAAAAGAGGGCGCACGCTTCGTCTTTCTATCGGCGCCGCATCGCGTGATCGGCGATGCCAAGGGCAATGTCAAGGCGCTCGAGGTGGTTAAGACGCGGCTGGGAGAGTACGACACTTCGGGCCGGCGGAAGCCGGTGCTCACGGACGAAGTCCAGCGCATCGAGTGCGACTCGGTGATACTTGCAGTTGGGGAAACCGTGGATCTGGACTTCTGTAAGGCATCGGGCCTGCAAGTCAAGAAAAGCGGGACCATCGAAGTGGACCGGTACCGGCTGGAGACCAGCCGTCCGCGGTTCTTCGCAGGCGGCGACCTGGTGACGGGCGCGTCCAACGTTTCAAACGCCATGGCGTTTGGCAAGCAGGCGGCGCGGGCCATCGACGAGCAACTCATGGAGGAGAAGCGCTGGGAGAAGCTGTTCCCTGTCGTGGAGTACGACCAGTCGCCACCGAAGGACGTCAGCGAGGCTCGCCGGAGCACGCCACACGAAGTGTCCGTGCGGGTACGGATGCAGTCGGTGGCGGAGGTGGTCACGGGCTTGCCGGCCGAGGAAGCGCACGAGGAAGCTTGCCGCTGTCTGCGCTGCGACATCAAAGTGGCGGCATCGCGCTAGAGAGGTTTCATGAGTAGTTGCACAGAGCTGCATGTGTTGCCGGCTAAAGCCGGCTCTGGACATTGAGAAGAAACGCGGTGACGCCGAGCTGAAGCTCGGCTCTACCCATCGACGTGTAGGCTCTGCAAACAGGTCTAGAGAGGAAGGTCAACGTTGCCGCAGAAGAAAATCTCGCTCCGCATTGACGGCGAGTTGGTGAACGCCGTGGAGGGGCAGTCGGTCCTGGAAGTTGCCCGCGCTAGCGGGAAGTACATTCCGACGCTGTGCTATCTCGAAGGGCTGAGTTCGGTCGGGGCGTGCCGCTTGTGCATGGTGGAGATTTCCGGGACCGATCGCCTGTTCCCTGCCTGCACCACGCCGGTGCAGGACGGCATGTCAGTGACGACCACATCTCCCAAGTTGTCGCGTTACCGCCGCATCACGACCGAGCTGTTGCTGGTGGAGCGCAATCATGTGTGCGCGGTGTGCGTGGCTAACGGTCACTGCGAGTTGCAGGACATGGCGTATTCGCTGGGAGTGACCAGCGTGCGCTTCGCCTACAACTTCCCCAGGCTGAAGCTAGACACCAGCCATCCTCGCTATGTGCTCGACCACAACCGCTGCATTTTATGCACGCGCTGCGTGCGGGTGTGCGCCGAGATCGAAGGCGCGCATGTGTGGAACGTGGTCTCGCGCGGCATCAACGCGCGCATCGTACCCGAACTGAACCAAAACTGGGGAGACGCAAAGAGCTGCACCAACTGCGGCAAGTGCGTACAGGTCTGTCCCACAGGGGCGATGGCGGAAAAAGGCAAGGCGGTGGAGGAGATGGTCCGTGCCACCACGCCCATCAGCGCGATTGCGCGCCGCAAGGGAGGAGTGCACGCATGAGGAAACTGAGGCTGGCGACGGTGTGGCTCGATGGGTGCTCGGGCTGTCACATGTCGGTGCTCGACCTGGACACCGCCCTCATTCCCATCCTGCGCAAGGTGGAGATCGTGTACGGTCCGCTGGTGGATGCGCAGGAATTTCCCGAGGACGTGGATGTCACGCTGGTGGAGGGCGCGGTCAGCTCGCAGGCCGATGCGGACCACATCCAGAAGATCCGCCAGCGCACCAAGACGCTGGTGTCGCTGGGGGACTGCGCGGTCACGGGGAATGTGGCAGCGATGCGCAATACGGTGCCCGTCAGCAAATTACTGCAGCGGATCTACGTCGAAGGGTCGGACACCAACAAGGGCCTTCCCGGCGACGGCCTGCCGCAGTTGTTGAAGCTGGCGCGGCCCGCGCAGGACTATGTGAAGGTGGATTTCAGCGTTCCCGGCTGCCCTCCTCAAAGCAAGGTGATTGCTTCGTTGTTGACCAGCCTGGTGGAAGGGCGGAAGACCGAGACCGCCAGCAAGATTAAGTTCGGATAGGAGCGGCGATGAAGCGCATTACGATCGAGCCGGTAAGCCGCATCGAGGGCCACGCCAAGATCACGATTCAGTTGGACGATGACGGGAAGGTGGCCGATACGCGGTTCCAGGTGACGCAGGTCCGCGGCTTCGAGAAGTTCACGGAAGGGCGGCCGTTTTACGAGATGCCGGGAATCACCTCGCGCATCTGCGGCATCTGCCCTATCAGCCATCAACTGGCGGCGGCGAAAGCGTGCGACGCCATTATGGCGGTGCGCATTCCCAAGGCGGCCAGGCTGCTGCGGGAAGTGGTGCATTGCGGGCAGTTCATTCAATCGCACGCGCTGAGTTTTTTCTATTTGTCGGGCCCCGACCTTTTGCTGGGGATGAACGCTGATCCTGAAACGCGCAACGTCGCCGGACTGATTGAAGCAAATCCGGAACTGGCCCGCGCGGGCATCGAGCTGCGCAAGTTCGGATTGCAAGTCATTGAGAGCTTGTGCGAGGAACGCGTACATCCCTCCTGGATAGTGCCCGGCGGAGTAAAGAGTTCCCTGCAAGCGACAGCGCGCGATCACCTGCTGAGCGGAATCCCCGAGGGGATCGATACCACCATGCGCGCACTCGGGTTGTTCAAGGGCAAGCTGGATGACTTTCAGGAGGAGATCGAGAACTTCGGTTCAGCGCCGACGATGTACGCGGGCTTGGTTGACCGCAAGGGAAACCTGCAGCTCTATGACGGCGACATACGATTCCGCGGCGCCGACGGCGAGATGGTAGAGGCTGGAATCCCGGCGGAGGAGTATGCCGAATACATCGGCGAGGCCACGCTGACCGAGTCGTACCTGAAGGCGCCTTACTTCAAGCCGCTTGGCATTCCCGACGGGATCTATCGTGTCGGACCGCTGGCGCGCATCAACGTCGCCGAGGGGTGCGGCACAACCCTGGCCGACTCAGAGTTGCAGGAGTTCCGCCAGCGCTTTGGCCGCATGCCGCACAGCGCGTTCCTGTATCACTATGCCCGGCTGATCGAGGTGCTGTATGCGCTGGAACGCCTGAAGGTTCTGTTGAGCCTGCCTGAAATCCTCGACACCCATATTCGCGCCTCCGCCGACGTCAATGCGCTGGAGGGCGTGGGCGTTATCGAGGCGCCGCGGGGAACGCTGATCCATCACTACAAGGTGGACGAGAACGGGGCGATCGTATGGGCGAATCTGATCGTCGCCACCGGACATAACAATTACGCCATCGGAAAGAGCGTCCGCCAAGTGAGCGAGCACTTCGTCAAAGGAGCGCACCTGGAGGAAGGCATGCTGAATCGGGTCTCCGCCGTGGTGCGGGCCTATGACCCGTGCCTGAGTTGCTCGACGCACGCGCTGGGGGCACCGGCGGTAAGCATTGCCTTGCTTGGCCCCGATGGAGCCCGGTTGGACGAGTTGCGGAACTAAAGGTGCAACAGGATGAGAGAACTGGATTCATCGCGAAAGAGGAGAGCATCCATGTCCTACGTTGTTCGCGTTACGATGACCGAGGAAGACGAAGCCCAACCGAAGCCGGTAAGTGGCGTCAAGGTCCATGTCGATGGGAAGTACGAGTACAAGAACCTCGAGATCGCACGCGAGGCAGCTGAGGTGGCCTGCACTGTGGCGGCCAAGATGAAGCCCTCGCGCATGAAGACGGTCGATGACGATGACTGGACAGGTCATCCGGACCGCTCGGACTCAGCCTAGCACCGTGACTTCTTCGATCTGATTACGGGATTTGCAGAGAGCGAGGTTTGTCCGAAGCAGGCCCTGAAACTGTCCTTGTGGTTTCTTTTGTTGGCGGGCTAACCCGCAGCGCCTTCCCCGCTGGCGACAAAGAGAAGGCGGCCACGGACGCTGCCACGCAGTGGCTGGCGTTGGTCGATTCAGGCCAGTACGCAAAAAGCTGGTTCCAAGCAGCGAGCGTCTTTCGCAACGCGATATCCAAAGAGCAGCGGAAGAATGCTTTGGACTCCACACGCGCGCCACTGGGCAAGATGGTGTCGCGCCGGTTGAAAAGCGCGACCTGCTCCACCAAGCTGCCGAACGCGCCCGCCGGAGAATACGTGGTCATTGACTACGAAACCAGCTTTGAAAACGTACCCGGCATGATCGAGACAGTCACTCCAATGCTGAAGACGAGCAGCCAGTGGAAGGTGTCAGGCTACTACGTCCGTCGTGCCAGTGGTTGGGTGGCAGAGATAAGGACCCGCTGCTCTTGCACAGTCCGACAAGCCGGGACATTCAGTATCCGGATGATCGGGAGCTCGTAAAACGGCGGCGCGGGAAGACCTTGGCATCTCATGAACTGGAGAGAATGACTGCCAGCACCTCCGGCCAGCCTCGGGAACTGCAAATTTTCCCCGTAGTAGTTAAAAATGAGTTACAAAATATTCCATTGCATTGACGATTCGACCTGCATGGTTGATCGTTAATGGGCAGGTGGAAGTGGAGGTGTTTCCATGAGTACGATGACCCCTGAACACTCCGCAAATGTCGATGCATTGGGCGCTTATGGGCCAGCCCGATCGACCGTGCCCGGCGCTCCCTTGAGTACCGAGGAACTGCGAAAAACTGATTCCTACTGGCGCGCTTGTAACTACCTCAGCCTCGGAATGATTTATCTGCTCGACAATCCTCTGCTACAGGAACCGCTCCGCCCCGAGCACATCAAGAACCGGTTGCTGGGACATTGGGGATCCAGCCCTGGCCTGTCGTTTATTTATGTGCATTTGAACCGGCTGATCAAGAAATACGACTTGGACATGATCTTTCTCGCGGGCCCTGGCCACGGCGCTCCGGGCGTGCTCGGCCCTGGCTACCTCGAAGGCACATACTCGGAGGTCTATCCCGACAAGAGCGAGGACTTCGAAGGGCTGCACGAGTTCTTTAAGCAGTTTTCCTTCCCCGGCGGCATCGGCAGCCATTGCACGCCGGAAACGCCCGGCTCGATTCATGAAGGCGGCGAACTCGGCTACGTGCTTTCCCATGCCTGCGGAGCGGCGTTCGATAACCCCGAGTTGATCGTGGCCGCGGTCGTCGGCGACGGCGAATCGGAGACCGGCCCGCTGGCGACTTCATGGCATATCAACAAGTTTCTGAACCCTGCGCGCGACGGCGCGGTGCTGCCGATCCTTCATCTCAACGGTTACAAGATCAACAACCCCACCCTGCTGGCGCGAATCTCGCACGATGAGCTGGAAAAGCTGCTACGCGGCTATGGCTGGACGCCTTACTTCGTCGAAGGGTCCGACCACGACTCGATGCATCAGGCGATGGCGGCCACCGTGGAGCATTGCGTGCTCGAGATCGAAAACCACCAGAAGGAGGCGCGCGGTAAGGCAGCGATCAGCCGTCCGCGCTGGCCCATGATCGTGCTGCGCTCGCCTAAAGGATGGACTGCGCCAGTGGAAGTAGAAGGGCACCGTCTGGAAGGCTTCTGGCGGGCGCACCAGGTACCGTTGCCCAATGTGAAGAACGACCCGGAGCAATTGCGGATTCTGGAGAGCTGGATGCATTCGCAACGTCCGGAGGAACTCTTCGACGGCAATGGCAAGTTCGCCGCCGAGTTCCGCGAGCTTGCGCCCACCGGCACCAGGCGAATGAGCGCCAATCCGCACGCCAACGGGGGACGGATCAAGAAGGCCTTGCGGCTCCCGGATTTCCGCGAGTACGGCATGAAGCTCGAGAAGCCCGGCGTGGTTCAGGCCGAGAACACGCGGCCCCTGGGCGTTTTCCTGCGGGACGTAATGAAGCTGAACATGAACAACTTCCGAGTATTCGGTCCCGACGAGACCACGTCGAACAAGCTCGACGCCATTTACGCCGTCAGCAAGAAATTCTGGATCGAAGAATTTTTCCCGGAGGACCTCGACGGCGGCGAGCTTTCAACGGACGGACGCGTGATGGAGATGCTGAGCGAGCACACCATGGAGGGCATGCTCGAAGGCTATCTGCTCACCGGCCGCCATGGGTTCTTCGCTACCTATGAGTCGTTTGTGCACGTGATCGACTCGATGTTCAATCAGCACGCCAAGTGGCTGGAGATTTGCAACCACCTGTCCTGGCGCGATGCGATTGCCTCGCTGAACCTGCTGATTACATCAACCGTGTGGCGGCAGGACCACAATGGATTCACCCACCAGGACCCCGGCTTCCTCGATGTGGTCGTCAACAAGAGCGCCAACGTCACCCGCATCTATCTGCCGCCGGACGTGAACTCGCTGCTATCGGTGGCCGACCACTGCCTGCGCAGTCAGAACTATGTGAACGTCATTGTCTGCGACAAGCAGTTGCACCTGCAATACATGACGACCGACGCCGCCATCACCCACTGCACGAAAGGCATCGGCATTTGGGACTGGGCCAGCAACGACGAAGGCGGCGAGCCGGACGTTGTGATGGCCTCGGCGGGCGACATCCCCACGCAGGAGGCCCTGGCCGCAACCGCGCTGCTGCGGGAGGAGTTCCCCGACATCAAGATCAGGTTCATCAACGTGATTGATCTGTTCAAGTTGCAGCCCAGCACGGAACATCCGCACGGGCTTCCCGATAAGGATTTTGACTCGCTGTTTACGACCGACAAGCCCATCATCTTTAATTTCCACGGATATCCGTGGCTGATTCACCGGCTCGCCTATCGCCGTCACAACCACGACAACATGCACGTGCGCGGCTACAAGGAGAAGGGCAATATCAATACGCCTCTGGAGCTGGCGATCAACAACAACATTGACCGCTTCAGCCTGGCGATGGACGTGGTTGATCGCGTGCCGCGGCTGCGAAAAATCGGCGGACATGCCAAGGAGCGCTTCCTCAATCAGCAGATCGCGTGCCGCAACTACGCGCACGAATACGGCATCGACGAACCCAAAGCTGCGTCCTGGGTCTGGCCGTACTAAGCGCCGGAGATGGGCCCGCAGGGCGAAACAATCGTAGGCCGGCACGTGAGTGCCGGGAACGCTTCCCATCTGAACCGAGTCCGTAGAACGGCACAATGCGTAAGCCCGAGCGCCTACGACGGATGCGGCTGCCCGAGGATGACGCGCACCGTATCTCGCGCAATCAGAAGCTCCTCGTCTGTGGGAATGGCATAGGCGAGGAGCTTCGAATCTTCCGTGCTAATCAGTGCTTCGCGGCCGACGGTCTGCTGATTTTTCGCGGCATCAATCTTAAGGCCGGCCCACTCCAGAGACTCGCAAATGCGAGCGCGGATTTCCGGCGAGTTCTCGCCGATTCCACCGGTGAAGACGATAGCGTCGGCGCCACCCATGGCTGCCAGATAGGCTCCGATGTACTTGCGCGCGCGATAGCAGAAAACCTCGACTGCAAGTCCCACACGCCGATCATCGTGCTCCTTCAATTCCGCCAGCAACTCGCGCATATCGTTGGTGAGGCCGGAGATTCCCAGCAGACCGGACTGGGTATTCAGCAGAGTCTCAACCTCCGATGCCGACATGCCTTCCTTGGCGGCAATCAAACTGGTGATCGCGGGATCCAGGTCGCCCGAGCGGGTGCCCATCACCAACCCTTCGAGCGGCGTCATTCCCATGGAGGTGTCAAGGGAATTTCCCCGGAGTATAGCTGCTGCCGAACAGCCGTTTCCCAAATGAAGTGTGATGATGTTGGTCTGCTCGCGCGTCAGACCGCGTAACGCGCGATAGCGGAAGGCAACATAGCGGTGCGATGTGCCGTGGAATCCGTAGCGCCGGATGTGATACCGCCGATAGAGGTGGTAAGGAATCGCGTACAGGTACCCCTGGGCAGGGATGGAGTGATGAAACGCGGTGTCGAATACGGCGACCTGAGGGGTGTCTTTGCCGAAGATCTCGCGCGCAGCGTGGATGACCTTGAGGTTGTTAGGGTTGTGCAGAGGGGCAAGATCGATGCAATCCTCGATCCCCTGCAGGACACGGTGGTCGATGCGGGCTGACTCGGTGAACAATTCACCGCCGTGCACCACGCGATGTCCGACGGCCTGGATGTCGGCGGTGCTGCGAATCTCGGTCACTCCGGATTGGTCGGAGGCAATGTAGCGGACCAGATAGTCGAGTGCGGCGGAGATGTCGCGCAGCGAGGCGGTAAATTTGCGCTTGGAATCATTGCGCTTCTGGAAGGTGACGATTGCCTCGCCTCCTGTGCGCTCGATTTCTCCGCGGCAAATCCGTTCGTCTTGGTCCCGCTGGATGCGCTCCGCGTCGGTTGCGATGACCTGGAACTTCAGGCTGGAGCTACCGGCATTGAGAACAAGTACGTTCATGCGGAACGAACCCTAATTAGGCAGTATTGCGTGACCGGGACTTCCCCGAGCTCGCTTCTAACGAGTGTAAGCGATCTCAGTGGATGCGTGCGCGGCATCCAGGGAGGCAATGGCTTCGAAGATGATGGTGCAAACGGGGCCGATAATTTCCCGCTGGACGACTCAGCTAAATAACAGGTTGTAAACCGACGTCTCTCCAATCGCCGCTAGGCTGGCGAGTGATATCAGAGGCCATCTGTCAGCGTGCGGTTCCGGCATTGGCGCCGCTATACGCAACCGGTCTACCTACGAGTCATAAGAGTCAGGGCTCGCACCGGACCAACTGGGTTCAGGCGCAAGGGACATGCATGGGATAACCCGGAGTTCCATCCTCCTTCAAGTCCGATGAATTGCCAAGCATTAAGGTTATCCACGGGTGAGAGGGCGCACTTCGGCAACCGACACGCTTACCGCCCTCGGCGGCGGTAACCTTTCGCAAATCCGCGAATCTCAGCAAGCGACCAAAGACATATCTCGTTGAAGAAAGCACAGATGGAAAGGGTTGTCGGACGGAGTTTGATTGGTTCGCTGGCTGGAGGCATCGCGTCGGTGGCACTGCTGCCTAGCTTGGGAAATCCGTGGGCGCCGCATTTGCATTCCTCCTGTTAGAGCGGCGCTATACGCGCTGGTTGCTGCTGGATCCGCGAGCGGCGATGCGGGTGAAGCGCCGCGTTCGTCCGGCGGGAACGCCGGGGCCGGAGTTGTGGTTCCTGGTACTCGGGCTGAGGTTATTGTTGCCGATCTTGTTGGGATGAGAGGGCGGCTCCGTGGGGCGATCCGCAAGGGGTTTTGAGCCCAAGGCGCGGTGAGACTAAGGGTGCTTTGCGCTGGCGCTGGAGGGTGTCGTCGGAACCACGGAAAACTCGACCACAATTTCGTCCTTCACGCGCACGGTTCCGCCGGCAATCTTGATAGGAGTGATGCCGAAATCGGTCTGCTTGAGCGGCACCGAACCGGAATACTTTCCATCGCTGAAGATAACCGGGAACGAGACCTGGCGGGCGACGCCGTGAATTCTGAGCTCGCCCGTGACCTGGTCTTTGTTCGGCCCCGCCTCGGTGATGGTCTGCGAACGGAAACGGATGGCCGGAAACTTTGCCATATCGAGTACCGTCGGGCCCTTCATCGTCTCTTCTATTTCCTTGCGTTCGGAGTCGCTGCCCTCAGGATCGACCACCTTCATGTCGGTTACGTTAAAGGCGATCTCGGTGACGCGCGCGGAGGCATCGAGGCTGCCCGCTGCAATGGGCGCGCGGATGACGTGATTGTGCGCCAGGGCGGAAAAAAGACCTGATTTGTAAACTCGCACAGTGACCAAGGAATGGGCCGTGTCGATCGCGACCTGCTGCGCGAGCGCGGAGAGGGGCGTCAGTACCGCACCGAGCAGGAGACAGAGTCCAGTCAGCGGCAGATCTGTACAGCGGCGGCGCTTGCGAGACCGTGACATCCAGTCAAGTACTCTGCGGTCGAGGCAGATCCCGTTCGAGCAAATGGAAAGGGCTCGGGGCTTGTCCCGACGGGGGAACGATTCTCGAATTGTCCCTTCCATTTCAACCCCGGCAGGCGAATCGCACTTGAAGACCGCATCGCTCAGCGCCAAAGTATATTGGCTGAATTTACCGCGCGCAATCGAGCAAACCAAACACTGTGTGAGCTGATTCGCGACCTGCCCCGATATATTAATTCTCCAACCTTCAGCAAGATCCCCAGTTGCGTCGCGCGAAAAAGCGATACGGCTGGAGGGGACGGAATCCAAGGTGGAACACATGTCGCGATGGAACGTATTCGACGATTTCGCTCAATCACCGTTTCAACGTATGAGGCCAGCCCGATTCCCAAGTGTGCATGAAACACTCCGCAACGAATCGGGGACACCCTGCGGTTTCAGAACTGAGGAAGAAACTGCATGAGGCCGTGGCGACAATCAGTGCTGGCAACTCTGGACTACATGAGCCCGAAATTATTGCTCGGGCGCATCACAAGCTGCAAGCGGCTGAAGTTGAGACCTTCCGCGACAGCGTCCCTTAACTGTTACTGCTGTGACTTCCCGGTCGTGCCCCAATCTAGTTTTTGGCGAAGGCTTCAGCAGGATCCCGCCAGCAGCGCTTCCAAAATGCTTCGTCCGACAAGTGTCCTGCTCTCCACTGCTGGAGGTTTGCCAAGGTGGCGGCAAGCATACCCCCATCCTGGGAATCGAAAATCACCACCACTCCGGCCAGTTCTGTGGTGTCAGAGGGAGCGCCCGTGTCCGCCTTGCGAAAAACGGACTTTGCCAGGTTCCACTTCGATTCGGGACCAAACTGGTCCCTGTCCAAGGGCTGAACCCAGATGATCTTCACCGTCTTGCCATCTAACGCCTCCCACTTGCCCGGAAATGGCCCGACCTGTTCTTTGGTTTGCCGAACTAGGTCTTTGTCACCCTGATCGCTTCGCAGGATCGAGAGGCTAACTGTGGCTGCCCCCGGTAAGTCTACGTAGTCACGTCGCAACCAACCACGCGAAATGCCGGAAATCTTGATATGGACCCAGCCCTCCACCGTGTCAAGGACCTCGAACTCGTCCTCGGCAGAAGCCTGGAATAGCACCTCGGCTCCTTCTACAGGCTGCGCCACGACCGGCGTGTTCGGGCTTTTTACGACCGCCAGATTCGTCGGGCGGGCCTGGTTATGAAGGATCTGCTTCAGGTTTTCCGCTTCTTGTGAGAGCACTCGCATCTTCTTTGCCGTAACTGGGTCCGCCACCTTGCCAGATGCTGCGGCGGCGGCCGACGGGGCAGTCGCCAACCGGGGGATGTTGAAGGCAGCTGTACCTGCCGCGGTAGATGGGCTGTCGGGAAGTGTGGGCGGGGCTGAGTGAATGGATGTCGCAGTAGTTGGCGTCTTGCCCGCCAAAGTTGGATTCAGTCGTTCGTCGAGAGCATCCAGCAAATCGGACTCCAGGCGTCCACTTGACTTGAGTACCCGGTATCCCGAGTCTGCTGGAGAAGAGTCCGTGAACCAGGCGGTGATCTTCACATCCACGCGCACCGAGGTCTCGTTGGGGTTAGTCGACTTAAGTTGAACGTCGTACTGGTAGTAGCCGCGCTGGTACTTATCAAGAGAATGACCACTGCCGTCGGCGAACCCCTCAAGAACAGGCAGCTTCCCTCTGGAATACGATTGGATCCCTCGCAATGCCTTCTGCACATCAGCTTTGGACGCGTGGTATGTGCGTTCTGCCGACGGACTCTGCGCTTGGGCAGCGACCGCGAGCGTCAACCAGCAACAAAGACTGGCGACGAGGTGAACGAACGCACGAGCCGTCCGTGTCACGGCAGGGGCTCCAATTGGCTGTGGTGGATCCAACCGTGATGCCCGTCTGCGGTTTCGACTCCGTACCAGTACGGGGTGAGAACAACGATCAGAACATCTGTCTGCGGCGGTAACGTTATAAGGGTCGCCGCAGACTGGAACGGAGCCGCCTTGAGTGGCGCTCCCGAGCCCTTGACCCGCAATTCCACCTCATGCCGCAGCGCCCGCACTTCTTCCTGCAACTCATCCACACTCAGGACGGGAGCGAAGGAGTCGCTGACGGGCTCCGGGTGAGGCACCCGCGCGGCGGGCAGCGCTGGGGCCGACGCGGCGGGCAAGGATTGGGCCGTAGTCTGTGCGGGACCTTCCACCGGCCGTTCCCGGCTGGCTTGTAGGTTCTTCAAATGAGTTTCAATAGCAGCATATTCGCTGGACTCGACGTTACCTTCAGATGGATGTCTGACATTGCGAGCGTCGACGAAGATTGCGTCGATCAGCAGAACTACAACGCCGGAACCGTCATCTTGAACGACGTACCGGATGCTGATGGTGCCGATGTCCTGGCTGTCCTTAAAAAATCTCGGCGACAAAATCTTGTCGGCGACTTTGTAGTAAGCCTTCCCAGGCCCCGGCCAGCTTCCAAACACACGAGCCGCGTTTGCGCTGTGTGCTCCGTAGAGAATCCGCTCCTTATCGTAGGAGTAGGTCCCGTGAATGATCTGGTCTTGCGTCACCTCCTGGACCGCTTGCAGAACGTCCGCGTCCGGATATTCCATTCGCACCACGAGGGTTCGCAGCTCGTCGGTCCGCGTCTTGAAAGGAAACGATGCCGCAGCGGAAATCGCTACTAACAGGATGAAACATGCTGGCAGAAAAACTGTGCGCACCCCTGGTCTGTAAGCGTTCGTCGCCCTGGCCGCGTGGATGGGCATTCCTGGAGCCGGTCTGGAGTAGCCGTACGTGGTGAGCATACATATCGTGAAGCGGCCGAGATGTCAAGCAGGCAGTAGCGCAACGCCCACACCTGCGCTCGTGGTTTGTCATCGATATGTCACGAATTTGCAAAAGTTTCGTAAAAAAAATTGTTGCCACGCAGTCGTTCCAAGGTATAGGATTCCGGGCCATTCGGGGGTACCCGGCTTTTCTGCCGGGAATGTAGCCAGTTTCGGCAGCGAGGTAATCGCTATGCAGATAGGCCTTACGACTGCTACGGATGGCAAACGGTCATTCCTTGGTGCAACCTGTGCAAGTCTCACCAGCGCGTTAGCCATTTTGGTTTTCCTGTTGGTGTTTTTCGGGAACCCGACGCCGGGGCGGGCCATTCCGGCCTTTGCGCGTAAATACGGACTGCCTTGCTCGGCGTGCCACGAAGCGTGGCCAATGCTGAACACCTTTGGGCAGACGTTCAAAGACAACGGCTACCAACTGATGAACGATCGTGATTCGCCGATATGGCAGAATCCCTCGTACTGGCCGTCCACCTTGCGCGTCACGCCCAACTGGAATCTTGAGAGCACGAACAAGGTCGCGATCGACCAGCCCGATGGAAGCACCGTCGAAAAGAATCTCACCGTGAACGGCTTCGATCTCAGCGGCATGGATTTTCTTACGGGTGGCACCTTGTTCAAAAACATCTCCTTCCTTCTGGTGCCTTCGATGGAGAACACCGGCGAGTGGGGACTGGAGAGCGCGAACGCCAGAATCGACAACATCGGGGGCAGCCCGTGGTTCAACGTCAAGTTCGGCAAATTCGAACTGGACAATATCATCTCCGAGAAGCGCATCTTAACGCTGTCAAACAACGGCGGATATTACCAGCTTTACCACTTCATCCCGGCGGGTGACAGCAATTTCTTCGGCCAGATGGGCGACAACCAGTTGGGTGTGGAATTGATGGGGCATTCGCTCAACGATCGAACGCGCTATTCCGTAGCCTTGATCAGCTCCAATGATGGTACCCCCAACCTACCGTCAAAGAACGCGTACAGCACCTTCATTACAGCGAGCCGGGCATTCGATGCCGGCTACGAGGGAGGAGTTGACCGTGTCGGTGGTTATCTCTTCATCGGCAACGGGCCGACCTACAATCTGACGTCATTTGGGGAGCCGCTTACGATGGCGGGCAACAAGCCTTTCAATCGTGAAGGCGCGTTTGCTCTCATCTACGTGAAGAAGCTCGACTTCTCGCTGTTCTACCAGCATGGCTGGGACAGCGCTTACTTTGGAACCAGTACGCCCGCCAATCAGCCACTTCCGCCGGGAGCGAAAGCGCCATCGTGGAACGGCGGCTTTGTCGAATTGCACTACGTTTTCAATCCGCAAATGATTTTTATACAACGCGATGAGTTCGTGCGGATGGCCCAACAGGCATATCCTGACGTCCCCGGCAATACCGGCAATACCAATGCCTACACTTTTGGTTTCCGCTATTACCCGTTCATGTTCAGCCGAGCCGGTATGGCCTATCATGCCGAGTATTCGCTCGTGCAGGGAAAGGGCATTTCTCCTCTGAGCTTCACGCAGTTAAATAGCGCCAGCGTTTTCATGGGTATTGACTTTGACTTCTGAGGAACATCCGATGCGTACACAAATTCTAAGGCGCTATTTGGTGCCGAGTATCGTGGCGGTTATGGTCCTTGGGATCGACTGCTGGACACAGCAAACAGAGTACAGCGAAAATCAGCGCCTCAACATGGAGAGCCATGTCGGCAACATGACGGGGCATGCTACCGCTGGCGAGTCGCGGTACAAGAGGTTCTGTATTGGATGCCACGGAGAGCTTGGTGACGGCGAGGGGGAGAATGCTCAATGGATCGATCCCAAGCCGCGCAACTTCACGACCGCCATCTTTCGCTGCCGCTCCACCCCGACTGGAACCCTACCGACTGACACCGATCTGTATGACACGATCGGACGCGGGATGCTGGACTCCAACATGCCGCACTGGCTACCCCTCACGGACGAAGACCGGGTCGACCTTGTGGCCTACGTGAAGCATTTCTCCCCACGATGGGTGACCGAGAAGCCCGGCACGCCGATCGTTATACCACCGGAGCCGCCGGTGACGGCTGACAGAATTAAGGAAGGCCGCGTACTCTTCCAAAAGCTGGAGTGCTGGAAGTGTCATGGCGTCACTGGCCGTGGCAATGGACCTTCCGCCTCCACCTTGACCAACGATGATGGCCGTCCGACCACACCCTTCAATTTTCATGATTCGCAGCGTTTCAAGTGCGGCTCGACTGACGCGGCGATGTACACGGACTTCATGACGGGTCTGGACGGTTCGCCGATGCCGTCATTCGCCGACAATGTAAAGCCCGACGAGGCGTGGGCCCTGGTGATGTACCTGCGCACCTTGCAGCCTGAAGACACCGTCGAGAAGCAAATCGCCAAACAGCTCGGACTGACGCCCATCAATCCCTACGCAAAGCCGCCGGAGACTTCCGAGCAGCCGGTTCCTAAGGCGCAGACAATACCACCCGCTAATTTGCCTAGCACTTCGCCAATGGCCAACCGTGCCGGAAACAAGTGACCGGACTTAACAAGGAGACCCTTCGATGAAAGTTCAGTTGAAAGTCGCGGGAATGCTAGCCGCGTTGCTCGCGATTGCTACCGTCGTTCTCATGCATGCGCCTAAGGTAAAAGCAGCAGCGACCGGCAAAATTACCGGAACCGTAAAGCTTGACGGCACCCCTCCTCATATGAAGGGGATCGACATGTCGAAGGATCCGTATTGCGTGAAGCAACATGAGAACAATCCGGCCCATTTGGAGCTCGTTGTTGTGGGTAAGGACGGCGGACTGGCGAACGTCGTCCTCTATATTTCCGAGGGCCTGTCGGCAAGTGAGGCAAGCCAGAAACCCTCCACGGTTCCTGTCTTTGACCAGAAAGGATGCATATACACGCCCCACGTCGTCGCGATGGATGTTGGCCAGCAATACAAGGTGGTCACCAGCGATCAGACCGCGCATAACATCCATCCCGAGCCGGACCCGATGACGGGGAACATCCCCTGGAACCGCTCCCAGCCGCCCGGCGCCCCGCCTATCGTCCAGAGCTGGAAGGCGGAAGAGGTGGCTATCCCCGTGAAGTGCAATATCCATCCCTGGATGCACGGCTACTTTGTCGTGGTGAAGGGACCCTACGCCGTAACGAACGACAGCGGTTCGTACACCCTTGAAAACGTGCCTCCCGGCAACTACACGGTAACCTCGTGGCAGGAAACCTACGGGACCCAAACACAGAAGGTGACGGTGGCAGCCGGTCAACCGGCGTCGGCGAACTTCACCTACAAGGCGAAATAGGGATTTGCCGTGTGGGCCGCCTGCCGATCGCGGACCGCCGAGTTCCGCGGGAAATGAGTTGTCGCTGAGTGCGTGAGACGCGTATGGCGAAATTGTTTGCGGTGACGATCTTCGTAATTGCAATCGCTTCTGCGATTCCCATCGTGCTGAACATTTGGGGGCTTCCGGTTGACATCTCCACCCACGGCCCGCTGATCGACGAGCAGATGTCGGAGACGATGGTGGAGGCAGGGATTTGCTTTCTGGCCGCACAGCTTGCTCTGGGATTTTTCATCTGGAGATTCTCCAATCGTCCCAAGGGTGAAAAGATCAAGTTATTTCCAGGGGGAGCGCGCTCGCTGGTTCTCGCCGCGGTCATCGTGGTGGGTATCGAGGTGATGGCGCTGGGAATTTTTGGAACCAGGGCGTGGGCCAGCATCTACTTCACGCCGGCCTCAGCGAACGCCATGCCTGTGCAGGTCCAAGCCGGCCAGTTCGCCTTCTATTTTCGCTATCCCGGACCCGATGGAAAGTTCGGTCCGATTCATCCCGAGCTGATCAACGAGGCCACGGAAAATTTCTTTGGCCTCGATACCACCCACGATCAAGACTCCAGGGATGACATTGTGACCGCCGAGCTGGCCATTCCGGTAAACCGGGAGATCCATCTCCTGATGCACTCCAAGGACGTGGGGCATTCCTTCTTCGTGCGGGAGTTGCGCATTCAGCAGGATTTCGTGCCCGGTCTTGATCTGTCCGTCCATTTCACTCCAACCAAGATCGGCAGATACGAAATTGTCTGTACGCAGCTCTGCGGGCTGGGTCACTACAACATGAAGGCGTATCTCGAAGTCAAGTCGCAGGAGGACTTCGACAAGTGGCTGAAGCAGCAGGCGGCATTGCAGTAGGTTGTCAAGGCGCTCCCGGCAACAGGGGGTACTGAGAGGGTCATTCCATGCACGATATGTCGGGACAGGCTGTCCATCACCATGCTCCACCGACGGGGTTCATTAGGAAGTACATCTTCAGCCTCGATCACAAGGTGATCGGCGAACAGTACTACGCCCTTGCGCTGGTGGCGGTTTATATCGGGTTGGTACTGTCGTGGATCATGAGGATTCACCTGGCATGGCCCAACTATGCTATCCCCGGAGTCCGCTTCCTCTCCAAGACCGGGGCCCCTGGCGGCATACTCACGCCCGAGTACTATCTGCAACTGATGACCATGCATGGCACCATCATGGTCTTCTTTGTCTTGACCACCGCTCCCTTCGCAGGTTTCGGCAATTTCTTTCTGCCCATCCAGGTAGGCGCCGAGGACATGCCGTTCCCCCGCATCAACATGACGTCTTTCTGGGTTACCTTCGTCGCGTTTGTCGTCGCGGTGTCATCATTTTTCGTGCCGCAGGGTCCGCCATTATCAGGGTGGACCGCATATGCCCCTCTGAGCGCCCTTGGTCAGATTGCCGGGCCTGGTCAAGGCACCGGTCAGGTCCTGTGGGCGATTGCGATTGCCATCTTCTGCGTGGGACAGTTGCTCGGCTCGCTGAATTTCATCTCCACCACTCTCGATATGCGTTGCAAGGGTATGAGCCTGTTGCGCCTGCCGCTTACGGTCTGGGCATGGTTCATCACCTCGTGCATCGGCCTGACTGCATTCGCGGTCTTAATGCCGGCTTGCATCCTGCTGGTTTTGGACCATGTCGCCGGTACCAGTTTCTTCATACCTTCCGGCCTGGTTGTCAATGACCAGCTACAAACCCATTCCGGCGGATCGACATTATTGTGGCAGCATCTCTTCTGGTTCTTCGGGCACCCAGAAGTTTACATTGCAATCGTGCCCGCCATGGGCGTCGTTTCTCATGTGTTGATCACCAACATGCGCCGTCCGCTGCTCAGCGCCCGGGTCATCATTTATTCGATGGCGTCAATCGCGTTCCTCAGCTACATGGTTTACGGACATCACATGTTCGTAAGCGGCATGAACCCGTTCTCGGCAATTGCGTTTTCCTTCCCCACACTGGCCATCACGATTCCCGCCACCATCATTGTGTTGATCTGGATTGGGAGTCTTTACGGTTCGAAGCTGCGTATCAATACCGCCTCCCTTTTTGCTCTGGGGTTCATCTCGATGTTTGTCAGCGGCGGCATCAGCGGATTTTTCCTGGCACAGCCCTCGCTTGACGTCATGCTGCATGCCACCTACTTCGTGGTGGGGCACTTCCACCTCGTGATGGCGGTGGCCGCGCTGTTCGGAATCTTTGCCGGAACTTACTTCTGGTTCCCCAAGGTGACCGGCAGTATGATGAACGAGACACTAGGCAAGATTCATTTCTGGGTCACGTTTGTAGGCTCGTACTGTATTTTCATGCCATTTCACTATCTGGGGATGGCGGGCAATGTGCGCCGCTACGAGACTTTCGTCGACGACTTCATGGCGCCCTTAATGCCGGTGCACAAGTTCATCACGATTGCTGCTCTCATCACGGGCGTCGCGCAACTGACCTTTCTCTACAACCTGGTCCAAAGCCGCTTCTGGGGCAAGCGTGCGCCGCAGAATCCCTGGGAGGGGACATCTCTGGAGTGGTCGATTCCATCGCCACCGCCGTTCGATAATTTTGGCGGTAAGATTCCGGTCGTCTATCACGATCCGTACCAATACGGAGTTGAGGGGGCGGCCAATGACTACGTGATGCAGGACTCGTCCGAGCAGATCAACTCGGCACACGACGAAAAGTAACGGCCTGAAGCCGGGAACTTTAAGGATGTAGCGGTTATGGCAACCACGGTCCACGAACCACCTGAAGCAAAGCCTCATCCCACACTGTCAGACGATGGCGGATGGCATGATCTGACCCCTTCGACCGGAAACTTGCTCGCGGTCGACGACAGCTCGCCGGCATCCCGAACCGGCATTTGGGTGGCCCTGGCGGCGATCACCATGACCTTCGCCGCCATTACCAGTGCAATGGTCGTTCGCCAGGGTGCTTCGTTGGACTGGCGGCATTTTACTTTGCCCCCTGTACTCTATCTCAACACCGCACTCTTGCTGGCGAGCAGTGTCACGCTGGAACTGGCCCGCAAAGGCGTAGCGAGTTTCTCCCGGGGAGTGCAGCCGGGCCGCTCGCGTCCGCTCGGATGGCTGTGCGTGACTCTCGGGCTGGGACTGCTATTTGTCGGCGGGCAATACACCGCTTGGCTGCAACTCAAAGCGGAGGGCTGGTATCTTGCTACCAATCCCAGCAGCTCGTTCTTCTACCTGTTTACCGCCATGCACGGTCTGCACGTGCTCGGGGGGCTGGTAGGTTTGACGATGGTGATCTGGCGCTTCAGCAGGCCGGTTTCGACCCTGCGCCTGAGCACGCTCAGCACGGTTTCATACTACTGGCATTTCATGGATGTGCTTTGGATTTACCTGCTGCTGTTATTGTGGACGCGAATTTGACATCCCGCCGGGAGGAGGCTCTGTGAGCCAATCGGACATGACGATGGGGACGCATCCCGCTGTGCTGGAGAGGTCCTCGCCATTTGCAATTCCGACGAAGAAGCTGGCGATGTGGCTGTTCATCATCGCCGATGCTGCGACGTTCGCGGGATGCTTGGTCGCTTACGGATTTCTCCGCAATGGGTCGCCAAACTGGCCTACGCCGTTCAAGTTCTCCCCCACGGTGTTGAACGCAATGCTCATGACGTTCATCCTTATCACCAGCAGCTTGACGATGTTGCTGGGCGTGAGATCTGCCAAAATGGGGGACAAGCGGGCAGCAGTCCGATGGATCATGGTCACCGCCGCCGGCGGCCTGATTTTCGCCCTGCTGCATATCCGGGAGTGGTTTGGACTGATTCACGAAGGTGTTGGACTATCGCACAATCCATGGGGAGATCCCTTGTTTGGTGCGGGGTTCTTTAGCATTACCGGACTCCATCTACTGCACGTTACTGCCGGGGCCGTTGCGTTAGTGATCGTCGGCGCCAGATACGGCGGAGGCGGTCTCGACGCCGATGATGTGGAGATTACGGGTCTTTACTGGCACTTTGTCGATCTGGTGTGGATGTTTGTCGTTCCTTTTGTCTATCTGTTAAATGTTGCAAAGTAATGCCAGTCCTAGAGGGTGAGCTATGGGTCCCACGAAGCTACAACGCGGCCGGGCTGCTGACTACTCAGGTAGCCTTGCTAAAGTCTTGATTATCTACGGCTGTATCGTACTCCTTGCAGCGCTGCAGTTCATAGTTGCCTACCAGCACCTGGGTGGGCGGGCGACATTTCTCCGCATGTTTTTGATCGCCATCGTGGAAGCTGGTCTGGCCGTGACGTTTTTCATGCATATGGGTTCGGAAGACCGTAAGTTTGCCTACAGCGTCGCAATCCTGGTTATTTTCGTGCTGGCTGTGATGCAATTTGGGTGGACGGATAGCTTCCGGATGGAGCGGGGAGTTCCAGGATCGACCTATAGTTCGGGGCCAACTCAATGAGAAGAAATGGCATTGTCATAAATAGTCGGCTGTGGCTGGCGATGGCGTTGTTGACCGCAGTAGTACTGGCGTCTCCGCATACCGCCCTCGCGCAAAGCTGTTCGTTGTGCTATACCCAGGCTGCGGCCTCGACTCAGCGGTTCATTCAGGCTTTGCGGAGCGGAATCCTTATTCTCATGATTCCACCCATGTGCTTGTCTATCGGCGTAGCCCTGATAGCTTACAAACGGCGCAATCAGTTCTATCAGGACTAAGGAAACTCTGATTGAGTCCGGCTTTGAAGGGGACGGCCTTTAGGCCGTCCGTAAATGCCCCAATTTCATTGCGGCTTTAGCCGCTGCGGGAATTCGCCGTGACTTGATCAGGCAGTCCCTAATGGGTTTCGGTCGGGCGCAGTAGCGCCACAGGAATGTTGCCATGAGGCCGTGCCTCTCAATTGTTTGAGGCAAGAGCGCTTCATCGCTGGAGGTATTGCTTGGAGACTGCCATCGGAGTGTTTTCCTCTCGCGAGCGTGCGGAACAAGCTGTACAGGAACTGTTGGATCAGAAAGTCCCGCAGGAGGCGATCGTATTTCTGACCCGATCGGAAGCTGAAGCCACGTCGGTTGGCAAGGAGCTGGGCGCTACAGTCGGCGGATTTATGGGCTTTGCCACCGGCATGTCAGCAGGGGTTGGCGCAGCGCTGCTTCTGGTCGTTCCAGGAATCGGTCAGGTGTTTGCACTGGGCTTCGGTGCCGCTGCTCTCCTCGGCCTTGCCGGTGCTGGAGCGGGCTCGGCCATAGGAAAATCCGCTGCGGGCTCGAGCCCTGTCGCGGAACCCACTCCCGAGGAGAAGAGCTCCGAGGATGTCACCTTCTTTCGCGAAGTGTTGGCTGAGGGTCGTAGTCTGGTAGTGGTTCGCACTGAGTCACACGAGACTGCGAGTGTGGCCAACGGAATCCTCAATCGCCTGGGTATAGGGATAAAAGAACACATTCCCGTCAAAATGCAGACCGCAACGCGTCAAATCGAGGACATCGCGGTTGTCGACGTCCGGGGAAGGATAACGGCCGGTGAAGGGACCCTGATACTGCGCGAGGTCGTGCGCGAACTGATGGACAAGGGAAACAAGAAAGTCCTGCTCGACCTCTACGAAGTAGGATATGTCGATAGTTCCGGCCTGGGAGAGCTGGTCAAGACCTACACCACGGTACGTAGTCACGGCGGGCAGCTCAAACTTGTTCGGATCAGCAAGCGAGTTCACGATCTGCTTCAAATGACCAAGCTGCACGCCGTATTTGACATACAGCCCGACGAAGCCACTGCCATCCAGTCGTTTGAGGCTCCAGCAGTTGCGCCGCCCAAAACTGAGCGTGACTAGCGGAGCATTGTTATGCAGAGGCTGCTTCGGCCTGTGCTGGAATGATTCAAGCGTTACACGGAGGGATAATTGGTGCTGATCGAACCGCTAATCTTAATGTGGACCGTACTCTGGATTATTGTGTAACGCAGACGCAATCAGTTCAGACAGGTAGAATATCTACCTGATTTCTAGGCATCTGATTTTGTAACCAAGAGAATGGCGATCGCTAACACAACTATAGGGCCGCACCCGACGCATCGTTCCGTATCCAAACTTCGGGACTACTGCACGCTTACCAAGCCGGAAGTGAACCTGCTCATCCTGATGACGACGTCGACCGGTTATTATCTGGCGTCTCAAGGACCGTTTAAGACTGGCGGATTAGTAAACACCTTAGTGGGAACGCTGTTAGTAGCCAGCGGCACTGCAACCCTCAATCAGTGGATGGAGCGGGCCTGGGACGGTCAGATGCGCCGGACTGCGTCGCGGCCTTTGCCTTCCGGCAGGCTGAGCGGCCGCGAGGCATTTCTGTTTGGGATCTTGCTGAGCGTGACAGGAGGACTTTACCTAGCCGCTACCGTAAATGTCTTGTCAGCTTTTCTGGCGATCTCAACCCTGCTGTCGTATCTGTTGGTTTACACCCCACTCAAGCGGAGAACGCCTTTGTGCACTCTGCTTGGCGCTGTTCCCGGAGCCATGCCGACCCTGATCGGGTGGGCCGGAGCCTCGGCGACCCTCGACCGGCGTGCCTGGTTTCTCTTTGCCATTCTGTTCCTTTGGCAGTTCCCACATTTCCTGGCAATTGCTTTGATGTACCGCGAAGACTACGACCGGGCCGGCTACCGGATGTTACCTCGCTTCGATCTAGACTCCCGCTTTACTCGGGCTGAGATGTTGGGTTTCACGGCGACGCTCGTGGTTGTTACAATGATGCCGCTGGTCGACCGCAGCGGATTTGTCTATGCGGTTGGGATGCTCCTGGCGGGCGCGTTCATGCTGTATCACGTGGCCAAACTGGCAAGATCCGCGTCCGGAAGCTTGGCCAGCCGCGTGGTTCATGCCTCGGTGATCTATCTGCCCGTCGTGCTCGGTTTGATGATAGCCTGCAAGGCGTGACGTTTAGGTCTTACTTCCCAACTAAGATATCCGGGGCTGAGAACCCGACACATGAGATTTTCTGGGTAGCAAGGTAGATGTTCTTCCGGCCATCTGTCTGCCAAGGATCTCGTCGCTTTCCTTCGGCACTCCTCACCCCACTCACGGTTTGTGTTCTGACGTTACCGACGCTGGCAGTTGCCCCGGTATTTGCACAAAGCCAACCGTCATTCCCCGCCAAGCGCGCCGACCGCCTTGGCACGTTGCAGCTTACTAAATTCTACGATACCGCTCGTCCTTTGCACCCAGGCAAACCAGGGGAACTAATTCGCTCCGAGCCTTCCGATGCGTATTCGCTTGCGGCGGACTTGTCGGTAACCCGTATTCTCTATCATTCGCGCTCAGCCAGAGGCGGAGACGTAGCGACTTCCGCCGTGGTCCTGGTTCCCGATGGAACGCCGCCGAAGGGAGGCTGGCCGGTCATCGCCTGGGCGCACGGCTTTAGCGCTGCGGCCCGCCAGTGCGCCCCGTCGCTGTTGAGAAACCTGTATTACGGGCCGCTGCTATCCATGTATGTCAGTCTTGGTTATGCCGTAGTCGCGACCGACTACACCGGACTGGGAACCGACTTCCGAAGTGCCGTGATGGATGTGCCGTCCAATGCAATGGACGTGATCTACTCGATTCCTGCAGCGCATGCAGCGCTAGCTCAGCTCAGTCCAAAATGGGTAGCCATGGGCACTTCCCAAGGTGCCAATGTCGCAATTGGCGTGCTGGAGATGGAAGGGGAAATTCGCGATCCCAACTATCTTGGCAGCATAGCTATTTCCGGAGTTGGCGATTTGAAGGCCTTGTATGGGGCGCCGGCACAAGAACAATCCTTTCGGATGCTCGCCCTATTGGCATTCGGCGTAAAGACCGTTTATCCAGACTTCGAAATACGCGACATGCTGACAGAGAAGGCGATGCCTGCGTATCACGAGGTCAGCGAGGGTTGCGGTGGATTGACTAATAGCTCCCAGTATCCGGAAAACGAAATGCTGAAGCAGAATTGGAGAAATAACAAGTTCGTCGAGGAGTTTTTCAGCAGGAACATGCTCGGCCAGAAGTTTGCGCATAGCCCGCTCTTGGTGATCGGTGACGACAGAGATCCTGCCGTGCCGCCGTCGGTGACGGCACGGGTTGTCACTCGTTTGTGCAAGCGGGGAGAACCGGTTCAATTCGACAAGTTTTCCGACCCGCAACCAGGCCTGGTTCTAGGAGACTCCGTCAGAGATCAGATGGCCTGGATCCAAGCACGCTTCGCCGGTAGACCTACATCGAACAATTGCCGCTAAGAAGACGCCGGGGTGTCGCGAAGAATGGAGATGAAGCAGACCATGCCGGCTGCCCCCTTGCGCAAGATGTTGCATTCACGAGGTATCTGCAATCGGAAAGCCATGGACTTGGTTCGCCGTGCATGAGGATCTATCCGAATTGAATCACGACTACGGAAGTTGCCCTCTAGTTGCAGCCGTCAGCCACCTTCTTCAACCTAGACACGGTCAGTGTGGGAGGCTGTTGCGATAGAACATTATTTTTCGAGGGATCGGGAGGCGTCTCGGAAACGATTCCCGTCGCCTTTACCATCCTGGCGTTATAACGTTTAAACAAGACGGAATCACCTATCAGCAGATAAAGAGTATCGCTGGACGTGCCCAGCGTGTAGTGACCATCATAGCCGGTGAGGCAGCCCACCACCGTTTTCGACGTGCCACTGGGCGGGGCAGATTGCTCCGGCAACGAATCTGTCGGGCTTTGCGCCGACACCGTCATCGCAGCCCCCAGCGCAAATATCGTTGGCGTCAACAGGATCTTCATTCCCCCAAGCGGTCTCATCGTGTGATCCCCCGTACCCGCGCAATTGCGGAGAGAATGGCCTCCTCGCAAAGACCGCCGACTTTCGCCGACAGAGTGAACGAGGGTGTCATCCGGAATTTCCTTCTTAGCCTCGAAAACGGCACTTAGTGTACACCCATTCTGCCCGCTCGCGAAATTGTGAAGCACAGTATTCCCTTGATTCCACAAGAGCGTCGCCCGTGCACACCGAGAACTTCGTCCGGATGGAAGCGCATAGTCTTCTCCAATGTGTGTGAGATCGTGCTAACCTGCTTAATTCATGAGAGCTGAGAAGTTCGGTTGTCGGCACCGGTTTTTCAGGTTGAGTGCGGGCGCTCAGGCGTAGAGGAGATGCTGGAACGGGGCGGAAGAGCCGCA
>Ga0335070_10000900_pt1 | contig 34085 bp, 31 predicted proteins | sample Lox_Sample_13_FD_206722 | JGI IMG/M metagenome (GOLD analysis project Ga0335070, IMG submission 206722) | Soil microbial communities from Loxahatchee National Wildlife Refuge, Florida, United States - Lox_Sample_1.3 | ecosystem: Environmental > Terrestrial > Soil > Wetlands | place: USA... | reverse complement strand
CGTCCGTCGCGCGTCAGTCGCGTGCAGCCGACGCCTCGCCGAGCGTGCGCAGGCGCGCGGCGATCTCGTCCACGGGAGTCAGGATCTCGAAGACCTCGCGTACGCCCGCGGCGCGCAGGTCCTTGGCCTCGTCGGCCGCGAAGACGCCCGCCGCGACTAGCGGCGGCGCCGCGCCAGCCGACCCCGCCGACCCGGCGAGCGCCTGCAGCACCGCGCGCACCTGCGCGGCGCCGTCCCCGCCCATGGCGCGGTAGCCGACCACGTCGACCTGCTCCTGGCTGGCCGCGCTGGCCACCTCCTCCGGGGTCTGGTCGCCGCCCAGCACGACCTCGCAGCCGGCACGGTGGAGCGCCACCGCGATCGCCCAGTAGCCGCGGGTCTGATCCGTGGCATCGCGGCTCCAGAGCACGCGCACCGGTCGCAAGGAGCCCTCCGGGAGAGATCGACGCCTCGCAGCATAGCCGCGCCGCCGGTGCAGCCGTCTGGCACCGCGCTTGCAGCCGTTGCGCAGAGAGTGGGCGCACGAGGAGGGCTCCGCATGGTGCCCGGCTGCTACGACCGCCTGTCCGCGGAGGACAACGCCTTCCTGGTGGCGGAGGGCGCGACGACGCCGATGCACGTATCGGCCGTCGAGATCTTCGACGCCGGACCGCTCCAGAAGGACGACGGCGGCATCGACGCGGCGGCGATCCGCGACGCCTATGCCGCCGTGCTGCACCGCGTGCCGCGCTATCGCCAGAAGCTCGCCTGGATCCCGTTCGCGAAGCGCGCCGTGTGGGTCGACGATCCACATTTCAACCTCGACTACCACGTGCGGCACGTGAGCCTGCCCCGGCCGGGTGGGATGGCAGAGCTCAAGCGCGTGGCCTCGCGCGTGATGGAGCATCCGCTCGACCGCTCGCGGCCGCTCTGGGAGCTCTGGGTGGTCGAGGGGCTCGAAGGCGACCGCTTCGCGATCGTCGCCAAGACGCACCACTGCATGGTCGACGGCTCGTCGGGCGTCGAGCTGGCGCAGATCCTGCTCTCGCCGGACCCGCAGGCTCCTCGCGAGGAGCCGCGCCGCTACGTGCCGCGGCGCCTGCCGTCGCGGCTCGAGCTCGCGCGCGACGAGACGCTGCGCCTGGCCTCGCTGCCGCTGCGCACCGCAGGCAGCCTGCGCGGACTGTGGCGCGAGACCGAGGACCTGCGCGGCGAGCTGGCGGCGCGCGTCGGCGCACTGCGCGAGCTGATCGGGATCAGCATGCGCGGCACCTCGGAGACGCCGCTCAACGGCCGTCTCGGCCCGCATCGGCGCTTCGACTGGCTCACGCTCTCGCTCGCCGATGCCCGCGCGATCCGCAAGGCGCTCGGCTGCACGGTGAACGACGTCGTGCTGACCACCGTCACCGGCGCGGTGCGGAATTTCCTGCGCGAGCGCCAGGTGCGGACGGAGGGGCTGCGCTTCCGCGTCTCGGCGCCGGTCTCGGTGCGCGCCGAGTCGGAGCGCGGAAGGCTCGGCAATCGCGTGTCGTCGTGGCTCGTCGATCTGCCGATCGGTCAAGCCGACCCGCGCAAGCAGCTCGCCGCGATCCACGCCGAGACGCAGCGCCTCAAGGAGTCCCAGAGCGCGCTCGGCGTCGAGATGCTGATGAGCGCGGCCGAGTGGGCGCCCGCGGGCATCGTGTCCCTCGGCGCGCGCATGGCGCCCCGTCCGATCAACTCGATCGTCACCAACGTGCCCGGCCCGCAGTTCCCGCTCTACATGCTCGGCGCGCGCATGCGGGCGATGATCCCGCAGGTCCCGCTGCTCGAGAACATCGGGCTCGGCATCGCGCTGCTCTCCTACGACGGACGCATGGACTGGGGCTTCACGGCCGACTACGACCTCGTGCCGGACCTCCCGCAGTTCGCCCTCTCGGTGGAGCGCAGCTTCGCGGAGCTCGCGCGCGCCGCGGGTGTGCCGCTCGCGTCGGCACCCGACGCGGAGCACTCGGAGAGCCCGCCGATCGAGGCCCGCCTGCACTGAAACCGGTCGGGGACCGGCCGCGAAGTCGAGGGGCGCCGCGCCTCTCCCAGCGTGGGACAGCTGAGTCCGGGTTCCTCAGGACTCGCATCCGGAACCGACCGATCGGTCGTCTCGTCGCGCGCCGCGCCGCGAGCGCCCGGCACGGCGCTTGCGAAGGAGCGGGCGCGGGAGGGTACTCACGTGGCCGACTTCCTCAGCGCGTATTCCATCCAGTACTGGCTCGAGTCCGCGCCCCAGGGCTACCTGGAGGGCACGCAATACGGACACCAGCCCGATGCGGAGGAGCCGAAGCTCATCCTCGAGGACCCGCTGCTGCGCGAGCAGGCGGTCCGCACGACGGTCCAGCTGGTCGTCGGCGAGCGCTGCGCCCTCGCCGCCTCGTCGGGCCTGATCAACGCCGCGCCCGACGAGGGCAGCAAGCGCTTCCTCGCGACCCAGACGCTCGACGAGGCGCGCCACGTCGAGATCTTCACGCAGCGCCTCTTCGACCTCGGCGTGAAGAAATCCGAGCTCGAGGATCTGATCTCGCACCACGCCAATCCGAACCTCGTCAAGTTCGCCGAGGTGCTGATGGAGAAGGTCGACAAGAAGGACTTCGTGGCCGGCGTGGTGGGCCAGAACATCGTGCTCGAGGGCATGGCGTTCCACGTCTTCGAGATGATGCACGCGAGCAACCAGTCGCTGAACCCGAAATTTGCGCAGACGCTCTCGGGCACGATCGCCGACGAGCGGCGGCACGTCGGCTTCGGCGAGAACCGCATCGGCTCGCTGATCCGCGAGAACCCGCACCGCAAGTCCGACATCCAGCGCATGCAGAAGGAGATGTCGTACTACATGCTGGCGACCTTCGCGGATGCGTTCCGCGGCGCGCCGACGCGCGAGGAGTTCGCGCGGATCCGCGAGAAGGCGGGCCAGTCGCCCGCGGCGCCGGCCACCTGGCAGGGCGTCGACCTCGCGAGCAGCGCGCCCGAGCAGCTCGAGCACGTGCTGGCGGACACCGTGCTCGCGGAGTTCAAGAAGCGCCTCGCGCGGATCGGGATCGAGTACCAGACGCCCGCGCGTCCGTAGGAGGCTCCGTGGCGCAGCCGCTCGACGTGCATCAGCTCGCGCCCGAGGCCTTCCTCGACGAGGTCCACAGCTTCGCCTTCTGGTTCGAAGCCGTGGAGGGGTACCTCTCGAATCTCGAGCACGGACATCGCCCGGACACCCCCGAGTCCGTGCTCACCCCACTCGAGCGCGAGCGGCTCGTCACGGTGCTGTGCAACTACTGCATCGGCGAGACCGCCGCGCTCGAGGGTGCCGGCGGCCTGATCCAGATCGCACCGAACCGCAATGCGAAGGTGTTCCTGTCCACGCAGACGGTGGACGAGGGGCGCCACCTCGAGGTGCTCACCTGGCGCCTGCGCGAGCTGGGCGTGGCGGATCCCGAGGCGGAGATCGCGCGGCGCGGCAGCCGCAGCCTGCAGGATTTCCACCGGCGCCTGCTCGAGCTGGTGCGCGGACGCGACTGGACCGCGGCGATCTTCGCGCAGAACGTCGTGCTCGAGTGCATGGAGTTCGCGGTCTTCGAGCGCCACGCGCGCAGCGCGGACCCGCGCACGCGCGAGGTGCTCGCCGCCATCGTGAAGGACGAGCGCCGCCACATCGGCTTCGGCGAGAACGAGCTGGGGCGGCGCCTCGCGCAGGCGCCGTACGCGCGCGAGCGGCTGCGCGCCGTGCGCGAGGAGCTCGACGCCCTGGTGCTGCGCTCGTTCGAGGAGACGATGGACGCGATCGGCACGCCGCGCGACGAGCGCGGCGAGCTGGTGCGCCACTATCAGGCCGCCGTGGCGCGCCTCGGGTTCGCGTGATGACGCCCAGGGATCCGCTGCAGGAGCCCGAGCCGGAAGCGGCGGGGCCCGACGCCGCGCCGCGCCAGCGCTTCGTGCTCGACGACCGCGGCTTCGACGAGGTGCCGAAGAAGTACCGGCGCTTCTACCGGCGCTGGGGCGGACCCGGCGACGCACTGGGCCCGAACGAGGCGCTCTGCCCGGTCTGCATGGTGGTAGTGCGCTCGACCCGCTCGCTGCGCCCCGGCGACCGCCTCTACTGCATGGCCTGCATGACGCGACTCGTGGTCGTGAAGGGCGAAGGCGGCCGGCTCGAGGCGAAGGTCCAGTACGAGTAGCCGCGCTTGCAGGCGCACGGAGAGCTGCCTAGCGTCGCGCCCCGAGTCCCCATGGACCGCGCGAAGCTCGGCAGCCTCTTCGACCTCTCCGGCCGCGTCGCCATCGTGACCGGCGGCACGCGGGGCATCGGCCGCGCGATCGCCGAGGGCTTCGCCGCGGCGGGCGCGCGCGTGGTGGTGGCGAGCCGGAAGGCCGAGGCGTGCGCCGAGACGGAGCGCCACCTGCGGGCGCAAGGAGCCGACGCGCTCGGCGTGCCGACGCACCTCGGCGAGCTGGCGCCCCTGCGCGCGCTCGTGGAGCGGACGGCGGAGCGCTTCGGGCGCATCGACATCGTGGTGAACAACGCGGCGACGGCGCTGACGCAGCCGCTCGGCCGCTACACGCCGGAGGCGTGGGACAAGGTGTTCGCGGTGAACCTGCGCGGCCCCGTATTCCTGGTCCAGGAGGCGCTGCCCTGGCTCGAGAAGAGCCCGCACGCCTCGGTGCTGAACGTGATCTCGGTCGGCGCGTTCCTGTTCTCACCGCTCCAGGCCATGTACGCGGCCGCCAAGGCGGCGCTGATGTCGTTCACGCGCTCGATGGCGGCCGAGTTCGCGCCGCGCGGAATCCGCGTCAACGCGCTCGCGCCGGGCACCGTCGACACCGACATGATGCGCGCCAACCCGCCCGAGATGCGCAAGCTCATGGCGGAGGCGAGCTTCCAGCGCCGCGCGGCGCACCCGGACGAGATGGTGGGGCCCGCGCTCTTCCTCTGCTCCGACGCGGCGAGCTTCATGACGGGTCAGGTCGTGATCCCCGACGGCGGCCTGGTGCCGCACTAGGAGGACGCGGCCTGGCGAACGTCGAAGTCCAGAGGCCGCGCCCCGAGGTCGCCGTCCTGCGGCTCGCCCGGCCGGAGCGCCTGAACGCGCTCTCCTGGGATCTGGTGCGAGAGTTGCACGAGGCGTTCGATGCGCTCGACCGCGACAACCGCTGCCGCGTGATCGTGCTGTGCGGCGCCGGCCGCGCCTTCTGCGCGGGCCTCGACCTGAAGGAGCAGTCCAACACCGGCGCGCTCACCGCGGGGGCGTCCGGCCCGCGCGCGGGGCTGCTCGGCCAGAACTACATGGCCAGCCTGATCCCGCACATGCGCCGCATCCAGCAGCCGCTGATCGCGGCGGTCCACGGACCGGCATACGGCGGGGGACTCGCGCTCGCGCTCGGCTGCGACCTGCGCATCGCGGACCGCACGGCGCGCCTGTGCACGCAGTTCATCCGCGTCGGCGTGTCGGGCTGCGACATCGGCGTCTCGTACCTGCTGCCGCGCCTCATCGGCGCGTCGCGCGCCCACGACCTGATCCTCAGCGCGCGCGTGATCGACGCCGAGGAGGCGGAGCGCTACGGCGTGGTGACGCGCCTCGTGCCGGAGGGCGAGGCGGTCTCCGCGGCGCTCGCGCTCGCGGACGAGCTCTGCGACTTCACGCCCTTCGGCGTCTTCGCCACCAAGCAGGTGATGTGGGCGAACCTCGACGTCGGCAGCCTCGAGGTCGCGATCCAGCTCGAGAACCGCAACCAGATCCTGGCGGGCGGCTCGGGGGAGACCGTCGAGGCCGCACGCGCGTTCTTCGAGAAGCGCAAGCCCAGGTGGAGCGTCGACTAGGCCGTAAAGTACACCCGAGTGTAATCTTGCTCTCGGCTGTATCTCTGTCCTAGACTGGGCGCCCGCATGGCGATGGCCGATCCGCGCAGCCCGACGCGCCGCGAGCGCCGCAAGCACGAGCTGCGCGCGCGCGTGCTCGAGGCCGCGGAGGCGCTCTTCGACGCGCAGGGCGTCGCCGCCACCACGGTCGCGGAGATCTGCGAGCGCGCCGACGTCGCGCAGAAGACCTTCTTCAACCACTTCGCGACCAAGCAGCAGCTCCTGCGCGCGCTCGCGGCGGAGGCGCAGGAGCGCCTGCTCGTCGACCTCGAGGAGATCCGCAAGCGCCCGGGGACCACCGCGGAGCGGCTCTCCGCCTTCTTCCGCCAGATCGCGGACCACGCGGAGGCGGCCGGGCCCATGCATCGCGAGCTGCTGACCGAGATGATCCACGTGGCGCAGGAGACAGGCACCGAGCCGGAGCAGGCGCGGCGGCTCCACGCGGCCTTCGGCGCGCTGGTGCGGGACGGCCGCGCCGACGGCGACGTCTCGCGCGAGGATTCTCTCGCGACGCAGACCGAGATGCTGCTCGGCGCCTTCTATGCGCTGATGTTCAACCAGGCGCACCTCGAGGACTACCCGCTGCGGCGTCAGGCCGCCGCGGCCGCGCGCTTCCTGTCGCGCGCGCTTTCGAACCCGGAGCGAGGAGGGTCGCGATGAGCACCGACACGAGCCGCATGCCCCTGCCGATCCCGAACGGCTGGTTCGCGGTCGCCTTCAGCAAGGAGCTGGTGGCGGGCGAGGTCCGTCGCGTGCGCAGCTTCGGCCAGGAGCTCGTGCTGTTCCGCACGCGCTCCGGGCGCGCCGCCGTGCTCGACGCCTACTGTCCGCACCTCGGCGCGCACCTGGCCGAGGGCGGCCGGGTGGTGGGCGAGTCGGTGCGCTGCCCCTTCCACGGCTGGCAGTGGGGCAGCGAAGGGGAGTGCGTCGCGATCCCCTACTGCAAGCGCATCCCGCCGGCCGCGCGCACGCGCTCGTGGCCCGTGCTCGAGCGCAACCGCATGATCTTCGTCTGGCACCACAGCGAAGGGAAGCCGCCGTCCTGGGATTTCCCCGCGATGCCCGAGCTCGAGCACCCGGACTGGACCGAGCCGCGCAGCTTCGAGCTGCGCGTGCCCGTTCACAGCCAGGACATGCACGAGAACAACCTCGATCCGGTGCACTTCCAGTTCGTGCACGGGATGATGGAGACCCCGCCTTCCGAGATCGTCTACGCCGAGGGCGGGCGCTTCATGCGCGTGCAGCACACCGCGGAGCACGAGTTCCCGTTCGGCACCTTCCGCACCACGTTGATCCGCGATTCGTGGGGCCTCGGCCTGTCGTCGGTGCGCACGGAGGGCATCCCGGGCGCGGGCCTGCTGATGTACTCGTCGACGACGCCCATCGACGCCTGCAACACGCACTCGCGCTGGCTCTTCACGGTGACGAAGAACCTCGCCGACATCGCCGGCGAGGAGTTCATCCAGGGCCTCTCGACGGGCGTGCAGCAGGACATGCGCATCTGGTCGAACAAGATCCACCGGGCGAAGCCCGTGCTGTGCGAGGCCGACGACTACCTGGCCGAGTTCCGCCAGTGGGTGCGGCAGTTCTACACCGAGCCGGTCGCCTGAGCCGGAGGAGGCGCCATGGACCGCTACCTCGTCATCTCGTCCGATTGCCACGCGGGACTGCCGCCGCAGCGCTACCGCGACTACCTCGACCCGAAGTACCGCGAGGCCTTCGACGCGGCGCTGCCGATCCAGCTCGACATGACGCAGCGCGCGGCGAAGCGGTTCCTCGTCGCGGAGATCAACGAAGAGTGGCGCAAGGGCCGCGAGCGCGCGCTCTCCGGCGCCTGGGACCACGACGCGCGCGTGCGCGTCCTCGACGGAGACGGGATCGCCGGCGAGATCATCTTCCCGGACGGCATCACCGAGATGAACATGCCGCCCTTCGGCGCGGGGCTCTCGCTGCCGACGGAGCAGGTGGTGCCCGAGCTGCAGTGGGCCGGCGCGCGCGCCCACAACCGCTGGCTCGCCGAGCTGTGTCAGATGGCGCCCGAGCGGCGCGTCGGCGTGGCCATCGTGCCGGCGCTCTGGGACGTGGACGAGGCCGTGCGCGAGGTGCGCTGGGCCCGCGCGAACGGCCTGTCGGGGATCATGCTGCCCGCCATGTGGGGGAAGTTCCCGGCCTGGCACCACCCGCGCTACGAGCCGATCTGGAGCGTCTGCGAGGAGCTCGGCGTCGTGGTGCACTGGCACTCGGGCCCGGCGCCTTCCGAGGAGTACTTCGGGACCGAGCTGACCGGCGACGGGCCGTCGCTGCCCGGCGCCATGGGGATCTACGTCTCCGAAGTGGTGCAGTGGCTGGTGCGCCCGCTCACCTTCCTGATCTGGGGGGGCGTCTTCGAGCGGCACCCGAGGCTGCGCGTGGTGCTCACCGAGGGCACCTCGATCTGGGTGCCCGAGTACCTGACGCTGCTCGATCACCGCTACTCGGAGACCCACTACTCACAGAAGCTCGGCGACTACCGCAGCCACCTGTCCATGAAGCCCTCCGAGTACTTCGCGCGCAACGTCTTCCTCGGCGCGTCGTGCATGCCGCGGCGCGAGGCGCTGCTGCGCCACGAGATCGGACTCCGCAACATCATGTGGGGCAGCGACTACCCGCATCCCGAGGGCTCCTGGCCCATCACGCGACAGCAGATGATCGAGACCTTCCACGATCTGCCCGAGGACGAGATCGCCGCGATGCTCGGCGGCAACGCGGTGCGCGTGTACGGCTTCGACCCCGAGAAGCTCGCGCCGCTCGTGGCGCGCATCGGGCCCGAGAAGAGCGCCTTCCGCAGCGACGCTGCGGCCTGACGCGCGAGGGCGGGCCGCTCGGAGGACGCGGAAGAAGTCGAGCTCCACGCGGCCGGACCCGTGCATGATGAGGAGATGCGGGTCCTGATCGCAGGCGCCGGCATCGGCGGACTCTCGGCTGCGCTCGCGCTGCACGCGCGGGGCATCGAGGCGCGGGTCGTCGAGGCGGCGGCCGGGATCGCGCCCCTCGGCGTCGGCATCAACGTGCTGCCCCATGCCATGGCGGTGCTGGACCAGCTCGGCCTCGGGCGCGAGATCGCCGCGGCGGGCGTGGCGACTCGCGCGCTCCTGTACTTCAACCGGCACGGCCAGCGCATCTGGAGCGAGCCGCGCGGCATCGCGGCCGGCTATCCGGTTCCGCAGGTCTCGATCCACCGCGGCCGCCTCCAGCGGGTGCTCCTCGAAGCGGTGCGCGAGCGGCTCGGAGCCGGGGCCATCCGCTCGGGCCTGCGCCTCGAGGCCTTCGAGCCGGATGGCGAGCGCGCCGTGCGCGTCTGGCTCGCCGCGCGAACGGGCGGGCCGCGCGCCGCGGAAGCGGCCGACGTGCTGATCGCGGCGGACGGCATCCACTCCGCGGCACGGGGGCAGTGCTACCCGGGCGAGGGCCTGCCGCGCTGGAGCGGAGCGATCCTGTGGCGCGCGACCAGCCGCGCGGCGCCGTTCCTCGACGGAGCCTCCATGATCATGGCGGGCTCGCGACGGCAGAAGTTCGTCGCGTATCCGATCGGCACACCCGGCGAGGACGGGCTGTGCCTCGTCAACTGGGTGGCCGAGCTGGACCGGAGCGGCTCGCCCCCGCTCGCCCGCGAGGACTGGAACCGGCGCGGCGACCCCGGCGACTTCCTGCCGGCGTTCGAGTCGTGGCGCTTCCCGTGGCTCGACGTGCCGGCGCTGATCCGCGCGGCGCAGGCGGTCTACGAGTTCCCGATGGTGGATCGCGACCCCCTGCCGCGCTGGACCTTCGGCCGCATGACGCTTCTCGGTGACGCCGCGCACCCGATGTACCCGATCGGATCGAACGGCGCGTCCCAGGCGATCCTCGACGCCCGCGCCCTGGCGGAGGCGCTCTCCGAGGAGAGCGACCCGTCCGCGGCGCTCGCGCGTTACGACGCGGAGCGCCGCCCGGCCACGGCGGAGATCGTGTTCTCGAACCGCGGCATGGGACCCGAGCTGGTCATGCAGCTCGCCGAGGAGCGCGCGCCGGGCGGCTTCGCGCGCGTCGAGGACGTCTTCGCGCCGGGCGAGCTCGAGGAGATCGCCGCCCGCTACAAGCAGGTCGCCGGCTTCGACCCCGAGCGCGTGCGCGCCGCGGGCGAGCGGAGTCGCGCCCCCGCCGGCTAGCGTCCCCGCCGTGCCGGGACCGCTCGCGGGCATTCGCATCGTCGATCTCTCCATCGCCCTCTCGGGGCCGTGGGCGGTGGCGCTGCTGGCCGATCAGGGCGCCGAGGTCGTGAAGGTCGAGCCGCCGGGCATCGGCGACATCGGCCGCTGGGTCGGCGTCCGCGTGAACGGCATCGGCGCGATGTTCCAGATGGCCAACCGCGGCAAGCGCTCGATCGCGCTGGATCTGCGCCAGGAGTCCGCGCGCGAGATCGTGCGCGCGCTGGCGCGGCGCGCCGACGTCTTCGTGCAGAACTTCCGCCCGGGCGTGGTCGCGCGCCTGGGCCTCGATGAAGAGACGCTGCGCGCGGACCACCCCGAGCTGATCTACGTCTCGATCAGCGGCTTCGGCGAATCGGGGCCCTACGCGGAGAAGAGCGCGTACGATCCCGTCGTCCAGGCGTACGGCGGGCTGGCCGCGACCCAGACCGACGCCCGCAGCGGGGACCCGCAGCTCCTGCAGCAGACCGCCGCCGACAAGATCACCGCGCTGACGGCCGCCCAGGCGATCAGCGCGGCGCTGTTCGCGCGCGAGCGCGGACGCGGCGGCCAGCACCTGCGCCTCTCGATGCTGGACGCGGTCGTGAGCTTCGTCTGGGCCGATGCCGCCGGGAACGAGGTGCTGCGCGACGCCGACGGCAGCCAGCCCTCGAGCTTCTCGCAGGGCCAGCGCCTGTTCCGCTACCGCGACGGCTGGGGCATCGCCGCGCCGGTCTCGGACGCCGACTTCGCCGGCATGTGCCGCGCCTTCGGCGTCGACGGCTGGGACGACCCGCGCGTCGCGACGATCGGCGAGCGCATCAAGCACCGCGCGCTCGTCACCGAGATCATGGAGCGCGTCCACGCCGCGGCGGCGCGGCTCGACACCGCCGAGGCGACGCGCCGCATGGAGGCGGAGGGGACGCCGTGCGGCGTCGTGCTGCGCACGGACCAGCTCCCGGACGATCCGCACGTGCGCGCGGTGGGCCTGCTGGAGGAGTCGCGGCACCCGGTCGCGGGCCGGCTGCGCCAGCCGCGCCACCCGACCGACTTCGCAGCGACACCGGCTCGGGTCGGATCCGGCGCCCCCACGCTGGGTCAGCACGCCAACGAGATCCTGCGCGAGCTCGGGCTGGGCGAGCGGATCGCGGAGCTGCGCGCCTCGGGCGCGGTGGTGTAGAGCCCCTACCAGCCGGCCGACGCAGAGCGCACGAAGCCGGGCGGCAGGTCGGAGATCTTGTGCTCCGCCAGCCAGCGCTCGAACTCGGAGAGCGCGTTCGGATCGACGGTCGGCGAGCCGCTGTGCTGGCGCGCGAGCCAGCGCTGCATCTTGCCGAGCAGCTGATCCGCGAGCTCGGGCTCGGACTTCGACAGCTTCTCCCACGCGCCGCGCGCGTCGTCGAGGCGTCCGAGCTCGAGGCAGGCCTCGCCGCGGTACTCGATGGCCGGGGCATAGGAAGGCTTGAGCTCCAGCGCGCGATCGTAAGCCTTGAGGGAATCGTCGAAGCGGCCGAGCTTGCGCAGCGTGAAGCCGAGCTCCGAGTGCGCGGGGTACGACTCGGGCTGCTTCTTCACCACCGCCTCGAGCTCGTCGCGCGCGTCGTCGTACTGGTCGTGGATCTCCTCTTCGAGCTTCTTGCGCTCCTTGTCGGTCGTCGCGGCCTCGAGCTTCGCCTCGGCGGCCTTCGCCTCCTCGATGTGCTGCTTCGCGCGCTCGAAGCGCCGCGCGGCGATCTTGCGATCGAGGCTCGCGCGGTCCACGCCGCCGCCCGCTCCGCCGAGGTCCCCGCCTCCGCCGCCGCCTCCCGCCGCGCCGGCGGGGCCGGACGGCGCGACGCCCGCGAAGACGACGGCGGCGAGGACGACGAGGAAACGCCGCACAGCTCCTGCCTCCTGGCACCCCGGACGAGCGCGGAGGATGGATCGCAGGCGGCGCGACGTCAAACCGCCGAGCGCGGGCGGATCAGCGCGCCGGCTCGCCGCTCTCCTTCTCCGAGGTGGCGCCGAGCGACCGGGTCCAGGCGTGCAGGCTCTCGCGGTCCGCGTCGGAGAGGCGCGCCTCGGGGTGCAGCGGCACGTAGAACCACAGCGGCATCTCTCCCTGCTCGACCTCCTCCCATACGTCGCCGAGCTTCTTGGCGCGCTTCTTCTCGCTGTAGGAGTCCCAGGCCGTGAAATCGACGTGCTTGCGGCCCTCGTGTACGTCGCGCGAGAGCAGCCACGAGACCGGCGCCACGTGCGCGTACCAGGGCCAGCGGGTCTTGCGCGAGTGGCAGTCGTAGCAGGAGCGCTCGAGGATCGCGCGCACCTGCGGGTCTGCGGGCACCTCGCCTTGCACGGGCGGGTTGTCCCGCGTCACCGGGACGAGCTGGATCGCGACCAGGAGGACCGCGAGAGCGAGGACGACGCGTGCGAGCATGAAGCACCTCCATCCACAGGAAACCCGCTCCTGCACCGGGCGCAAGATCCGGGGCGAGAAGGGCCTTGACCCGCCGCGCGCCGCCGTGCTCGACTCGCCGCGGGAGGTGATCCCATGGCCGTACGCAAGATCGACTATTGCAAGCTGACGGTGCCGTCGCGGGCGGGACGCGGCGCGGAGATCCTGCGGGCGCTGCGCGACGAGGGCGTGAGCCTGCTCGCCTTCACGGGCTTCCCCGTCTCGGGCGGCAAGGCGCAGATCGACCTCGTCGCACCGCGCATCGCCGACGTGCGCCGCGTCGCGCGCAAGCGCGGCTGGCGCCTCGGGCCCGTCAAGCGCGGCTTCCTCGTGCAGGGACGCGACCGCGTCGGCGCCGTGCATCGCCACCTCGCCAGGCTGGCGGCGCAGGGCGTCAACGTGACGGCCGTCGATGCGGTCGCGGCCGGTGGCGGGCGCTTCGGGATGATCCTCTGGGTCAAGCCCGCGGACTACGCGCGCGCCGCCCGCGCATTGGGAGCGCGCTGAGCCAGCGGCGGAGCCGCGCGCAGCGAGCCGAAGGGATTCCTTGCAGCAGCCGAGTCCTGCGCGCGCCCCCCTCGTGCTCGGCGTCCTCGTGGTCGTCTACGCGGTCAACTTCGTCGACCGCAACATCCTGTCGGTGCTGCTCCAGCCGATCAAGGAGGAGCTCGGCGCCTCCGACACCGCGATGGGCGTGCTCACCGGCTTCGCCTTCGCCGTCTTCTACACGTTCGCCGGCATTCCGATCGCGCGCCTCGCGGACCGCGGGTCGCGGCGCGGCGTCATGGCGGTGGGCATCGCCTTCTGGAGCCTGATGACCGCCGCGTCCGGCCTCGCGACGAGCTTCGCCTGGCTCGCGCTGGCGCGCATCGGTGTCGGAATCGGCGAAGCCTCCGCGACGCCCGCCGCGCACTCGATCCTCTCCGACTACTTCCCCCCGGAGCGGCGCACGCGCGCCATCGCCATCTACAACACCGGCTCGAGCGCCGGGATCCTGTTCGGGCTCGCGCTGGGCGGCACGCTGAAGGAGCTCTTCGGCTGGCGCCTGGCCTTCGCCGTGGTGGGCCTGCCCGGTCTGCTCGTGGCGCTCGCGGTGTGGCTCCTGGTGCGGGAGCCGCCCCGCGGCCTCTCGGAGCAGCGCAGCGCCAGCGCCGCGCCGCCCGGCACGCTCGAGACGCTGCGCTACCTCGCGGCGCTGCGCAGCTTCCGCCAGGTCGCTCTCGCCGCGGCGCTCTACGGAGTCACCTCCTACGGGCTGCTGATCTGGGCGCCGACCTTCATGGTGCGGGTCCACCAGCGGGGCTACGCGCAGACCGGGTTCGAGCTCGGGATGGTGATCGGCATCGCCAGCGCGGTCGGTGTGCTGCTCGGCGGCGCGCTCTGCGATCGCATGGCGCGGCGCGACGTGCGCTGGCTGGTCTGGATTCCCGCGCTGGCGGCCTGGCTGCTCGCGCCCTTCTACGTCGCCTTCGCGCTGGCCCCGGATCCCGCGCTGGCCCTCGCGGCCTACGTGCCCGTCAACCTGCTGACCGCGGTCTTCGCGGCGCCCACCTACATGATCGCCCAGGGCCTCGCGCAGCTGCGCATGCGCGCCCTCGCATCCGCGGTCGTCCTCTTCGTGATCAACCTGGTCGGCCTCGGCGCCGGACCCATGCTGGTCGGCGCGCTCTCCGACGCCCTCCAGCCGCGCTTCGGCGCAGAGTCTCTTCGCTACGCACTGTTGCTGGCGCTGGCCTTCAATCTCTGGGGTGCCGTCCACTCCGTCCTGGCCGGGCGGAGCCTGGCGGGCGATCTCGCCCGCAGCCGCGCAGCGAGCCTCTGAACAGATCTGCCCCGCAGGGCGCCGCGCATCGCGAGCAGCGCCTCCCATTCTTGTTCCCGCCGCGGGACCCGAGGCCGCCGACTTGCCTGCCCGCGAGGAGCGCCGTGCGCAGCTCGCCCTCGTACCCGCCTCGAGTGCAGGGCCGATCCGACGATACCCGTGGTAGGCTGGGCGCCACTCATTCTGGGGGTCACTGCCCCGCGTGCGCCCGGCGGATTTCCTCACCCGCTTCGCGCGCGCTCGCGGAGGTGACTGCCACGGCGGGCTCGTCTCGCCGCGAGCCAACCAGCCTCGGAGGTGCCGTACTTGCCGCGCAACCCGCTCCGCTCGTGCTCGCTCGCTGCGCTCGCGATCCTGATGCTCGGCCAGGCCTTCGCGGCCGGCGCGGCCCCGAACTTCGTGGAGTTCGAGTCCGGTCAGGTGCGTCCCCTCGCGATCTCGCCGGACGGCACGAAGCTCTTCGCGGTCAACACGCCCGACAACCGACTCGAGGTCTTCACCATCAGCGGCGGCACGCTGACCCCCTCCGACTCGATTCCCGTCGGCATGGAGCCCGTCGCGGTGGCCGCGCGCACCAACACCGAGGTGTGGGTCGTCAACCACCTCTCGGACAGCATCAGCATCGTCGATCTCTCCGTCACGCCCGCGCGCGTCACGCGGACGCTCCTGGTCGGCGACGAGCCTCGCGACATCGTGTTCGCGGGCACCGGCGGGACCCGCGCCTTCATCACGACGGCGCACCGCGGCCAGCAGCGCACCGACTCCTCGATCAGCGGCGTGACCGGCGCCGGCGATCCGCAGCTCACCACGGCGGGCGTCAACCGCGCGGACGTCTGGGTCTTCGACGCGACGAACCTCGGCACCACGCTGGGCGGCACGCCGCTTCGCATCCTCACCTTCCAGGCGGACACGCCGCGCGCGCTGGCGACCGACGGCACCACGGTCTACGTCGCCGCGTTCCACTCGGGCAACCAGACCACCGCCGTCAACGAGACGATCGTCTGCGACGGCTTCCAGGTGAGCGGCGGCACGAACTGCGGCACCGGCGCGCCGGGCGGCGTGGCGGGTCCCACGACCAACTTCGCGGGCGCGGCTGCGCCCGAGGTCGGCGTCATCGTGAAGTGGGACGGCAGCGCGTGGCGCGACACGATCGGCCGCAACTGGACCGGCTCGATTCCGTTCACCCTGCCCGACCACGACGTCTTCGCGGTGAACGCGAACACGCTGGCCGCGGGCTCCGTCTTCGACCACGTCGGCACGGTCCTGTTCAACATGGTCGTGAACCCCACCACGGGGAAGCTCTACGTCACCAACACCGAGCTTCCGAACCACGTGCGCTTCGAGGGTCCCGGCGTGTTCGGCGGCAGCACCGTGCAGGGACACCTCTCCGAGGCGCGCATCACGGTCATCACACCGGGGACCGGCACCGTCGCGCCCAAGCACCTGAACCAGCACATCGACTACTCGCAGCGCCACACGAACGTCGGCGCGAATCACGTCGCGATCGCCTCGCAGATCCCGCACAGCCTCGCCACGCCGCTCCAGCCCGTCGTCTCCAGCACGGGCACCGTCTATGTGGCGGCCTTCGGCTCCGGGAAGATCGGCGTGTTCAGCACGGCGACGCTCGAGGACCCGAACTTCCAGACGAACTTCGACCCGACGGTCGCCAGCGCGAGCTACATCCCGACGGGCGGCGGGCCGTCCGGCCTCGCCCTCGACGAGCCCAACAACCGGCTCTACGTGCTGACGCGCTTCGACAACTCGGTGCGCGTCATCGACCCGAGCACGAAGGCGACGCTGCAGGTGCGCGCGCTGCACAACCCCGAGCCCGCCTCGGTGGTCCAGGGCCGGCGCTTCCTCTACGACGCGGTCGTGTCGTCGGGCAATGGCGAGACCGCCTGCGCCAGCTGCCACATCTTCGGCGACTTCGACAGCCTGGCCTGGGACCTCGGCAACCCGGACGAGGTCGTCACGACCAATACGCAGCCTCCGGCGATTCCGGTGCTGCCGACCGCCACGACCTTCCACCCGATGAAGGGCCCGATGACGACGCAGACGCTGCGCGGCCTCGCGACCCACGGCGCCATGCACTGGCGCGGCGACCGCGTGGACGGATTCTTCGGGCTCGATACCTGCAGCCAGGCGCCGCCCCAGGCGCCCTGCAGCGAGAGCTTCTCCTTCCGCAACTTCATCGTGGCCTTCGAGGGCCTGCTCGGGAAGAAGGGCACGATCACCCCGACGCAGATGCAGCAGTTCACGAATTTCACGCTGCAGATCCTGCTGCCGCCCAACCCGGTCCGGCCGCTCAACAACACGCTGTCCGGCGCGGCGGCGACCGGCGCCTCGCTCTTCTCGGGCCCCTCGGCGCCCAACAGCGACACCGTTGCCCAGTGCGGGGGCTGCCACAGTCTGGACCCGGCCAGCGGCTTCTTCGGATCGGGCGGCAAGCAGAGCTTCGAGGGCGAGCCGCAGAACGCCAAGGTTCCGCACCTGCGCAACGCCTACGCGAAGGTCGGCATGTTCGCCGCCTCGGGAGCCCAGGTGCGCGGCTTCGGCTTCCTGCACGACGGCAGCGTGCCGACCGTCAAGATCTTCCTCGGCGCCGCCGTCTTCAACCTCACCGCCACCCAGGAGAACCAGCTCGAGCAGTTCGTCCTGGCCTTCCCGACGGATCTGGCGCCGATCGTGGGCCAGCAGATCACCCTGACGAGCTCGGGCGTCGCGGGTCCGCGCGTCGACCTGCTGGTCACGCGAGCCGGCACCGCCTTCACCTCGGCGATGCTCGGCGGGCTCGTGACCGAGTGCGATCTGGTCGTGAAGGGCAACTTCGGCTCGGCGCGACGCGGCTGGGTCCGGATCTCCGGGACGTCGCCGTCCGACACGATCTACCGGGACGACACCAACAATACGATCACCGACGCCGCGCTGCGCGCACTGACCAGCCAGGGTCCGCTCACCTACACGTGTGCGCCGCCCGGCTCCGGGGTCCGCATGGGCATCGACCAGGATCTCGACGGAGTCCTCGACGGGCTCGACAACTGCCCGGCGATGGCGAACGCGGACCAGGCCGACACGAACTTCAACGGAATCGGCGACGCATGCGACGCGGCCCTCGACGCGGACGGCGACGGCGTCGTCGATGCGCAGGACAACTGCCCGACGCTGCCGAACTCCGACCAGCTCGACACCGATCACGACGGCATCGGCGACGTCTGCGATCCGGACGACGACAACGACGGCATTCCCGACGTCGCGGAGCTCGACACCGGCGTCTTCGTGTCGGCGAGCAACACGGGCACCTCGTCCCTCAATGTCGACACCGACCACGACGGCATTCCCGACGGGACGGAGGTCCTCAACGGCAGCGATCCGAACGACCCGCTGTCGCCGCCGCCCGTGGTGCCGATGATGCCGTTCTGGGGCACGCTGCTGCTGATCGCCGCGGTCGTCTTCCTCGGCGCGCTCATGCTGCGCCGGGGTCGCGGTGGCGCGGGGCCGACGCCGGCCTAGTGAGGAGCATTCCCGCGAGACGACCGCCCTGCGGTCGGACGGTGAAAGGGGCGCGATCCCCGCGCGATGGGGACTAGCATGCCCGACGAAGTTCGCGCTCCAGCCCAGGAGCTTTCGGCCCGCGACCGCTACCTCTACGCCCTCTCCCTGGCGGCGCTCGGCGTCGTGTTCGGCGACATCGGCACGAGCCCCCTCTATGCGCTGCGGGAATGCTTCCACGGCGCCTACGGGATCGATCCGACGCGGGCCAACGTGCTCGGCGTGCTCTCCCTGGTGCTCTGGTCGCTCATCCTCCTGATCTCGGTCAAGTACCTGGCCTTCGTCCTGCGCGCCGACAACCGCGGCGAGGGCGGCATCCTGGCTCTCGTGGCGCTCGTCTCGCAGTCGGGCCGCGGCAACGCGCGCCTGATCCTGCTCGGGCTCTTCGGCACCTCTCTGCTGTACGGCGACGGGATGATCACGCCCGCGATCTCCGTACTGAGCGCCGTCGAGGGCATCGACATCGTGGCGCCGGCCCTGCGCTCGCTCGTGATCCCGGCGACCGTCCTGATCCTGATCGCGCTGTTCGCGATCCAGCGCCAGGGGACCGGGCGCGTCGGCGCGCTCTTCGGACCCGTCGTGCTGCTCTGGTTCGTCGTGCTCGCCATCCTCGGCGTGCGCGGCATCGCGCTCGAGCCCACGGTGCTGGCGGCGGTCGACCCCGCACACGCCGTGAACTTCTTCGTCGCGAACGGCTGGCCCGCCTTCGTCGTGCTCGGCGCGGTGTTCCTGGTGGTGACCGGAGGCGAAGCCCTCTACGCCGACATGGGTCACTTCGGCCGGCGGCCGATCCGGCTCGCCTGGTTCGCGGTCGTGCTGCCGAGCCTCGTGCTCAACTACTTCGGACAGGGCGCGCTGCTGCTCAGCGATGCCGGGACGGCGGTGAATCCCTTCTACCACCTCGCGCCGGCCTGGGCGCTCTACCCGCTCGTCGCACTCGCCACCGCGGCGACGGTGATCGCCTCCCAGGCCATGATCTCGGGCGCCTTCTCGCTCACGCACCAGGCGATCCAGCTCGGCTACAGCCCGCGCCTCGCCGTCAGCCACACCTCGGCGCGCGAGAGCGGCCAGATCTACGTCGGCCCCGCCAACTGGGCGCTGATGCTCGCGGCCTGCGCACTCGTGCTCGGCTTCGGCTCCTCGACGCACCTGGCGGCGGCGTACGGCACCGCGGTGACGGCGAACATGGTGCTGACGACGGCGCTCCTCTGCGCGGTGGCGCGCCAGCGCTGGGGGTGGCGCGTCGGCGCACTGGCCTTCGCCGCGGTCTTCCTGCCGATCGACCTCGCCTTTCTCGGCTCGAACCTGCTGAAGGTCCTGCACGGGGGCTGGTTCTCGCTCGTCGTGGCGGCCATCGCCTTCACCCTGATGAGCACCTGGAAGCGCGGCCGCCGCGTGCTCCAGGCGAGGCTCGAGGAGACCGCGCTGCCCGTCGACCTCTTCCTCCCGGACATCGAGACCGCGAGCCTGCCGCGCGCGTCGCACGCGGCGGTGTTCCTCACCGGCGATCCGCAGGGGACTCCGCACGCGCTCCTGCACAACATCAAACACAACCAGGTCGTCCACGAGCAGACGATCTTCCTCACCGCGCGCACCGAGGACGTCCCCTGGGTCCCCGACCCCGAGCGCGTCAGCGTGAAGGCGCTCGGCCAGGGCTTCTTCCGGATCGTCGCGCACTACGGCTTCATGGAGATTCCGGACGTCCCCGCGCTGCTGCGGAAGGTCTGCGCCGAGCACGGTCTGCCGATCGATCTCGAGCGCACGAGTTACTTCCTCGGGCGCGAGAGCCTGATCCCGTCCGGGACCTCCGGCATGGCGCGCTGGCGCGAGATGCTCTTCGCGGTCATGTCGCAGAACGCCCAGAGCGCGACCGCGTTCTTCCGCCTGCCGCCGAACCAGGTGGTCGAGCTCGGCGCACAGGTCGAGCTCTGAGCTTCGCTCGGCTTCGCCTCGCTGCGCGTCCGGCGCTTCGCGCCGGGCTGACTCCGACCTCCGCTCGGCTTCGCCTCGCTGCGCGCCCGGCGCTTCGCGCCGGGCTGACTCCGACCTCCGCTCGGCTTCGCCTCGCTGCGCGCCCGGCGCTTCGCGCCGGGCTTGCTCATTTCACCTCGAGCGCGTAGCGGCGGATGGGGAAGTGCGTCTGCTCCGTCGTCCTCACCTCGACGATGTAGCGGCCGGGCCTGAGGAACGCGGGATCGACCTCGACGCGCACGTCCCTGCGGTCGGCGCCGGGCGCGGCATGGCTCTCGAAGATCCGTCCATCGGGCGCCAGCACGCGGGCGGCCAGCGGACCTGCCGACTTCGAGGGCTCGGCGAGAAACAGCCGCAGCGCGACGGGCCGGCCCGGCGTGAGCGACGCGGCCTGCACCTCGATCGTCTCTCCCGAGGCGATGGGCAGCTCGCCCGCCTTCTCCGCGGCGGCGCGGCGCTCGGCGCCGTCCGGCGGCTCGTCCGCGGAGGCCGGCGCGGGAGCCGGGGGAGCCGCCGCGGGCGGCTCGGCCTCTGCCGGGGAGGCGGCATCGGACGGAGCGGCGGGAGCGGAAGGCGCAGGGGACGCCGCCGGAGCGATCGCGGGCGCCTCTCCGCGCTGTCCCGCGGTCCAGCGCAGCAGGCCGAAGACCGCGAGTGCCGCCGCGATCGCGATGCCGAGCGTCCGCCAGGTCCTTGCCATGGGCTCCTCTCCGCGGGCAGCCTAACGAGACTCGGCGCGCTGCGCCGCGCGCGGCGTGAACACGGGGACCGGCACGGGCTGCTCCATCAGAGCCAGCAGGTCCGGGCGCCCCTTCAGCAGCAGCAGGTTCGTGAACAGGGGACTCTGCGGCGAGAAGGTCTTGAGCATCTCAGAGGTGTTGGCGCGCCGGAGCCGGTCCGGCATCGGCTGCCCCATCCCGAGATCGAAGAGGTCGAGGCCGAGCGCCTCGAAGAGCCCGAGCAGCTCGTGGCCCTGCGAGCCGAGGCCCGCCAGGTGCATCGGCGAATACTCGAAGACCATCACCAGCGAGTCGGCGCGGCGCACCAGGTCCTGCATGCCGCGCAGGATCAGGAGCTCTGCGCCCTGGGTATCGACCTTCACGAGGTCGACCGATTCCGGATGCTCCCGGAAGTAGCCGTCGAGCGTCACGGCCTCGACCTCGACGGACGGGCGCTGCTCGCCCGGCGGTTGATAGATGCGATGGTCGCCCTTGTTCTCGGACGCCAGGAACAGGCGCAGGCGTCCCGGCGCATCCGACACGGCCTTCTGCTCGAGCACCACGTTGTGCAGATCGTTCAGTGCCACGTTGCGGCGCAGCAAGGCGAAGCTCGTCGGATCGGGCTCGAAGGCGTAGACGCGCCCCGTCTCGCCGACGAGCCGCGCGCCGAGCAGCGTGTAGTACCCGACGTTGGCGCCCACGTCGACGACGACGTCGCCCGGGCGGATGCTGCGCCGGAACCAGCGCGTCTCGGTCTCCTCCCAGTGGCCGGACTCCATCATCCGGGTGATCACCTGGTCCCGCGTGTCGAGGAGCATGCGGATCGGCGCCACGCCCTCCACGCGGAGCACCACCTCTTCCGTGGGCACGTCCTCGGCGGCCGCGCCGGCGAGCGCGTCAGCGACGCGCCTCGGTGTGGACCCGGGCCCGCGCCCGACGCCCCAGGCCACCACCAGCGCGGCGACGAGGGCCGCCGTCAGCAGGGTGAGGACGCGACGCCGGCTCACTGCGGGGGCCCGCTACGCGCTGCCGATCTCGTGCTCGAGCAGCTCCGCGAAGCGGCTGCGCAGCGCGGCGCGGCGCGTCGGGATGTGCTCGGGCGGGAAGACTCCCTCGTAGCCCTCGTAGTCGCGCAGCACCTGGCGTGCGAGCGTCACCTTGTGCACCTCGGTCGGTCCGTCGGCGATACCGAGCGCTGCCGCGCCCATCCACATGGCCGCGAGGGGCAGCTCGTTCGAGACGCCGAGGGCGCCGTGCAGATGCATGGCGCGGTAGCAGACGTCGTGGAGCACCTTCGGCATCGCCACCTTCACCGCGGCGATGTCCTTGCGCACCTTGCGGTAGTCCTTCAAGCGGTCGATCAGCCAGGCGGTGCGCAGCACGAGCAGCCGGAACTGCTCGATCTCGATCCACGAGTCGGCGATCGCCTCCTGCACCATCTGCTTCTCGGCGAGCCGCTCGCCCTGCGTCTCCCGCGACAGGGCGCGCTGACACATCATGTCGAACGCCTTGCGGATCGTCGCCACGGTGCGCATGGCGTGGTGGATGCGGCCGCCCCCGAGCCGGGTCTGTGCGATCACGAAGGCCGAGCCCTCCTTGCCGAGCAGATGGTCCGCCGGGACGCGCACGTCCTCGTAGCGGATCCAGGCATGGTGGCCCTCGCCGATGCGCTCCCCGAGAAGGCCGACGTTGCGGACGATGTTCACGCCGGGCGTCTCGCGCGGCACGATGAACATGGACATGCCCTGGTAGGGGCTCACGTCGGGGTTCGTCACGGCCATCACGATCAGGAACGAGGCGTGCTTCGCGTTCGAGGAGAACCACTTCTCGCCGTTCAACACCCAGTGATCGCCATGGCGCACGGCGCGCGTGCGGAACATCGTGGGATCCGCGCCGGCGTGCGGCTCGGTCATCGAGTAGCAGGAGACGATCTCTCCATCGAGCAGCGGCTGGAGGTAGCGGCGCTGCTGCGCCTCGGTGCCGTAATGCGCGAGGATCTCGGCGTTCCCCGAGTCGGGAGCCTGGCAGCCGAAGATGCGCGGGGCGAAGCGCGAGCGCCCGAGGATCTCGTTCATCAGGGCCAGCTTGAGCTGCCCGAAGCCCGCGCCGCCGAGATCCGGGCCGAGATGGCAGGCCCACAGGCCGCGCTCCTTCACGCGGTCCATGAGCGGGCGCGTGAGCTCGACCATGCGCCGGTCCGCGACGTCGTAGGGATCGTGCAGCACGAGGTCGAGCGGCTCGATCTCGTCGCGCACGAACGCATCCATCCAGTCGAGCTGCATCTGGAACTCGGGCTCGGTCTCGAAGTCCCACGCCATGGTCGCCCTCCGCCGCGCACCGCCGCGCGAGCGGGGGATGATCCCACCGCTCGAAGCGCGGAGTCAATCAGGGCGGCAAGCGCCGGCGCAGTCCACCTTGCGGGGGCCCGCCTTCGCTCGCCTCCGGCTCGCGGCGCTTGCTACTGGCAGCTCGGAACGAGGTGCCAGGACGACTCGGTTGCGAGCGAGACGATCGTGTCGGTGCCGGCCGCGGCCGCGAGCTCGAGCGAGTCCGCATCCGCCCACAGGCGGTCGCGAATGCCGTCGCCGTCGTAGTCGCCGCAGCCCACGAGGTCGCGCCCGGCCGGAGCGGTCTCGAGCCAGGTGTCGAAGGGCGCTCGCGCGCGCTGCATCAGGAGCGTATCCGGAGCCGTGCGCAGCGCGACCTCGTCCGCGTGGTCGGCGTCGAAGTCGGCGACGCCTTGCAGCGCCGCTCCTGCCGGAGCCGGCAGCGCGATCGTCTCCTGGACCTGGCCCCCGACGATGTGCCAGATCGAGTAGGCGCCCTGCGCGTCGCGCAGCAGCAGATCGGCGGTGCCGTCGCCGTCGGCGTCGCCGGCGCCGACGATCGTCGTGCCGGGATCCGGGGCGGGCAGCGCGACCCCCTGGCCGTTCGCGAGCTCGAGCGAGGCGGCGCCGGCCGCATCGACGACCACGACGTCCGTGGCGCCGTCGCCGTCGAAGTCTCCCGACGTGACCACCTGGGCCCCGTCGCCGAGCGGCGCCCACGACGCGAGGGGAAGATCGCCCGTGCTGGCCTGCAGAGCCTTGCCGCTGGCGAGCGCGAGCTGGCCCGGAGCGGAGAAGAGCAGGTCCGTCAGGCCATCGCCGTCGAAGTCGCCGACCGCCGCCACCCGCCAGGACGGATCCGGGCTGGTGAAGACCCGCGCGTGGGACAGATCGGAGTGAGTGATGCGGACCTGGGAGCCGTCGATCGCTTCCCAGACGAGGTCGGCCGCGCCGTCTCCGTCGAAGTCGAGGCGCGCAGGAATGGTGCTGGGGGTCGGATCGGTGGCGGGCGGCGGATCGCCAGTGCTGCCCGAGGTGCTGCCGGTGCTCCCGCCGGAGGTTCCGGTGCTCCCGCTCGAGCCGCCGGTCCCGCCGCTCGAGATCGAGCCGCCGCTCGTCGACCCGCCCGAGCCGGACGTTCCGGGATCCGTCGCGGGCGGCGTGCTCGGGGGCGTCGTGCCGCCCGTGCCGCCGGCCGGGCTGGTCACAGGGGCCGGTCCCGCGAACTGGAAGGGGTCCGAGGGCGGGGACAGGGGACCCAGGCTGCCGTTCGTGTCGAATGCGGCCACCTCGATGCGCACCACGTCTCCAACCTGACCGGTCACGACGACCTGCGCCGACGCGGTGTCGGTGCTGAACGCGAAAGTTCCGCCGTTGCGCGAAACCATGACGCGATAGCCGGCGACCGGACCCGAAGCGTCCACCCACTTGAGCGTCGCCGACACGCCGGGTACCTGCGCGATCGACGCCCCGGGCGTGCTCCCGCTGCTGGTCCCGACGGTGCCGCCGCCGCTGCCGCTGCCGCCCCCGCTGCATCCAGCGAGGCCGAGCAGTCCGGCCGCGAGCACGAGGCCTGTACCGATCCGGATCCTGTGGCGGGCGCGAATCAAGCGGTGAGCACTCCACGGGCAAAGGCGGGCCGCGGACAGCTCAACGGAAGCCTCCCGGACCCCCCGGCCGGGACGCCGCGCACAACAAGGGTGGCCTCGCAAACTATTATGCGACAGGAAGCCGGACGCAGGACGTGCGCTCGGTCACAAAACTGAACAATCCTTCGTTCTATTTCTGCGTTCGATCTTTCGCCTCCTCGGCGCATGCACCCGTGGCCCTGAGGGGGAGCCCCCGCGATCCGGTGGCAGCGGGCCGGGTGGCGTGAGATGCTGGCAGGCCGCCCATCCCGCCCGCGAGGATGCATTCGAGAACCAGGAGGACGGCCTTGGAATTCGAGTACAGCGAGAAGACGAAGTACGCGCTCTCGAAGCTCCAGAAGTTCATGGACGAGCACATCTACCCGAACGAGGAGACCTACCAGCGACAGCACGACTCCTTCGGTACCGAGCGCTGGCGCGTCCCCCCGATCATCGAGGAGCTGAAGCTGAAGGCGCGCGAGGCGGGTCTCTGGAACCTCTTCCTGCCCGAGAGCGAGCACGGCGCGGGCTACACCAATCTCGAATACGCCCCGCTGTGCGAGGTGATGGGCCGCGTCGCCTTCGCCTCCGAGATCTTCAACTGCTCGGCGCCCGACACCGGCAACATGGAGGTGCTCGTCCGCTACGGCAGCGACGCCCAGAAGCAGCGCTGGCTCGTGCCGCTGCTCGAGGGCAGGATCCGCTCCGCCTTCGCGATGACGGAGCCTGCGGTCGCGTCGTCCGACGCGACCAACATCGCCACCTCGATCCGCCGCGACGGCGACTCCTACGTGATCAACGGCCGCAAGTGGTGGACCTCCGGCGTCAATGATCCGCGCTGCGAGATCCTGATCGTGATGGGCAAGACGGATCCCGACGGGCCGCCCCACCGCCAGCAGAGCATGATCCTCGTGCCGCGGAACACGCCGGGCGTCCGCGTGGAGCGCAACCTGCCCGTCTTCGGATTCGACGATGCGCCCCACGGCCACGGCGAGGTCCGCTTCGAGGACGTGCGCGTGCCCGCCAGCAACATCCTGCTCGGCGAGGGGCGCGGCTTCGAGATCGCGCAGGGGCGCCTCGGCCCCGGCCGCATCCATCACTGCATGCGCGTCATCGGCGTCGCCGAGCGCGCGCTCGAGAAGATGTGTCAGCGCCTGATGACGCGGACCGCCTTCGGCAAGCGCATCTACGAGCACTCGGTCTGGGAGGAGCGCATCGCCGATGCGCGCATCGACATCGAGTGCGCCCGCCTGCTCACCCTGAAGGCCGCCTACATGATGGACACGGTCGGCAACAAGGTGGCGCGCGGCGAGATCGCGATGATCAAGGTGAAGGCGCCGAACATGGCCCTGCGGGTGATCGACGACGCGATCCAGGCCTTCGGGGGCGCCGGCGTCACGACGGACTCCGGCCTGGCGCGCGCCTATGCCTCGATGCGGACGCTGCGGCTCGCCGACGGCCCGGACGAGGTCCACCGGCGGACCATCGCCCGGCTCGAGCTGAAGCGGCAGGCGGAGCGCGCGGGCATCGAGCTGTCGCGCTCGCGCCGCCCGGGGTCGTGAACCTCTACGCCCGGTTCCGCAGCCGCTTCCCCGCGGATGCCGACGCCGTGTTCCTCGAGCCGCTGCGCGGTGAGGCGCTCTCGTATGCGTCGCTCGACGCCGCCACGGCACGGCTGCAGGCGGAGCTGACGGCGCAGGGCGTCGGCGCGGGCGACCGCGTCGCGGTGCAGGTGGACAAGTCCGCGACCGCCGCGCTGCTCTACCTCGCCTGTCTGCGCCGGGGCGCGATCTTCGTCCCGCTGAACCCCGCCTACACCGACGCGGAGGTGGGGTTCTTCCTGCGCGACGCGGCGCCGCGGCTGTTCGTCTGCGACCCGGCGCGGCGCGCCGCCCAGCAGGCGCTGGCCCGCGAGGCCGGCGTGGCGTGCGTCCACGATCTCGACGCCGAGGGCGGGGGCAGCCTGGCCGCCTGGCGCGCGCGCGCGCCGGATCCGGGCGTCGCGGAGCGCGCGCCGGGCGACGTCGCCGCGATCCTCTACACCTCGGGCACCACGGGGCGGCCGAAGGGGGCGATGCTGACCCACGCGAATCTCGCCTCCAACGTCGAGGCGCTCGCGACACTCTGGCGGTTCGCGCCGCGCGACGTGCTGCTGCACGCGCTGCCGCTGTTCCATGCGCACGGGCTCTTCGTGGCCCTGCACTGCGCACTCTACGCCGGCGCGAAGCTGCTCTTCCTGCCGCGCTTCGACGCCGCGCAAGTGGCTGCGCTGCTGCCGCGCGCGACGGTCTTCATGGGCGTGCCGACGCACTACGTCCGCCTGCTCGCGCTTCCGGACCTCGCCGAGGCCTGCGGCTCCATGCGCCTCTTCGTGTCGGGATCGGCGCCGCTCTCCGCGGCGACCCACCGCGAGTTCGCGGAGCGCACGGGTCACGCGATCCTCGAGCGCTACGGCATGACCGAGGCATTGATGATCACCTCGAACGCCTACGACGAGCGCGTGCCCGGCAGCGTGGGGCGCGCCCTGCCGGGGGTCGAGCTGCGGATCGTCGATGGCAGCGGGCGCGCGCTGCCCCCCGGCGAGACGGGCACGCTGGAGATCCGCGGGCCGAACGTGTTCGCGGGCTACTGGCGGATGCCCGAGAAGACGCGCGAGGAGATCCATCCGGACGGCTTCTTCGCGAGCGGCGATCTCGCCCGCATCGACGCCGACGGCCGCGTCACCCTGGTCGGCCGCGCCAGGGACCTCGTGATCAGCGGCGGACTCAACGTCTACCCGGCCGAGGTGGAGGCGGCGCTCGATCAGCTCCCGGGCGTCGCCGAGTCGGCGGTGATCGGCGTCGCGCACCCCGACTTCGGCGAGGGCGTCACCGCGGTCGTCGTGCCGGACGGCAGCCGGCCGCTCGACGAGGATGCGATCCGCGCCGGCCTCGAAGGCCGCCTCGCCCGCTTCAAGCACCCGAAGCGCGTCTTCTTCGTCCGCGAGCTGCCGCGCAACACGATGGGCAAGGTCCAGAAGGGCGCCCTGCGCGAGCGCTTCGCCGACGCGTACACCGACGCGGGAGGCGTGCGAGAATGAGCCGGCGCCCGAGGAGGACCCCATGAAGTACGGCATCGCGATCTTCCCGACGGAGTACGCGATCCACCCGGCCGCGCTCGGACCCGCCCTCGAGGAGCGCGGCTTCGAGTCGCTGTGGGTCGCCGAGCACTCCCACATTCCGGTGTCGCGCAGGACGCCGTGGCCCGGCGGTGGCGAGCTGCCGAAGATCTACTACGACGCCGTCGATCCCTTCGTCGCGCTCTCGCTCGCGGCCGCCACGACGACGCGCCTGCTGCTCGCGACGGGCATCTGCCTCGTCGTGCAGCGCGACCCGATCCAGACCGCGAAGTCGGTGGCGAGCCTCGACGCGCTCTCGGGCGGCCGCTTCCTGTTCGGCGTGGGCGGCGGCTGGAACGAGGAGGAGATGAACAACCACGGCACGCAGCTCGCCGGGCGCTGGAAGCTCCTGCGCGAGCGCATCGAGGCCATGAAGGCGATCTGGACGCAGGAGCGCGCCGAGTATCACGGCGAGCTCGTGGACTTCGATCCGATCTACGCGTGGCCGAAGCCCGCCCGGAAGCCGCACCCGCCGATCCACGTCGGCGGCGCGTATCCGGGCGGCATGCGCCGCGCGCTCCGCTATGGCGACGGCTGGATCCCGATCCTCGGCCGGGGCCAGGACGTGGTGTCCTTGCTGCCCGAGTTCCGCAAGCAGGCCGCGGCGGCCGGACGCGATCCCGACGGCCTCGAGGTCAGCGTGTACGGCTGCCCGCCGCAGAAGGAGCTGGTGACCCGGCTGCGCGATGCCGGGGTCGCACGCGCCGTGTTCTTCGTGCCTTCGGCGAAGAAGGACGTCGTGCTGCCGGCGCTCGACGCCCAGGCGGAGCTGGCTGGCGCGGTCGGCTGAGGGGAGCCCGTCAGCCGCCCCCGGATCTGATTGGCCAGGCGGCAACCCGGCCTCCTTGCAAGGCCGGATTCCGCTGCCAACGGAAAGGTCTTACCCAAATCGAGCATGGGTCTTCCCTCACGATCGGCTCCTCCGACCGCATCGAAGCTCGGATCCCCTCGAAATCACTCGGATTTGATTCAGCGCGCGGGACGGCACAGCACTTGCTCGTAGGAGGGGCAGGAAGGGAGCGCCCATGCGCCGTGCCGTCGCCCTTGCTCTCGCAGGTTCTGCTTCGGCCCTCGCCCTTGGGCTCGCGTCCGCTTCGAACGCCGCTCCTGGCTTGACTCTGATGGTAGATGGGGTGGAGCAGGGTTATTACAACTCCACGCAGCTCGGGTGCTCGGGCACCTCCGTCGTGACCTGCTCGGGATCGGGTCTCACCCTGGGCAGCTCCGAGCATCTGCAGCTCGATTCCTGGAACCTCACGTTCGACACGGATCCTTCGGTTTCCGGGATCGTCGCCGTGACGAACCCCAACCTCACCGGGCAGCAGCAGTTCACACTGATCTTCACCAATCCGGTCGGGCCCATCGGTCCGTCGACTCTGATCGGGGGCTCCATGCAGGGCGGCCTGACGGATCAGAATGGCGACGGCGCCACCCTCTCGGCTCCCGTCGGCAGCGCCTTCTACAGCGCCCTGATCGACGGGGTCACCCAGGCGTCGCTCTATCCGAATCCTCCGGCGGGGAGCTCGTCGTTCGCGGTCGGTTCCTACATGAGCGGAAACGTCCCGGCCGCGAACTTCGGCGCCCCGATTCCGAGTCTCCCGGGTCCGGCGGTGACGACGAAGATCGGCATCCAGCTCGACTTCAACCTGACCGCCCAGGATTCGGCGTCGTTCACGAGCAACTTCGTCGTGGTCCCGGTTCCGGAGCCGACTCCGGCCGCTCTGGTCGTGCTCGGCCTCGCCGGTCTCGCGCTGCACCGCCGGCGCCGCTAGGCCGAGACGAGGCGCCATGCGGCCTCCGCCTACGCGGAGTCGCGGTGCACCGTGTCCGGCGAGAAGGCCGGGAGACACACGGCCACGTACTCCGCGCCCTCGGGCTCGGGCGTGCTGTAGCGGACCCACTCGCCCGGCAGCGCGACGACCGCCTGCCCCGCGCGCACCTCGAGCACTCCGGAGGCGTGCTCGACGCGCAGCATGCCGCGCAGCACGACGCTGATCTCGCGGAACTCGGGGCGCTGCCCCGGCTCGACCCAGCCGCCCGGTGAGACCATGCGCGCCACGCTGACGCCCGCGTCGCGCGAGCGGACGCGGCCCGCGTACTCTTCGATGCGCTTGGGCTTGCTGCCCGCGGCGGCGATCACGGCAGGCTCGGAGATCAGGATCGGCAAGAGGGGGTCTCCTTCTCTCGAGGACTTCAGGGGAGCAGAAAGGCGAAGCCCGCCCGCATGGCGGCCTGCCCTCCGGTCTCGAGCACCTCGCCGTGGCTCACGACCACCCGATCGAAGTCCCAGGCGAGCATCCCCTCCAGCGAGGCGCGGGCGGCGTGCCGATCTCGGATCCCGAAGCGGATGATCCGGTGCGGCCCGAAGCGGCCGGTGGCGCCGACCAGCCGATGGAAGAGCCGCGCGCCGCCGCCGTCGCTCGGCACGTGGAAGGCGAGGTCCGTCAGCACCAGCGTGCGGCTCGCGGGATGGAAGAAGACGACCTCGTTCATGAGCGGCGCGCCGCGAAACAGCGCCATGCGGATCTCACCGCCCCAGGGCGGTGCGGCCTCCGGGTCGAGCACGCGCGCGAACTCCAGGTCGGGGCGCTTCTCCGGCAGCCCCGGCGCGCCGCACAGCAGGGCGCCGGGATACGCGCGGGCGTAGTCGCCGAGGTAGAAGTGGTGGACCTTCGAGGGCCCCACGATCCAGCGGACCGGACCGATCGCATCCAGCGCCTCGCGCGTGGCCGTGTCGAGCGGAACCGGCGAGTGCAGGAACAGTCCGCCGTCCGACAGCCGGATCACGGTCATGCGGCAGCCGATGTCGCCGATCCACATGCGCAGCGGGCGCGTCGCGATCCACAAGTCGCGGCCCCGCGCGACGAGCGCGGCCTCTCGCTCCAGCACGCGCGGCTGCACACGCGCATTCTAGGCGCTCAGTCGCGGCGGCGATACCTCGACATCCACCGCGAGGCGAGCGGCAGCAGCGCGCGGCCTAGCATGCGCCGCAGCCCGCGCACCGGAGGCGTGTGCGCCGCCGAGGCGTAGCGGTCGATCCCGAGCTGCTCGCGCAGGTCGCCGGTCAGCAGCGCCAACGGCGCGTCCAGGGGGATGCCCGTCCCGTCGGCGATGCGAACCATGCGCTCGAAGTTGCCGATCACGGCCGCCGCGTCCACCACTGCGGCGTCCCCGAGGCGCCGGGCGAGCCGGACGCTCGCGTCGGCGCAGGCGGCGGGGTCGCCCGACGCGGCCGCCTCGGCGAAGGCGACGAGCTCGGCGCCTCCCGGAACGCGGCTCTCCGCGGCCGCGCCCCGCGTCACCGCGTGCAGATCGAAGGACTCGCCTCGAAGCTCGCCGCTCGCCCGGAGCAGCATCGCGTGCGCGGTGGTTCAGTAGAAGCATTCGTTCAGCGCCGAGACGCGGCCCGCCACCAGCTCCATCTGCGCCCGCGAGAGCGCGCGGCCCGGGTCGGCCTTCACGTCCGGGACCTGCTCGAGCGGCACGTACTGCGCGACGGAGAGCTCCTTCAGCGTGCGCACGGCGTCCGGCACGAGGCTGAGCGCACGCACCACGTTCGGCACGCGCGGAGCTCCGGCATACAGGTCGGCCTCGCCGCCCGTCGCGAGATCGGCAGGAATCGTCGGGAGCCAGCCCATCTCGAGCCGGGCCGACGCCGGCCGGCGGCGCGAGGGCCGACCCGGGCGCGGCTCGGGCAGCGGCTCGAGGGGAAGACCCATGGCGCGGTGGAAGCCGTCGATGCACAGCACGGTGACGACCACCCCGAGCAGCTCGACGTAGTGCGCGTCCGAGAGCCCTTCGGCGAGCAGGCCGTCCAGCCAGCTCCGCGTGAGGCGCGAGGCATCGGTCACGATTCGGTGTACGGCCTCGACGGCCACGGCCGGCAACGCTCCCGAGCGCCCATGGCCGCCCGTCACCTCGGACGCCGAGAGCGCCTGCCGGCGCGCACGGCACAGGGCGCAGGCCCCCGCGAGCCGCGTCTCGCGAGCGATGGAGAGCCGCTCCTCGCCCGTCCACCAGGTCCCCGGCGAGGCGAGCTGCTCCCAGGCGCGTCGGTGCGCCAGGCCGAGGTCGGCCCGGATCGGAATCGCGCTCGCGCGGTAGTCGAAGGCGTTCATCTCGTGTTCATGATCCGGCGCACGCCGATCCGGCGTCAAGGCGTCAAGCGCTCCGCCCCGTGGGCCGCAAAGTCCGTGGTGACGCCCGTCACCGAGCCCGGCGGGCCCCGACGCCGACGACGTCCGGAGGGTACAGTCGCCGCAGGGGCTCTGCGGAGGTGTGTTCCGATGGCTGCGCAGCGCGCGGGCGCCTGGCTGCTGGTGATCGCCCTGCTCGGCTGCGGGGGTGGTGGCGGAAGCGGCGGCGCGAGCGGAAACAGCAATCCCGCGGCTGCGCCCTTCGACGTCTCCGGCACCATCCAGATCGCCTACGCGTCGGCGATCGACGGCGACGTCAACGACCCCGCTGCGCCCTACACCGCGAACGACACGCCCGCCACTGCGCAGTCGCTGCCGAACCCGGTGACGCTCGGCGGCTACGCGAACAAGCCGGGCCAGGGACCGCCCGGCCGCTCCTTCACTTCCGGCGACCCCTTCGACTACTTCCGCGTCGCGCTGGCGGCCGGGCAGACGGTGCGCCTCTTCATGGCGGGCGACGGCGTCGCGAACGACCTCGACCTGGCGCTCCAGGACATGCAGGGCGTCGAGGTCGCGTTCTCGGACACGAACACGCCGGTCGAGACCGTCGTGGCGCCCGCGTCCGCCGAGTACATCATCGAGGTGTCGGCCTTCGCGGGCGCGTCGAGCTACGTGCTGGTGATCGGCCAGGCGACGAGTCCGGCGCTCGCGAAGGCGCCGCCGGAGTTCGTGGCCGGCGAGGTGATCGTGCGCTTCCGCGAAGCGACCCCGTCGCCCGCTGCGCGCGGCGCGACCGCGGTCTCTGCGGCGGAGCGGGCCGCGGCGCTCGGGCTCGATGCCGTGGCCGGCGCTCGCAGCGGTCCGCAGCTCCTGGCGGGGCACGATCCGGAGAAGCTCGACGCGGCGCTCCGCGCGGCGGGCGTGGGACACCTCTCGGAGTACGCGCGAGCCCGCGCCGGAGGGCTCGCGCCCGCCGCGAGCGCGCACGACCGGCGCGTGACCGAGGGGCCGCAGCACCGCGATACGCGCCGCCTCGCCAAGGCGCTGCGACGCCGCGCCGACGTGCTCTCGGCGGACCTCAACTACATCCGCCATCCGAGCGCGACGCCCACCGATCAGTACTACCCGCTGCAGTGGCACTACCCGCTGGTGCGCCTGCCCCAGGCCTGGGACCTGGTGGCGCCGTCGAGCGGCGTGGTCGTCGCCGTGATCGACACGGGCGTCGTGACCGGGCACCCGGACCTCCAGGGCCAGCTCGTCGCCGGCTACGACTTCATCCAGGATCCGACGCGCGCGCGGGACGGCAACGGCTGCGACCCCGACGCCAGCGATCCGGGAGATTCCACGTCGCCGGGTCAGAGCAGCTTCCACGGCACCCACGTCACGGGCACGCTGGTCGCGAGGACCTCGCTCGAGCCGGGCGCCGACAGCAAAGGCGTCGCGGGCGTCGCCTGGAACGCGAAGGTCATGCCGCTGCGCGCGCTGGGCGTCGGCGGCGGGACGGACTTCGATCTGATCCAGGCGCTTCGTTATGCGGCAGGGCTCTCGAACGCCTGCAACGTGCTGCCCGCAGCCCCCGCGGACATCGTCAACCTGAGCCTGGGCGGCCCGGACGCCTCTGCGACGCTCGACGCCACGATCACCGACGTGCGCAACGCGGGGCTCGTCATCGTGGCAGCCGCCGGCAACGAAGCCGGCAGCGCGCCGTCGTATCCCGCCGCGTCACCAGGCGTGATCTCCGTGGCGGCGGTCGACGCCGCGGGGAACCTGGCGCCCTACTCGAACTTCGGCTCGACCATCGATCTCGCCGCACCCGGAGGCGACATGTCCGTGGATCGCACCTTCGACGGCTACGGCGACGGGGTGCTGAGCACCCTCTACGACGACGTGCACGGCACGTACGTCTACGCGTTCTACCAGGGCACGTCCATGGCGGCGCCCCACGTCGCCGGCGTGATCGCGCTGATGCTCGGCGTGAACCCGGCGCTCACGCCCGCCGACATCGACAACCTGCTCGCGACCGGCGCCATGACCCGCGACCTCGGCAACTCGTTCCTGTACGGCAAGGGGCTGCTCGACGCCGTTGCCGCCGTGAGCGCCGCGGTCGAGGCCACGGGCGGCGCGGTCCCCACGCCGCCGCCGCATCTGGCCGTCGACCCCGGCGCGCTGAACTTCGGAGCCAGCAGCACGCAGGCGAACGTCACCCTCTCGAATTCCGGCGGCAGCACTCCGCCGCTCCAGGTCACCTCCTTCGAAGCCATCGAGGACGACGGCGGGAGCTGGCTC